>Ga0114993_10004315_pt1 | contig 14199 bp, 7 predicted proteins | sample ArcticOcean_MG_C_FD_87042 | JGI IMG/M metagenome (GOLD analysis project Ga0114993, IMG submission 87042) | Marine microbial communities from western Arctic Ocean - ArcticOcean_MG_CB2_150 | ecosystem: Environmental > Aquatic > Marine > Oceanic | place: Arctic Ocean: Canada Basin | collected...
CCTACAGGCAACCCTGGCAGACATTATGGTCAGGTGGCATCGGATGAAGGGAGAGCCAACCCTGTGGCTGCCTGGGGCCGACCACGCAGGCATCGCCACACAGGTTATGGTGGAGCGTGCTCTGGTAGAGGAAGGTCTGACGCGCCAGAATATGGGTAGAGAGCAATTTTTGGAACGTGTGTGGGAGTGGGTCGGTCTTTACGGCAATACCATAGACGAGCAGCACAAGCGTATAGGAGCTTCCTGCGACTGGACACGCAGGCGGTTCACGCTGGATGAAGGTCCCAGTCTGGCAGTGCGAACCACGTTTGCCAACCTGTTCCAGAAAGGCCTCATATATAGAGGTGAGCGGATCATCAATTGGTGTCCCAGGTGCTCCACCGCGCTATCTGACTTGGAGGTTGAGCACCTCGATGAGCAGTCGTTTCTGTATCACATACGATACCCATTAGAGGAAGGCGGCGGATTTATAACTGTTGCCACAACGCGTCCTGAGACCCTGCTCGGAGATACTGCCGTAGCCGTTAACCCCAATGATGAGAGGTACAAGAAGTTGGTGGGTACGCGGGTGCTGCTCCCCATCTTGAAACGGCCTCTGCCTATCATCGGCGATGATGCGGTGGACCCGTCCTTTGGAACGGGGGCCTTGAAAATCACCCCCGGCCACGACCCGGTGGACTTTGAGGTGGGACAGCGCCATGCTCTACCCACCATCAACGTAATGAACTTGGACGGCACTATGAACAGAGAGTCAGGGCCGTACGAAGGTATGGACCGATTTCAGTGTCGTGAAGCCGTACTTAAAGACCTTGAGGCAGACGGATTATTGGAGAAGCTGGAGCCTTATGGGCACTCTGTGGGTCATTGCGGGCGTTGCACGGTAGCTGTGGAACCCCTGGTGAGCAAGCAGTGGTTTGTCAACACTCAGAGTCTAGCAGGGCCTGCAATGGATGTGGTGAACAGCGGGCAGATAAAAGTGGTCCCTGAGAGGTTCGGCAGGGTCTATCTCAACTGGATGGAGAACATCCGCGACTGGTGTATCAGCCGTCAGCTATGGTGGGGGCACCGAATACCAGCGTGGTACTGTCTGCAATGTTCCGAGGAGTCGGTTGAGGTTATTTTCGCAGAACCCATTGGTCCGTACGACATTCAGGGCGGCACTTATCTCACGTTGAAGGAAAAGGGCTACTCTTGGGAGGAGATTGAGTCGAATGCCAGCCACATCTTCGTAGATTTGGAAGCTGCTCCGATAGTTTCGATTGACCACCCCGGAACGTGCCCGTCCTGCGGAAGCGCAGATCTATTCCAGGACCCGGACGTGCTTGATACGTGGTTTTCATCGGCGCTCTGGCCCCACTCCACTCTGGGCTGGCCTGGGGGCACCGAAGACATTGGGTACTTCTACCCCACCTCGGTTATGGAGACTGGCTACGACATACTCTTTTTCTGGGTTGCTCGAATGATAATGATGGGGTTGGAAAACACGGGCGAGATACCCTTCCGACAGGTGTATCTGTCCGGCCTTATCAGAGATGAGCATGGAGCCAAGATGAGCAAGACCAGGGGCAACGTAACCGATCCCATTGAAGCCATAGACACATATGGCACTGACGCTCTCCGCTTCACGCTTACCACGGGCAATGCCCCAGGCAACGACCTTCGCCTCAGCGAAGGAAAACTGGGTGCCAGCAGGAACTTTGTCAACAAAGTGTGGAACGCAGCCAGATACGTTCTCACTATCATTGATGAGACACAGGATTCACTGGACTGGCAAACGCCTTCCCTACAGCACCGCCAGGACCGATGGATAGTCAGCCGTCTCAATCGAATGACGGGGCAGGTGCATCATTTCATGGAGGAATTCCTGTTTGGCGAGGCACAACGTGAGGTCCACGACTTCTTCTGGGGTGAGTTCTGCGACTGGTATATTGAGATGGCAAAGCTCAGGCTCCGGGCCGGTGATGAGCCATCCCCCATTCCTGTACTTGTGCATGTTCTGGAAAAAACACTCAGGCTTATGCACCCCTTTATCCCTTTTGTAACAGAAGAGATATGGCAGAGCCTCAAGGTCAAGCTGTCACATACGGAGGACATGCCTGACTCGATAGTAATAGCGCCATATCCAGCTACTGATAACGGTTTTATTGACGAGCCGGCTGAAAGAGAGATGGAGCTTCTGATGGAGATGGTTAGAGCTATTCGAAACGTCAGAGCAGAATTTAAGATAGCACCCAATCAGCCATTACATAGCTTGGTTGAGCTTTCACAGTCCAGCATGGCTCTTGCGGAAGAGGCACAGGCCATAAAGAGCCTCGCCAGGACGGAGCCTTTGGAATTCCTTGACGCGGGTACGCCAAGACCTTCGGCAGATACAACAGTGTCTGCCATATTCGCAGGTGCCACGATACTGATTCCTCTGGAAGGCCTGGTTGATACTTCCAAAGAACGCACCCGTCTGCAGCAGGAGTTGCAGGAATGCCTGGACAACATGGGAAGACTCTCACAGAGATTGAGCAACCCGAATTTCACCGGGAAGGCACCTGAGGACGTGGTGGAGGGTGAAAAAGAACGCTTTGCACGTTTGGAGGAGCGGAGGGATAGGATTCAGGAGTTCCTGACCCAGTTCGCCACGTAGCGGATGCGCTGATAGTTCATCGTCTCCACGCAAGAACTTGTTGGACGGACTCCTTCAGCTACCGTGGCTGGATCTGCATTATCACTTGCGTCCCTGCTCCCACATTTTCTGAAGAAACAGGATACCCTTCCGTGTGTCGCTGGCCACACGTTCTCCCTCGCTGTGTATTAGACGGTACTTGAACAGCCAGTAGGTGAACTCCTTGGCCTCTGTGGCGGTGAATGAAGATGCTACCGAGTAGCCCTTCTCTTCACGGAACTGTCGGTGAAGCTCTTCCCTCTCCTGCCCGTACACCCGGCGAAATGCTCCGTCAGTTATAGCAAAGGAGGCACTTACACCTCCGCTATGGAGCTGCTTCCGTTCCTCTTCCTGGGCAGACTGTATGAGAGCCTCTTCAACGACAATCCCATACCAGTAGTTCAGGTACGCACTGTACTTCTGTGGCCCCAACAGGTTCTTGAATTCCTCTTCGGTGAGTGAGTCAGAAACATCCCCTGAAAAGAGCAGATATCGCTTCTCTTCTTCCGGCACAAGGTCATCCACCTCAGCCAGAAGTCGTTTTGCAAGCAGCAGCCAGTCGAATGCTTCACCGTCCAGCAGATACCTGTGGTGGTGGTTCTGGTATACCTCCTCAGGGAGCGTCCATAGTGCCATTGATTCAAGTAGCGCTGGTACCCAGTCCATCCCCTCTGCCAGAGCGTTCTTCAGATGTGCTATAGCATGGACGTTGCTTAGATCTTCTCGGCTGGTGGTATTACTTTCCATTTGATCGGCTTCTCATGGCTTCCGGTTGAGGGATGAAAGGAATACTCAGGCAGACGCTGGGTGAGATCCGTTCATGGTTTGTAGGACACCCCATACCGTCCTACCCTGCCTATGTCGCTATTCCGTGGCATCGTTTGTATTTTTTGCCGCTGCCGCAGGTGCAGGGGTCGTTGCGGCCTACTTTGGTACTGTTAGTGGTGTTGGCCTGTGCTTGCTTCTCCCGTGCGGCAACGGCACTGATCGGGGTCTCTATGGACTGGGTACTCTGTACACGGCGAGTCCCTGGCTGAGACGCCAGTCCCACACGGAAGACGGTATGCACAATATCGTGCTGAATGAGGTCGAGGAGGTTTTGGAACATCTGGTGGCCCTCATGCTTGAACATAACCAGCGGGTCCCGCTGACCAAAGGCGTGAAGACCTATACCTTGACGTAGGTTTTCCATTGACGTGAGGTGCTGTACCCAATGGGAATCTATGGTGCGCAACATCACAAGCCGCTCCAGGGTGCGCATCTGTTGCTGCCCCGTCTGGCTTTCCTTCTCGTCGTACATGTCATCGGCGAACTTCAGTAGATAATCTTCAATCTCGTCCGGGTGCATATTCTCCATGCTACTCTGACTCAGGTCAGGGGGCGTTGGGAATATGGTTGTCAGCTCTGCCAACAGGGCATTCATGTCCCAGTTCTCGCTGTTTTCGTCGGGGAGCAAATCGGCTACCAGGGTAGATATTTCTTTGTGTGCCATCTCCTGGATATTGGTCTTGAGGTCTGACCCATCCAGTATCTTGTGCCGCTCGGAGTAGATGACATTCCTGTGCATATTTGCCACGTCGTCGTACTCCACCAGGTGTTTACGTGTTTCAAAGTGGAAGCTCTCTACCTTGGTCTGGGATGCCTCAATGGATTTGCTGACGATGCGGTTCTCAATGGGTATGTCTTCGCCCATGCCTGCCCATGACATGATGCCCTTTATGCGGTCGCCTCCAAAGCGGCGCATCACGTCGTCTTCCAGGGAAACGTAGAAGCGGGAACTGCCCGGGTCTCCCTGACGGCCAGAGCGTCCCCTTAGCTGGTTGTCGATACGTCGAGACTCGTGGCGCTCTGTGCCTATTATGTGAAGTCCTCCAAGGGCCAACACCTTATCGTGTGACTCCTTCCACTGCTCTGGCGACGAGTCCGTGCCTGTAGGGTTGCCTCCAAGAATAATGTCCGTGCCGCGGCCTGCCATGTTGGTAGCCACCGTGATGGCTCCCGGGCTGCCTGCCTGGGCGATAATTGTGGCCTCCATCTCATGCTGTTTTGCATTGAGAACCTGGCAGGAGATGCCGCGGCGTTTGAGGATTTCGCTCAGAAGCTCAGATTTCTCTATGGACACGGTCCCGACAAGCACAGGCCGTCCCATCTTGGATAGCTCTTCCAAGTCATGGGCTATTGCCTGAAATTTGGCCTTTTCTGTCCCGTATACCAGGTCAGAAGAGTCCTGGCGGACCATGGGTCTGTGGGTGGGAACTATCACAACCTCCAGCTTATATATCTTGGATAGCTCCTCCGCCTCCGTGGCAGCAGTGCCCGTCATGCCAGCCAATTTTTCATACATACGGAAATAGTTCTGAAGAGTGACGGTTGCATAGGTAACGCTCTCGCGCTGTACCTTGACTCCCTCTTTTGCCTCAATGGCCTGATGCAGGCCGTCAGAGTAGCGCCGCCCCGGCATTAGACGTCCCGTGAAGTCGTCTACTATGGTCACTTCTCCGTCTCTGACCACGTACTCCTTGTCCTTGCCATATAGCAACAGGGCTCTGAGGGCGTTCTCTATGTAATGGGTATATATGTAATTGCTGGGGTCATACAGGTTGCCGACATTGAGCCACTGCTCCATCTTGTTGACGCCGGAGTCGGTGAGAGAGGTTGAGCGGCGCTTTTCGTCGATGGTGTAGTCCTCATCCAGATGTAGACGTGGCACTAGGCGGGCGAAATTGGCATAGAGTTGAGTGGATTCCTCGGCAGGGCCGCTTATGATGAGTGGAGTCCTTGCCTCGTCTATGAGTATGTTGTCCACCTCGTCAACTATGGCGTAGTGCAGTTCCCTCTGTACCCTCTGGGATATTTCCACGACCATGTTGCCGCGCAGGTAGTCGAAACCGAACTCGTTGTTGGTGCCGTAGGTAATATCAGCGGCGTAGGCATCTTTTCTATCGGAGGGTCTCATAAAATCCGGAACGGCACCAACATTTTCCAGCGTGGGGTCGTACAGGAAGGATGACTGGTGTTGCAGGCATCCTACACTGAGGCCCAAGAAGTCGTAGATGGGACTCATCCATTGAGCGTCTCTCTTGGCTAGGTAGTCGTTCACGGTTACCACGTGGACTCCCCGTCCGGCAATGGCGTTGAGATAAACGGGGAGGGTCGCCACAAGCGTCTTACCCTCTCCGGTCTTCATTTCTCCAATTTTGCCCTGGTGGAGAACAATGCCACCCATAAGCTGTTCGTCGAAATGTCTCTGTCCAATGGTGCGACTGGCCACCTCTCGCACGGTTGCAAAGGCCTCCGGCAACAGGTTGTCGATATCCTCGCCATCCTGTATAGCCGATCTGAACTCCTGAGTCTTGGCCTTTAAGGCATCGTCGGAGAGCTTTTCCCACTCTGCTCCAAGCGCGTTAATCTCGTCTACCAAGGGCTGAAGCCTGTTTACGACCTTATCGTTGGAATCGGCAAGAAAGCCGAAGACTTTGCTAAGCATTGGCCACGGTCTCCCCTACTCGAACATTGCTCCCACGGAAAGTCCTTCGTGGATTCTACGTATGGCCTCCCCCAGCAGGGGGGCCACTGAGAGAACTTTTATTTTGCCATTGTGTTTGTCATCGGATATGGGAAGCGTGTCAGTCACAACCACCTCTTTAATGAGGCTGTTCTCTATTCTCTCACTACCAGGTCCGGAGAGGACAGGGTGGGTGCAACAGGAGTAGACGTCCCTTACACCTGCTTCGTGCAATGTATTCACTGCTGCCATGAGCGAGCCTGCGGTGTCTATCTCGTCATCGAATGTGAGGGCGTTCATTCCAGCCACGTCACCGATGATGTTGAGGCTCTCTGAACTGTCCGCGTTTCCCATGCGCCGCTTTTCTATGATGGCAAGTGGCGCTCCAAGGCGCTCAGCCATGTCCCTTGCCCGTTTGCTGATACCGATGTCAACAGCCACCACAACCAGATTGTCCAGAGCCTTTTCCTGGAAATATCTGGCAAGGAGAGGCAGTCCGGTAAGTTCGTCCACAGGTATGTTGAAGAACCCCTGTATCTGTCCCGCATGGAGGTCAACGGTGAGCACACGGTCTGCGCCGGCTACGCTCAGCATATCGGCTATCAGCCTAGCTGTTATGGGAACCCTAGGCTGGTCTTTCTTGTCCGTGCGGCCATAGGCGTAGTAAGGGATTACAGCGGTAATCCTGCCCGCAGATGCCCGCTTGGCGGCGTCCAGCATTATCAGCAGTTCCATGATGTGATCGTTGACCGGGTAGGCAAAGGGCTGAATGAGAAAAACGTCTCGCTGACGTACGTTTTCTCCGATTTGAACAAAGGTATTGTCGTTGCTGAACTTGAAGACGTTCGATTGCGCTACGGGTATATTCAGGTACTGGCAGACGTTTTTGGCCAGATTTGTATGGGCTGTGCCGGCGAATACTTTCAGTTCATCGTGACGAAGCATTATTTCCTTTTTAACCCCCGCTTATTTTAAATTTGGCCAAGCATCTGGACGCATAATACGACCCGACTTTAAAAAATCTCGTGTAAGGATTATAGCATAGCTATGTAAGCTGGAAAAAGTATGAAGGCACAGCGACAGCATGTAGCGCGAGTATATTTAGATTCTGCTGTCTTTCGTAATCCATCTTAAGGAATAACCAAATAACCGAAAGATGGAAACTCATATGTCAATTAACTGTAGAATGCAAATGCGGTTGCTGCCTGCACAGGCGACGCTCGCCCTCTAGAAAAGTACGCTGATATGGTATATCGGATGGCTTTATTGTAGACCGGCGGCAGGACCTTCCGGAAAGCGCGGCATCTTTTCTCATGGATATAAATGGGAAGCTTCTTGTGGCTGAAGTTGCCATAGGACTAGTAAAACTGCCTATTAGCCGGGATGCACTTAACCAAGCGAAACAAACCTTGCCGAGGTGCATGGCCTCGTTAGTCAGAGTGCCCTTAGCTACGGGCTCGTGTTCCACCACAAGCCCTGATAGCCAGCCTTTATGTTCTTCATCAGGGAGAATGAATGAATACGGGAGCGATGTGAGATATGCCAGATGCTAGATTACGCCTCCTTCAGTCAGCACCGACAAGTCTGCCCTGGACAGGCCCAGTTCTCCACACAAGACTTCATCGTTGTGCTCTCCGATGAGGGGAGCGCGACGAGAGATTTTCCAGGGAGAGCCGTTGAAGATCCCGGCAGGGCCAGGATGCCGCAACGTCACTCCAACCTCCGGGTACTCGACCTCAGCCCAGAAGCCTCTGTCTTCAAGGTGTGGGTCTTCCATCACTTCATCAGGCGATCGGACGGCTCCACAGTTAATGCCCATTTTCTGCATACCGTGATAGGCTTCGTCCCTGGTGATGTTAGACAGAAATTCAGCTACTACTTGAGCAATGTGTTGCCTGTTCTCAGTGAATACCGCCCGATCCCCGTACTTCTCGTCCAGCAGATCGTCAGCCAGTCCGTACTCGTTCATCCATTCGGCCAGAGAATGCAGATTCGTCGGTGTCACGCGGTTTCCGACTCCTCCATTGAGGTACTTACCATCCTTGCACATAATCTGGGTAGGGTCGCTTCCTGCTGCGGAAGCGTGACGCCCTGTTTGTCTTCTGACCACCTGGTTGCGGTATATATAGGTGTTCACGTGTGCCTCAGTGGTCAGTGCACAGGACTCATGGATTGAAGCATCTATGTACTGTCCACGGCCCGTTACCGTTCTGCTGACCATCGCCGCAGAAATCGCGATGTATGCGAAGTGGCTCCCCATGTGCCACGCTTGCCCTCCTCCGGGAGCGATGGGCGGTGCCTCCTGTACATCGACCTCGTCATAACCACAGCAACCCATCTGTCCGCCAGCCGCCAGGTGCAGCAGGTCGCTGCTAAGATAGTCCTTCCATGGCCCAGTTTGTCCGAATGGAGTCAGCGAGCACATGATCAACCAGGGATTACTTTGCTTAAGCTCGTCATATCCCAGGCCAAGAGAGGCCATGTATCCTGGCTTGAATGTTTCGAATATCACGTCTGCACTATCGGCCATTTGCCTGAATAGTTGACGCCCGTCCTCTGTCTCTATGTTCAGGGTTATGCCGCGCTTGGAAGTGTTGTAGTGCCAGAATGAAAGGCTTCGCTCGCGGTTCGGCATGTCCTGGTAGAATGGCCCGACCGTACGGGACGACTCTCCACCGGGTGGTTCTATTTTGACGACGTCCGCTCCCATGTCGGCCATGAGCTTGCCAGCCCACTGCCCTTTCTCATCGGTAAGTTCCAACACCCGAAGGCCCTCGAATGCTCCGCCATCTGCACCACGCACCGGCGCTGGCGCGGGATTTGCGATGGGTTCATTTCCCGTCCACTGCACTGGCGAGACGTCCTCGATCATTTCCTGGAGGTACGGATACTGGCTTCTATCCAGGGTTTTGGGCCAGAATGTGCCGTCATCGAAGCCCTCCACTAACTCATCGTGGCTGATGCCCAATAGTCCTTCGAACACCCGCTTGTTGTGTCCGCCTACCAGCGGGCCTGCTTGGTGGTTGTACACAGGGGTTTCCGACATCTTGAATGGTGCATTCTGGAGAGGCCACGTGCCTAAATCTGGATGCTCCACTTTTCTGTACATCTCTCTATGCTGCAGTTGTGGGTCGTTTTCAAAACGGTCCTGGCTGCTCTGAACTGGCATGGAGGGAACTCCCGCTGCCTGACATCGTTCCATTATCTCGTATTTGCCGACGGTCTTCGTCCAATTCTCTATGCCTTGGTCAAGTTCTTCTTGGTGTTCCAGACGGCCAGTGAGGGTGGCGAACTTCTTGTTTTCTACCCAGCTTGGCGAGCCCATGACTCTTATCAATCGGTGCCACTCATCGTCTGAGAAGCAGGCGATGGTGCACCAGTCGTTGTACTCTCCGGGGCTAGTCCTGTATGCGTTGTGTGGTGCAACCGTGCGTCCTCTGTAGTTGTTCGCCAGAGGCGTGCCGGGCCAATGGGCACGGTTGCCGGCAGGATAGCCTTCACGCATCGTGGAGCGTCCGTTGGCCTGTACGTCGAGGAAAGAGGCTCCGTTGAGTGGGGCACCTGTAATCCATTGGGACTGGTCAACGTGCTGGCCTTGGCCCGTTACGTTGCGGTGGTATATGGCACTCAAAGCGTACATAGCACCGTACATACCGCCTGTATCGTCCATGTATGACCATCCCCAGCCCGCAGGGGGTTTGCCTGGGAGTCCCGATGTATATGTCAGGCCGGAAAGCGCCTGGGCTATGGGCCCCATTGTTTGATAGTCGCGGTCACGTCCCGTGTGTCCAAAGCCTGACATGGACAGGTAGATGATGTCTGGTCGAAGCTTCTTCATGTCTTCGTAACCAAGGCCCCACCGTTCCAAGACTCCATACGCAAAGTTCTCTATGACTATGTCGGAGACCGCAACCAAACGCTTGATGAGGTCATTGCCTCTGGCTGTGCGAGTGTTGAGTGTGACGCTCAGCTTGTTTGAATTGGTGTCGCTGAAGTGCCCGTTGGTGTTCAGGTTAGCTGGCAATCCCTCAGGTGTGCCGGCGCCGGATGCGATGTTCTCCCCGCGCGTGTTGGGACCCTGGGGCCACTCTACCTTGATGACCTCTGCTCCCATGGCTCCCAGCCAGCGGTTGCACCATGGGCCGGCCCTAACCCATGTGAAGTCGAGCACACGGATGCCCTCTAAGGCTCTTGGGGTGGTTGTCACTCTTGCTTCGGTTTGCACCATTTATACACCTCCCATACGGACGCCATTGACGCCATTACAGCGCGAATTTGCGGGTGCCGAGAATACCGCAGATTATCATGGTGCCTATGTACTGTCAACGTATTTAAGGACTAATTCATGCGGCCAAATATGCGTAATCAGTAAGTATACGGCTATATCTTTGCTGAAGCAGTAATGCGTAAAATGAGAGGATCCCGTAGATAATAATCATCGGTCGTACAGTTTCAATATCTGAATTCTGTACTGGGAAACGCGGGTTATTTTCCGATGAAATCAAGGAGGCATTTTTGTAAGTGAACGCTAATATACTGCTGTATTGGAACTGGCCTTTCACACAATAGTGAATCCTATAAGACGTGAGATATTACTCCTCGTCAAATAAGTAGAACTATCTTTAGGACAAATCGCCTCACAGTTCGACATTACACCTCTAGCGATTGCCCAGCATCTCAAGATATTGGTGGAAACTGGCCTGATTTCACAGCGCAAGCAAGGAACGCGTCGTCTGTACCGGACTAAGCCTGAGGGCCTACTTTGAGGATTTTCTGGGTGAAGGTTTGCAGTTACTCGAGGCGGCGGCAAAGATGGAGGAGAGAAATGACAAGTATGACAACATCAGACTGGAGTAGCGTGGTCGAGAGAGAGGTACGGATAGCCGTACGTCCCGAGACCATATTCCCTTGGTATTAATCTGGGAGTCTGTGACGTTACCGAGATAAATTCCCTAGTATAACCCTGTATACACGACCCAAATAAAACAAGGACCACAGAAAACTGTGGCACTTGTTTTATTTCAACTATTTTCCTATCTCTATGCTCCTACCCTGAGCCCTCCCTCGCAGGCGCTGCGCAGGGTCTCGATGGCGGAGAGCACCGCTAGATGGCTTGTCATTGGATTTTCCGGATGAGGAACGTTTTCCATGATGAATCGCATCACCCCGCTCCTGCCAGCTGCATGGACTTCGTGTATGTTGCCCTTCGCTTCAGGGTCAGCAATAATCCTTACCCTGGTTTTCTCAGGGCCTAAACCAGCAAGGCTGATGGTTGCGGCCACGTTTATATTGGACGGAAAGCGTCGTACAGCTTCCCGTGCGCTCCCTTCGAACACAACTGTGGCTGAGGTGATGTCCTTGAGTGTGCCTCCATTGGCAGAGTCGGTGTCCATCAGACTGTGCGGAGGTTTACGTGTGGTAAGGGTCACTTCCTGCAACTCATGGCGGGAGGCGCGGATGGCGTCTATTCCGCCTACGGCTCCGGAAGGGACGAAAATCCGGCACCCAGTCTGCTGTGTCAGGGCTGACAGTTCTGAAAACAAATCGGCATCCAGAAGGGAACCCGTACTCATTATCAGCAGGTGCTTACCCATTGAGACGATGTTTGCTCCGTGTTGACGGATGGCTTCCTGTGAAGCTGCCTCAACTACAAGAGTCATGCCTTCAGTGGCCATGAAATTCTCAAACGAATTGGAAGCTTTTGGGTTTGACTTAAGCCGCTTAAGCAGGTCCTGGGTGTTGCTGATGTCTTGATCAAAAATGGCTACCAATTCAGCTCCGCCCACAACTCCTTCATCTACGGCCAAGGCCAGACCGCGCCCAATGGCTCCGCAACCCATAAGCCCTATGCCCTGCTTTGTTTCATCCATCATATCTACTTGAATATATTAACAGGTTAAATTGGGGTGGTATATATGTATGCAGGCAGTAGTATCGATATCTTTTTATTATCTATGTCACGTGACATGAGTAGATAATCTTTTGGTGTATGGCCTGATTTCATGGATGGATTTCTTATCACCAGAGAAATTAAGGCTTTGTTGATGACTTCCTAAGGTCAGTCGCCCCGTGGTAAACTCAGCCAGAAGGCAAAATGGGCTCATTCACATGTACCATAGCCGTGTCAGGCCGTGGAACAACAACGTTTTGTTAGGCATGCAACCATGACAAATAGCAATAGGAACGATGACCGTATGCCATTGATGGGCAACGAGGAAATCGAAATGTCCTTTGGTGAGAAACACGGTTTGGAAGCGGAGAGTATGAGTGACCAGAAACGCATTGTACTCACCGACCGTCGTTTGATGCGGTTTTCCAGGTCAGCTGCCAACAAGGATATGGCATTCATGTCACTGGAAGACATTCAGGTAGCAGAAGTGCAGCGAACCTTTTCAGGCAAGAGATTACTTTTGAGGATAGCTCTGCTGTGGGCTGGTGCTGGTTCTGCCTTGGCCACAATCACGTTCCTTCCTCTGGCTATTCCTTTGGCCACTGTCCTAGCCTTAGCTGGAGGATACCATCTTCTTCGCTACCTCAGTGTTTCACAGGAAGGGACTATTCTTTTTCATGCAGGGCAGGATGAGATAGGAATATCTTTTGATGGAGATATGGCTAATCAGGCCTATACCTTTGTCAATCACTTCTTTTACCTTAAGGAGGCCCTTTCTTCCGCTAGGGAGACTAACGAAGGACAATTGATGGAGCCAGTTATTATGCCGGTTGCTGTGGAAGAGGAACACGGGCAGGAGACCACAGAAGTAGAGGAAGAAACGGTGGTTGTACAAGATAGCGTGACACCAATGGAATATGATGTTGAGGTTATTCTTCCTACTTCTGGCCAAAATGAAGAAAACAAGACCAGTGAGCAAGCGTAGAAGGTTTCGGAACGCCCTCGGTTAACCGGAATAGACGCTAACCCAGTATGACTTATTGGTGCGTAGTTACGCCCTGCCCCAGTTGCAAGCCTGGATATACGTCCATATCCCAACCGTCGCCGCCGACACGTAGTTTTTGGAAATAGCCGCATGCCGCAATCATAGCCCCGTTATCGGTGCACAGGGCTGGGGAAGGAATGAACAGAGGCAAGGTAGCTTTCTCTTTGAGGACCGCCCTAAGCTTGGTGTTGGCAGCTACCCCTCCTCCAAGGAGAATTCCTCTGGCGTCGTATTTCTTGGCAGCGCTCACAGTCTTTACAGATATCACTTCTGCGACGGACATCTGAAAGGCGGCGGCCATCTCTCTGATAAGGTCATGGTCAGGAGGCGTACCTTCCTTGGGAGGATATATGGACTTTTCTCTGGCCTTATGGAGGAGTGCCGTCTTCAATCCGCTGAAGCTGAAATCGTGAGACCCTCTCATCCAGGCCCTTGGCAGAAACACATCTCCTCTGGCATCCTGCGATGCTTTCTGTACTTCCGGCCCCCCTGGATAGCCGAGTCCGAGTATACGGGCCGCTTTATCGAAGGCTTCCCCCGCTGCGTCATCTCTGGTACGGCCCAGGAGAGTGTAGCTTCCGTGGTCATCCATAAATATGAGGTCTGTGTGTCCGCCGGAGGCAATTAGGCACAGTAGAGGGAACCCGGGGTCAGCCTGTGGATCGCTTCCCTCCAGCCAGTTGGCGTATATATGTCCCTCAAGGTGGTTTATGCCTACTAGTGGTAGACCGCGTCCAAAGGCCAATGCTTTGGCGGCGTTCACTCCAACGAGCAGAGCGCCAGCAAGGCCGGGGCCGTTGGTAACCGCAATGGCATCAATGTCGTTCCAGGTGAGATGACCCTTCTCTAAGGTTGCCTCCACGACAGGCACAATCTCCAGGATGTGTTGTCTGGAAGCCACCTCCGGCACTACGCCTCCGTAACGTGCGTGCATTTCCACCTGGGAGGCTATGACGCTGGACAGAATATTACGCCCGTCCTCCACCACGGCAACTGCGGTTTCGTCGCAGGAAGTCTCTACGCCAAGAACTCTCATGTCTGCGGAATCATACCTTCACGCCAAAGGTCAGTCAAATTCATTTATAGATTTTTCTGAATTGTCGAAA
>Ga0114993_10004317_pt1 | contig 14197 bp, 11 predicted proteins | sample ArcticOcean_MG_C_FD_87042 | JGI IMG/M metagenome (GOLD analysis project Ga0114993, IMG submission 87042) | Marine microbial communities from western Arctic Ocean - ArcticOcean_MG_CB2_150 | ecosystem: Environmental > Aquatic > Marine > Oceanic | place: Arctic Ocean: Canada Basin | collected...
GCTCCATGGAATCTTCCTCTAAACAAAATCGTTTACTTTATATCAAGGTTCGAATTTATTACAATTAGCATAAAGCTTTACCACCGATAATGTCCGCCCTCCGCACTAATTTTTTTAGAAATACTTGTTTTATATTCTACCGAGTTTTCATAAATAGGACATCTTTAACGTATCAAATATGTATTTTACTAAACTTTAATCTTTTATCACCCCGGTTTTGCGTGAAACACCGTCTATAATTAACTTAGGTTCTGTTCCGACCCCAACAAGACGAGGCCTGTTTTTCAGATAGTCTATAACACCTGGAATCGTCTCGATTCCATGCATAAGAAATTCGATATTTGGATAATCATCTAGCAATGTTTCGTCGAGCATTTGTGCTAAAGATATATGGTGATAAGCGCCAAAATCACAATAATAAGGATTTGAGCCAAAAAAATATGTTCCTGAAGAGCCTTTTAAAATACGTTCAAAATTTGAAAGGGTTCCGGATAGACTTTCAAGTAAAGCGGTTTGTTTCTTTTTGTAATCTTCCCCAACGGCAAAATTTATTGTTGGGTTAAGAGGAAAAAACATTTCTTGAGTAGTTTCAAAAACAGCATCAACTTCTGCTGCTAGTATTTCGTTATCAGGAACGATACTTGCAAGTTTTGCAACATACCGAACGATCGAACCGCTCTGAGAAACGTGTGTTTTATCATCAATCACTAGAACCGGAAGTTGATTGAAGGGAACACTTCCCTTTGCTTCAATCCAAGGTTTTTTATAAAAATCCCAAGCCATTATATAAGAATACTTAATGCCTGCATAATGCATTATCATTTGGGGAGCCTCTGCTAGTGCTCGCATTTTAAAGTAGATTAGTTTTAGTTTTGGCATTTTTTCTGCTCCTAATTTTTACCGTTAAATACGCCCTAGGTTTTTATAGGTCCCTCTGATAGGAATGTTAAAATTTTACTATCATTTCCTAAGTTGAATAGCTTTTCCTTGTGAGCAAGATATGCGGCTGCGAATCCAGCACCGCCAGAAGGTGATGTTTCCAGACCGTATTGGCTAAGAATTGGTAAAATTTCTTCAACCTCTAGGTCTGTTAGTGTAATAAAATAGTTGCTGGTCTTTGTAAGGCTTTCCAAAGCTGCTGAAGATGCGATTTTACAATCGAGCCTACCCATTGAAGAAGCCTCACCCCCGACGTCAATTAGGTGTCCGGCATTTACCGCCTCTAGTAAAGCTGCGGCCACTTCTGGTTCTACAATTATTATTTTTGGAGCCGCTTTGAAAAATTTTCTAATATATCCTGCCATTGCAGCGGCAAAGCCACCTACACCCGCTTGTAGAAAAACATGGGTGGGCGCCTCGGGGCATGCCTCACACGCTTCTTGTGCGGCAACCAAATATCCTTGCATTACGTTAACTCCACCGTAGTTACCTTCCCAAGTTGAATCAGACAAAAGCGTCCACCCATTAGTTTTTGCTGCGACGATAGCGGCATCCATACTTTGTTCGTATGTCTCTCCGGAGATAAAAACTTTTGCGCCATAAGATCTTAATCTATCTCCAAAAGATTTGGGAACTGCTGTACTAAGGTAGATCACAGCCTTAGCACCAAAAACTTTTGCGCCTGCTACTATTGAAAGACCATGGTTTCCTGCACTAGCTGAAACAAAGAGGCGTCCAGAAAGTGTTTTACTCCACTCAGTATTTGTAGAATTTTTATTTTTTGTTATGGCTGCTTCTTGAGCGATTACAAATGCGGCTCCTAGAGCCTTAAAACTGCCGAGCCCCATTCTGTTTCTTTCATCTTTAAACCACAGTGAAGAAACACCCATTTTTTTGGCAAGTGAGGGTTCACTTACAAGAGGTGTTTTAAGAGCCTTTGGACAATATTTTAGAAGTGTGTTAACAGCTTCAACATCTAGGCTTATTTCCGGTACTCCAGGTTGCTGAAGTCCTATATTAATATAGGGATTCTTTAAAACTTTAATCATAAAAATTAAATCCTTACTGAACAAAAATTAGAGCCAGTTTTTTAAATTATATCGCATGTCCTTAAAGCGACGCGCAATTAATGTCAAAGTTGATGTTGAGAACCGATGAGATTTGGTAATGATTGATTGGTTTAAATCTCGCATAGTGTGATCTATTTTATAGTCCCTACAAGGTCATATAAGTGATTGGGGGGGTGCATAATTGTGCTTTCTACGAAGTGGATTCTCTTACATCTAGAGTATCTCTGAGGCTGTCACCTAAAAAATTAATTGATAAAACGACCAACATTATTGCTAACCCTGGGTATACACCTAGCCACCAGGCTTGACTTATGAAGCTCCGTCCATCAGCCAAGATAAGGCCCCAAGTAGGCGTATTTGCTCCCACACCAAGGCCTAGAAAAGACAAAGAGGCCTCTCCTAAAATGGCGTAGGAGACACTGACTGTCCCCTGAACAATTAGCGGCGCGGCCGAATTTGGTAAAATGTGTCTTATCATAATTCGCCAACTCGAAAAACCTTGTACTTTGGCAGCATCTACAAATTGCTCCTGCTTTAAAGTTAGAACCATCGATCTTGCAATACGAGCAAAGTCATCTAAAAATGCTAGAGAGATTGCAACAATAACGTTTAGTAACCCGGTTCCAAAAACCGCAACTAAATAAACAGCTATTATAAAGTTAGGGAAAGCCCACTGAAGATCAATATAGCGCATAATGATCATATCTATCCATCCACCATAGTATCCCGAGAGCAGACCAAGAATGACACCAAAGAAAAGTGAAATACTAACGGTACTAATTCCGACGAATAAAGAAATTTGAGTTCCCCAAAGTATCCGAGATAGCAGATCTCTTCCTAAGTCATCTGTTCCAAGAAGATGGCTTAGGGAGGGAGAGTGCATCATATCTAGGGTCATCTCATTTGGATCATATGGAGCAATCCAGGGCGCTAAGATTGCTGATAAAATGAATAGGCTGAGAACAATTAGGCCAAACTGGGCTTTTCTGTCTTTACATATTACAGAGTATAACCGTGATATTCCCTTTATTTCTGTATCTGACCTTTCCATGTGTTCCATTATGAATACCTAATTCTAGGGTCAATAATTGCGTAGAGAAGGTCAACGAACAGGTTTGATAAAACAAAAATTGCTGAAACTACTAAAACAGCTCCCTGAACGACTGGATAATCCCTATTAAGTATACCTTGAATTAATACACGTCCCAAACCCTTTATGGCGAAGACATTTTCTACAACAACTGCACCAGATATAAGAAGTGCAAAGGCTATACCAATTACAGTTATAACTGGAATAAGTGCATTGGGAAGGGCGTGCTTAATCAACAAAGTCCAGTCCTTTAAGCCCTTAGAGGTTGCAAATCTCATATAGTCTGCTTGTAAAACTTCTAGCATAGAGGAACGTATCATTCTTGCGATAATGGCAGAAAAACCAGTTCCAACAGCTATAGATGGTAAAATTAAATGGCTAAACCAGGGCCAAAAACCTTCGGAAATAGGAGAGTAACCAATTGCTGGGAGCCAGTGCAGATTAGCAGCAAAAACAATTATAAGTAGGATTGCCAACCAGAAGTCCGGCATAGACAGCCCTAGAAAAGCAAAAAAAGAGACCACATGGTCGGTTGTTGTGTTTTTTCTGGTTGCAGAAAGAATGCCAGCAGGAAGAGCAATGATTAAGGCAATTATAAAAGAAATGAGGGCCAATGATAATGTACGAGGAAGGGCTTCAAGAATAATTGTTGATACGGGTTGGTTCGAACCATATATTGAAGCACCTAAGTCGCCGTGTAACATATTTTCGAACCACTTTAAAAATTGTACTGAGACTGATTTGTCAAACCCAAGCCTTTTCACCATTGCTATACGGGCTTCTTCGCTACCTGCATCAGCTAACATGGCTGCAATTGGATCCCCTGGCACGAGTCGAAGCATAAAAAACACTAGGGTAGCCACCGCTAGCATAACTAATATCGCTCCAATAAAACGTTTAAGAATATAAGTTAACATTTATGTTGGGCGGGCAACTAAATGCCCGCCCCCTTTCCGATTTAGCTTAAAGAAATTCGATCCAGCTCGTGTAGACCAGGGATCCTTGCATCATTTGGTACATTTAATTTATTATTATAAACTAAGATATCAACTGGATGGTATAAAAATCCACATGCTACTTTATTAGAGGTAATAGCATTAGCTTCTTGAACTAGTTTTTTTCTTTCAGAGAGATCAGCTGTAACAGATTGTTTAGCAATTGCCGCATCAGCTTGATCTGAACTAAAAAACCCGAAAGGATGAAGTTCTTTATTGCGATCCCTACCGTTAAATTTAGAACTTGTTTGCATCCAATCTATGATACCATCATCCGGGTCATAGTCGCCCCCAGATCCACCAAGTCTTAAATCAAAGTCCATTTTATTAAACTCTTCAATACCAACTGAAAAGTCTTTCGCATCGACTTCAACCGTTATGCCAAGAACTTTCTTGTAGATATTTGCTACAACAAGTCCATCACGCTTTGTGTTGGGAGTGGTTTGAAGTTTTAATGTTGGAAATCCCTTTCCACCAGGATAACCGGCGGCTGCTAGTAATGCCCGGGCGCCTTCGGGATCGTATGCCTGTTCAGATGTACTAGATAAGGTGTCGTCGAAATAGTAGCCCATCGCGGGATTAATTGTTCCGTGCGCAGGTACTCCGTATCCAAACTTCGCTTGTGTGACGAATAGATCTCGGTCCAGAGCTTTAACTAAAGCCAACCTAACCATGAAACCATTTTCCTTCTTGAGCTCCTCAATAGGTTTGTTGAAGTTATCAACACGCATGAAATCCCTCCAGGGATTAATCCAGACAGATTGAAAGCCAGGTCCTGGTTTTATATCAACAGTTAAGTCTGAATTTGATTTAAAGCGTTCTACTAATTGAGATGGAACTGGATTTCCTCCTATATAGTCCACATCTCCGGCTTCCATCGCTGCAGCTAGGGGCTCGGCTCCATCAACGGGTGTGATAGTAATTTTATCTAATTTTGGTCTATCTGAATCGTAGTAGTTCGCAAATTTTTCAAGAACAACCCCTTGACCCAATACATGGCTAGTTACCATATATGGACCTGTTCCTACTGGAGCGAGACCATACGCAGCATCGCCTAGAGCTTCTATTCCACCTCTTGAGACTATAGTCATGGCCCTACCAGATGCACGCTCTAATGCTTTAGTTAGAAAGCTTGCTTGAGGTTTTGCTAGTATAAATTTTACTTGATGATCATTTAGTTTAACAGCTTCGTTAACATTTCCAATTACCCTACTATGCATTGATTTTTCGGGATTTTTTGAGCGGTTGAATGTATAGAGTACATCATCAGAATCAAATTTGTCACCGTTATGAAAGGTGACGCCTTGTCTTAAAGTGATTGTATATTCAAGGCCGTCAGAAGATACATCCCAACTTTCCGCTAAATCCCCTTGAGCTACGAGTGAGTTATCGATGTGCATAAGACCACTTAAAACGTTTGAGGCTATTTGAAATTGGAGCACTTGATTTATGCGAGCTGGATCTAGTGTAACTATCTCACCTACCCCTGCCCAAGCGCAGCGCAAGTGTCCTCCACCATGACTACCAGCGAGGACTGCTTTGGGCGCCAAGCCCGGCAGTACTTGTGCAAGCGTTAGCCCACCGGCTGCCGCCATCAACCGAAGGGTGGTCCTCCTTGATAACTGTGGTCCTCTTATTTCATCTTTCGACAGTCCGAAAAGAGGATCTTTAGAATCGAAATCGTAGGCAGTTTTCAATTCGTCTTTAGCACGCCTTCTTATTTTGTAGAAATCTGACATTTTTATACTCCCTGTGTTTTAGTTTCGTGTTTCAATTGTATTTACGGCAAAGCAGGCCGCTAGATGATCTGACGGTACGTCAGAAACTTGTGGAACTTCTGTAGTGCATTTTGGTAATTTAATTGAGCAACGTGGATGAAATACGCAGCCGGTGGGCGGGTTCATTGCACTCGGTGGCTCCCCCTTAAGGGGTTTGATTGTGCGATGCATTTCTTTTTGTGGGTCTGGGGTTGGCACTGCGTCTATTAGTGCCCGGGTGTATGGATGAAGTGGGTTTGAAAATAGTTCCTCTGAAGGAGCTTGCTCAACTATTTTTCCTAAATACATTACGGCAACGCGATCACATAAATGCCTTACAACAGATAAATCATGTCCAATAAATAAATATGTAAGGTTTAGTTTGCGCTGAAGTTCAGCAAGTAGGTTTATAATTTGCGCCTGGATAGAGACATCCAGGGCAGACACGGCCTCATCGCAAACTATTAAGTCCGGTTCTATCGCGAGAGCTCTCGCTATACAGACCCGCTGCCGTTGCCCACCTGACATTTGATGAGGGTATAGATTAAAAAACCTTTCCTGTAAGCCGCATAGCTCAAGCAATTCGATTGCTCTACCATTAATATTTCCTGTGTAATTATGTACTTGGAGAACTTCTGAAATGGTTTTTCCGCTGGTCATTCTTGGGTTTAATGAAGAGAAGGGATCTTGAAAAACAGCGGCGACTTTAGAGCGATAGTTTTTGAGATTTGATCCTTTTAGATTTGAGATGTCTCTACCGTTGAAAGAGATTGAACCGCCTGTGAGATCTACCAGCTTTAAAACGCCTCTAGCCAGAGTGGTTTTTCCACAACCAGACTCACCAACTAAACCAACAGCTTCTCCTTTATAGAGTTTCAAGCTAACTCTATCTACCGCTTTAATGAGGTTACTGTTACGGCTAAACCCTTGATTTCCTACTTGAAAAAAAATTGAAGCATCTTCTATTTCAAGCAAGGGCGACGCATTGCTCATGTCAATGAAACCTCCTCAGGTAAGAGTGGGAAGTGGCACGCAACATCATCGATAAAACTTGGTGCCTCTTGATTGCATTTGTCCTGAGTTTTTGGACAACGTGGATGAAATCTGCAGCCACTAATGTTTGAAAATGCGTCAGCAGGTGTTCCCTCTATTGGAATAAGTGCATGACTGCGATTTTGATCTAGGCGAGGCACGGAACGCAGGAGCCCTAGGGTATATGGATGACGCGGGTTTTTATAGAGCCCCATTAATGAATTTGTTTCGACAATTGTGCCTCCATACATCACGTTAACGTTATTAGCGTACCTTGCGACAATCCCAAGGTTGTGAGTAATTAATATTAATGCGACACCATGGTTTCGGCATAATTGGGACATCAGATCTAATATTTGTGCTTGAATTGTTACGTCTAGAGCAGTTGTCGGTTCATCTGCTATAATTAACTTTGGTTTTACAGAAAGTGCTATTGCAATCATGACCCGTTGACGCATTCCACCAGAGAAGTGATGGGGGTACTGCTTCATTCTCTTTGCGGCGTCGGAAACGCCAACCTCCTCTAATAATCCGATTGAGACCCTCGTTGCCTCTGGCAACGACATCCCCATATTTTCACACAGCCGCTCGGTCAACTGTGCACCTATTGAACGAACAGGGTTGAGTGCAGTCATAGGTTCCTGAAATACCATTGAAATTTCAGTCCCACGAAGCTTTCTCATTTGTTCCCGTGTTAAAGCCATCAAATCTTGGCCGTTGAAGGAGATGCAATCCGCTGACTTTTGTAAGTTTTTGGGAAGCAAATCTAGCAATGCCAACGAAGAGATAGACTTTCCCGAACCTGACTCACCAACTATCGCTAAGGTTTCACCAGCTTCAATGGAGAAAGAAATATTTTTAACTAGAGAAATAAATCTTTCATCTTGGTTTAAGGTTACCGATAGATTTTTGACATTTAGTAACAATTTTAAATAAAACCGCTTCTTTCATCTCATTGAAACATATTACAACTTTTGAGTCTACAAAATCATATATATAATTTATTTTTTTATAAATTTATATAATATTTTCTATTTAGTAAAAGTCAGGTCTAGTAATTAGTCTTTTTTTTACCCTATTAAGTAAAGGGCGGAAGAGCGCCATCGATTATAAATAAAAAGGACACTTTATGAAATTCACTACGAGGCCAGAAATATCTGGTACTTTCGGAGTTGTAACCTCGACTCACTGGATAGCGAGTGCGGTTGGTTTTGGAATCTTAGAACGGGGTGGAAATGCTTTTGATGCGGCAGTTGCAATGGGATTTACTCTTCAGGTTGTTGAACCTCACCTAAATGGGCCAGCGGGAGAATTCCCAGCGATTTTTTATTCTGCTGAATCTAAAAAAACTGAGGTTTTGTGCGCTCAGGGAACCGCACCAGCAAAAGCTTCTATTGATCATTATCGTAGGGAGGGATTGTCGCTAGTTCCGGGATCGGGGTTGCTAGCAACTGTTATCCCGGGTGCGTTTGACGGTTGGATGACTATGCTAAGGGATTACGGGACCTTAGGATTGCGGGATGTACTTGAGCCAGCAATTTATTATGCTCGACACGGCCACCCTTTATTGCCGCGTGTTTCTGAAACAATTTCAGATTTATCAGACTTTTTTAAAAATGAGTGGCCTACTTCAGCAGAAATATGGTTACCCAAAGGTAACATTCCAAAAGCGGGGGATATTTTTAAAAATGAAATATTGGCTGATACGTATTCTCGAATACTCTCTGAGGCTGAGAGTGTGTCAAACCGCACTTCTCAAATTGAATTAGCAAGGAAAACATGGTCGTCCGGCTTTGTAGCTGAAGATATTGATGTATTTGTTCGGAAGACAGAAGTTTTAGATTCGTCCGGCGAGCGACATCGAGGTGTTCTAACTAGTGATGATATTTCGGGTTGGGAAGCAACGTATGAAAAGCCTTTGTCTTATGAGTATCATGGTTGGCAAGTCGAAAAAACTGGTCCATGGGGGCAGGGTCCGGTTATGCTGCAATGCTTATCTTTGTTAAAAGGAATTGATCTAGGAGCAATGGATCCGAATGGATCAGACTTTGTTCATGTCATTGTGGAAGCTCTAAAGTTAGCATTTGCTGATCGGGAAACATATTATGGAGACCCTAATTTTGTTCATGTACCAATGGCCGAGTTGTTATCAGATAGATATTTTAAAGAGCGCTCAAAGTTTCTGACTCAAAATGCCTCCTTAGAGCAAAGACCCACAAAACTTTCTGGATATGAAAACTTAATTGAACAAACAAAAATTAGGGCTGCTACGCTTTCAAGTATATCTGGTGCCCCTGATGCAGGTGAACCTACGATGGCACATTTGTCTGAAAAGCGCGGTGACACGGTACATATTGATGCTATCGATAAGTGGGGCAATATGGTTTCTGTTACTCCCTCTGGAGGATGGTTGCAGTCTAGCCCAATTATTCCAAAATTAGGGTTTCAATTAAATTCAAGAGCGCAAATGTTTTGGCTTGATGAGGGTTTAAACCAAAGCCTCGCACCAGGTAGGCGACCGCGCACAACACTTTCTCCAACGTTAGCTCGTCACAACAATATTCCAGAATTGGTTTTTGGTACCCCTGGTGGTGATCAGCAAGATCAATGGCAGTTAATTATGTTTTTAAGGCACATTCATCACAATCTAAATTTACAAGAGGCGATTGATGCCCCGCTCTTTCATTCTCAGCATATGACATCTTCGTTTTTCCCAAGAGCAGCTCTTCCCGGAGAGATTATGGTTGAAAAAAGTTTTGGAAATGAAACACTCAACCAACTCCGGCAACGAGGTCATATAATAAATGAAGCTGAGGCGTGGACAGTTGGGCGTTTAACTGCTGCTAGCCGGACGCCAGAAGGACTTTTAAAAGCAGCCGCTACCCCTCGTTTAATGCAAGTTTATGCCATAGGGAGATAAACATGACTTACTCTATTGTTGCTAAAGATGAGACTACCGGAGCAATTGGAATAGTTGTAGCAAGCAGATTTTTTGCATGTGGGGCTATGGTCCCATTTGTAGCGCGAGACGTAGCTGTTGCAAGCCAAGCGTTCTGTAATCCAATTTGGGGGATTGAGGGCCTTAGTAGATTGGCTAAAGGAGAAAAATCAACGGAAGTACTCTCGGATTTTGTAAGTAGGGATAAGGGTCAGTCTATTCGCCAAGCTCATATGATTGATCAAAAAGGAGAGATTTCTGCGCATACTGGTTCAGATTGTGTAGATTGGGCGGGCCACTGCTCGGCTGATTTAGTGTCAGTAGCAGGAAATATGCTGACGGGAGAGGGTGTTGTTCGAGATACGCTTGGCTGTTATCTTGAAAATAAGGATCAACCATTTTTGGAGCGCTTATTAAGATCTATGGAAGCTGGCGAAAAAGCAGGTGGCGATAAAAGAGGGCGACAGGCAGCTGGTTTAATAATTCATATGGGTCAAGATTATCCATATATTGATCTCCGAGTAGATGATAACCATGATCCTCTTTATGAAATTCGTCGTCTGGTTGACGTTAGTACTGAAAGATTTAAACACTTTTCTAAAGGTATGGCTACCAGAGAAAACTTCTCTGGCCTCTCAGATAGAAGCCCAATAGATTTGGCTATAAAGGAGGCAGAAGAGCTCCGGATACTTCAGGGGGAATTGTCTCGTTCGCTTGCGACATCGGCATAGCTAACCGACAAAGGCCTTTTCCACAACATATTCACCTGGTTCGGAATTGGCGCCCTCTTTCAGGCCATAACTAGTTAGGATTTCTTTGATATCGTTGTTTACTCCTATGGACCCACAAACCATTGCCCGATCTATTTCGGGCGATATGTTGCTGATATTTAAATCTGAAAAGAGAGTTCCATTAATTAGTAAGGTTGTGATTCTTCCCATTTTATCACTGACCTCTCGAGTAGTGGTTGGATAGTATTTTAATTTATCAGCGGCCAGATCGCCGATTAAGGGATCCTCATTAAGCCTGTGAATTAGGCGCTTACCATATTCTAGTTCTGGAATATCGCGACAGGTATGTGTTAAAATAATCTGATCGTAATTCTCATATGTTTCGGGGTCTCTGACTAGGGATGCGAAGGGTGCAATCCCTGTACCTGTAGAAAAAAACCACAGACGTTTTCCCGGCAGAAGGGCGTCATGAACTAGAGTACCTACAGGTTTTGGTTTTAAAATTATCTTGTCTCCAGGAGCTATATGCTGAAGTTTGCTGGTAAGTCTGCCATCCGCCACTTTTATAGAGTAGAACTCGAGTTCATCATCCCAAGAAGGTGATGCAATAGAGTAAGCTCGTAGTATAGGTTTTCCTGAGTTGTCTAATAAGCCTATCATAAGGAACTCTCCTGATCGAAACCTTAACGATTTGGGCCGAGTGGTTCGAAAGGAAAATAATCTATCCGTCCAGTGATTGACACTAGTCACGGTTTCTAAATCCGGTAGAGACGGTGGAATTTGGGAGTTAGTTGATATCAAAGAACGTTACCCTATATGTTTTAAAATCAGAAAATTTTTCTTCTTATGATTTTTACTTGAAAACCATACCACTAGTAAATTTATCTTTTTACTAACCGAAAGAAAATGTTTCCTATTATAATAATTATATTTTCCTTTTGAGTTAAATATTTAGATCGTCCCAAAATGATTTAACTTTTGAGAAAAACTTTGAAAGAAGAGGGTTGTTTTCGTCTCCTAACGTCTCAAATTCTGTTAAAAGCTCTTTCTGACGGGAGGTTAAGTTTACAGGGGTTTCTACTGCTACCTCTAGCAACATATCGCCAACCCCACCGCCTCTTAGCGAAGGCATGCCCTTACCACGGAGTCTCATCTGTTTTCCTGATTGGCTCCCAGCAGGAATTTTAACACGGCTTTTACCACCATCTATTGTTGGGACCTCTACTTCCCCACCTAAAGCGGCAGTCGCCATAGAGATTGGAATTCCACAAAATAAGTGTGTGCTTTCCCGTTGAAAAATCTGATGTTCTTTTATTTCAATAAATATATAAAGGTCCCCGGTAGGCCCACCTTTTAATCCCGCTTCCCCTTCATTGGAAAGTCTGATTCGAGTTCCAGTTTCAACACCTTCGGGGATATTAACACTAAGAGATTTTTCTTTTTCTTTTCTACCAGTACCTCGACATGATCGGCATGGGTTTTTAATTATCTCCCCAGCTCCGGAACAAGTTGGACATGCCCGCTCAACAGTAAAAAACCCCTGCTGGGCTCTAACTTTTCCTATACCTGAGCATGTTGTACATGTTTCGGGGTCCGAGCCAGCTGCAGCCCCTTTCCCGTTACATCCGTCGCAGGACACACTAGTGGGGACTTTGATATTTTTAGTGGCCCCAGAAAAAGCCTCTTCAAGAGAGACAGACATATTATAGCGAAGATCAGATCCTTTCGATGCTCGTCTGCCACCTCCACCACGTTGACCACCGCCCATAAAGTCGCCGAACAGGTCTTCAAATACATCAGAAAAAGAGCCAGAAAAATCACCTTGTCCTCCAGATCTTCCGCCTTCAAATGCCGCATGACCATATCTATCATAAGCAGCTTTTTTTTCGGCATCTTTTAAGATTTCATATGCCTGGTTCGCTTCTTTGAATTGTTCTTCTGCGTTTGGATTGTTAGTATTTCTATCAGGATGTAATTCTCTGGCCTTGCCACGATATGCTTTTTTTAACTCATCAGCCGATGCGCTTTTACTTACACCTAATATATCGTAAAAATCACGTTTAGACATTATTCTATCGGCCCTTTTTTAAGCTTCAAACCGGCGCGCTTACGAACGCCGGTTTGAAATGTAATGGCAAACAAAGTTTTTAATTATTGCTGGTCGCCGTCCAAGTCTTCAAAATCGGCATCAACTATATCTTGATCAACGCTCTGGGGTCCCTCAGCATAATCTGCTGGGCTCTCTTCTGAAGTTTGTTCTTGTTGTTGGGATTTATAAATAGCCTCTCCGAGTTTCATAGAAGCATCAGTAAGATTTTGTATCCCGCCTTTTATTTTTCCAACATCTTCTGTTTCTAGGGTCTCTTCAAGAGCATTTATGGCCAACTCAATAACCTCAACTGTAGAGCCATCGACCTTGTCACCATGCTCCTCTAAGGATTTTTTTGTCCCATGTATAAGGCTTTCAGCTTGATTTTTGGCCTCAACAAGCTCTCTGCGTTCTGCATCTGCTTCGGCATTGGCTTCAGCATCCTTAACCATTTGTTCAATTTCATCATCGCTGAGTCCACCAGATGCCTGGATTGTTATGGCTTGCTCTTTTCCCGTGCCCTTATCTTTTGCACCAACCGAAACAATACCATTTGCATCAATATCAAAGGTTACTTCAATTTGAGGTAGACCTCTGGGTGCTGGAGGAATTTCTTCCAAATTAAATTGACCAAGAATTTTATTGTCGGTAGCCATTTCGCGTTCACCTTGGAATACTCGAATTGTAACCGCATTTTGATTGTCTTCTGCTGTTGAGAATACTTGACTCTTTTTGGTTGGGATAGTTGTGTTCCTCTCTATTAGCCGAGTAAAAACTCCTCCCAGAGTTTCAATTCCTAAGGAGAGGGGTGTAACATCTAAAAGAACTACATCTTTTACATCTCCTTGCAACACACCAGCCTGAATTGCTGCACCCATGGCAACAACCTCATCTGGATTTACTCCTTTATTAGGGTCCTTTCCAAAAAACTTTGTAACCTCTTCAATAACCTTAGGCATACGGGTCATGCCCCCCACCAATACGATTTCGTCGATATCGTTTGTTGAGAGCCCGGCATCTTTAATCGCTGCTTGGCATGGTTTTATTGATGCTTTTATTAGGTCGGAAACCAATGATTCCAGCTTTGCTCGAGTTAATTTTATGACAAGGTGTAATGGTTGCCCTCCGCTCGGGTCCATTGATATGAAGGGCTGATTTATTTCAGTCTGTTGCGATGATGAAAGTTCTATTTTTGCTTTTTCAGCGGCTTCCTTAAGGCGTTGCAATGCCATTTTATCTTTTGTTAAATCCATACCAGTTTCTTTTTTAAACTCGTCGGCAAGGTAGTTAACAATTCGCATATCAAAGTCTTCACCACCCAGAAAGGTGTCCCCATTAGTGGATTTAACTTCGAATAACCCATCATCGATTTCTAATATTGTAATATCAAATGTACCACCGCCTAGGTCATAGACCGCAATGGTTTTTGTTTCTTTTTTATCTAAGCCGTAGGCTAACGCTGCAGCGGTGGGTTCGTTGATGATACGTAAAACCTCTAGGCCCGCAATTTTTCCTGCATCTTTTGTTGCTTGACGTTGTGCGTCATTAAAATAAGC
>Ga0114993_10004320_pt1 | contig 14185 bp, 10 predicted proteins | sample ArcticOcean_MG_C_FD_87042 | JGI IMG/M metagenome (GOLD analysis project Ga0114993, IMG submission 87042) | Marine microbial communities from western Arctic Ocean - ArcticOcean_MG_CB2_150 | ecosystem: Environmental > Aquatic > Marine > Oceanic | place: Arctic Ocean: Canada Basin | collected...
CGCTCCATTCCTTGAATTTGGGGTTGGTATTATGTTGGTGTTGCTGGGCTTGCAAGTCTTCTGGAATTTCCGTCATCGCGGTATCCACGTCCATGAGCACGCCCATGAGGAAGACCCACATAGACATCTTCACACACATGAACTGGAATCTACGCCACAGAGCCACCACGGTTTCTTCCAACCGGGAAAACCGTTCTTCCGTCTGAAATCGTATGTGGTAGGCGTTATTCACGGACTGGCTGGAAGCGCTGCCGTGATGCTGGTTGTTCTGACAAGTGAAGCGGTATCATCATTTATGGTAGGACTCCTCTACATTTTTCTGTTTGGTTTCGGTACCGTTCTATCCATGGGTGCCATAACCCTGTTAATGGGAATACCATTCTCAATATCCGGCCGCTTTGAGCGCGTAAACCGTGTCATTGCAAGCGTGGCCGGAGTGGCCAGCATTTTCTTTGGGCTGTTCATAATGTATGACCTTGCTATCGTTGAGGGATTATAGTCTATTCTTCAAGACTCATACGAGGCCAATGAAGACATAGACGAATATTTTGCAGAGTTATTGACGCTAATGTACACTCTGGATATACTGTGCTACTTAAGGCGGTTGTAATCGGTAGATGTAGATTGAGAGGCACCTCAAATCGATTGCGTTATTCTGCGTTCATGGCTACGTGAAAGTACTTTTTGCATATGTCATCCGCGGGCCTTTTGTTTTGTTAGCACATTTCTCAGTTAGGAAACCAAATGAGAATAGGCATCCCTAAAGAGATCGTCAATGGTGAGAGACGAGTAGCCCTTGTCCCTGATACTGTGTCGAAGCTCGTGACGTCAGGTATGGATGTGATGGTGGAATCAGGGGCTGGGGAAGACGCTAATTTTTCCGATGATATGTATAAAGAAGCTGGCGCTGTACTATCGCTGGATGCGGCCTCACTTCTTGGCGGCGTAGAAGTCGTCCTAAAGGTACAAGGGCCAGTAATGAACGCGGCACTGAATAAGCACGAAGTAGACCTTATGGTAGATGGCGCAACCCTCATCTCATTCCTTCAGCCTCTGACCAACCTAAACCTTGTGCAAAAGCTGATGGCAAAGGGAATTACCAGCTTCAGTATGGACACCGTTCCGCGCATCGCAAGGGCCCAAAGCATGGACGCGCTCTCATCCATGAGTTCAATTGCCGGCTATAAAGCCGCTATTATGGCCGCTGACTCGCTGGCCAAGTACTTTCCAATGATGATTACTGCGGCGGGTACATACGCTCCGGCCAAAGGACTTGTCCTAGGTGCAGGTGTTGCCGGACTACAAGCAATTGCCACCGCGCGGCGCCTAGGTGCAGTCCTGCAAGCCTTCGATGTCCGTGCAGTGGTCAAGGAGCAGGTCGAAAGCCTTGGTGCTACCTTCGTAGGGCTGCCTGAAGATGAAAAAGCCGAAGATGCCGGCGGATATGCCAAGGAACTCGCAGAGGAGTCTCAACGAAAAGAGAGAGAGCTTCTACACGGGTACGCCAAAGAGGCTGACTTCATTATCACCACGGCTTTGATACCCGGAAGACCGGCTCCCCTCCTGATAACTGAGGACATGGTCAAAGACATGCGGGCTGGTTCCATTATTGTGGACATTGCCGCAGAAACCGGCGGAAACTGTGAACTTACGGAGCCTGGAGCCGAAATTGTGAAATATGGTGTCACAATCCACGGACCGTTGAATCTGCCAAGCTCCATGCCAGTTCATGCAAGCCAGATGTACGCACGCAACATCTCCAGCCTTTTCTTGCATCTGTTGAAAGACGACCAGCTTAATCTGGATTTTGACGATGCCATTACCCAGGGATGTTGTATAACACATCAGGGAAACGTCGTGCACGGCCCTACGAAAGCTCTCCTACAAGAAGGGGAGGGACGATGATAGAAGGACTTCTGGTATCGCTGTTTGTTTTCGTGCTTGCGGTGTTGCTTGGATTCGAGGTGCTTAGCAAGGTTCCTCCAATCCTGCACACCCCTCTCATGTCGGGATCCAATGCTATATCTGGCATCGTGCTGATAGGTGCACTGGTAGTGGTTGTCAGAAGCGACACGACTCTTGGCACGGCATTGGGCATAGCTGCCGTGGCCCTGGCAACTATCAACGTTGTTGGAGGCTTCATGGTCACAGATCGTATGCTTCAGATGTTCAAGAAACGGCCAGACGGGCCAAACTAATGGAACTTATCGACATCATAAATCTCTCATATCTCCTTGCCGCGGTTGTCTTCATAGTGGGATTAAAGCGGCTAAGCTCTCCTGCCACCGCGAGGTCCGGCAATATGATGGCTGCCATCGCAATGCTCATTGCAGTGGTAGCAACTCTGTTGGATCATGAAGTCCTTGACTACGCACAGATAGGGGCGGGAATACTAGTCGGCTCCGGCATAGGGGCTGTCTTGGCCAAGACAATCAAGATGACCGCCATGCCGCAGATGGTAGCCGTATTCAACGGCCTTGGTGGCACCGCATCCGCTCTGGTGGCATCGGGGGAATTTCACAAGCTCACAAGCGGCTCCACCAGCATAGAAACCGACGTCGGTATCACAATCATGTTGGGGATATTCATTGGAGCGGTTACCGTTTCGGGTAGCTTCATAGCCTTTGGGAAACTCCAGGGGATAGTGACTTCCAATGCTGTGAGCTCCCCACTTATTAAAACCCTCAACCCAGTCCTGTTCCTGAGCATAATAGGCATCATGGTTTATCTGGTAATACTTGCCGAAGGCTCCCCGATGTTCCCAGTGCTAATCGTCGCATCCCTATTACTAGGCATTCTTCTTGTGATGCCAATTGGCGGGGCCGACATGCCGGTTGTAATCGCCCTCCTGAACTCATATTCAGGCTTGGCCGCAGCCGCGGCAGGATTCGTCCTGGATAATATGATACTCATCATCAGTGGGTCACTGGTTGGGGCATCTGGCTTCATCCTGACTCAGATCATGTGCACAGCCATGAACCGCTCCATCTGGAACGTCATGTTTGGTGCCTTTGGAGCCAGCGCGACATCCTCAGGTGCGGGCTCATCAGAGGGTATGCAAGCACAATCAACCTCTGCAGAAGATGCAGCCATCGTTCTTGCATACGCTAGGTCGGTAATCTTCGTCCCTGGATATGGGCTTGCCGCTGCTCAAGCGCAGCACCAAGTGAAGGAATTATCGGACATATTGCAGGCAAGAGGCGTGGACGTTAAACACGCAATTCATCCGGTAGCTGGGAGAATGCCGGGGCATATGAACGTCCTGCTGGCCGAGGCCGATGTACCATATGACCAGCTCTTTGCAATGGACGACATCAACGACGACTTTGAGAGGTCGGACGTGGCGGTGGTTGTCGGTGCCAACGATGTAACAAACCCTGTGTCCAGGGATATCCCTGACAGCCCCATATACGGCATGCCAATTTTGAACGTGGACAGGGCAAAGAACATCATCTTCATCAAGCGGAGTCTCAGCCCTGGGTTTGCAGGGATAGACAATCCGCTTTTCTATAATCCCAAGACCAGGATGCTTTTTGACGACGCAAAACGTGCGTTGACGAACCTGGCTAATGCCGTAAAGAACCTCTAGTCGTCTCCACTGGAAGCAACCTTGCCCCCGACTTTGCCGAGTTACAGGTAGCTGAGGAACCTGTTCTGCTTGTCCACCACAATGTTCTGCGGCTTTACCGTGGTGTCCGTCAACTCAAAACCCATGACGATAATCTCATCTCCAACCTTGATCAGGTGTGCCGCAGCGCCGTTCATGCAGATTATCCCTGAGTCCTTTTCACCCACCATCACGTAGGTCTCCAACCGGGCGCCGTTGGTGTTGTCCACCACAAGAACCTTCTCTCCCGGCCAGAATCCAGCCTTTTCTATGAGACCCTCGTCTATCGTGATACTGCCGACGTAATCGACATTTGCTTCGGTGACGTTAGCCTTGTGAATTTTCGATCTCAATACCAACCGCATACTTATGAGTCTCCCCTGTTACAAGATAGTGGAAGCTCCGCTTTACCATCCAGATTATACTATTACCTATGCAATGACGAAAGGTGTTCCTGAGTATTCACCGTCAATACACAAATATAGGCTTGATGGAATGATCCCAAAGCCCCTATTTTTTCAGAATTCAATCCCTGTCGCAGTATTAGATACCCTTGTCACTTTATCCACGGTATTTATGAATATCTTTATGTAGCCAATCTCCCCGGTTCTGGCTGTGCCAATTATCACGTCAGATACTCAGATACTGTAGGGGCATCTTCGTCTTTATAGCACTGGTTCTATTTTGGCCTTGGCCAGCATATCTATTTCCACTGGGAGGCCGTTCTTGCCAGTGTGGACTATCCCTTTTGGGGCACAACGGCCTGTGACGGATACGACCTTAAGGCACAGGAAGCCCGCTGCTCCCTAAAGTAGACGGCAAGCCGTGTGAACAGGGGTAGTCCAACTTCTGATTCAACTTGACACGCCGACCTTTCGTCCGCTAGTCTATGGCATCACAAAGGCGATGACGGAGACGAGTACAGGACAAAAGACCTTTCAGCGAGTCTGATACGGTGAGAGCAGATGAGGCCTACTCCTGGAAAATCCCTCCCGAGTTTCTTCCCAAACGTCCATTATGGGCCAGTAGGCGGAGACGGTAGCCACCGTTAATTGGCAGGGGCATGTTGGTGCCCCGATTGAGTGCCCCGGTTTAATGAATAATCGGGGAAAGAGGGTGGTACCGCGGGATTATTTTAGTTTAAAAATTCCGTCCCTATAAGGGGCGGGATTTTTTTATTGGAGAGCACATGACTAAAGAGCAAGATAAGGGAACGGCGCAGGGCTCGGCATACTTCAAGTCTGTCGCATCAAAGGTAGACTTCCCATCCATGGAACGTGACCTGCTCGCATGGTGGGAACAGACAGGTATGATGGGAAAGTACATAAGACGCAACGACGACTCGGACAAGCGCTGGTCATTCATCGACGGCCCCATAACTGCCAACAACCCTATGGGCGTGCACCACGCCTGGGGCCGCGCCTATAAAGACCTGTTCCAACGATACAAGACAATGCAGGGATTCAAGCAGAGGTATCAGAACGGCTTCGATGGACAGGGACTATGGGTGGAAGTGGAGGTTGAGAAGGAGATGGGCTTCAACTCCAAGCGTGACATTGAAGAGTATGGCATCGACAGATTCGTGGAGGCGTGCAAAGAGCGTGTCCGCCGCTTCGCCGACATCATAACTCAGCAGTCGACTCGCCTTGCCTATTGGATGGATTGGGACAACTCCTATCACACCATGTCGGACGAGAACAACTACACCATATGGCATTTCCTCAAGATATGCTATGACAAGGGCTGGATATACGAGGGTACTGACGTGATGCCCTGGTGTCCCAGGTGCGCCACAGGGCTCTCAGAACATGAGATAGTCACCGAGGGCTACAAGGAAATAGTCCATCCTAGCGTGTTCCTCCGCTTTCCTCTGAACGATAGGGAAGGTGAGTCCCTGCTGGTGTGGACAACCACACCCTGGACGCTCACATCGAACGTAGCGGCCGCTGTAAACCCTGAATTGACCTACGTGAAGGTGCGTCAGGGAGGTGAGATATTCTATTTGGCCAAGGCTCTGCTGGGCATACTCCATGACGACCATGAAGTTGTAGAGGAGTTCCCAGGAGAGAAGCTTGTCGGGTTGCACTATAGTGGACCATTTGATGAACTTGACCCGCAACAGGGCGTGGACCACAGTGTAATCCCCTGGAGCGAGGTGAGCGAAAGCGAGGGCACAGGCATCGTCCACATAGCTCCAGGCGCTGGTAAGGAGGACTTTGCGCTCGGCAAGGAGTTCGGCCTGCCAACCATTGCGCCCTTGGACGAGTCTGGCAACTACATCCAGGGCTTCGACTGGCTAACAGGACGCAACGTCTCAGAGGTGCGAGAGGATATCTTTGAAAACCTTCGTCAAAAGGGCGTTCTCCTTCGTGTGGAGAACTATGCTCACCGTTATCCCGTCTGCTGGCGGTGCGATTCAGAACTGGTCTTTCGGCTAGTGGATGAGTGGTTCATCTCGATGGATGAACTACGTCACCTCATAGCTGACGTCACTCGCAAGATACGCTGGATACCCGCCTTTGGTCTTGATCGGGAGCTTGACTGGCTACACAACATGGATGACTGGATGATCTCCAAGAAACGGTACTGGGGACTTGCGCTTCCCATCTACAAGTGTGCGTGCGGTCACATCGATGTCCTTGGCAGTGAGACTGAATTGAAGGAAAGGGCCGTCGAAGGGTGGGGCGAGTTCGAGGGCCATTCGCCTCACAAGCCTTGGATAGACGCGGTCAAGATACGATGTTCAGAATGCGGAGAGGTGGTTTCCAGGATCAAGGACGTTGGCAATCCGTGGCTGGATGCCGGCATCGTGCCATTCTCAACCCTGGTTGACCCAAAGACAGGCAAGGTCAGCTACCTTGCTGATGAAAAGAGCTACTGGCAAGACTGGTTCCCCGCCGACTGGATATCCGAGAGCTTCCCCGGGCAGTTTCGCAACTGGTTCTATTCTCTGCTCACAATGAGCACGGCACTGGAGAACCACGAACCGTTCCGCTCCGTCTTCAGCTACGCTCTGATGCGTGACGAAAAGGGAGCTGAAATGCACAAGAGCAAGGGCAATGCACTGGAGTTCGTCGAGGCAGCGGAGCGCATGGGCGTGGATGCCATGAGGTGGGTCTTCATGCGCCACAACCCAGCCCAGAACCTCAGCTTCGGATATGGAAGCGCCGATGAGGTGCGCCGCAGGTTCCTTCTCACACTGTGGAATGTCTACTCTTTCTTTGTGACCTATGCCAACATAGACAATTTCAATCCAATTGTCACAGAGGAAACATCGCCAGAATCGGAGATGGACAAGTGGATAATCTCGGAACTGCACTCACTGGTGGCCGACGTAACACGCCATTTGGACGACTACGATACGGCCGACGCAGGACGGGTCATAGACGACTTTGTTGACTTGCTTTCCAACTGGTATGTGCGTCGCAGCCGCCGTCGCTTCTGGAAGAGCGAAAACGATCCGGACAAGCTCGCTGCCTACCACACACTTTACATGTGCCTTGTGACCTTGGCCAAGCTACTGGCCCCATTCATTCCCTTCATATCTGAGGAGATGTACCAGAACCTGGTGCGCTCGGTGGATGAAAAAGCCTCTGAGAGCGTTCATTTGACGTCGTACCCAGTTTCAGACCCTATGCAAATCGATAACAAACTGTCTCAGGCCATGCGCCTTGCTATGAAAGTGTCAAGCCTTGGCCGCTCAGCCAGAAGCAAGGCCGGAATAAAGGTACGTCAGCCGTTATCCCGAGTGCTTGTCAAGCCCCGTACCACTGAGGAGAAATCCATGATGGACCAAGTGTCGTCCCAAATACTTGATGAATTGAACGTAAAAGAGGTATCGCTCCTTGACAGGGATGAGGACGTGCTGGACTTCCATGTAAAGCTAAACCCGGCAATCGCAGGGTCTAAGTATGGTCAGGAGATGTCCGTAATCGCCAGCGCCTTGAGTAGGGTGGATGCTACTACAATAGCTCTTCGAGTGCGATCAGGCCTCGCCGTGGAGGTAGATGGCTACACAATAGAACCAGATGAGATCACAGTGACCACTTCCGACAAACCCGGATACGCCACCTCCACTGAGGCTGGCTACACAATAGCTGTGCCAACCGATCTCTCTCAGAAACTTATAGAAGAAGGTCTTGCCAGGGAGCTGGTACACCGTCTTCAGAACATGCGCCGTTCGGCCGGTTTCGACATCGCCGATTACATCGTGACATACTACTACGGAGGAGAAGCTATTTCGGCAATCGTGCAACGTTTTGCTATTTACATCCAACAAGAGACTCTTTCAGAAGAACTGGTAAATGGTGAATCCCCTGACGGCGCCTATACAGAGCCACAAAACATAGACGGCATGGATATAGCTCTAGGGGTGATCCGAAAGTGGTGAAGAAGCTATGTGGCCTTTCGGAACGTCAATCTCGACACTCCCTCACCCAAGGGTGTAATTGGTCACCCCTGGCTCCCAGCGTGAGACGTCACAGATTAACACCTTCCGCACATCTTTGAGTGGGTCTAAAAAGTTGACCGCACCACCAAGAACACCGGCCGTTGGTGCAGGATCTCACTTTCGTGACACTTCACCAAGCGGCTATTCCCAGCAACTGTTGGCAAACAAACTGGCCGAGACCGAATGTAGTCTCCAGACATGTCAATTTGCTCTTTGTTCTGAGTTGGTGCATGGCGAATCAATCTTGACACATTCGGGCAAAAAATGGGAGTATTGAGGGGTTCTTGGGAACTAAATACAAATGGAAACACTTCTTTACCACAGTGAACAGGGAGTAGTGTGGGTTACTCTGAACCGTCCTATGTCCGGTAACAGGGTGAACCTTCGCATGGCAACGGAACTCTGGGGTGTATGCCAGCAAATAATGCAGGATGATAACATACGCGTAGTGGTGCTTACAGGAATTGGGCAAGACTTCTGCACAGGGGACGAAGACGACCAATCCACACCTAACAGCGAGAGGCAATTGCAAGCCTACTTGTCACCTCGGCGCACTGCAGGCTTTCTTGGAGCGATAGAGAAACCCGTTGTGGGAGTTATCAACGGAGACGCCCTTGGACACGGCCTAGAAATGGCGCTGGCCTGCGACATAAGGCTTGCCTCCACCGATGCCAGTTTGGGGTTGCCGCAGATAACACAGGGGAGTATGCCGTGGGATGGCGGTACTCAGCGCCTCCCCAGGATTGTTGGTCGTGCATGGGCTACAGACTTACTATTGACTGGCAGGGTTATTGACTCACATGAAGCCCTTAGGATTGGCCTGGTACAAGAGCTAGCATCCCCTGCGCAACTGACAGAACGCGCAGGTCAGCTGGCTGCAACCATATCTACGATGGCTCCAATAGCAACTAGGTATGCCAAAGAAGCCATACTTAAAGGCATGGACATGACCTTGGATCAGGGAATGCGGTTGGAGATGGACCTAAACCTGCTTCTTCAGACCACAACGGATAGGGCAGAAGGGTTATCCTCTTTCCTGAAACGAAGGCAACCTACCTTCAAAGGTGAATAGGCTGAAACTTCTCAAGGCTAACAGAGCGTACTGATGGCAACTATGAAATACTGCCACCTATGTGGACGGGCAATCCAGAACAACACATCTTTTTGCGCCAGCTGCGGCCATTGGCTTGAAATACATGCAACTCCAGAAAATGACTCTTCCGTAACGGATAGGGAACAGGCGGTCGTGACAGAGTCGAGTTACATGATCCCCATTAGCCACACCATTTTTATGATCATGATCTCGTACGGCCTCTACTTCTACTATTGGTTATTTCTTACCTGGAAGCATCACCGTGATCACACTAGCAAGGAAGCCTTTCCATACTGGCACGCGACTACCATTGCGGTAGTCCCAGGATATGGATTCTTCAGGGTTCACGCTCACATGCGGGTTTTCACCGAGTTGATGAAAAAAGAAGATCTGACGACTACAATTTCTCCAGCATTGGCAATTATTGCCGCCGTTGCTAGTGGTGGACTCAGCTTGTTGGGATCATGGGGGAACCAAGGAGATATAATCTCCCATGGCACGTCGATCTCAAGCGCACTCATCAATGCATTTGCTGTTGCCATAACGGCTGGGCTGTTGCTGCACGTCCAGGCCAATCTAAACAGCTACTGGATCCATTGCTCAGGTGTCAAACAACTCGATGTAAAAGTCGGCATTGGTATTGGAGAAGTCGTCATCGCGGTGATTGGTGGCATACTCTGGTTGGGCACCATTGCCCCTCTATTTAATGCTGCATATAGGGGTGGATAGTGGTGACCTCAAGCTTTGAGACCATCGACTATGCCAAGGAAGATGGCATAGCACAGATAGTCTTGAACCGTCCAAAGGTGCTGAACGCACACAATATGCAGATGCGCGACGATATCTACCAGGTGCTGGAGGCTATCCAGGATGACCAAGATGTCCGTTGTGTGTTGCTGAGAGGAGAGGGTGAGCGGGCATTCTGCACAGGGGCCGATCTGAGTGAATTTGGTACTGCTCCTTCCCGTGTGATCGCTCGCCAGGTGAGATAGGAACGTGACCTGTGGGGACGATTCCTTTCCGTAGATAAACCAATCATTGCAGCACTACACGGTTATGTGCTAGGCTCTGGGGTGGAAATGGCTCTCCTGTGCGATATGAGAATTGCTTCGGAAGATGCCATTTTCAGGATGCCTGAAGCGGCTTTGGGGATGATACCAGTCGCCGGAGGAACACAAACAATGCCGCGCACCTTGGGTGTATCCAGGGCACTAGATATGCTCTTGAGTAATGAGCAGTTTAATGCCGCAAGGGCGTTGGAGGTTGGACTGGTACACAGATTGGTATCCAGAGAACTACTGCTCAAGGAAGCCTGGTCTCTGGCCAAGCGGTTTGTAAATTATCCTCCACATCTGCTGAAAGCTATAAAGGAGGCTATGCGTAGAGGCTCGGATATGTCGCTTGGCCATGCCCTTGAACTAGAGTTGAAGCTTGCGACTACGTCATTGGCAACAAAATAGTATGGTATGCAATCATGGCAGGCAATCGCAATTAATATGTTGGAGGTAGCGTATGAACACAACGGAACTACTGAGCATAACCGCAGCCATTGTCCCGGACAGGGATGCCATCGTTTTCGATGGCAATCGACTTTCCTTTGGTGAGCTCGCTGACAGGGTCAACCGCTTGGCCAATGGCTTAGGCGATCTGGGAGTTGGCGCAGGGGACAGGGTCGCGGTCATGCAGGTCAACTGCAACGAGCATTTGGAGAGCTATTTTGCAACGGCAAAGCTGGATGCCATCTTTGTGCCAATAAACTTCAGAGCGCGCGCAGAAGAGCTTAGCTTTATGCTAAACGATTCTGGAGTGAAGGCCATTATTTTGGGACAGAGGTACCAGGACATGCTTCGTTCCATCAAACCGGACCTTACCAGTGTGGAACACCAGATTTCCCTGGAGGCACCCGGCGATGGATTCCTCTTCTACGATGAACTCCTGGAAACATCATCCAATGAAGAGCGTTTCCCAACCGCGGATGGAGCGGACGTCACCATGGTGATGTTCACCGCAGGTACCACTGGGACTCCCAAAGGGGTCATGCTGAGCCATAACAGCTTCAGCTCTTACATCCTGGCAAACGTAGAGCCTGTTGACATGGATTCGGCGGAGAAGAACATCCTCACCGTACCACTGCATCACATCGCTGGAGTGCAGGCCGTGATGGCCGCCATCTACGGTGGCCGCACTTTGGTACTGCAGCGCCAGTTTGACGAAGAGGAATGGATGAAGCTGGTACAGGACGAAAAGGTCAACCGGGCCATGATGGTGCCTACCATGCTCAAGCGTCTCATGGATAAACCAACCTTCAAGGACTACGACCTGTCCAGCCTTCAGGTAATCACCTATGGAGCGGCACCAATGCCCCTTGAGGTAATCAAAAAGGCTATCCTGGAATTTCCAACCACCCGTTTCATCAACGCATTCGGGCAGACTGAGACCGCCTCTACCATCACCATGCTTCCTCCGGACGCCCACGATATTCACGAGGGCGACGCGGACTATGAGATAAAAATGAAGCGCCTTGGTTCCATCGGCAAACCCCTACCTGATGTCGAGGTCCGTATTGTGGACGAGGAGGGGAATGATGTTGCTGTTGGAGACAATGGAGAGATAGTGGCCCGTGGAGACCGCCTGATGAAGGGATACTGGAACCGGGATGAGGCCACCAAGGAGACCCTCAGGGGCGGGTGGCTATACACAGGCGACCTAGGGTACTGGGATGACGAGGGCTACATTTTCCTTTCAGGGCGCGCCAAGGACTTCCTCAAGCGTGGGGGAGAGATGATTGCTCCGGAAGAGGTTGAACAGATTATAATGTCCCACCCTAGCGTGGACGAAGCCGCCATCATCGGTATCCCAGATGTTGAGTGGGGCGAGCGTGTCAGGGCCATCGTGGTAAAGAAACCCGGCGTTGAACTCACAGAGGAAGAAGTCATTGAGCATTGCCGCCCACGCATGGCAGGTTTCAAGCGTCCTGAGGACGTAGTCTTCATCGAAGAGCTACCCAGGAACCCGATGGGCAAAGTGCTCAAGCGGGTGCTACGTGAGGAGTACACCCAGCCTATTGGGGCATAGTAGCAACACACCTCCTCACTAAAGAGGAAACATATCGAAAATAGCCCACCCTGAGCTTGCATCAGGGTGGGCTATTTTCTTTTGCAGACATTCAGCCCAGCTATCATCTCTGAACCGCGTGTGAGAAACTTATGCTCGCAGATCAATGTTTACCACTGTAACTACGATGCCATGGTCCAGGAGCAGTCCATGCCATTATAGGTTGGTTAGAGATCGAGTACAGCATATGTTGAGAGAGCTCCACATCGAGCATACAGTCCTCGTCCTGTGGAATTGATGTCATTTCATAAAATTCCTCTTAGTCCGTCCTAGGTGAGTAACGCTCCCGTCATTCTGTGTCATACCCTAGCAACCCATGACCTCTGATACAATTAAGGCATCATGAGCGTTAATCAGGATAATACCAGGGGAGAGCGGCGCGATGACGTTCACCGCAAACGCCGCTACGGCCCAAAGCTTCACGGCAAACGGCTGGCCGAGTTGGTGCGCAATGCCTTGCGCAAGCGTCTTGGAAAGAAGAAGAGATAGGCGAGTCTTGTAGACTAATAATGGACAAGGCCCGGATAAGAGATTTTACATGCCTATAACGAACTCTTAGATTCATCAGCCTGGATTGCCTCCACTCGTTTTCTAGCCGCTTCACAATACTCCTCAACCACGTCGTAGCCTATGAAGTGTCGTCCCTCCTTCACCGCTGCCACCGCAGTTGTGCCGCTGCCCATGAACGGGTCCAGCACCAGATCGCCCACGTTGGTATAAAGCAAGATGAGGCGACGCGGCAACTCCTCAGGAAACGGAGCAGGGTGACCCACGCGCTTTGTGGACGCAGTGTTAAAGTGCCAGACGCTTTTTGTCCATTCAACAAACTCATCGTTCCTTATGCCGCTTTGCTGCCCGTTCGGCTCCAATTTAGGCGAGTCCTTGCTGAACACCATGATAAATTCATGTACGTCACGCAGAGTGGGATTGCTGGCCTTGGCAAAGCTGCCCCATGCCGTTGAGACTCCAACAGATGGTCCCTTGTCCCATATGATGTCGCCACGCATATAAAGCCCAAACTCCTCAATAAGCTGGGTGGTGATGTAGGCGTGAAGCGGTATGTAGGGCTGACGCCATGTGGATGCCACATTCACCGCCAAGCGACCCCCGGGGCAGAGGACGCGAACACACTCTTGCCACACATTTTTCAAGAAATCCAGATGCTCCATTAGGGCCTGGGGAGATTCGTAAGACTTGCCAACGTTGTACGGTGGAGAGGTAACAACAAGTTGGACGGATCCGTCTTCCACATTGGCCATGCCTCGTGAGTCCTGACAATAAATGATATCTCGTTCCACAATGATTTACCTCAATTAATTGCCTGTGTCCGATTCATTAGGAGTAGCCGATTCAACCTGCAACTCAAGCAGGTTCTTGACCTGTTTGATCTCATGAAGCCCCTGGGATCGTATTCCGACCTCAAGTTGCTATACGCAGAATGTGCAGGAGACACCCAGAGTATAGGTCCCTGTTTCCAGAAAGTGCTCGGTGCTGAGGTCGCTCACGCGGGTACCGGTCTCATCCATCCACATGCGTCCTACACCAGACTCGCATCAGAAGATCCGCTCGCGGATATTGTCGCCCATCTCCACACCCTGGATACGGCGATTCAGCGGCCAAAAAACAAGCCGTAAGTCCATCAACGGCAGTGTAGCAGGTAGAGTTTCATGCGCCAAGATTGATATGGGATATTTACGGCTAACCTATGATTTTGTGCATGTACCAAGAGGGGCGATTCTCTACAGAGAATCGCCCCTCTTGGTAGGACTCTTGATTTTGAGAAACAGAGACTAGTGAATTATCCCAGAGCCTGCTTCATTGTGATGCCGATCTCAGCAGGTGAGGGGGCCACGTGAACCCCTGCCGCCCTTAGAGCCTTCACTTTTTCATCTGCCTTGGCAGCGCTTCCCGTGATTATCGC
>Ga0114993_10004325_pt1 | contig 14168 bp, 11 predicted proteins | sample ArcticOcean_MG_C_FD_87042 | JGI IMG/M metagenome (GOLD analysis project Ga0114993, IMG submission 87042) | Marine microbial communities from western Arctic Ocean - ArcticOcean_MG_CB2_150 | ecosystem: Environmental > Aquatic > Marine > Oceanic | place: Arctic Ocean: Canada Basin | collected...
CATCCAGTCATAGTCGAGTTCTGACAGATCCCAGAAATGGTGGTGGCTGTCTACGACCGATGGCATTTAGTGGCCCTCTGTTCAATACTTGCCGGGTCGGTTGGATAGCGTACGGGCCGATTTCCATAAGCCCCTGAGGCGAATAGTCATTCGCCCCTACGATGTGGTTGCGATGGCCTCTTTCGAGACCCTCATGGGGGGGAGGCCCCACCAGGATTGGGTGCAGACGTGGAGTACCTGCCGCCTACTACCTGGTTATTCGACCTATTTCTGGGCCTTCTCGGTCGGGGTCGTTGTGGCCTACTCCGACGCCGGTCATGACAGCGTCCGAGTACCAGAGCTCGCCGTCCTTGATCGTTAGCCCGTGCGGAGCCGGCGAGTCATCCCCAAAAACGATGCGATCTTGCTCTTCGCCGGTCTCGACGTCGTATTTAACAATTATCTGGTCGCTGGTGTGGGCGCACCATATTCCATCTCCGTCGAGGGCCAGACCGTGCAGGCGCTCTGTGGGCACTTCAAAGGTCTCCATGACCTTCATGTTGTCGAATGGGTCACAGATGTGGATCGCCTTGGGCTGAAATGCCGTGACCCAGAGCTTGCCATCGTCCCATTCGAGGCCGTGTATGCCACCACCGTCCGGAGTGCGCCAGCGGTTCACAAACGCACCGGTCTCGAGGTCGAGTTGATATATCCATCCGATGTGTGTGTCGGTCGGTCGATAGTCGCGAAATTTGGTGATGCCGTTTGAGGCCGTCCAGAGGAATCCTCCACCGACGGTGATTCCAGAGCCGTTTTCGGTCGGCGTATCCATGACCCGCGTGACGTAGCCCTCGGAATTCATGACGTAGACCTGATCAGACTGCTGATCCATGACAAATAGCTCGTCTTCGAACCACTGGAGGCCATTCGGCATCCGGCACGGTGAGTCGTAAGTTGGGACGGTCTGAACAGCCAACGTATTGCTCCTGATGATCTGATGTACTCGTAAGGCGAATCACCCGGAATCGTGTCGTTCCTCGATCCACGGCGACGAGCGTCATCATGTTCCGGGCGCGGACCATCGTCAAGATCAAAACTACGAGGAAGAAGTTAGGTTGCAGTCTAGCGTCGTTTAGACAAGAAGATGCACAACCACTGAGTATCGACGCACGGTATCAGGTCGGATAGTTAGGGGTTCTTTGGGCCAGAAGGAACCCATGTACGCGAAATGCGAGCCGCTGGTGCGAGATCATCACTCCAGACGCAACGCGTGCGCCAACTGCAATCACTCCACGAACCGCCCCGACCGCTCGGAGAGATTGATACACAGGAGTGGGTATCGAACGATCAGGCCTGTACGTCACATGTACGCCAAATCCTGCGGGGAACGCGGTTAACGATGTAGCAACACCACGCCACAGACCCGTAAGTACCAAGGCGAACTTTATAGCTACCTGCAGCAACGCGTTAAACACACCGGTTGTTTGATCCCGGATAAGGACAAACTGCAGAGTGTGTTCCGCCAGATACGTTTGAGCCGTAATTATCCCGCCGGGACTGGAGTTTTCATCCGGTCCCGGCGGGTTTAGCGGGTCTTGCTTGTACGTGGTCAAATGACCGCGCCTTAATCGCTAACCGTTGTTGTCTACCAATCCGCCTAGACTGCCTCTTCCGCCAGTGAGCGAAGGAACTCGTCGACTGTTTCCGTAATTTGACGAGCAAACACCGTAACGATAGATACGGTTCGCAGTACTATCGCAGCGGCGCCATATGCCACCGCGGCCGGGAGGCTTACCCATGACTTGGCCGTTGTGCCTGTCGGGCTGATGCCACTTTCGCTCTTCTCGGCGAGGTTGGTGACCAAGCTGTCGATTTGTTTCGTTAGTACTCTGAAAATTAGAGTGAAGATCCGACCAAAATTGATCAGGACTATTGCAAATGTCGTCGCTAGATCCCCGACTCGTTCTGCCCAGGTCATAGTCGCCCTCCTAAGTAGTCGATTGAACGGCGAAAACGTCCATGCCTCCCATCTGTTCAACTCGGATTCTTTTTACACAACCCGGACTGAAACTGTCTTCCTTATGGGAAAACAACCGAAAGGCTTATGGCCACCGAACGAGCGTTAGACTACAAACCTCGCAACGATAGTTCAATTCAATTACGAGTTTCGTTACGGCGATTATCTAGAATAACGATAACCCTCTAATAACTTGTGATACCCCGCACACAGAATTGTAAAAATCGAATACCGCCCACGTTGCGAGGGTACTTTTAGGCGCATGCGACCAAATTCTCGATTGAAATCCGGACAATCGCGTCTGTGTGTAAGGTTTTACACAGCTCTGTACACCAAATAGACGACCGCTTGATAGGCGATTGGGAGTATTATTGGAGGACGGCCGGATCGAATCTTTCATATACCTACTCACGGGTCCACGTCGATCTTCCCGCGCAGGCGCCTCTTAATTTCGCTGCGACCGGCCCATCCGGGCATCTGCCCACCATGCACCTCCGGAATTCCTGACCGTACGTAGGACCCGTACGGAGGCTTTAATGCCGACATCGGCTACGTCTCCCAATGGAGACCGCCATGAGCGAATCATGGTGTTCATCGACGGGAGCAACCTTTACCACGTCCTCGGAGAAGTCTGCGGACGACACGATCTGAACTTTGGCAAGTTCGCCGAAAAGATTACCGGGGACCGCCGGTTGATCCGGACTTATTACTACAACATCCGTCAGGATTCCGAGCGCGATCCAAATATCGCCACGGAACAGGGCAAGTTCCTCCAGACGATGTACGACACGCCATACCTTGAGGTAAGAATGGGCGTGTCTAAACGACACGGTGAGACGATGGTGGAAAAAGGCGTTGACGTGTACATGGCGACGGATCTCGTCGCGTTCGCGTTCATGGACCTATACGACACAGCTATCGTGGTCAGTGGAGATGGCGATTTCTTTCCGGCGATTCAGACCGCTAGGAACCAGGGCAAGCACATCGAAGTAGCCGCGTTCGACAACAACCTGTCCAGCGAGGCGGGCAACGTTGCGGACGTCGTTATCAAGCTCAATAAGACCTACTTCACGGGTCTGTGGTCCGACCGACGACGGAGGGAGACAACCGCACCTCCGGCGCGGCGAACCCGCAATACCAGCGCAGGCTCCGGCTCGATCCGATCTGCATCAGCGGCTCCAGTGGTCGAAGCGGAGGCTCCAGAAGAATCGACCGGTTCGGAAACCGGGAACGGTCGCAGGACGGTCCGACGCAGTACCGCGACCCCACGCAGGCCGAGCACTCGTACGACCACTCGACGGCGAACGCCTACCCGGCGGACAACCTCCGAGACTGCAGATTCGACGCCGACACCCGTAGCGGCCCCGGCTACCGAAAACGTTCAGGAGCAGGCGCAGGTCGCGCCTAACGGCTCTGGCTCTGGCGTTGAGGCATCAGAGCGGTCTGGCAGTCCGACTCGACAAACTCCCACGCGGAGACGTGTTGGGACACGATCTAGTAGTGGCAACAGGGACAGCAGTCCGCCATCTCCGCCGCGGCCACCAGCTCTGCGAAGACGAGCTAATTCAGACTCCGACGACGGCCCGGCCAACTGAGCAGGTCCTCATTCCTGATATGCATGGATGTTGAGACGGAGGGGGTCTGCGCCCCCGTCTCAACTAGCCCGTGATGAACCTGGGATGAATGTGCCAGCGCCAAAAAATACCTCCAGCGTCGAAACGATTTCCGGTGTGAACCGATCTGGCGCTTACATTCCTCGACAGATGATGTCCGTAGTCTTGCCGACTACCGCCGTCATCATGGGCGATTCGCTCATTTACATCGTCCTCCCGGCGAGCATCTCAGATTTTGGACTTGAGAGCTCGTTTGGCGTATCGGCCGCGGTATGGATCGGGCTGGCACTCAGCATTAACCGATTGATACGGCTGATCGGCAACTCACTTGCCGCCGCTACGTTCAATCGGTTCGGATTCAAGACGCCGTTCGTGATTGCGGTGCTTCTCGGCGGTCTGACCACGCTCACATACGCGTTCAGCAAGGGCGCCGCCATTCTTCTGGTGGCGCGTGCGTTATGGGGTCTGAGCTATTCTCATCTGCGCCTTGGCGCTTACCTGGCTGCGTTTGAGATCGGTGATTCCAGTAATCGGGGTCGATTGCTCGGTTTCTTCAATGCCGGGTCCAGAACGGGCAGCTTCATCGCCGTTACTGCCGGCGCTGCACTTGCCGATTCGGCCGGGAGAGGCGTTGCTTTCACCACGCTAGCGGCAGTCGGCATAATCGGCGTTGCCATAGCTCTCACCGTTCCGAATTTTGTCATTCGCAGAAGCACGCCGACCGCGGTGATGCCCCAAACCGACACGCCAGCCAGTTCTGGGTTAGGCGAAAGGGCGTGGGCGGTGCTTGTTTCGCCGCTTCCGGAGAGCGCTCGAGCGATACGTAGACGGCTCCTCGCGATCAACTACTTCCGCTTTGGCACAGCGTTCGCGGCTAACGGTCTCGTAATAGCTACTATCTCTCCGTTCCTGGCCGATCTGTATGGCGAGAAGGCGACTGTATTTGGCGTATCTATTGGAATCGTCACGCTTGCCGGGTTTCTTGTCGGTATCCGCTGGTTCGGAGACCTGGCCCTCTCGGTCCCAATGGGTCACCTATCAGACGTCTGGGGGCGACGGCGGACCGTCATGGTCGGAACAGTGTTAACTCTAGCGGCGCTGCTTGTAGTTGCGCTGGCGACGCGGCCAGAGGTGATCGTTGCCGCCCTGCCATTGCTGCTGATTACAGGATCACTGCTGGCGGTGTCTCTCGACGCCTCTGCCGGCGACGCTGTTCCCGATGAGGCGCGGGCCGGTTCGATCGGTCGATACGCCACCTGGCTGGATATGGGGTCAGCACTGGGGCCTATCGCAGGACTTCTGATCGCAGAGGCCTTCGGGTTCCAGGCGGGATTTCTTGTTGCGGCAGCTTTGCTTGTTACCGGGGTAATCGGGTACGGGCTGGCAACGCGAAATCCGGCGCCTGCTTGAGTTTGAAGGCGAGGCGCCTGCGTGGAGCAGGAAAGGCATGACTGTCCGCCGCCAGTGTGAACATGACATTTCTCGGCCTACGGTCCCGGCCCTCTCTCACGCACAGTGACGTGAGCGTGGAGCGGGAGATTCTTCTTGTTCGTCTCCTACTCATAATGCCAAGTGATGGTCCGTTTTCCGATAACGAGACGCGTCTACAATCTCCGGAGTTCCGGCCTCACTGACGTTCACCCCGAACAATATCCAGTCCATGAGCGCATCGATTAAGGACATTTCTTAACCCTCGTATGTATTTTGATTTTCGACTGTGGAGCCTCACCCATGGCGTAAGGCTTCGAATCCTGTGGGCAGTGTTTATCGGCCTGTTGACCGCGGCGGCCGGGGTAGCTCGCCTGGCCCTGCTTGGCTGGCTGCTTGCCGAGGTCTTCGATGGCCGTGAGGCCGGGTCGCTGGTGGTTCCAATAGCAGGTGTTTCGGGGGTAGTGCTTCTCAGGGGCGCGCTTCAGTTCTACAAGGAGATGGTGTCGCACCACACGGCGGCACGCGTCCAGATTGCGCTCAGAGCCAATCTCCATGAAAAGGCGATGCAGCTCGGGCCGTCCTACTTCAACCAGCAACGAACCGGCGACACCGTCCTGTCACTTGTCGACGGGGTGGAGCAACTTGAAACCTTCTTCGGCCAGTACCTCCCTCAGTTCTTCGTGGCCATCCTCACGCCGATCGGCGTGTTTGTGTTCATGGCCTTCCTGGACCTGCCAACGGCTTCGATTTTTCTTGTCTCTGCAATAGCGGCGCTGTTCCTCCCTGCACTGTTCCACCGGCTGAACCAGGCGAGCAGCACACGTCGGCGTGACGCTTACGGTGAGTTCGGGGCAGATTTTCTGGATTCGATTCAAGGACTCGCGACGCTCAAGGCGTTTGGCCAAAGCGAGGCGCAGGGTCGGATGCTGGCGGTTCGGGCGCGAGCAGTGTTCAAGAGCACTATGTGGGTGCTGGCGACAAATGCGTTTTCGGGTGGATTGTCGATAGCAGCGATCTCGATAGGCGCTGCCGTCGCGCTCGGCTGGGGCGCGCATCGGGTAGAGACCGGCGGGCTTGAGTTAAGCGTACTTCTGGTGATCCTGATGCTTGGGGTAGAGGTTTTCCGTCCCTTGCGGGAACTGACACAGCTTTTCCACCAGGGGTTGCTCGGGATTTCGGCGGCGTCCGGTGTGTTTGCCGTGCAGGACGCAGAGCCAACGGTGGTCGATCCAAAAACGGTCGATTATGACCTGTCGCAGATGGAGCCGACCCTGTCGTTCGAGGATGTGACCTTCTCGTACCCGGGCGGCCGCAAACCTGCCCACGACGGCCTTACGTTCTCTGTCGCCGCTGGCGAAAAGATCGGGCTTGTCGGTCCAAGTGGCTCAGGAAAGACATCGGTCGTGAAGTTGATCCTGCGCCTGTACGACCCGGACGGCGGCCGCGTGACGATGGGCGGGGTTGATCTTAGGAAGTTGTCGTTTGATCAAATCCGTGGCCATCTTGCCGTCGTGAGCCAGGACACTTACCTATTCCACGGCACAGTCATCGACAACCTGCGGTTCGGCAACCCGGATGCCTCTCCGAAACAGATCGAGGACGCGGCACGCGCTTCCAACGCCCATACCTTTATTTCAGCACTCCCGGACGGTTACGGAACGGTGATCGGTGAGCGCGGCGTAAGACTATCGGGCGGTCAGCGGCAACGAATAGCTATTGCGCGTGCTCTTTTACGTGATGCGCCGGTGCTCGTCCTTGACGAGGCGCTCTCCGCGGTAGATGCCGAGAATGAATACCTGATCCAGGAAGCGCTAAACCGGCTGATGGAAGGCCGAACAACGCTGATAATCGCGCATCGCCTGTCCAGCGTGATCGGTGCGGATCGAATCATCGTCCTAGACGAAGGACGCGTCACGGAAGAAGGTTCCCACGCTCGGTTACTGGCGGATGGTGGTATCTATAAGGAACTGATGCGAGATCAGGTTGTAAGTGCTGGGTCCAGCGGCCGATCACCCAAGATAGGTTTGCCGAATCCAGTCGGAGAGACGCGGGAAGCTTTCGCAAGCCAGGCGGCCGAGATGGCTCCGACCGAGGCGATTCTGCGGGCGGAGGGCATGGGCTGGCGTCAGACCATCCAGGAGTTGTTCCGACTCGTCATCCCGTGGAAGGGCAAGTTGACGCTTACATTCCTCCTGGGCATCGCCCGATTTTCCAGCATCATCGGCATCGGAGTCGCGTCCGCGCTCGCTGTTGCAGCGGTGAAGGACGGAGAACCGTTCGGCTGGTTACTTGTGTCGTTGGGCCTTCTGGCGCCGCTAGCGGCGGTGCTGACGTGGCTCGAATCGTGGGTAGCGCACGATATGGCGTTCCGGCTGCTGGCCGAGATGCGGATAGACCTTTACCGAAAGTTAGATCAGCTCGCGCCGGCATACCTGGCGCGACGCAGGACCGGGGACCTGGTTGGCATGGCGACCCAGGACGTGGAGACAATCGAATATTTCTTCGCCCATACCGTCGCCCCTGCGTTCGTCGCTGTGGTGGTGCCGACCGCTGTTCTCGTCACACTGTTCACCTTCGATCCGATCCTTGCCCTGACCCTTGTGCCGTTCTTGATGATCTCTGCCGTAAGTCCCTTCCTAGCCCGTGGCAAGGTGGACCGGTTGGGCTCCCGATCTCGCGAGGAACTGGGGCTGCTCAACGCCCATGCGGTCGACACACTACAGGGCATTAACGAGATCGTAGCTTTCCAGCGAGGACCAGAGCGTGCGACGGAGTTCTTGGCCCGAGCCCGCGAGGCAGTTCGCATTCGCCTGCCATTTTTCAGAGAACTGACCCTGCAACGTGCCTATCTGGAGATCACAATGGGAATCGGTGGGCTGGCGATGGTCGGTGTCGGAGCGTGGCTGGTTTCGGAAGGGCGGCTCGACTCGGGACTGCTCCCGCTGGCGACTCTTCTTGCGATGGCGTCCTTCCTGCCGATATCAGAGATATCACACACCGCACGACAGCTTGCAGACACGCTTGGCGCAACCCGACGGGTGTTCGCCGTGCATTCCGAGCGGGTGCAGGTGGAGGACGGGGCCGGAGTTGCGGCGAGAGGCGTCCTTCGAGAGCCTCAGCACTCGCGTGGATCCAATAGGGGCCTGGCCCTGGAGATGGATCGGGTGACGTTCTCCTACGAGACGATGAACCGACCAGCTCTGGATGAGGTCTCGTTCGGGGTCGAGCCCGGGAAGACGCTGGCGCTGGTCGGGCCGTCTGGCGCCGGGAAGACGACGGTGGCACACCTGTTCCTGAGGTTCTGGGACGCCGCGTCCGGGTCCGTCAGGATCGATGGCGCAGATCTTCGTGAGTACCGTCTAGGTGATCTGAGGGACCGGATCGCCCTCGTGTCCCAGGACACGTATCTGTTCAATGCATCTCTAAGACATAACGTGCTTATCGCTCGTCCTGAGGCCTGCGACTCGGAGCTTTCGGAAGCGATCAAAAGCGCAAGCCTGACCGATTTTGTTGACTCGTTGCCGGAGGGTCTGGATACCGTAGTCGGCGAGCGTGGGACGTACCTCTCGGGCGGTCAACGACAGAGGGTGGCGATCGCCCGGGCGTTTCTCAAGGACGCTCCAATTTTGATATTGGACGAGGCGACATCACACCTGGATGCCCTGAATGAGCGCGCAGTCCGGAATGCGCTGGACGCGCTTAAGAGTGATCGAACGACGTTGGTGATCGCACACCGACTATCCACGGTTCGGGAGGCGGACACGATCGTCGTGATGTCGGACGGCCACGTGGCAGAAACGGGCAGCCACGACGAGCTGATGCTTAGCAACGGACTGTACGTCCGTCTCGTGGCGACGCAGGTTGGTCGGGACTAGGACCCGAGGGCACATGTTTGCCTGTTTTGTCTTGGACGTCATCGGTGGGCGGGTGGCGGGCGTATTCCCATACGCCCCTACCGTGTTGGCGCCGCGACGATCTTCATACGCGTAACCAGAGTCCAGCGAGACTGAAGACTCCACCAGAATCAGGTGCAGCCGATCCTGCCTAGTTCAGGGGGCTTCCTGAGCTCCAGTTCCATTGGTCTGACGGCCACACGTTTTTGCCTCTGATGGCTGCTGGTCGCTCACCGTCGTACCAGTCCGCCACGGTGTCACGCCATTTGGTAATGTGCGGCGTCGTGGTGTGGAACTGGAAGGCTTCCGGGTTGACGTAGACCTCGTACAGCCAGAGCTTCGTCGGATCACTGGTGTCCTGGTATACGTCAAATCGCAAGCAGCCCGGCTCCAGGTTTGTCGAGCCAACGCCGTCCAGTTTCACAGCTTCTATGAAATCATCAACCTTGTCTGCCAGTACCGGTAGTTCTGCGTGGATGATGAACAGGTTCTCAGAGGAGAAGCCCTCGTTGACGCCATCGCGGCGTGCGTTCCAGCTGGCTAGGTCGCCCGGGAAAATGTTCCGGCAACGGCCTACCTTGACCGGTCCGTCGATCATGTCCTTGGTAGCGTCGCGCCAGGCGGTCATGTGCGACTGTGCACCATGTGTCTCGATGGCTGCGTCATCGTCGTAGACCTCTGTAAAGGCGATTCGATTCGGGTCGTCCCGGTCCTGGATAATGTCGAATCGGTAGCATCCTGCCTCGTTGCCGACCGAGCCGCGTCCGTCGCCCTTTGCTGCTTCGAGGAAGGCGTCCGCCATCCCGTCCTTGATCGTGAACTGAACCATTAAGATGCGCATGCGATTTCCTTTGGGGTGAATCTTTTGACGTGATTTTATCGGGCGGTTGAAGAGACCCGGAGATCGCCCTTCAGGTCATCAATAGAGGTCGTAGTGCGGCGAGAGTATATCCGGGTACGGGTGATTCAGGGCGGATCATTACACGTGCCTCTGTCAGGGAATGTTGTGGTGTCACAGTCGTACGCATCGATTGGTATCGACCCGAGGGCGAATAGTCGTTCGCCCCTACATTGTTATTGTGCGACAGGCCTTCTCCCTCACCTTAGCCCTCTCCCGATAAGACAGGGGATGTTGTCGCGTTACAGACCCTTCAAGAACCTCAGGGAGGGTCATATGGGCGTCAAATCCCAACCGCAAGAACAGAGGCCCCGCCGAGATCCAGGACAAGGTCCGGGAACATCCACTTAGACGATTTGGTGGAGGAGTCCTGTTTCCCCTCGGGTTAATCGGCCCATATTTTCTATAAGAATGTCCATCAAGTTTTCTTCGTACATCTGAGTTTCCGAGGCATTGTGCGGAGTGACGATCACGTTATCGAGGTCCCAGTAAGGGCTATCGGGTCCCAGTGGTTCCTCATGGAAATGATCCAGGGCCGCGCCTGCGATCCCTCCCGATTTCAACACCGATACCAGATCATCGTCCACCACACAGCCGCCACGGGCGACGTTCACGAGAAATGCGCTCTGCTTCATGAGTCCGAGTGTGTGCGCATTGATCATTCCGGCGGTTTCATCGGTCAAAGGGCAGGTCAGCACGACGTAGTCCGATTCCCGCAGCAGGTCGTGCAGCCCGTCGGTGCCCATGACTTTGTCGGCTGATCCATCGTAGGTGGACGGGTTCCCCTTGGTGGCAATCACGCGCATATTGAACGCTTTTGCTAGTTCGGCCACGCGAGATCCGATAAGGCCAATCCCGACGATTCCAACGGTTTTCCCGGCGAGCTCATCCTCCCGATTGGGAATGTCTGAAATGTAGGGGCGCCAGTTGTGTTTTCGTTGTTCATCGCGAAGGAAATGGAGGTGGCGAGCAAGCGACAGCATGCACGCCAGGGCCTGCTCTGCAACCGCCTCTCGCATGACGCCAAATGCACGGGATAGGTGGATGCCTCGCTCCCGAAGTTGGTCTAGTGGGAACTGATCGTACCCGGTGCCGACCGACTGTATCCAGCGGAGTTTCGGGGAGTTTTCCAAGAGGGCGTCGTCCCAGAGTCCAGAGACGACCAAGACGTCCATTTCCGCTATGCGGTCATTGAGCTGTTCCGGTGTGTAGACCTGAAAGTGGTCAACGTCGGTGTGCCGGGCGGTAAACCGTTCCTTGAGCTGGTAAGCGTGGTGCGCGAAGCCAATTGTGAGATTATCGATCGCTGGAAACGGCGTGTCGGAGATGGTCACTTGCGGCTCCTGGCGGTTGTCGCCCAGTGCTGGTGGTTGGTCGTTTCTAGGGGTCAGATCGACGAAAACTCTCCGTCACCCTAACCCTCTCCTGCTACGAGAGGGGACTAGCGGGGCGGCCTAAGGGTATCTTGATTCCCTTGCCGAGGAGGAGTTGGTTTGACCACCGCCGCTCACGCGAATCGCGTTGTCCTAGATCACTCACTCGGTGACGGGGTGACGGGGTGACGGGGTTCGTCCACGGCGGAAAGTCGACAGTGGCTGCGGCGATTGCTCGGACGACCGGTCCGAGGCATATCGATCTGGAAGATGTGAGACTTCTCCATGATTGGCTGGAGCGATCCGACGCCAAAGTGCTGAACGATGTCCAAACCATGATGCCGGAGATACCCGACAGGGTTGTTCCGGCATCGTTCAGCATTTAAATTACTCTCGAACATTACAGTTCCGTGCGCGTCCGGCTTAGATCCCGGCGGCACAATGGGTCGAATTAGAGAACGATATAAGCGTCCCCGATACAGGCCTTAGTAGGAGAGTTTATGGGCACGGAAAAACTGGCCACCACGGCGAATGCGATCGTCGCCGCTGGCAAGGGCGTCCTCGCGGCGGACGAGAGCAACGGAACGATGTCCCAGCGCCTTGAGAGCATCGGTGTGGTTCCCACCCCTGACACTCGTCGTGACTGGCGTCAGCTTATTTTCACAGCGGATGGGTTCGGCGAGTACACAAGCGGCGTGATCATGTTCGATGAGACGATTCGTCAGAGTTCCGACGACGGCCGCCGGCTGGTCGACATACTCTCCAACGCAGGCATCGTTCCCGGAATCAAAGTCGACAAGGGCACACACCCGCTTGCGGGAGCACAAGGAGAGGCCGTCACCGAGGGGCTTGACGGGCTCAGAGGAAGGCTCGCTGAGTACTTCGACATGGGGGCGCGTTTCACCAAATGGCGTGCCGTTATGTCGATCAGTGACAAGACTCCATCCGATTACTGCATCGCAGTAAATGCCCACGCACTGGCGCGGTACTCAGCGTTGGCCCAGGAAGCCGGGTTAGTGCCTATCGTCGAGCCAGAGATCCTAATGACCGGGTCGCACTCGATTGACGACTGTTACGTGGCGACCGAGCGTACTCTCGCTCGGACTTTCGATGAACTGTCGGCGCATGGCGTGGACTTGAGCGCGATGATCCTCAAGCCAAATATGGTCATTTCTGGACACGAGGCTCAGGATCGTGCTACCACGGCGGAGGTAGCGGAACGCACCCTCACCTGCTTGAAGCAGAACGTTCCTTCCGATGTCCCGGGCATCGCATTTCTATCCGGAGGACAGGGCGATGAAGAGGCTACGCTGAATCTGGATGCCATCAACCGGTTGGCGAAGGACGAAGGCGCGCCCTGGGAGATCACCTACTCGTACGGGAGAGCCCTAGTTGCGACCGCGCTCAAGACCTGGGGAGGCTCGGCAGCAAACGTACAAAAGGCCCAGAATGTGCTCCTGGAACGGTGCAGAGCCTCAAGCGAAGCAAGAAGCGGAGCCTACAGCTCCAGTGGGGCAACCATTTAGGGGCCTGGCGGGCGGCTATTTCAATACTGTTACCCCGGATTGATCGAGATCAAATACAGTTTTGATTGTTCATCATTAATATAGCTGGGCGCCCATGTTTCGACTGAGAAAACAACGATGCGATCCACCAGAGGTCAGCACGCTAAAGTCAACGATATCTAAATAGCTGCCCGGTCGGGCCAAAGGACGGGTATATGCCCCGAATTAATCGTGTTATCGAACTGTGGGAACAGGGTCAGCCGGTTTACCACGAAGGTATCGGCGAACTCTCGTACGACAACGGCACAAAAATGTCAGACACGTGGGCCGATTACCTCCTCACGGACTTCGAGCACGCGCCGTTCGATATGGTCGGGCTCCGGGCCTTTATGCAAGGACTTGCTGACGCGGGACCGACGCGAAGTGGACATCGAACCCCGACCGTGATGGTGACCCTGCCTTCAAACTGCCGAACTCGTGAAGAAATGTGGGCTAATTCGTGGCAGGTGCGGCACGCCCTTTCGACCGGCGTACACGGCATCCTCCACACACATACTCGACAGCCGGATGCCGTGCAGGCGTTTGTGGAGTCCACTCGCTACCCATTCCAAAACATCGGGGTTGGGAAGGGCTTGCTTCAGGGCCAGCGTGGCGCCGGTGGACAGCAGTTCCCGGCCCAGATCTGGGGCGTAGACCCGGTTACCTACACGAAGATCGCAGACCCGTGGCCACTTAACCCAGAAGGCGAGATCATCCTGGGACTAAAGATCGAGGACCGCGAGTGCCTGGCCAACTGCGACGAGATAGCCGCCATACCGGGCATATCGTTCGGCGAATGGGGACCCGGCGACATGGGCATGTCGTTCGGAAACGGTGACGCCCATGACCCGCCATACGCCCCGGAGATGGAAGCCGCACGGCAGCGCATCAAGGCAGCGTACGATCGCAACAATATCAAGTTCCTGTGTGGCTGGAACGACCCGAATCTGACAATCGAAGAGGCCACAAAGAAGCTAATCGACGAGGGCACGATGATCGTCGGCGGTAACGAACAAGCTGCGAAGTTCGGCCGTGAGTACAGCAAGCGGACGATGCCGGTCTAGGACACCGGTTTTCCGGTTCCGGGGTGATCGGCGGTCCTCAGGGCGGCGAAATCACGAGTAAAAACTGGCTCTGGACTGGGCTGGTGCTCCATCGCCAGACTTTGACAAAAGTTTCACAATGTCTGATACTCGCCGCTTCGGTTCTTAGCTATAAACCACTGTCTTTCGCGCCCGCGAAGGGGCCGGACCCAGTAATTCGGCCCCTTCGCGGGCATCGAGCAGTTGCGTACCAACCACGGTTTGGGGACACGAAAACGTAACATGCGCAGCGCAGAATTCCCCTTACGACGGTCTACGCACTAACCCATCGCCACACACGACAGTCTTGATGAATCTGACCTCAGACCAGGCCGCAA
>Ga0114993_10004330_pt1 | contig 14153 bp, 13 predicted proteins | sample ArcticOcean_MG_C_FD_87042 | JGI IMG/M metagenome (GOLD analysis project Ga0114993, IMG submission 87042) | Marine microbial communities from western Arctic Ocean - ArcticOcean_MG_CB2_150 | ecosystem: Environmental > Aquatic > Marine > Oceanic | place: Arctic Ocean: Canada Basin | collected...
ATGATGCCTTCGAAAGTATCACCATCACCGATTGGAAGTTGCACGGCAACTGCGTTTGCACCAAGGCGTTCTCTGATAGTGTTGTAACTGAATTCAAAGTCAGCACCAATTTTGTCCATCTTGTTGATGAGACAGAGGCGGGGGACGCTGTAGCGATCTGCTTGACGCCAAACTGTTTCGGATTGTGCCTCAACACCTTCCTTTGCGTCGAAGACTGCAACGGCACCATCGAGCACACGCATAGATCGTTCAACTTCAATGGTGAAGTCGACGTGTCCAGGAGTATCAATCAAGTTGATCGTGTAGGTTTCACCGTCAAATTCCCATGGGCAAGTTGTCGCAGCAGATTGAATAGTAATGCCGCGTTCTTGTTCTTCTTCAAGGAAGTCCATCGTTGCAGTACCTTCATGTACTTCACCGATTTTGTAACTCTTGCCGGTGTAATACAGCACTCGTTCGGTTACGGTAGTTTTGCCAGCATCGATGTGGGCACATATGCCGATGTTTCTTACTTTGTTTAGATCTAAAGCCATGGTAATTCACCTATTTTGCTGCAAGTACTGTACCGCAGCGTTCCTTTTTCAATAACAACGTCGCCATCCAAAGGCGTCTTGATTTCTTATTCTTTTTCACTTCGCCAAAGGGGTCAAAAACAGTGGCAAGCCCCACATTGTATCAATACAAACCTCTCCGTCAACAACTTTTTTATAAAAGTACATTTTTTGGGTCTGAGGTGCCATACCCAGTGCAAAGCACCTATTTTAGGAGTTGCGTACTAGAACATCGCGGTTGAGGCCATTTTTGGCGAGTATGGGTTCGATTTCCTTGAGGAATCGGCGCCCATCTTGGACATAGCCCGCTGTTGGCTTGATGTCGGGAACAAGCGAAGCGAAGTATCGGTTGAAGCGCATCATATGAAGTTCACGTGTGAATTTGGCGACCATCGAAGCGAGTGCGACTGGCATGTGCTTTTCGTCACTCTTAGAAGCAAATGTCATCGTGACTTTGCGTCCATCTATATCAAGACGGTACCGACTCATCTCATCATTTTCAGCAAGAATTTGGATTTTTGCTTCTGGCCAAGCCAACTGTAAATCTTGGCGGTACCGAATTCGACCTCCATGCCGATCAATCATGATTCGAGGATGTTCCTCGGGCCATCGCCTAGCAATTGATTCAACATGTTGCATTGCCATTGCAAAGTTCAGCGCAGCCTTCGATGCTAAACTAGTTCGCATGTTGTAATCTTTCACATCAATCGCCTTGCAAGTAATCCAATCGCATCGAACTCCCGAATTTTGTAGAGATCGTGCCAAGCATGCTATATCTATCTGCAATGACTTTGGATCAACTGAGAGTGGCAAGGTTGTTTCCAAACTCGACCAAGGGTTCATGGGAATCGAACTTTGCGTTGCATCAAAAAATTCACGATCCACAACGGGCTTGGGAGTTCCTGCAACAGCCAAAAATGACAAGACGCCTCGCTCCAAATGTTTCAACCCCTTGGGAGTAGAACCAGATTTGAGCTTTTTAGAATCATTCACTGCAATTCGTTTACGGCGATCGCTTCTATTTTTACAAATAGCGCTACTGAGGATTTTCCAGAGGTCAGGTTCTCCATTAACTGGATCATATTGTTCTAATACAAGGACAGAAGCTCCAACGCAAAGTGGTCCAAACATGGGTCCATATCCCGCCTCATCTATGCCTGCATAAACCAACATGTAGGAGATGATAGCGGTAGAAGCAAGTTTCCGACTAAAATACAGACATGTCGAAGATACTTATGGCAATGTCAGGCGGGGTGGACTCATCCGTCGCTGCTGCGCTTCTTCAGCAAGATGGTCACGAAGTCGTGGGCTGCTTCATGCGGCTTGGTTCTATTGGTGATGAATTGTCATCAGAGAAGGAACAATCGTTAGAAATTAAACACAAGGGTTGTTGTTCAATCAATGATGCGCACGATGCACGGCATGTATGTGCAAAACTTGGTGCTGCATTTTACGCGCTCAATTTCAAAGAAGATTTTGGGCGTATCATCGATTATTTTGTAGACGAGTACAACTCTGGCAGAACGCCAAATCCATGTGTACGTTGTAACGATTGGTTGAAATTTGGACGACTTCATCAGTACGCAAAAACAATCGGGGCGGAGTTTGTTGCCTCTGGACATCATGCACAAGTTTTACACACACCAAATGGTTCAGAATTACATCGAGGCGCAGACGACTCCAAAGATCAAAGTTACGTTCTATTTGGTGCTACCCGTGATCGCGTAAAAGAAATGCTCCTACCAATTGGTCATCTTAAAAAAGACGAAGTACGTAAACTAGCAAAAGAATTTGACTTGCCCGTTGCAAACAAACCTGATTCACAAGACATTTGCTTCGTACCAGATGATAAGTATGCGAACATCATCGAGAAACGCACACCAGGGAGTATGCAAGAGGGCGAGGTATTGGATACCGACGGCAATCTTGTTGGAAGACATCAGGGTCACCAAAAGTACACGATCGGTCAACGCCGTGGACTTGGTATTGCAATGAGTACACCGGTGTATGTTGTTGCAAAAGATCCTGTTTTAAATACCGTCACAATTGGAGGGGAAGATCAACTGAATTGCAATGTTGTACAAGCAAAAGACTCTAACTGGCTTATCGATCAACCTAGTGGCTGGATATCCTGCACCGCACAGATTCGTTACAACTCTGCAGATACTCCTGCAAAAGTACGCGTAACTGAACTCGGAATAGAAGTTTCTTTTGATTCTCCTCAAAGAGGTGGCGCGCCAGGACAAGCGGTTGTTTGCTATCAGGGCACGAGAGTCATCTGTGGGGGATGGATTGAGTACGTTTCATGACATTTGATTGGTCCTTGCCATATCCATCACGCCGTGAAGCAGTGTTGGCGCGAAATATGGTTGCAACCTCGCAGCCACTTGCAGCACAAGCAGGTTTAGAGATGTTACGCCGTGGAGGCAACGCTGTTGATGCAGCAGTTGCAGGAGCGATTGCACTCACTGTCGTTGAACCATGTGCAAATGGTATTGGATCGGATGCATTTGCAATTGTGGGCGACGATACAGGTTTGTACGGACTCAATGCTTCTGGAAAATCACCTGCACAATTCGATGGCAGTGCAATTACGTCAACTGGTTGGTCACCAGTAACAGTACCCGGTGCTGTGTCTGGCTGGGTTGCACTCTCTGAAAAATTCGGCGATCTTGACTTTGAAACTCTTTTTGAGCCAGCGTTGCATTACGCCAATGATGGATTTCATGTTTCCAGACAAACTGCGTTGGGGTGGGCGAGGGGGGCAGTTCGCTATGCAGAATTTGAAACGTGGCAACAAACATTCACAACAAATGGAACGCCACCGCGTGTTGGGGAATTAGTGAAACTTCCTGATCATGGTAAAACGCTTCAAGAAATTGCAGAAACACGCGGCGAATCTTTTTATTGCGGTAGGCTTGCAGAATGCATGCATGAAACTTCTGTGAACGAAGGCGGTTTCCTACGCCTTGAGGATCTTGCATCGCACAAATGTAGGTGGGTCGATCCAATTGGGATTAATTGTTCTGAACATACTCTCTATGAACTTCCGCCAAACTCTCAAGGAATTGCTGCGTTGATTGCAATAGGAATACTTCAATTATTAGATCACGATCTCTCTGCCTGTGATTCTCCTGAAGTACTCCATTTGCAAATTGAATCGATGAAACGTGCGTTTGCAGATGCGAACGCTTTTGTCGCCGACCCAGACATTTCTGGAACATGCGAAGATTTGTTAGAAGAAAATCGACTCAAACACCATGCGTCGAGTATTTCTCAGAGTGCAGTAGACTGTGATCAGGCAACCCTTCCTCGATACAGTTCTACGGTGTATTTGGCTTCGGGCGATGCAAAGGGTAGACTTGTTTCGTTTATTCAAAGTAACTTTGAAGGTTTTGGAAGTGGCATTGTGATTCCAAAGACAGGCATTGCCCTGCAAAACCGAGGGTTAGGATTCTCTTCCGATCCAAACCATCCAAATTGTGCTGGTCCTTCAAAACAACCCTTCCATACAATCATTCCTGCAATGCTTTGTGACACCAATGGAGCGAGAATGGCCTTTGGAGTGATGGGTGGGCCTATGCAACCACAAGGTCATCTTCAAGTCACGTGCAGAATTGTCTTTGGGAATCAAAATCCACAATCAGCGATAGACGCACCAAGATGGAAATTACTTGGTGGTTCTCAAGTTGCGATTGAACCGGGTTTTCCACCATCAACATACGAAGGGTTGAAGGAACGTGGGCACGATCTTGTCATCGCTGAAGATCGAACCGTAGCATTCGGCGGTGGTCAAGCTGTCTGTCAGCTCGGTCATGGGTATGTCGGTGCAAGTGATCAGCGTCGTGATGGTCAAGCTGTTGGTTTTTAACAATTTACCAAACAGCAATGAACGCTAGTAGATCTTGAACATCTACTTGAGAGTTTCCATCAAGATCAGGTGGACATGTTTCACTACATGGTCCCCATGCTGAGATCAATATAAGCAAGTCTTGAATGTCTCGGTCATTGTCAAAGTCAAAATCACCAAACATACCACCCACTGTATAGAGGTAGACTTTTCCTGATTGAATGCTTGCGTTGTCAAACGCCAACGCACCTACTGCAATTGTTTCGCTTGAAAGCAAGCAACTGTAACCAAAATACCCTTCAGGGACTCCATCAAATGGCATTAGCTGTAAGATTTCTACAGCCGTCATGCCATTCACATCAAAGGTGTATGCATTGCCGGTTTCACTATTGTGAAATGGTGCCCCAACAACAACCGAACTATTTTCAATACTTACAGCACTTCCAAACGCATCACCCGCTTCTGTAGATGAGCCTTGAAATTTATCTTGGAAAATCCAAGTATCTAACTTTTTTCGAAATAGATATGCACTACCTCCATTAGACTCACCATCCCCATCATGTGGTGAACCAACAATGGCACGTAGGTTTGTTATGTCAACCGAACTACCAAAATGTGGAGCAAGTACCGACGAATCTGGGTGTAGTTCAGAATCAACAACAAAGGTGTTTTGGTCACTATCGAACGTCATCACCCACGCACGCCCGTTACCATTATCTTCATATGGTGCACCTGCAATGAGTGTAGTTCCTTCAATATGGATAGACTCACCAAAGTGCGATTGAGTTGAGCCACTTGGATTTGAAAAAGAAGGTAGTTGAATCCATGTTGTACCATCAACATCAATCGTCCATGGATGCAGTTCACCCGTTCCTGTCGTTTCGAGTTGCCCCACAACTGCAAGCCCAGCACTTGCATCAACTGCTACGGAGTTTCCAAAGTACGCATTGGGCAGAGGGTCTAAGGAGAAGAGTTTGTCGAAATTCTCCCAGCTCCCATTAAATTCATCAAATTTATAAACATGTGCTGCCCCTGTATTTACACCGGCTTCATCATCACCAGGTGCGCCAACGATGAGCCAGTTACCATCAAGAGTGACAGAACTGCCAAAAAAGACATTAAGTCCTGCACCTTCTACGATCTCAGGGGAAATCCGTTGGAAAAAACTCCAACTTTGTCCATCATGTCTGTAAATATGAACAGAGCCACGCAATGGACCTTCGCTTGAATCTTGAGGGTCACCAACAACCATCCAATCATGACTAGAAGCAAGTGAATGACCATAGTGATCATTTGTGGTGCTATGTTCTGGCAAAAGTGAGCTCTGCCCATGTAGGGAACTACTAAGTAGGCAACTAGAGATTAGCACAGGAAGCAGAATATTGATTGATCTTCTCATACTAATACATACCAAGATTAAACCCTTGTAGATGCAATAGCAAGTACAAAATGTGCAGAAAAATGCTTGATACGCCTGTTCTATCAAAAGAATGGTATATTAGGGTAGTGTTCCAAGTATTATGCCCCTAATTCTTAGGAGATATCAACTATGAAAACCACCACTGACTATCTCGGTTCTGATGCCGAAAACCTACTTGAACACCAAGCAATCATCTCATCAGACATGCTTGAATTGCCCGGTGCGGACTTCATAGATCGAACTTGGGTGCAGAGTGATCGAAGTCCTCAAACACTAAAGAACCTTGCTTCGCTGTATGGTCATGGTCGATTAGGTGGCTCAGGCTACCTTTCAATTCTTCCTGTTGACCAAGGAATAGAACACTCCGCAGGAGCGTCTTTTACACCCAATCCATCCTATTTTGACCCTGCGAACATTGTGGATCTTGCAATCGAAGGTGGCTGCAACGCAGTGGCCAGTACGTTCGGTGTACTTGGTACTGTTGCACGAACGTACGCCCACAAGATTCCGTTCATTGTAAAAATCAATCACAATGAATTATTGACAAGCCCAAACAGTTACCAACAAATAATGTTTGGTACTGTTGAAGAAGCATGGAATCTTGGCGCTGCAGCTGTTGGTGCAACAATCTATTTTGGTTCGAATGATTCACGGCGTCAAATTCAAGAAATTGCAGAAGCATTTGAAATGGCACACCAACTTGGTTTGGCAACTGTCTTGTGGTGTTATTTACGAAACAACGACTTCAAAGTTGGTGGCACTGATTACCACGCAGCAGCAGACTTAACAGGTCAAGCAAATCACCTTGGCGTAACAATTGCAGCAGACATCATTAAACAAAAATTAGCCACCAACAATGGTGGGTACATTGCAATGAACGAGGGTGGTGCTTCATACGGCAAGTTCCATAAGGGAATGTACAGTGATTTGTGCAGCGATCACCCTATTGATCTTTGTCGGTACCAAGTGTTAAATTGTTACAGCGGGCGTTGTGGATTGATCAATAGTGGGGGTGCTTCAGGTGATGATGACTTTGGTCAAGCAGTTCGAACGGCTGTGATCAACAAACGCGCAGGCGGCACTGGCTTAATCAGTGGACGAAAGGTATTCCAACGACCTATGGCAGATGGCGTACAGTTACTGAACGCCATCCAAGATGTATACTTGGACGAGTCAATAACGATTGCTTAGCTAGCAGCCAACTGACGCATTGGTTTTGCAACTCTGCTCGCTTCGATTTGTCGTTGTGAGTCAACGTGTGCTGTGAAATCTTCACCGAAGCGAATGAGTCTCAGCGAATTTGCGATGACAATAACATAGCCAAGCGCGTAGTAAAAAGGTGTAAACCAAATGTTGATGTTGCCTGTGGCTGCAAGTGCAAGACCTACTACCGCAAGAACCAGTGACGCGCCAATGTTTTGGCCGATGATGCTTTTGGCTTTTCTTGCAAGTGCAATAAGGAATGGGATGTTCCGAAGATCATCATTCATCAATGCAACACCAGCAGAGTTTGTTGCAATGTCACTGCCTGAGAGTCCCATCGCAACGCCGACATCTGCTGTTGCAAGAATTGGTCCATCATTGATGCCATCGCCAACAACAAGGGTTTTGTGACCACGACCAATGAGATAGCGTAATTCTTCGTGTTTTTCTTCTGGCAAACATTCTGCTTCGATCGAGTCGACAGCAACAGCTTGCCCTACACGTTTGGCAACATCAAGGCGATCACCAGTAAAGATCGAAACAAGTCGAACACCGTGTTGCCGCATATCTTCAATCGCTTCAGCAGCGTGAGGCCTGAGTTTGTCTTCCAATCCAACTGCACCCAAATACTGTGTGCCACGCATGATGTGCACGCTTGACATGCCTTCGATGCGATTTTCAACAGTTTTCATTTGAGAAGCAATATCAGCATTAAGTTCAAGCAACCACGCACCACGCCCAGCGTAAATATCAGCATCACTCGTGTGGGCGATGACACCTCTGCCATGCACCTCTTCAAAGTTATTCACAGAGACAGGTTCGATTCTTGCTTGCCTTGCTGTGTCGAGAATAGATTTTGCTAGTGGGTGATTGGAATGTTGTTCCGCATCTGCGGCGGCTTGCAAGAGAGCTGCACCCTCAACGCCATCAACTGGTGCCAAACGACTCACTTCGAAGTGTCCTGTTGTAAGCGTACCAGTTTTATCAAGAATGACTGTGTCAATGTCTGCAGCAGCTTCAAGCGTACGAGTTTGTTTGACCATAATGCCAAGTCGCGCTGCAGCGGCAAACGCAGCAACCATGGCAGTCGGGTGCGCGATCAACAATCCACCGGGGCACGTCACAACAAGAACAGTGATCGCTCGAACTGAGGCTTGATCGCTAATAAATTCGTCAGCACTTCGGCTTGTAAAGAACCATACGACTGCTGCAACCATGACAACAATCGAAAAATAATATGAAGCGAGTTGTTCGATCAACTCTTGCCGCTTTGTCTTTGTTGACTCTGCTTCGCGGATGAGCGATTCAACTTTTCCGATGGTCGTGTCGCCAGCAACTGCAGTGACTTCAACGTCAATCTGACCTGTCAAGTTTGTGGTGCCTGCGTAAACCGATGTCCCTTTATTTACTTCAGCAGGGATGGCCTCACCTGTAAGTGACGCTTGGTTGATATCACTTCGACCTGCAACGATGGTACCATCAACAGGAAGATTCTCACCTGGTCGAATACGAACTGTCATTCCAACAACAACATCCTTGACGGGCATCATTATTTCTTTGCCATCTTTGAGTAATCGAGCTTGTCCAGGTGTAAGGTCAACGAGGTCACGAATTGCTCGCTGAGCGCCCCAAGCGGTGCGGCTCAAAATTAGATTTGCCATCCAAAGAAAGAGGGCAAGAAATCCAGCAGCGAGATACATTCCAGCAGAAAGTGCAGCGAGAACAGCGAGGGAAGCAAGGGCGTCACTTGATGGTTTTCCCCTACTAACTTCTGACCATGCACCTTTAATGAGTGGAACTACAAGAATGATCGAGCCAAGAGCCGCAGGAATGTGAGAAGCGAGTTCGTGGGCTCCAAGGAGGCTTGAAATCCACGAAACTGCAAGAAGTACACCGCCTCCAAGGGCGACGAGAAGCCTTCGTTCTAACTTCATGGCACCTTGCATGGCATCGGTACCTTGCATTGTTATCGTTTCATTCATGGCGTGTTCAGACATAAAAAGGCTCCTGTTCAATTCCTACCTACTATATGCAGTTTGCAGGGCAATTGTTCGCATAAGATACAGCAGGAAGCACGCAAAGAACACCGATCTACTCACATTGAGGAATGAAAACACCATGAGAACAGTTGCTATCATTGGGGATGGACAAATGGGGCTTGTTCTAGCTGATGCACTCGTAACAAGGGGTGTTCATGTGAGAGTTTGGGGGCCATTTACTGAAGAAGTCACCAAACTTGCCAAAACGAGAAAATCACCAAGGCTCAGGGGTTTTCAGCTTCCCGATGAAGTGGAGGTGTGCACGGCATCCGAAGAAGTTCTTGCGGGGGTCGATGTTGCTATCAACGCGATCCCAACCCAATTTATACGTAAAGTATGGGGTTCTCTTTGCGACCATGTTCCAACTGGGACGCCAGTAGTGAGCGTTGCAAAGGGAATTGAAATTGGCACGCTGGCAAGACCAACGCAAGTGATCCAAGAAGTTGTCGGTGTTCGTTCAGAGGTTTGTGTGTTATCTGGTCCAACGATTGCCACAGAGCTAGCGAAACACCAACCTGCTGCTATGGTTGCAAGTTCAAATGACGCCTCGGTTGCGTCACTTGTGCAAGATATATTTAACGTTCCGTGGCTGAGAATTTACACACACGAAGATCCCCTTGGTGTTGAACTCGCTGGTGCGACAAAAAACGTCATCGCAATTGCAGCGGGTATGTGTGATGGTATTGAACTTGGTGACAATGCAAAGTCTGCAATGCTCTCCCGTGGTCTTGCAGAAATTTCACGCCTTGGAGTTGCCATGGGTGCAAGCGTTGAAACCTTTTTTGGTATTGCTGGCGTTGGCGACTTGGCAACGACTTGTTTTAGTCCACATGGTCGAAACCGAACATGTGGCGAGCGACTCGGCAGGGGAGAAGACCTTGATGCGATTCAAAAGACGATGGACTCTGTTGTTGAGGGTATTCCTACCACGAAGGCTGTGAGAGAACTTGCAGCAAAATACAGCGTCGAAATGCCAATTTCAGAAGCAATCTATCAAGTATTGTTCGAGCGTCTTCCCATGCGAAGCGCAATCGAGAGTTTAATGTCTCGCGATTTGAAAGCCGAGGTTCTTTAGTTTTATAAAATTACCTCGGAGGAAATTTACTCATTAAACCCGTTGACAACGAGTGACTTTAATTCTTCTACTGCAGCATCGGAATCGGAGCCTGTTGCTAGAATCACAAGCGCTGTTCCTTGTGTTGCTGCAAGCATCATCAATTGCATGATCGATTTTCCATCAACGGGATCATGTTCGCCATGGGCAACGGTAATATCTGCTTCAAATTGCCCAGCAATTTCAGCAAAAATCGTCGCCGGCCGAGCATGCATGCCTAGGCGGTTTGGTATTTTGACTGTGATGGTTGCTGTTGTTGACAAGGTTTTTTTAGAGATTGATTCATGAACACGCAGCAGTGGCTTTGTGTGTGGGTTTTGGTAATAACAACGTAAACAGAAAACAGTTATCGTGTAGCGGCGTCGGCTTCTGATAGAAGCGTGATGACTTCCTCAGCGGTTGAAGCCTGGCGTAGAAAACGTCTGAATGTATCTTGACTGAGATTACCGAAGATTGCTTCCATTGCATCAAGGTGATTTTCTGGTTCATCTTCTGGGCTAAGTAAAAGCATAATTGAATGCACAGGCTCACGATCGAGTGCTTTGAAATCAATGCCCTCTTCGCTGTTTGCAACGGCCACGTGCATCTTTTTAATTTCAGTATGTTTGACGTGGGGAACGGCAACACCGTGACCGAAGCCGGTGGAGCCTTTGTTTTCTCTGCGAATGACTGCCTTGACAAACTCATCTCGTTGATCTTCTTTTACTGCACCCGCCGAAACAAGAGTATCAATCATCTCAGAGATAGCAGCATCTCTTGTCGTTGCTTTAAGTTGAGGAATAATGGATTCCTTAACAACAATCTCGAGTAGTTTCATCGATCGATTCCTCCAGTAGGCGTGTTGTGTTTGTCATCACGAAGTCGAGATTTCAAGTCTGTAAGTTGACGAACCGCGCGGTCAACGCAACCGTCAATCGATGCGTGCATATCATTATCTTCATTGTTCGCGATGATTGGATCATGGTGTTCAACATCTACAATAATTTCGGATGTGTATCCATGCGTTGTCTTTTCAATTTTTACATCGATTTGCACAATTCGGTTATAAAAACGAGTGAGTTTTTCTGATTTGCTCACGATGTACTCTTCGATTGCAGATGTCATATCAAATAATTTACTACTTACATTGATTTGCATTAGGATTGATCCTCTCCTAGTTCTTGTTCCGTGGGGTTGTCAAGATTCTCGTCGGGTTCCTCTATCGATGTTGTTATTCTAGCAGGAACTGTTGCTTCGATTCCTAACTCATGATCTGGCACGAGTACGCCGCCACTAACCGAAAAACGAATGGCTTCTTCGACAGTGAGGGGAAGATCAAGCGTATCCTTTCGTGGAACCGTGATCGTATAGCCTGTAAAAGGTGTGGGTGAACTTGGAATAAAGATTGTGACAGAATTTGGGGCTTCTTTTTCAAGCGTTTGCAAAGTTGGTCCAGTAAGAAAACCTACAGACCAGATACCTTTCCGTGGATATTGCACAGCAACAACGCTGCTGAACTTCGGTGCATCATTGTCATTGATCAAGAAGTCGACAAGTTGTTTGATATATGGATAGACCTTGCGAATGACGGGAACAGCGACCATGATTTTTTCAATGCGTCGATACGCTGCTCGTCCAAGCCAACCGCCCACGAGTCGCCCAGAAATGTAGACAATCACTGCAGCAACGAGTAACCCAAGTAGGTTCATCCAGCGATGTGTGTCCCACCAAGCGTCCACTGATTCGGTGCGAAGTTCAATGGTGAGTGCTTGCATCGATTTTTCGTCGGTTAAAGAAATTTCCTGTTCTGCAGCAGCCCTATGGAGCACATCTTCATTTGGCCCAATATCAAAATATTCTGTTGCTAGGGGCAGGTAACTTGGCGTATGCACTGCGATCATTCTGATACCGCCATTGATGGGTTCAGCAATGGCAGAATCGATAAATTGATATGCCTTGACCATGAGCCACAACGTTAATACCGATGGAAGAAGCACAGCAAGACCGCGTAAAAATGCCCTTTTAGGGTGTGAAGAAGTGGATTTTTTCTTAGTGCTCATCGACGTTTTGGTTCGTAACTAACGTACATCATAGTCAAGGTTGCAAAGATGTGACTAATTGCATTATTGCCGCAGGATATGCCTCGCATTCGAGGGCAAAAACCCGATCTGCAAGATCTTGGGGGGAATCTTCCTTGGATACTTTGCACGTCCGCTGCAAAATGGTAGCCCCATGATCATACTCACCATCAACAAGGTGTACGGTACATCCTGAAGTTGTGTCTCCACTTGCAAGGACAGATTCGTGTACTCGCATACCGTACATACCCCTTCCACCATGGGTTGGAAGCAGAGAGGGGTGAATGTTAAGCACTCGTCCCTCCATCCATGGTCGGAATTCAAGAAGGCGTAGATAACCACAAAGGCAAACGATGTCTGGTTTGCTTTCTTCAAGCCACACACTCGTCCGCACATCACCCTCATGGTTGCGCATGCCACCTAGTTTCGCTATTGCAACATCAACACCACGTTCTACAAGTCGATCAATTCCCGCGATGCCATCTCTTGAAGCGATTGCAATTGAAATATTCGCGTCGAGTTCACCACGCTCTATGCAGTCAAGCAAATTCAAAATGGTACGTCCACCTCCACTGAAAAGAACGCCAAGTGAAATTGTCACGTATCGGTGTCCGTTGCATGAACAGTAGGGGGTCCAGAAAACGGAATTGCTTTTCCATCCTCATCCACACTCACCATTGTTAAGGTCGCTTCTGTTACAAGCACATTGTCACCACTGTCAAAGCGTTCTGCTTCAACTTTAATATCGACAACTACCGAAGATGTACCAGTTTTCGCAGTTTTCGTGATAAACCGAACAACGTCACCAACATAAATTGGTTTTTCAAAATCAACTCGATCTACTGAAGCAGTCACCCAGCGGTGCAAGCCATGGCGTCTTGCTTCAACAAATGCGGCTTGGTCAATATACGAAAGAATGATGCCACCAAAGATGGTCCCATAGATATTTGAGTCACGTGGCATCATGATGACGCTCAAAGCAGTAGTTGCGTTCATAGTGATATCATCGCTTCTCAAGCAAGAGTCCGCAAGCGAATCGGTTCCACCATTGCTTGCGAGTTTCAGCCGTGTTTAGGAGGGATTCGGGCAAGAAACAAACAATTTCAGGAGCAAATGCACGCGCAAGTTCAACGGCATGTTCAGGATGTTGCCATTGATCGGATTCCACTGTTTCAATTAATACGTGTAAAAACCGCTCTCGATCAGCGATCAATCCTGCAAGAAAAATATCTGGATCAATAAACCCATCACGATTGTGCATTGTTCGCCAGGCAAGCGTTCCATTCTGTTCATTGATAATCGTGATGAGATTTTGAAGAATGGGCTCTGAATCACCCTGTTCAATGTGTTCGTCTCTAAACCCTCGAAGAAGAAGCGCTATTTTTCTTTGATCAGTATCAATGCTCGTATTCCATAAAGCCGTATGTTCATCGTTTGCGTGTTTGTCTATGGAAAGTGTTGCTAGGAGGATGCTGCCATCTCGGTCGCGCAAAGGCATAGTGACAAGTGTCGTAGCACAAACTTCGTCGAGAGATTCGCACCCAAGAGAGGCAAGTCTGCGTAGCCAAGGAACGGCTTCGTCACTGCACGCTTGCGCACACCTCTCTGGGTTTGGTGGAACGCTGGTTTTTTTTGATGACCACCACAATGCAGCTTTGAACATCGCGGGGTCAATGTTATATGTTGCTAGTTTTTTAACACACGAGTTCTTCAACGCACTTTGAATGAGTACTTCACTTGCAGTTTTCGCAACTTTTGGATCGCTTTGTAGAAGTGGAGTGAGTCTTGAAACAAGCGAATCAAATGACGCATGTTTTACTTTACCAATACCAGCGATTTGGTCAATAGATGACGATGATGATAGAAGGGTTTGAATGGCTGCTTCCTGAGCGCGGTGATGAGAAATCCACGCGCCACAG
>Ga0114993_10004332_pt1 | contig 14149 bp, 13 predicted proteins | sample ArcticOcean_MG_C_FD_87042 | JGI IMG/M metagenome (GOLD analysis project Ga0114993, IMG submission 87042) | Marine microbial communities from western Arctic Ocean - ArcticOcean_MG_CB2_150 | ecosystem: Environmental > Aquatic > Marine > Oceanic | place: Arctic Ocean: Canada Basin | collected...
ACAGGGCGCAACAGCAGTTGCTATTGGGCACGATGCTGGTAAAAGTCTTCAAGTCGCAAACGCCGTAGCTGTAGGTAACTCAGCAGGTCAGTATACGCAGGGCGCTCAGGGCGTTGCTCTGGGATACGTAGCTGGTCGTACTACGCAGGGCGATAACTCTGTAGCAATAGGTAACTCAGCAGGTAACAGTGCTCAAGGCGCACGAAGCGTAGCTATAGGATACACGTCTGGCTTAACTACGCAGGGTGCATCCTCTATAGCCATAGGTAACTCAGCAGGTACAACTACACAGGGCGATAGCACTGTAGCTGTGGGTAACTCAGCAGGTAACAATACGCAGGGCGATAACTCTGTAGCAATAGGTAACTCAGCAGGCTCAACCACACAAAGTGGGTGGGCCGTAGCTATCGGTAACGCAACCGGACAGCAATCTCAGGGACAAAGCTCTGTAGCTATAGGCGACACCGCTGCACAGGTGTCACAGGGTGCATCCTCTGTAGCTATTGGCGTTGAAGCAGGTAAAACTACACAGGGCACAAACGCTGTAGCAGTAGGTGACTCAGCCGGAAGCTATGCACAGGGCGGAGCAGCAGTTGCTATTGGGCACGATGCTGGTGGCGATACACAAGGCGATTATGGTGTAGGTGTAGGTTACGCAGCAGGCGCAACTACTCAAGGCGCAAGTGCTGTTGCTGTAGGTATCTCAGCAGGGCAAACTTCACAGGGTATTAACGCCACAGCTCTTGGTAAGTCAGCAGGAAAGACTACGCAGGGAAATAGCTCTGTAGCTGTTGGTGCATCAGCAGGAGAAACTACACAGGGCGCTAACGCTGTAGCTATTGGAAAGAACGCAGCAGCGTCAGGACAGGGCACCAACGCTGTAGCTGTGGGAAACCAAGCTGGTGAGACTGCTCAAGGCACCTCCTCTGTCGCCATAGGCATCAGGGCGGGTGAAACCAACCAAGGTAGTAACGGCGTAATCATCAACGGCACTGGACTCGCACTAGATGACGCCACTGCTGGTCACATCCACATAGCAAGCGGTGGAGCCTCAATTGACTACACCATCACCAACGGCTGGCAAATTACTGACTCCCTAGCAGGGGTAGGTAGGTTGTTTACGTTAGAAGCACTACAATTTCAACTAGCGGCGTCAACCGACTTCGCAGACTTTCAATCAAGGATAGCAGCATTATGACAACAATGAACATGACATGTGTATGTACAACAGAAGTAACCAGCATAGTGCTGATGCCTTCAACCAGCAGAGGGATAGTCACCTCAACCACAACCACTACGCTGTCCAATGGCGAAGTGTTGGGCGGAGAGACTTCCTCGGTGGACTTTTCACTACCAAAAGACAGCACTATAGTCGCTGATATAATAGCGCTTGCGTTTGCTGGAGATGCAGTATGAGTATGATCATCACACAGAAAGAGTTTATGGACGCAATGAAGCAGGTTAATGCAGGCTTTGCTGTCCTCGAAGAACGCATTGAGAAGCTGGAAGCAGCCAAGAAGGAAGAGCCAACTTCTGCCAAGGCTAAGAAATAGCTTGACATTCTCCCTATTGTTGTGGTATAATACAAGATCATTACATGGGGAGAGAACATGACAGACGATGAGAGATACTGCGATGACATGCGAGAGCTATTCATGAGCAGAGGTTGGAGTCACATAGTAGAGGAGCTGGAGGAGTTCATAGAGGGCGCTTCCGGCATCGACTCAGTTAGTACACTAGAACAGCTCCACTTCAACAAAGGCGCTGTCTCTGTGGCTGAGGGTATATTACGCCTTCCGGCAGATATAGAGAGCATTGAGGCGGAGGACGTACATTGAGAATCATAGTTGATATGTTGTGTCCAGAAGGACACCGAAGAGAATATTGGATCGACCGAGAGTCACGGGAAGCGCCCTGCTCCAGTTGTTCCGCTATAGCGACACGTGTTATTAGTCCGGTTAGTACAGTCTTTAAGGGGTCAGGTTGGCCCGACAAAGACCACAGCTGGGCTAAGAAGCATGAATACCACGGCGACATAGCTAAGGCTAGGCGCGGTGAACCCGTAGGATAAGGGCAATTCTGCCACCCCTACAGTAACGACATCCCACAACCCTATAAGGACGGATAATATGTCAATCACTTTATTAGATGAGACGCAAGTAGAAGACGGAGACACCCTGTTCAGCGACCCCAACGTGGACATCGCAGAGCCGGAAGCTCAAGAAGAAGTACCTGAACGATTTGCTGGAAAGACACAAGCAGAGTTAGCTGCTATGCTAGTGGAAGCTGAAAGGTTTCGTGGAAAGCAAGCCAATGAAGTAGGGGACTTACGGAAGAGTGTTGATAGCCTGCTACAAGCACAACTCCTCGCGGCACAGGGCGGTAACACCCCTGAAGTGGCATCGAACGGATTTGAGTTTGATTACACTGACCCAGAGAAATCCATAGACGAGCGTATAAACAACCATCCAGACATTCTCGCAGCGAAGCAGGCCACAGAGCAGGCCGCACGAGAGGCAACAAAAGCTAGGCTGGCAAGCGCTCACCCTGACATGAACACTATCCTCGCGGATAACAAGTTTGGTGAATGGGTCGAAGAGTCTCCTATCCGTTCGAGACTGATGCAGGAAGCTGATAAGAGCTACAACTTTGACGCGGCTAACGAGTTGTTAACCACGTGGAAGGAACGAGCTACATTGGCAGAGCGCACAGTAGCGGTGGACAAGGTAGAGAGAAGCCAATCTATTAAGGCCGCAGGTACTGGGTCTGGTAATGCTTCACAGTCTGGGTCGCCAAAGAAGATATACCGTAGGTCTGACATTGTTAGACTGATGAACACAGACCCCGATAGATATGCCTCGATGTCAGAGGAAATCTTTGCTGCATACGCAGACGGGCGAGTTAAGTAACAACAATCATTCATCCTTATAGGAAGTAAATTATCATGGCTACATCCGTATTTCCCGCAACTGGCGGAATCCAGAGCAACACCACTCAGGCTGTCTTCATCCCTGAGATTTGGTCTGACGAGATCATCGCTGCATACAAGCGCACCCTCGTACTGGCTAACCTAGTCTCCAAGATGCCTATGACTGGCAAGAAAGGCGACACCATTCACGTACCTAAGCCCACCCGTGGCGTAGCTAAAGCTAAAGCCTCTGGCGTTGCTGTCACTATGCAGTCTGACGTTGAAGAAGAAGTGATCGTTAAGATTGATCAGCACTTTGAATACTCACGCTTCATCGAAGACATCACTGAGAAGCAGGCGCTGAACTCTATGCGTGCCTTCTACACTGGCGATGCTGGTTATGCTCTTGCTAAGCAAGTAGACACCCACCTGCAAAACCTTGGTACTGGTCTTGGTGACGGAACATTGAACCTCGCTCCTGCTGCTGCTGACTGGGTTAACAGCTCTGTCCTCATCAACAGTGCTTCTGGACTTGTTCCTTTCGTAGAAGCTGGCGGTGCTGGCACAGCGTTTGATGACGTTGCTTTCCGTGACCTCGTTCAAAAGCTGGACGATGCTGACGTACCTATGGACAACCGTTCATTCGTAGTTCCACCTGCAATGCGTAATGTTATGCTTGGAATTGATCGTTATGTTTCTAGCGACTTCGTATCTGGTGGCAATGTTGCTACTGGCTTGATCGGCGAACTGTACGGCGTTAAAGTTTACGTCACTACTGCTTGCCCAGTGATCGAGACTGGCGTTCGCGCTGCTACATTGTTGCACAAAGATGCATACGTTCACGCTGAGCAATTGGCTGTTCGTTCACAGAGCCAGTACAAGCAAGAGTTCTTGTCTGACCTGTTCACATCTGACACCATCTACGGTGTTCAGGTTATGCGTCCTGACGCTGGATTTGTCCTTGCAGTTGAAGGCTAAGTCTTAGCTAAGTAGTACAGAGCCTCGGCATCTAACGGTGTCGGGGCTTTCTACGTACTAACACCCTCATTCAAGGAACACAATATGTCCTACACAATTAAGCCTAAGCGATCAGGCATCGCAGGCGTATCTCCTACAGCTGCTAACCTACAGGTTGGTGAGATAGCAATGAATACCACAGACGGGTCATTGTTCTCTAAAGATGTGAACAACGCAGTGAAGCGCTTCGGCGTAGTGGAAGGCTCAGTAGCCCTCAATGCCGTAGGTCGGTATGATGGCGACAAGTTTGTTGGCTCCCTGCTGACAGTGGACGAGGACGGTATTGTATCTGGTGACGGCAGCGGCCTCACTAATGTTACAGCCCTCACTACTAACGGTTATCGTATCGTGGTGTTGACGGCAGCCGCCTACTCAGGCACAGTTCCTGATCCTTCAACACTCTACTTCATCATCTAGGAGATAGCATGACACACGCACTACGAGCCAAGACATTCGACATCGTTATACTTGAGAACGACAGCATCAACGAGTATCTCTTCCCTGAGATATTCAACAACACCACACCAGACTTGGTTATGGTACAGAGCTGTGGCAAGCGTAAGGACGACAGTGAGCCGGACGTAGGGCGTAACAGTATACGTACTTCTAAAGCATGGATCACGCCCTCACAGAGCTGTATGACGGCTTGCATGTTGGACAGCACACAGGCACGCAACGCACACAGCGAAGTCTACGGCTACTGGAACCTACCAGCCCCCATCAGTGATGACGGTGACGGTGTACGTACAAGTCGTGGATGGGTTGAGATTATACAGAACGGCATACGTGTCACCAATGACAGCCAATACACCACAGAGAACCATCAGCTCACCATCACCATCATGGGCGGCACAGACATCACGGGTACTTACATAAAGAAGATTGACCAAGACTGGGGCGCTCAGGACGTAGACTTTGACACGCGTGTATACCCTCCGATTACTGGTGTAAACATACTGCTCACAGAGTCTTACGGTGGGCCGGCTGACACAGAGAACTCCGGCTTCCTTGACGGCAGCGCCATTGCCCACATCTGGAGAGACGAGGTATCTTCATACTCTGTAGGCAGCTGCAACAGGGCGTACCTTTTAAGGAACACTGTATATGCTAATAGGGGAGGCTTTGATGGCAGGGGTGAGGACGGCTGGTTCGTAGACGACACTGCTCAGTCTCTGACAAGATACAGCTCAACTTCTTTGTTCACCACGCGAGACGTTACGCAAAACAAGATGTCTCAAGTTGCTGGTATAGACAACGGGCAGACAAACACTGTAGGTATGAGCTGGAGTCCCGGCTCTATGTCAAGAAACAGCGGCGCGTTCGGCGCACAATACCTTGACCCCGCCTATCCAGAAGGTGCTGAATACATTACAGTATCGCGCAAGAACGACATACCCGTGTCGTGGGCTGGGCCAGCAGTATGCGGCGGGTATATGTTGATGCTTGCCGTACACACAAATGAGGTGAACGCCAGAGGAGACAACATAGGCGTGTGGTGTACAATGGGAGGCAACCCTTGGAGCGAGTACAACAGATGGACAGGTACAACCCAAGCAGGCGACCCTACAGGCGCACGCACAGGCACCACTAAGGGCTGGCCTAACGAGTTCACTCCATACGCTTTAGGCGGAGCTGACGACACAATCAACCACTGGCCCTTGGTATCTCACGGCTCTGACAGGACGGCTAGGTGGCCGGAGATGCCCATCACTTGTGGGTTCTTTGGGCAGTTCACCGTCTACGACACTGTTGGAGTATCGGCGTCTCGCTTCCAGTATGACGCTAGGCGTGGCATAGACACATCAAGCAACACAGGTACAAACCCGACAACAGGGGCTGGTGTAGGCTACGCTATGATGACAAGAGAATCTGATAACATGAGTGGCGGCGGATACCCTGAGACATACAAGTTTGTCAACCCTCAATTATACACCTTCCCCACCCAATTTAGCAACCCCAATGCAATCGACTGGGATGTTAGTAACGGTGGTACTGGGTTGCTCGGTGAAATACAAGGCGTAGATGAACAGATATACACCTACGAATACAAAACTAATAAGAACACCGGCGCAGGCAGCGCCGTAGTTAGTCTCAGCAGGGCATTCTCTAACGCGGCTGGCGGCAAGGCGTATGTAACATGGGACAGCAATGGTACTGTAGACTCCGTGACAGTGACTGAGAGCGAAGACAGCACTGGTTACTGGCTAGGTGCTGAGCTGTACTTGACAGTGGTGACAGGTGAGAGAGAGACTACAGGATCGAAGCTGCAATCATACACCCGCGTTAACGTATGGGCTGACAAGGTGGACGGCCAGTCTATTACAGCTGACGGCGGAAGGGTGAGGTATGACAGAGGTATGAGCTGGGCCTCTGACGGCGCGCTGATACTGACACAGAATCAGACAACGAATCAAGTGTACGATGGCTACGGACAATACACCTTCGAGATGCACTTCATCCTCGCGGCCTCTGACGGCTCCGGCACTGGTGATGATCAAGGCGGCAACGGCGGCGGCATAGGCAATGGCATATTCTACGGCAGCATCCCTGTCAATGATCTATACTACGGCAGCACCCCTGTCCCACGTGTAGCATACAATTCAACGGAGATCATCTAATGCTCACCACCACCAACAAAGCACAGCAGACAGAAGCAGACGTAGCAGAGCTGGACATCATGGAAGATTCTACGCTGCCTGAGAGTTCGATGACAGACACGGACTTCACCCCTCATGTGGGCCTGCCTGAAGTGGACAAGGACACCCTCGACAATCAGATACAGATAGAGGAAGTGGGACAGACACCTGTCGTGTACGACAACGGAGTGGCAGCGCCGGACATAGGCGGCATCGAGGACGCCATCGCTGGTGGTACAGACAAGGCAGGCAAGGAAGCAGCAGCTCTAGCATGGGCAGCAGCAAATCCTTACACCCCACAGGCACGCGCCATCTTAGCTAAGAGCCAGCAGTACAACTACGCAGGCGCACACGGCACGCTCGAAGCAGGCTACAAGTATGACGGCAGCTACGACGATGCCATGAACCTCATCCACACCAACTCCGACCAGTTCCACAACGGTGACAGGAATTCAGAAGAGTTTAAGAATAGCACAGACGTCCTGTCTAGTCGTAGCTTTGTTGACACGTACCTAGCAGACATAGGCTCAGAGGGCGACACGAACACTACCGACTTCTTTAACGTAGTACACAACATGTATGTCCACAACCCTGAAGGCTTCAAGCAGTGGGCAGCAGAGACTCCTGAGATGGCTATACGCTTCCACGCTATGGCAGCAACAGACAGCTTTGCAGCACAGGACGAAGGCAGCTTCGACCACCAGAGACAAGCAGACATGATTGGTCAAGGCTTGCGTGTCGGTGCAGGCTGGGGCGATGAGCAGAAGAGAGACGGACAAGTGTGGGCCACCAACTACGGCGGCGAAGTGAGCAAGGATGTCAACAACCCTGAGAGTGGCGGAGACTTCTGGAAGATAGGCACACCACAGAAGGTGACTGATGGCATAGGCAACTACATCAAGGACAACCCTGTAGAGAGCATAGCTATCGTAGGAGCCATAGCATTCGCTGGGCCTCTAGCATCATGGGCATCGGCAGCAGCTGGTGGTGGTGTTGCAGGAGCAGCAGCAGGCGGGGCCGCAGCAGGCGCTCTAACGGGCGGTGTGAGCAGCTTCGCAGCAGGCGGTGACTTTGGTGACGTGCTTGAAGGCGCTCTACTAGGCGGCGTTGCAGGAGCTGTGACAGGCGGTATCAGTGAATACATCAGTCCAGCACAGATGGGGCCAGCCTTTGAGGGCATTCCAGACTTCAACGATCCTTCCTTCGGCATCGAGGACGCCACTAAGCTGGCTAAAGCAGCAGACATGCCTATGTCTTGGATAGACAGCATAGCTAGCAGCGCTGAAGCAGCCTACGATAACTTCTCTTGGGGAGATGCGATGGCTACAGTGGTGGATAGCGTAACAGACATGAGCGCTCTTGTCCCTGACGGAGCCATCAGCTCAGCACAGGACGGAGCTGGAGCGCTGGGACTAGGAGCGGCCTCTGCCTTGGTTGGCAACGGCACTGGCGCACGAGGCGAAGGCGGCCTGTTCGACTACACTAAACTAAGCCCAGCAGCATACGCTGTACTAGGGCCAATGATTGACAACACTGAAGGACTTACATCATGAAGACATACTTAGAGCTGGTGAACACAGTGTTGGTTGCGATGCGCGAAGCTCCCGTATCTGACGTGACACAGAGCAACTACACGCGACTTGTAGGTGAGCTGATCAACGATGCCAAGGAGCAAGTGGAAGATGCACACAGCTGGGCTGCACAATTGCAGACATTCAACATAGGTATCATTGCGTATGAGGGCAAATATAGCTTGACAGGTTATGGACAACGTGGTATAATAGACTCAGTTGTCTCCTTAAAGAATAACAACTACTTGAGTCTAACCACTAGAAGAAGGATACAAGAACAAGCAATTCAAAACCCTGCTTACGGAGACATCAGCGAATACGCTAACGTAGGGGTTGATCCTGTAGGTAATAGCATCATCCAAGTAGCTCCGATGCCTAGTGACAACAGCATGATGACAATCACTGGATGGTTTGCTCAGTCAGCACTGAAGGATAACGCTGACATCTTACGTATCCCTCACAGGTGTGTCACGTCCTTAGCTATAGCCCTTGCCGTAAGAGAACGCGGAGAGGTTACAGGTCAGGTAGCAGCAGAATACTTTGAGATAGCTAAGAGATCATTGTCTGACGCCATTGCGTATGACGCCGCCCGTAACGAAGACGAGGATGAGTGGTACACAATATGAGCCAACAACAGACAAACCTCACGATAGCAGCCCCAGGATTTGGTGGACTTAACACGGAGATTGCTCAGACAGAGCAGCCGGATACGTTTGCTTCCATCGCTGACAACTGTATCATAGATGGCTACGGTAGGGTTGGCGCTCGTAAAGGATTCAACACAGCCACCACTGATGTCACAGGCTACGGCGGCAGCGATGTCGCTAAGTGCTACGAGTTTGTAGGCGAAGACGGCAGCACCAAGGTGTTCAGCGCAGCTGGTACACGAATATGCGAAGGCATCGCTGCCCCGTCACCCGTCTCTTGGCAACAACCCACAGTGGGCGAGGTGCTAAGCGCAGGTACAGCAACACAGGGAGAGGGCTATGATGTAGACGGCCCGTTCACTGCCACCACAACGGCAGGGTCTGGCTCAGGCTGCACGTTCACCGTCACCATACTGGGCGGCTTCGTCACTTACATCGAGCTGTTAGACGGCGGCAGTGGCTACGTACGCAACGATGTCATCACCCTATCTATCGCAGGCTCCACCCCTACACAGGCACACCAGCTGTTCGTTGACGTTGTAGGCTCCACAGTGGGAACCACTATCGTCAGTGACAACTGGAAGATGATGAGCCTCAACAACAAATGCTTCATGATACAGGCTGGTAATGCTCCCAAGGTGTACGACCACACACTAGACAGCTACAACACAGACGGAGGACTGATACCTAGAGCCTCGTGCGGTATGTCTGCTTTCGGTAGGCTCTGGCTGGCTAACACAGGGCAGGACAACCACTCTGTCGTCTACTACAGCTCACGTCTGGATGGTACAGACTTTGATATACACGGCAACGGCGACACTGGCTCATTCAACTGCGCCAACTTCTGGCCTACAGGCTACGATGAAGTGGTGGGACTGGCAGCACACAACGGACGCCTCATCATCTTCGGTAAGGACAACATCCTCGTGTACGCACAGGCAGACGGCAACCCAGCAGCCACTAAGCAAGACGGCGGCATCTACCTAGAGGACAGCATCCGTGGTATTGGGTGCATCTCACGCGACAGCATACAAAGCACAGGCGCTGACGTGGTGTTTCTTGATCACTCAGGACTGCGTAGCCTAGCGCGTACCATCCAAGAGAAGAGCCTCCCCATTGGCAACGTCTCTGCTAACATACGTACTAAGCTCAACCGCACCATCCAAGGACTCATCAGCACTGATCGTGTACGTAGCGTCTTCATCCCTGAAGAGCAGCTCTACTTGTTGATAGGCTCAGAGAAGGGTACTACGCTGGCATTCAGCACAGCACAGATAGCACAGGACGGGGTCATGCGTGTCACACGTTGGCCTGCACTGAACATCACTGGTGCTAGTACACATGACGGCAACACTCTATTCTCCGATGCTGAGCAAGGCATCGTGAAGTATGAAGGATACATGGACAATGGAGAGAGCTACAAGATGCGCTACTTCACCCACTTCCTGTCCTTCGGCGACAGCACCAAGCTGAAGATACCTAAGCGTATCGCCCTCACCATGCTCACAGGTCAGGTGGAGCTGCTGCGTCTGTTCTGGGCATTCGACTACGAAGGCACAAGCCAGAGCGCCACCATTGAGTTGCCTAAGCCTGCCGATTGGGGCGAGTATGGCATCGGAGAGTACGGAGAGTTCGAGTACACAGGTGGCATCAACATGATACGTAAGGCTGAACAGTCCGGTGGTAGCGGGTACGTGCTACAGGTAGGCATAGAGGCAGACATACTTGGGGCGCAGTATTCCCTACAAGAGATAAACATTCAGACACTAATAGGACGGATCGTATAATGAGCAACTACACTAAGACAGTTGACTTCGCAATTAAGGATGGACTTGTCACAGGCGATCCGCTGAAGATTGTTAGAGGTACAGAGATTGACGCAGAATACCAGAACATTCAGACAGCAGTAGCCACTAAGATTGAAGCTCACTCTGGGCATCACACTGGCAACACTGTCATCGACAACCTAGAGATTACAGGCAACATCATCACATCCGGCGGCGGTGGCCTTGGCGAAACTATAGATGGAGGCTCATTCTAATGGCTGAATTAGATTACATTACAATACCCCCGCAGCAGCTACCCGATGGCAGCATGAGTGCAGGCACAGACTATCAAGGCGGCGGCGGCGGCAGTACAGATTGGGGCGCTCTCATAGACGCAGGCGTAGACGTAGCCAGCCTATTCGGTGGTGCATACTTCGGCAACAACGAGCAAGGCAAGACACAAGAGTGGGGCAGCAACGCCAAGAATGAGCTGATGGGCATGGGTCAGGACGCCATCAACAACACTAAGTTTAACCCAGTGGGTGTTGTGTCTAACACAGGCAACGTCACCACTGACGCTAACGGCAACATCATCAGCACCCTCAACCAAGGGCAGCAGAACGCGTCTAACGCAGCACTCGGAGCAGCTACAGGCTTGTTCGGAGAAGCTGGTGTATCCGTAGCAGACAGGACACAGGACATCTACGGTGGCGCAGCAGCAGCCATGCAGGGTGGATTCCAGATGAACAACACAGCTATGGCTAACGGCTTGTATGCGTCAGGTCGCACAGGCTTTGCCTCTGCTGGCTTCGGTGGCAGCTCAGAGCAGTTTGCCAACGCACAGAGTCAAGAGCAGAGCATGATGAATGCCTACTTCGGCGCTCGACAACAGGCTGGTACAGAGCAGGCCAACCAAGCACAAGCAGCTGGCTCCCTATTGGGTAGCTCTATGCTGGGTGACGGCACTATGTTCAACCAACACAACAGCGCCATCAACCAAGGCAACCTCGTCCAGACAGGACAGATTGCTGGCTCACAGCAGAACAGTCAGCTCGGTATTGCTGGCGTACAGACACAGCTACAGGGTCAGATGCAAGCACAGGATCAGCGCTACGGTATGATGGCTGGTGGTCAGGCTCAAGCAGAGAGTACAGACTGGGGCAGCGTAGCATCAGGTGCTGTCACTGTAGTTGATTGGCTCGCGGACTTATTCTAGGAGAATAGAACAGAATGGCAAATCCAAATATTAGACTAGACATGGGCGGCGGCGGATTGATGGGCGGCTCCAGCGGTGAAGGACGTGCTGCGTTTCAGAAGCAGATAGAGAAGGTCGGTGATCGTCACGTAGACTTACAAGACCCAGCGGCTATACGCGCTGAAGCCACTCGCTTGTCCAAGATGGGCAATAGAGCTGAGGCTCTGGCGATGTTCAACCAAGCCACTAAGATAGAGCAGAACAACGCACAGCTCGTTCAGCAACAGGCAGCCGCCGCTGAGACTAAGCGTCTGGCTGAGATTCGTGTAGCATCCAAGGGACAGCTGCCTGAAGTGGTGGCTGCTCTTGGCGCTATCAAGACCGAGCAGAACGCTGCGTACATTGACAACATGATCAAGCAGATTGAAGTGGGTGCTGTTGACGTATCCGCTGCCGTTGCCCTGCTCAGGACTTTACCAGCAGAGCAGAGGGCAGAGGCACGTGCTGCGGCGCAAGCACAGCGTGGAGTAAATGCAGAAGGACGCGCTGAGGATGCTGCGGTACGAGAGGATGCACGCTTCACAGCATGGGACACGCAGTTCAAGGAAGCTGAAGGTGACAAGGACAAGCAGCTGGCCGTTCAGCACAAGATGGGCGTATACATAAGAGAGCAAGGCAACGACACGTTAGCTGACGCCTTCATGACTGACACTGTAATGCCCGTAGGTCAAGCACTCGGCTACTTTACACAGACACAGCTGAATGACCCAGAGCAGCAGGCGTACAAGCGTGCTGAAGAAGAAGCTATGAAGAGTTTGGAAGGCTTCGCCGCAGGTGAAGAGCAGAACATGGGCGCAGACTACCCCGCGTGGCAGAAGATGGTCATGGACACAGCACACGGACAGGGTGCAGCATTCATCCAGAGCTATCAGCAGCGTCTTGCGGTGAACAAGAGTCGTGGCGATACTGTGTGGCAGGAAGCAAGTCGCACGCACATGGGTCAAGCACAGGCGTATCAGGCACGTATCTCTGACCTCATCGGTGTCAATGCTACACTCGCGCCGTGGTCTGATACAGAAATGTCTATGGGTATGCGCCAAGAGGTGGACGCAGCAGCATTCACTCAGACGATTGCAGCATCCATCCCTAGCTTGATGAGAAGCTCTGGCTTGAACGCCTCAGAAGCTCTGGAATTCTCTATGGGTACGTTGGAGAAGCTGGTGCAGGGCTACACAAAGGACGATGGCACGTTTGTTAAAGGTGTCGGACACGATGTCAGTGTCACAGAGTTCACGGAGATACTGTCCAACAAGCTGAAGACTGACACGGACATGTACAGGAACAACGAACAGCTGAAGAAGGACAGGCGCGCTAAAGAGGCGTTACAGAAAGCAGCGAGGAACGCACGATGATCACACCTGAACAGTATCAGACAGCTATAGCCAACGCTCAGCAGGATGGCGACTTCGAGCTAGCGGCATCGCACCAGAGAAACTGGGACGCTGACGTAGCTGACGTAGCTGCTAAGAAGGCTAAGGTGGGCGTTGCTCCTGAAGGGGCAGCACTCAGCACCTACGGCGATGACCCAGTGGAAGCGTACATGGAGCGTATGAATGGCATAGTGGACAAGGACGAGGCAATCAAGACAGCCTCCGATGCAGAGATGCGTCTCCAGTTCTTCGGACAAGGTGCTAGCTTCGGCCTCACTGACGACATCTACGGCATGGTGACTAGCGCTGGGCTGCTGATGGATCAGGACTACGACCTCGATGGTGTAGTGGAAGACACAGACATGTTCGGCGAGGACGGCAAGCTCGCTAAGTTTTGGGACAGGAGCAGAGAAGTTACTAAGGGCGCGGCTGAGGAACGTGCAGCGTGGGCAGCGCAGAACAAAGGCGAAGCTCTGATGTGGGAGATCATGGGTGGTGTAGCCACTGGCGGTGTTGGCCTTGCTAAGGCAGGCGTTGGCATGGCAGCTAAACTAGGCAACACAACCGCCGCTAAAGCTGGAGCTATGGCAGCTGTAGGCGCTGGTGAGGGAGCTATCTATGGTATAGGTACTCTGGACGCTAGGTTTGATAAGGCTACAGACATGGCGTGGCACATTGCCTCGAACGCTGGCTTAGGTGCTGGCTTCGGCGCTGGTATAGGCGGCATCATGGGTGCTGTCGGTAACAAGGTGGCAGCTAAGCAGCAGCTGATGAAGACAGGAGCGGCTGATGAGATCATGGACAACGTCAATGACGCTATGATCATGGCACGCATAGACAACCCTGACGCACTACCCTCTGAGCTAGTGGGCATCATGCGTAACGGCGACCTCGCTGGTATGTACTCTGAGGAGACTATCAAGGCTGCTATCGTGGCCTCTACTAAGCGCTTGGACATCCCTAACGAAGCAACCAAGGA
>Ga0114993_10004334_pt1 | contig 14146 bp, 14 predicted proteins | sample ArcticOcean_MG_C_FD_87042 | JGI IMG/M metagenome (GOLD analysis project Ga0114993, IMG submission 87042) | Marine microbial communities from western Arctic Ocean - ArcticOcean_MG_CB2_150 | ecosystem: Environmental > Aquatic > Marine > Oceanic | place: Arctic Ocean: Canada Basin | collected...
CATCGAAGGTGGAGTCAGTGCTCTTCAGTTGATTGGACAATATAAGACAAGAAGTTGGTGGAGACGGCGAAGTTAACGCGAAACCTTGAGTAGAACAAGGGAGGTTTCTTTCTCTGGTTGGTTTTTGTGAGATATTATCTTACTCCTCTTAAGGAATTGTTGTACCATCTAACCGGTTGTAAGATGAAATTGGGGTAACTGCTAACTCCCCTTAAATCAAAGGAGGAACCAATGAGCAAAGTGGATTACGAGATACAAAAACTGCAAAAGCGAGTTACAAACGGCGGCGTGAATCGTCGTGAATTTATTAAGGCCGCGACCGCCATGGGATTTGTCGCGACCGCACCAGCTCTTTATAGCCACGCGGCGTATGCCACACCAAAGAAAGGCGGAACCTATCGAATCGGCCTTGGTGGCGCCAACACGGGCGACATGCTGGACCCAGCTGATAATGGCGATACCTACATGATCAATATGAACATGGGCGGGTGCCGAAATGCGCTGGTCGAGGTTAATGCCGATGGGCAAGCCGTGCCCGAGCTTGCGGAAAGCCTCGAGCCGTCAGCAGATGCTAAAACCTGGGTTGTGAAGTTACGCAAAGGTATCGAATTTCATAGCGGCAAAACCTTTGATGCAGACGATGCAATAGCGTCTCTTGAGCATCACCGCGGTGAGGATTCGACCTCCGATGCAAAGAGCGTAGCCAACTCTTTGGGTAATATCCGCAAAGATGGACAGGACACACTTATCTTTGAACTGGAAAGCGGCAACGCTGACTTCCCATATCTGTTGAGCGACTACCATCTGTTGATGGGTTCCACCGATAGTTCTGGTAAGGTTGACTGGGCCTCAGGCGACGGCACCGGCGCTTTTGTAGTGAAAAACTTTGAACCGGGCGTGCGATCGCACATGGTTCGTAACTCCAATTACTGGAAGCCAGGTTGTGCCAACTTCGACGAAATCAAGATCACGGCAATTGGCGATGCAGCGGCCAGGATGAATGCAATGGTAACCGGCCAGATGGATGCCATCGTTCGCTGCGACCTCAAGACCGCGCCGATGTTAGAGAAGAAGGCGGGCATCAGTGTGATACAGGTATCCGGTACCAAACACTTCACCTATCCTATGGATGTCCGTCAGGCACCGTTCAACGACAATAACGTGCGCATGGCGCTCAAGCACGGCATTGATAGAGAAGCTTTTGTTAACACTGTCCTTCGCGGTTACGGCTCTGTCGGCAATGATCATCCGATCAGCTCTAACCAGAACTATCATGCGGGTGACCTACCCCAGCGCCAATATGATGTCGACAAGGCCAAGTGGTATCTCAAGCAGGCGGGTCTCACTAGCCTTGATGTCGAGATCGCAGCGGCAGACGCTGCTTTCAATGGCGCAGTAGATGCAACGCTGCTCTATTCAGAGGCAGCCAAAGCAGCCGGCATCAACATCAAGGTCAATCGGGTCTCACCCGATGGTTACTGGAACAATGTGTGGATGAAGGTTCCATGGAGCGCGTGCTACTGGTCCGGTCGCCCCACGGCGGACTGGATGTTCACCATTGGCTACAAGGCCGGCGGTAACTGGACTGACAGTTTCTGGAACCACTCCCGATTCGAAGAGCTACTGGTCGCTGGACGTGCCGAACTGGATGACGCGAAACGTAACGACATCTATGTTGAGATGCAGACCATCGTCTCGAATGAAGGAGGCGTGGTTGTACCCTGCTTTGCCAACAACGTCGATGCTGCATCCGACGCGCTCGGCCGACCGGCCAAACTTGCCGGTAACTGGGAGTTGGACGGCTCACGCAGTATTGAGCGTTGGTGGTTCAAGTAAATCGGGCAGCACCATAACTGCTTCTTGAGCGGTTATGGCCAGCAACAAACAGAAAAGGCCCGGATTCATTCCGGGCCTTTTCTCGCCTAAGTTTATTTTCTAGACTCATGAAAAACCCGCTACTTCGGCTGATTGTCAGGCGGCTGGCCCTGGGCATTCTGACCTTGCTCGCCATCTCTTTGCTGATCACGGTCGGTGTTGAGGCCCTATCGGGAGATGTCTGCACGGCCATGATGGGCCAGATGGCCTCCGAGGATAAGGTCGCGGCCTGTCATCGGGCACTTAACCTCGACCGGCCAGTGCACCTTCGATATATCGAGTGGCTCATCAACTTTGCACAGGGTGATATGGGCAAAGCCCTTACCAACCATCGAGATGTTGTCGATGTTATCGGCAACCGCGTTGGCAACACCTTTTTTCTCGCTATCGCGGCAGCCCTGATTGCGATTCCCATTTCTCTAGTATTGGGTGTATTGGCCGCACTTTATCGAAACTCATTTTTAGATCGGTCGATCTCAATGATCACATTGAGCGGTATTTCGGTGCCGGACTTTTTTATTGCCTATATTCTGATGGCGATATTTGCTGTCTCATATGGCTTCTTCCCCGCTATCTCTAACATAGACGACTCAATGAGTCTGGCTGAGAGAATTACGGCATCCGCGCTTCCTGTTCTGACACTAACCCTTGCCGTAAGCGCGCATATGATGCGGATGACGCGGGCCTCTATCGTCAGTCTGATGGCCAGTCCCTACATTGAGATGGCCAAGCTCAAGGGGATAAAACCAAGCCGGATTATTGTCTTCCATGCTTTGCCCAATGCCTGGTCACCGATTATCCAAGTCATCATGCTGAATCTGGCCTGGCTGGTTGTGGGCGTGGTCATCGTCGAAGTCGTTTTTGTTTATCCGGGGCTTGGTGCTCTAATGATCGATGCTGTGTTCCTGCGTGATCTACCAACTGTCCGGGCAACCGCCATGATATTCGCAACGGTGTATGTCATCCTGAACCTGCTGGCCGATATTCTGTCAATGATGTCTAATCCGCGCCTCATGCACCCAAAGTAGGTGGTCATGAAGTTCTGGCAGATCATCAAAGACATGAACTGGGCAAGTCGTTTTGGCCTTTTTGTCGTAAGCGGATTCGGATTCTGCGCCATCTTTGCGCCATGGCTTGCTCCTTATGGTCAGAGCGAAATCGTCGGGGATGTCTGGGAACCGCTGTTCGGAAAATTTATCTTCGGTACTGACCTGATTGGCCGGGATATGCTTTCGATGCTGATCTATGGTGCCCGGAACATGATGGCCCTGGCGCTGTTGACTACCGGTTGTGCGTTCGGTCTGGGATCATTGCTGGGCTTTCTGGCAGCCACTATGGGAGGTTGGGTTGATCAGGTGCTCAGCCGCTTTGTTGATGTTGTGATCTCGATTCCAACCTTGATTTTCGCGCTGATTGTTCTTTCGGCTACGGGCACATCCATTTCCGCCCTGGTAATCGTCATCGCAATCATCTACGCAATGCCGGTATACCGGATTGCCCGAGCGGTCGCGATGGATATCGCGGTCATGGAATACGTGGAAGTGGCACGGCTTCGGGGAGAAGGGCTCTGGTGGATCATGCGTAAAGAGATACTCCCTAATGCCCTGACACCGCTCGCGGCAGAGTTCGGGCTGCGCTTTTGCTTTGTTTTTCTGTTGATCAGCGGGCTCAGTTTCCTCGGCCTTGGCCTGCAGCCGCCACTTGCAGACTGGGGTGCCATGGTACGGGGAAACGCAGATGGAATTGCCTGGGGATATATGCATCCGCTGGTACCTGCCACCTGCATAGCCCTGCTGACCATTGGCGTCAACCTGATTGTAGATTCAGTAGTCCAGAAAGCCAGCGGCTTGCGCGAAGACCACTGACTATCCGCTGTCGCGGGCAGGGAATAATATCGACCGCTTCTAAGCGCGTGACAAGGGGAGCCGTATCTTATTCCAGCCTGGCGAGAAAACGGTCGAGCACCGCGTTGAAATCTGTGTGTCGTTCCCAGAACATGAGGTGCTTACCCATCGCGATAATATTTGCGCTCGGCGTGTTCGCCGCCGCCAAACTCGACGCGGCATCTTTCCACTCCTCGCGGACGATGTACAAGAGCGGTATCTTGCCTTCCAACGCCTTCAGGTCGGTACTGCAGTCGAGATACGCACCGAGCTCATTGGTAACGCCGCCACCGTATTCGGCGTCATGTTGGTGATGTTCTCGATCCAGGCAATATTGGATAGTATAAGAAAAGAAATTGGTGGGGCGGCGGGAATCGCAATAATGACGTAACGGACTGATCGTTAATGTAAATTTAAAATGTGACTGTCTGAGTTGTCCTAAAGTTGCCCTCAGTCCGAGCCATAGCGTTGCCTGAGATAATCTTTGGGAGGATTAGGAACCAGAAACGTCTTGCCAAGAAATTTGATCTCCTTGAGTTCCGTGTACAGGCCGAGAGATATTTGAACAACGGGCCACTGATAAATATTGGCTCCAATAATTCGATAACAGTTCCAGTCGATCGGCGCATCATATTTTCTCATCTCGACCTCGAGACCGATCTCTCTGACGATCACGTTTGGGTCAAATCTTTCTTGACTGAATAGGTCGACCGTCTCGTGCATCCGCTCTTCGGCAAGACCGTGCAACCCAATCACTGAGCCCACATCCAGATCATCGTCCTAAGTTATCAGGGAGTCGTCTCTCACTGCCCCAAGACAGGTTCCATGGCGCATGGAAGAACACGATACCGAGTTGATCAAGAACGTGCTTGGTTTCTTTCAATACCGTCTCCGCGACGGCTCTGTCCATAGGCTCAAATACAGAAGCTTGCATGCGTAGTGGTCTGCTTAGGTCGAAGCACTCCGATGACAGTCAACCGATAACTAGACTCTCTGAGGCATCAGAGCGATTGCCTTCTTCAAATATTCCTGATTCCCATCAAACCATCGTAGGACGGTGCCCGCTGGCGAACTCGGAACAGTGTTTGGAAATGAATCTTTTTTTTACAGAGAATAATCAGCTCAAATGGGAGGATTCCGGGTGTTTGTTATTTGATTGATAAATACTCGTCGAGATTATTGGGTTTCTTAATCTGATGGTGCCCGCATTCATCAAGCATACCCAGTTGCTTTGCCCCGGTGTGACTCACGCCTTGAAGTTGAACCCTTCGCGGGTCGCTTTCGTCTGGGAGAGCTCCACTTGCGGGTGGTGCACTCAGATTGCCCAGCCTTGTCGGTCGGCTGGGATGCCAGCTCCGGAAGCGGTTGCAGCGAAATTTCCTTCCTTAACAATCGCTGGATGTCCTTGAGCAGCCTTACCTCATCAGCCCCAACCAGCGATACCGCTTCACCATCTTCACCAGCACGACCCGTACGGCCAATCCGGTGCACATAATCCTCTGGTACGTTGGGTAACTCATAGTTGACGACATGAGGAAGGCGATCAATATCCAGACCTCGGGCGGCAATATCCGTGGCCACCAGAACACGCAAACTGCCTTTCTTGAAACCGGCCAGAGCCCGGGTCCGGGCAGCCTGGCTCTTGTTGCCGTGAATGGCAGTGGCATCGATGCCTCGGCGCACCAATTGTTCGGCCAGACGGTTAGCACCGTGCTTGGTGCGGGTGAAGACCAACACCTGGTGCCAGCGACCCTCGGTGATCAGTTGAATCAACAGGTCGCGTTTGGCTGACTTGTCTACGCGATAAGCGCACTGATTGACAGTCTGGGCTGCAACAGTGTGACGTTCGACTTCAACTATTTCCGGTTTGTTCAGTAATGAATCGGCCAGCCGCTTGATGTCCCGGGTATAGGTAGCAGAAAACAGAAGATTTTGACGGTGTTTCGGTAAGAACCCCAGCACCTTGCGAATATCATGAATAAAACCCATATCGAGCATTCGATCGGCCTCATCCAGCACCAGGATCTTAATGGCGGACAAATCGATGCTGCGCTGACCGACGAGGTCCAGTAGTCGGCCCGGGGTTGCAACCACAATATCGATACCCCGTTGCAGTGCCAATTTCTGCGGGTTGATGCCGACACCGCCAAATATTGCCGTGGATCGAAGTCGCAGATGTTTGCCGTAAGTCACTATGGCGCTTTCTACCTGGGCAGCAAGCTCGCGGGTAGGAGCCAGCACCAGCGCCCTCGGCGATCTACCGTTGAACGCTCCATCCGAGCCGTTGCTCAGCAATTGCAGCATTGGCAAAGCAAAGGCCGCAGTCTTTCCGGTACCGGTCTGAGCGCCGGCAAGAACGTCTCGACCCTTGAGAATAATGGGAATGGCCCGTGCCTGGATCGGCGTAGGGCTTGGATAACGTTGTGCCGTAACGGCGCTAAGGAGTTCGGCCCGCAGGCCAAGTTGTGAAAATGACATTAATAATCCTGAGTAAGCCTGCCGGTGGTGTCACCAGACCGGTTAAGGCGGTAATAAATGAAGTAATCGAGAGAAGTCTTTCTGGGATTGAGGCAACCACAAGACAACGGCGAACGGCCTTGGTAGCGGCTCTGGCTCCGCAGTCTAGTCAGGTTAGTTGTAAATAGATAGGGCGGCCAAAAACAGCTTAGCAGGATAAAGACCACACCCTGTGCCGTTCATCAACGAAACGGCGCGAGCAAGCGACGGCTCGGGGAAACGGCTTGGACGAGGCACACGATGGAACCGCGCTTGGCCGTGTACTTGATCTCCTGTCTCGTCCAGACGAGCTTTGGGACTCCGGAAACCTTGAGCAGTGCAAGATCATTCAATCGCTAATATTCACCGGTCCTATCGAGTACTCGAGCAGCGTTGGTTTTGGAACCACCAAGTTTTCCCTGCCTTTCAAGCTGTTACAGTTCGATCGGCTGGGCAAATCTGATTTGGTGGAGGCGGCGGAAGCCGTCTCAATTTATAACTGCTTGAAGTGTATATGAAAGGCCAAATCGGCTCAAAAAGTTACTGTCAAAGTAACTGCCGAAAGTGCTGGATTTAGTTGGACGGTATTGGACGAAACCGAATTGTGGCTGAGACGCTCGATTAGGATTCACGTATTAGTCTAGTATCGTGCCTAAGAGATGACGTAAGGCTATGTACGAAATCGAGCTAACCGAATCGCTGTTCCCACCGCAGACCAACGGTGAATTGCGCGACATCACTATCGGCGAATTGCTGCGTGAGACCGCCGAACAATTTGCTGACTCAATCGCGATAGTCGACATCGCACTTGACGGCAGTCCAACCCAGCAGTGGAACTATGGAGAGTTACTGACTATCAGCGAGAAACTTGCGATGGGGCTCGCATCCCGTTTCGAGCCAGGTGAAAAAGTTTTGGTCTGGGTGCCAAACATATCGGGGTCATAGTCGAAGGCGCAATTTCATGTCGCCCTGACGATGGGACCGAAGTCACATATTCGGCTGGCAGTGCCTATGCCATCGAACCAGGTCATGACGCTTGGGTGGAAGGTGACTCTCCAGCTGTCTCGTATGACTTTCATGGCCTTTGGGGCGAGAAAGGCTGATTTTCCTTAGTTTTGGCAGAGATTTTCAGTAACCGGGAGGTCCTGGGGGAACTGGTCCACTGGGTTCAAGCGCGCCGTCCGCATCGTGTTGCTCAGTTCCTTCGAGCGGTGGACAAAAAACACTGGCCAGGTGCAGGTCGGTTTCGGCGCTCAACTGGTGCCGGTCTTTTGGGCCTACGTTGTAGGTCATATCGGGTTCGAGTTTCCAGGATTCGCCGGTTGTTAGATCTTTAACCTGACCGGTGCCCGAGATGATGTAGTTGGTTTCCCAATGGTGTTTGTACCACAGCTTAGTTGTTGCGCCGGCGGCAAAATTGACATCGGAAAAGCTAAAACCGAGGCCGTCAGTTTTGGTTAGTGCGCGAACTACCCGTGCCTGGCCGTTAGCAACCAGCATTTCCCGACCGGCTTCCCGCATCTGTTCAATGTGTCTGACGAACATACGTTGCTCGGTAACCGGCACCGGACCACTTTCGGAATAGGCGCCATCCTCATCATGGGTTTCGTCGCCCCACAACGAAGGACAAAAAATACTTAAGTGGTGTTCGTCTTCCAGCACCTCGTACAGATGCCGATCGTTTGGACCAACCTGATAAAGATCACCTGGCCCGAGTACCCATTCCTGCCCACTAGTCATGTCTGTCACCTTGATCACACCTGCAATCAGGTAGTTGGCTTCCCAGTGGTTCTTGTACCAAAGTTGCGTGGGCGGGATAGCCTTGCCCCGGTTTACGTGCAATGAAAAACCCATGCCATCAGCGGCGGTCAAATACCGCGCTGTGTGTGTCGCACTTTTCGGTAGAACCTTATAGCGATCAGTGTCCTTTACATCTCTAAGCGAGCGTATGAATATGACGGCCTCCTTTTGTGTCGCTGCCAGATAATCTGAATTACAGTTTCAGTCTGCTACTCAACAGACATTGAAACGAGCTTTTCAAATAGTCGGAAGACATCTTCTGAAGAGAAAACTGGCTGGCTGTAATGTACAGTCAACGCTAAACTTTGTGTCAGAAGAAATTTTGAAACCATTGTAAATACCCTTAAAGGAGCAGATCGTATGTATAAACTATACGGTGCACTAGGTGGAGCCAGTCTTGCTCCTCATTGCGTCTTAGAAAAAGGTGGACTTCCGTATGAATTCATCGAAGTGAATATCGCTAGGGACGTCGAACGTGACCCTGAGTATCTCGAACTTAACCCACACGGTCGAATACCAACATTAGTCTTCGATGATCAAGTCATCATCGAATCAGCTGCTATTTGCATCTATTTAGCCGACAAGCACTCCCATACACAACTGAGCCCCCCATTGGACCATCCCGACCGAGCCAGCTATATCCAATGGATGGTTTACGCTACCAACACCCTGCAAGAGACAATGGTCTTGAAGCTGTACACCCACAAACACACGGATGATCCAGACTGCAGTGATCAAGTTGCTTCTCGCGCGTCGTCAAAACTGGATATGATAATTTCGTTTATCGAACAATCACTGGGCCAAACAGAAGGGCCTTTTGTTCTGGGCAGCGGACTCAGTACAGCCGACATCTACTTACATATGCTCACTGCCTGGGATCCATCTATTAAGGATCGAGTAGTGTCATCTTCTTCAACATCGAGCATACCCGCAGACAAACGATTGACAAATATACAACGAAGCTATCAAGCGATGCTCAAACAACCAGATATAGCAAAAACATTCGCAACTAATGGACACAAAATCACAGCAGTTACTGCTTAACGGGTAGGTTGTAGGATTTGCCGTTATGTTTATCACAGTTGGATTAATGACAGTCACCCAAGTCGGAAATCTTGGCATAGCAACCACAGAGATGGCTGTATTGACTGCACTTTGTCTCTATAAAAGAGTTACACATAGCTTGTAAATTCTGCCGAAACTTAACTTTTACAGAGTAAAGATGTCTGTCAACTAACCACTTTATGGAGCTAACTGGTTAACGACTAAACTTCAACATAGATTTTGCTGATGATCCGCCATGGGTCGTCATTTTTTATTCTCAATCCATTGAGAAATGGTCCTGCTGGGTGGGGCATAGACGTCGATGAAAACGACAGGTTCGTCACCTAAAATCTCACCGCCATGTTTCACATTCGCCGGCGCGTACCACATGTCACCAGGATCAATATCACGGACTTCATCTCCGACCGTAAGGCGCATACGGCCTGAAACGATCACACTCATTTGTTCATGGGGGTGGCTATGGAGTTCGTAGGTTCCACCAGGTTCAAATTTCGCCCAAAGCAACTGACAACTCTCTCCAGTGGCGAGAATTGCGCCATGAAGTTTGCGATCGCTAATAAAATCAGAATTCGCATCGACCTCGGCCGCCGTAAAAATGTATGACGTCAATTGTCACCTCGCAGATAGATTGCATTTCACATTAATAATACTGGACTTTGCCTTGGACGGATAATTCTACATTCCTTCCTCTAACTCGTCGTTGAGTATCTAACAGTTACAGACTATTTAGGAACCCCTAACCTTGCCACAGCCCTACACGGCACCCGCGCTCGCCAATTGCTTTAAGCCTTCGCAGTGACATGCTGGCCCGTATGCAACGGCTCACGTTCTTTGCTGGCTGTCTGATAGGACTGCTGTTCTGTCGGGCATTTGTTCAACTGACTCAAGCACAATCGGCGGAACTGAAGGCACCTCAAGTTGGCACTTCGGCATTCACTTCAGCGACCTCAAGAGTCGCAAACTCTTTTAGAAATTTTGCAAGGTTCATAGAAATAGCATCTGCCATCGCCTTACCCTTTTCCGGAGACGCTAAGGTCAGGTTACCACTATAGCCGAATGGTCCGACTGACTCTCGATATGAACTCGGTGTTTCAAACAAAGAGACTGCATTTCTATTGTCTGACGGATCCAGCACAACCGGATATGTAAACTCTCCGGAATCTGCGTTGACTGTTCGGGAAGTTACTGCTGCTGGATCAACATCACTGAATCGGCGATACATCGCAAACGACGTCTCTGCCTCACCGGCGTGCTCCAGCCCCCCATCATCTGCCTCACATATCGACTTTATCTCTGTACGCGCAATCAGACCAGTATCTACTACTGCTACTCTAGCTCCAGTTTTGTTTTGTAATTGAACTGCAGCAATTTCCAGCGGTTGAAGATTTGCGATACGGTTTCCGTTGACTATCACGACGTGATGGAACCCGTGGCAAATCAAGGATGCGCAGACATCAAATACAACTTGACGAAGCGTATCTGCGCCAAGGGTGACGGTGCCCGCATAACCCATATGATGAGGTGACCATCCATAGTGGATAGGCGGTGCGACAACTACCCCGCTGAGTTCTGCAGCACCCTCGCATGCTGCTACAGCCCAGTCGGTATCAACCGATAGGGGTAGATGTGGGCCGTGCTGCTCTGTCGCGCCAACAGGCACGAGAATGACATCTCCGGAACTGAGATAAGCAGTTACCTCAGGCGACCGCAATTTATGAAGCCAACAGGTACGCAACATATAACTCTCCTCCTTATTAACCAGCAGCCTCGTCCGACTCTCATTCCCAACATCCCACTAAAACTGTAAACCCTTTGTCTCAATTAAATTACGGGTGATGATTTGACTATCAATAATTAGGTTCGGTCTCTTAGTGTCTCACTGAGCGTAGCTTCAATGGGGGTAGAAGGAGTATTCGTAACTTTTTCTCGATACCAAATATATAAACCGGCAGCTATGAGTATGGCTGTTCCTACCAATGTAATTCCATCTGGAAAACTATTAAAGACGATTAGACCAATCAGCATTGACCAAATAATGATGCTATAAGAGAAAGGTGCGAGCAATGATGCAGAGGCTCGCATAAAGGCGCGTATCACAAGGTATTGGCCCAACCCGTTGAATACACCAAGAAGGATAAGAATCATCCATTGAGAAGCATTTGGCGTCACCCAAACAGGCCAAACGAGTGGGGATACAGCAGCAACCCCTACTAAACTCGACCAAGCTAGCACCGTCAACGCTTGTTCACTGCCTCGCATAAGGCGCGTCAAAACGAGTGCCATAGCCCAGCACAGTGATGAACCAAGTGGTAACAGCATAGCCAACTGAAAGCTGACACCCCCGGGACGTAGGATCATGAGTACACTGAGCAAGCCTATTAATACCGCTATCCAGCGCCTCAAACCCACCCTTTCACCCAAAAATGGTATGGATAATGCAGTGACGAAAAGCGGTGAAACAAAACCGATAGCAGCACACAACTCCAGAGGAAGATGTTTCAGAGCGAAGACAAATATTAAGCTACAAACGGCCAGACACAATCCGCGTAATATTTGAAGTTTGGGTTGTGCAGTTTTTAATAGGTTACGCTGGCCTCGACAAATACAAAACAACAAGACCAATACCGAAACAACAACATTGCGTAGGAAGATGATCTGTTGGGGGGCAATGGCCGCACTCAAGTATTTGGCCGCACCGTCTGTCGCTGAAAAAATCATCATCGCAAGGGAAAAAAGACCAATAGCAACTAGCGGCTGGTCAGTCGTAAGTCGCGATTTTGTTGAATTGGTCATTCCTAGCTTTTGAACTACCTCAAACTTGATTCACTGGCGACAGACTCATCTTTAATCCGCTCTCTATAAGATATGTAGATACCCGCACCGACGATCAGCACCATTCCAATAGCTATATTGACAGATGGGACATCCCCCCAGACTAGGTAACCTAATAGGATCATCCAGATGAGTAGGCTATATTCGTATGGGCTAATCACAGCTGGATCAGAAACTCGATAAGCACCCATCAATATCAGTAATCCAACAGATCCAAGCACAGAAATCGTGAACAAAATAAAAATGCTTTTGATATCAGAAAATTGCCAGCTATGAGTAATGAATGCGATTTCAGAATTCGCCGCGGTATCAAGTCTGCCATCTCCAAACAGCAATCCCGTAATGCCACTGAGTAGGCCCATAATCAAATAGGCCAATAGCATCTGCTGATAGAGCGTATCTTTATCAGCGGTCTTCTTCACAACGATTACAGTAAATGCATAAGCTAATGCGACACAAATTGGAACCAAATAGTAAAAATTGAACTGCTCAGTTTCCGGCTGACAAATCAGAACCACACCAACAAATCCAACCAGAATTGATAACCAGCGACGATAGCCCACCTGGCTCTTGAAAAAGTAAATAGATGCTAAAGTTATGAAGAAAGGGCTTACCAGAAATAATACTGCCATAGTGGCAATAGGCATTTTTGATTGGGCAAAATAGAAAGCCGAATAACCGAAAAAAAACATAAGTCCGCGACAAGCAGTTAAAAGCGGATAAGCAGTGGTTAGTCTTATGGGTTCGTGGATAATCTTTTGGTACGCAATGATTAGGACTATTCCAATCATTGATCGAAAAAACTGAATCTGGAAAAGCGCGAGTTCATCTGATAGGAGTTTTATCAAAACATCGTGAACAGAAAATATTGTCATCGCACTGATGACGAGAAATATGCCTTTTCTATTTTTTTCAAGCATGTGACTCGAACCGATCCGAAACGCTGAACACTGCGTCGGAAAATTATCTAGCCCAATGTTAGGAACAAAAAAATTGCTGGAACCCGCAACTTGAGAAGGCAGGGAGTCTACACTCCAATAACTAATGTTGGTGCAACTATCCCAACCTTGTTGGAATTAATTATCTGATGTCTGAGAGTTTTAGTTTCTGACGCGTTGAAGAGCAGAGGATAGTGACGGGCATAGTGGGCAGAATAGCTTATGCTCTGTGGGCTTGGGTAAAACCGTAAAGGCCTATTGCACATCCATTTCTATCACCCCGCATTCCCCACATCCCACTAAAACTGTAAACCTTTCTGCTCGGAGAGGCTAAGGATAGAGCCAACCTATGGCAAAAGATAAAGTTTCAGTCGATTATTTGGCGGTTCATCGCTTGAAGAGTATTCCCCCAGAAAAATCAGTGCTGTGCTGGCGGATCATTGGGACAATATTGGACAACATTAAGACAAGAAAATGGTGGAGGCGGCGGAAGCCGTCTCAATTTATAACTGCTTGAATTATAGATGAAAGGCCAAATCGGCTCAAAAAGTTACCACTAAAGTTACTGAAAAAAGTGCTGGATTTAGTTGGACGGTATTGGACGGAATCAAGCTTCACAATAGCAGTCACATCAAATCAATCACATACGCGCTCCGATCCCACGCCAATGTGACTGAAAGTGACTCAAATGGACTGAAGATGACTGGTATCGGTCACGTTTTGGTCACGGTGGGTGCCTATTCTTGATGCACGCCAGGTATTCTAGAGTTGTTGGTCAGCGAATGAGGGCTGTTGGCCCTTAGTAAGAGGTCCCATAAGAACATTTTCTGGGTAGGTGTTTAGAATCACCCGGCGACCGATGATATTGTGCTGGGTGAACGAGCCTTGGGGCTTGGGTTCTTCGCCCCAGAGTTCCCTTGAATTTGATCCTCGTACTAACTGACCTGACCCAGTACCGACAGATTGCTGTGCTGTTGCAGGACTATAGTCGTTGACTAGCGCAAATCGTCTATTCCGGGAATTGTTTGAACTCGAACCGTGTATCGTATTGCAATCAAATATTCCAACCTGGCCTTGCTGTAGAACCATGTCAACTGCGCTAGATTCGTCAACCTCGTTAACTCGGGCGACTTGTCGTTCAGCGTAGCCGGTTAGGTGAAACGGCTCGATCTGCTGATTCGAACCAGGTATTACACGCAGACAACCATTTTCGGTTGTGGAATCACTAATAGATATATAGACAATTACGAAAGCAGG
>Ga0114993_10004336_pt1 | contig 14142 bp, 15 predicted proteins | sample ArcticOcean_MG_C_FD_87042 | JGI IMG/M metagenome (GOLD analysis project Ga0114993, IMG submission 87042) | Marine microbial communities from western Arctic Ocean - ArcticOcean_MG_CB2_150 | ecosystem: Environmental > Aquatic > Marine > Oceanic | place: Arctic Ocean: Canada Basin | collected...
TAAGTGCAGTAGTAACACTTGGTATGATTATTGGTATGTGGTTTACTCTACAAGCTGATATAGAACTAGCAAAAGAATTACCAGCACCCTCAGTATCAAGAACTGAATATGATCTAAAAGACCAAATGATTAGAGATGCAGTCTTAGACACTCAAGAAGATGTTGAAGAGATCAAAGAGGATATTAAAAGTATTGAAACATATATACTAAATAAAAAGTGAGATGAACGATGAACAAATATACTATATTACTATGGTGTTGGCTTGGCTTAGCTTTGTTACCATCATTCTTGGTATCACAGGATAACATAAGAAGTTTACAACAAGTTCAACTGTTAAGTCAGGATGAATGTGTTGTAGTGCAAGTGAATGCAGATTGGAATTTTTCTGCTAATATAGATTTAAGTAAATTAAAGAATTGTCTTGTATTTAATGCAAGTATAGATAACCCAGCATTTGGTGCTGCAATTAAAGATGAATGGAATATAAAGTCAGTACCAACGATTCTTATGTTTGAATATGGAAAAGAGATTCAAAGATTTGAAGCAGGTTTATCGTTTAAATTAGATAAAGCTACAATACTAAAAAAAATCAATGATGAAATTGATAACATACAACTAAGGAAGTTTCAATGAAAAAAATACTATGTAGTTTACTGTTAATGAGTAGTTTATTTGCTCAAGGAATTCTTAAATATAGTACCATTTATGGTGCTTACAGCTTAACAAGTCCTCTTACTAAGGAACAAACCTTTTCAGTAAGTGGTGGAAAGTTAAATGAAATACTACAAGATTCAGATGACTATACTTCTTTTACTATCGGTATTAGAAAATTAGCACGTTTTGGATATGAAAATAAACCTGAAGTGTGGTATACAGGAGATGAAGCTCCTATAAATCAGTCAGTAGCCATTGGTAATGGTATGGCAAAAGGTTGGGAATATGTATTAGAGTATTCAGATCACAATGAATTTGAAGAGAGTTTTACAGAACAAGAAATAATGTTACGATACTTAGGTGATAACTTTATAGTAAAAGCAAACTATGATTATAGAGGATTGGAAGACTTAGAGTTCTCAGGATTAGATATGAGATATAGAAAAAATCTAGGAAACTTAGATCTCTCTCTTGGTGTTGCTGCTAGAAGTCATCCAGCATACTTAGACTTTCTACCAATAGATCTATATTGGGAAGACCAAGGTGTTAACCCTGAAGAGTTTATTCCATTTTGGTTATTAGCATGGGATGAAGCAGGATATGCAGATGGACCATATAAAGATACTTGGACTGAACAGTACACTCAATTCGGATATGTATTCTGGGATTGGTATTGGACAGATGCTGAAGGTAATATTGTAGCAACAACAGATCAAGAGTTTTATGAAACAGTATATACTAAGTTAGTGGAAGATTACAATGAAGAATATACTAGAGATCTTGGATATCAAAATGAACTAAGTTTATCTTTAGGTGCTGATTATTATAATTATAATCCTACTAATTGGCTACACATGTGGGTTACAACATATCCAGTTACAAAGGGTATGAGTGACTATTCCTTTAACTATGGACTAGCTGAGAATGGTATGGATTACGACTTAGGAATGGTATACGGATGGAAACTTTCGAAAAAGTTTGGAATATTTGTAGAAACTAGGTATATTAGCATGTATGATATACAAAGTTACGAAGCAAAGACTGGATTTAATCTATTAATATATTAAGTACAGTTAAGAGAGGTAATGGTAAAAAAAAGACACGTCAAGGCATGTCTAACAACACAAAGTATGGTGCTAAAACAAGTAAAAAGTACTATAAAAAACGATCTCGAGGACAGGGATAAGGAGCAATCATGGCATTAAAAACCATAGCAGAAAGAAAAGAAGCTGCTAGATTAAGAAGAGAAGCGTTAGCTAAAAAAAGAAAGGCTTTAGGAAATAAGATTAAAACAGGAGCTAAAAAAGTAGGTTCTAAAATAAAAGCTAGAGCTAAAAAAGTAGGACATAAAATAAAAAGCAGACTCAAAGGAGCTACTGCTAATTATCAAGGTACTACAGTAAATCGTGCAAAAGTAGTAGGAGTTACTAAAACTAAAGGCGGTAACTATCCTAAGTACAAAAAAGGATCTACAAAAGGTAAGGACTTTAATACTAAATTAGCGGCTGCTCGTAAAAAAGGTCAAAAAACATTTAGTTGGGATAAACGTTCATACCATACTGGAGTTAAAAAAACTACCAGAAAAGGTAACACCTATACTAATACAGTTGGAAAAGGATCTAAGTTAAGTAACATGAGTGCTAAAATGAAAGCTAATCGTGCTGCTAGAAAGAAAAGACGTACAAGTAAGAAAAAATAATTAATAAAACAAAATAGGAGAGCCCACATGGCTAAAGAAAAAAAAGTAGATCTTAAAGCAGTTGCTATGCAAGAAATGGAAACATTAGTAGAGCAACATAATGAATTGATACAATCAATTCAGGAACAGCAAGGTCGCTTAAATGAAGTAAAAACAATGTTAACAGAAAAACAAGGATACTTAAAAGGCCTGGAAGACTGTAACGCAAACTGTGAGATAGATGCCTAGTTTAAATTTAATAGGTACACTTATTGACAAAGTTGCAAGCAACGTTGATAAATTCACTTTAGACAAGCAAGAGAAAGCTACGTTAATTGCAGAAATTAATAAAGCTCAACTTGAAGTTAATAAAGTAGAAGCAGGTCATACATCAATATTTGTAGCAGGCTGGAGACCCTTTACGGGTTGGGTTTGCTCATTTGCATTGTTGTATCATTTTATTCTACAACCATTACTAACCTTCGTGCTATACGCTCGTGGTGTTGAAATAGTGTTGCCCGTGTTTGACATGGGCACACTAACAACAGTACTTCTTGGCATGCTCGGTCTTGGGGGGATGCGTTCCTTCGAGAAAGTAAAGAAAAAAAACTAGGAGAAACCTTTGAAAGTAAAGAAACGTGGTATTATTATACCAGATCAGCACTATCCTTTAGAGGATAAAGCTGCAGTAAATTGTGTTATTAAAGCAATAGAAAAGATTAAACCTGACATCTTTGTAAATTTGGGAGATGTTGGAGAGTGGGAGTCTGTGTCAGCATGGAAATATAAAGACAAAAAACTACCACCTTTAGAATATGTATTACCAATAGTAGATGAAGATATAAGATTAGTTAATGAAGGATTGGATGTTTGGGATGAAGTATTGGACAAAGTTGGATGTAAAGAGAAGCATTTATTACAAGGCAATCACGATCTCTGGTTGGATAACTTTGTTACTAAGTATCCCTATCTCGTTAATTACTCTTTTTTTAAAGCGTGTAAAATAAAAGAGAGAGGATATAGTTATAGTGAATATAATTTACCTATACAAATTGGTAACCTCACTTTCTTTCATGGTGCCTTTGCGACTACGTACCATGCAAAAAAGCATCTTGAAACGTATGGAGAGAACGTAATGTATGGACATGTACATGATATACAAAGACATACAATGACAAAACTACATGGAACTATTGGTTCTTGGTCTATGGGATGTTTAAAAGATATGTCTCATGAAAAGAATAAATGGTTAAAAGGTAGATTAAATAACTGGGGTCATGCTTTTGCTATTGTTGATTGGTTTGACAATGGTGATTTTAAAGTAGAGACTGTAGAAATTAAAAACGGAATAACGTCCCTATGGGGAGAGGTAATAGACGGCAATGAGTAAAATAGTAACAACTAACACATTAAAGGGTAATCCTTGGAATGGTTCTGATATGGATAAAGATAGAAGAATGCATAACACAAAAGTAACAAAAGGAAGAAGTAGTGCCAAAAGAAGTTCTAAACGTAAATAATTTTAGTGGTGGACTAAATAACAATACTAATCCAAGAGACTTAGAAGTAAATGAATATCGAGAGTTAAAGGGATTAAGTATTGAGACGCCAGGTAAACTAAAAGTTTCTGGTGCTGTTACTGATTTATCACATGTACAATCAGCAGATGAAGAAAAGTTTACTACAACACTAAACCATGGTAATGGATTGTTTCACTTTAATAGTGATAGAGATCCAAATGATGGAGCTTTATATAATACTGAAATGTTATTTATTAATGACATTCCTAATACACAAGTAAAAGGATTTGATAAAACAGATGGTGCATATGAAGCTAACTCTGTAATAGACTATGGCAGTGTAGCAGCTCAATTAGAATATTATGCAGTAGATGGTCAACTAAGAGTATGTCCACATACTTACACAGCTGGTAGTACAAGTAATCAAATTAAATGGCATGGATACTTAGACTTAGTAAAGGACTATGGATTTGATGCTAATGTTCATATCATTCAACAAGAAAGTGGATTTAAAGTAGATAATGCTTATGCAGCACCATTAAAAAGTGGTGTATGGTCTGGACCTGATGGATATGGATATCAAGATGGAACATTACAAGCTTATTCTGCTGGTGTTAACACACATTATTATCCTGCTTCAGCTAATCAATCAGAATTTTTATTCAATATGGCTATTTCTAGCTACACTGTAGCAGCAGGAAGTATAACACCTACTGGAACTAATTTGATAGATACTTTAGCAGATTATATGAAAGGTAGTACTTACACTGGTTATACAGATGGGTATGGTCCATTAGCATTTTATATGTGGTTTGCTCCAGAAGACGACAATAGTAATGACACAGGAGCTAATATATCAGTATATGCAAATTCTACTAATAAAAAGTATAGTATATGGGTATCTAATATATACGATGATCAAGAATCAAGTCCAACTCATGTTGGTCATATATTACAACCTACTTTAATTGCTGATACTAAAAAAACATTGTACTGGTCTGCTATAGGTAGAGTACCAAATAAAATTAGGCAAACTGGATTTAAAGTTTATTGGGCTATAGATGATAATGATGCAGTTGATACTCAATACTTATTTATGGAAATAGATTTTAGTAAAGGATTAAGAAAAGCTGGATCTGATATATGGACTAAGATGGGTGAAGTTACTCATAATAATTCAGGAACTATTGGCGTAGATCATGAAAGAATGTATGCAACGGGAGCATCTTTTACATCAGGAGTTCAATATATAGTAGGATTAAGCAATATACAAACTTTAGATACAAATAATCCTTATACAAAACGTGGCTACAATCCTTTAGGCAGAGCAGGAACGTCTTTTAAAACATCTACTATTTTAAACAGAAGAGCATATGTAGGTAATATTACTTACTATGATGAAAATAATAAGCTACAAACAGCTAATGATACTGTGATAAAATCAGATGTAGGTGCTTTTGATACTTTTGATTATAAGAAGAGGATAGATGTAGATATAAACGATGGTGATGATATTATAAAACTAGCATCTGTTGGTAATAAATTATTGGAATTTAAGAAGAGTACTTTATTTATTATTAATTGTAGCAGAGATGTAGAATTATTAGAAGCTACATTGAAATATAAAGGATGTCAAAAAGATTACCATGTGGTACAAGCAGAAGGATTTGTAGCATGGTTTAATGAATATGGTGCATTCTTATATGATGGAGAACAACTAAGAGATTTATTAATGGGACAAAACGGACAAAAAAGATTTAAAGATTGGAATACTCAGTATTATAGTAACGATGCACAAATTGGATACGTACCAGATAAGCAAACATTGATTATTACAAATCCAGCCATAGGGGAGTTAAATAACAATCCTAGTGGTGGAATACTAGAAATCGATTTAAAGACGCTAGGATGGTCATATAGTGCCTCTAAAGGCAATGCTGTGGATGTATCTAACCTTATTAATACTAATGATGGTAAATTAGTATGGTTTGAAAAAGATGGTAATGATATTGAATTAAAATACTGGAATCCAGAACCTTCATTAAAAGGTGCAGCAACTACAGCTATATCTTTAAAAACACCAGCATATACTTTTGATGATCCAAGTCTAGATAAAACTATAACAACAGTATATATAAGTTATAAGAATGGTGAAGACATAACAGTAAAAGGATTTACTGATGTAGGAGTAAACAATGATGGAGTTTCAGATGGCTCTGCTTTTACTAGTGTAACATTAGGAACATTAGCTGGTAACAACGACGGGTCTAACAGGACAACAAAATTTAAAATAAGAGGTATTACTTCTGCATTTAAAAAAGTTAAAACATTTGGATTGGAATTAGCAGGTGCTACAGATCAACAAGATTTTGAGATTAACGATATGCAAATAGTATATCGAAACAAAAGTGTAAAATAATGGCTAAAGCATTACCAGGTAATAAAAGAAAATATGGTGAGAATGTATATAGTGAATCTTATACACCACCAGAAAGTAGTGGTGTCGGTGCATTAAATAGTTCACATAGTAAAGTTAAAGATTTAGATAGTAAAGCAAATACGCAAACTAAACTAGAAAATAAACCACGTAATATTGATGGAGTAACTGGCGATAAAAAACTCGTTAGAGAAGGTGATGAAACTTATCTATATTATAAAGTAGAAGGATCGTGGTTTAAAACACAATTGGAGAAAGCATAATGGCAAGTAGAACAGATGTAGCAATGGCACAATTTGATGCAAACACAGCAGAAGAAGAAAGAAAAATGAATAAACGTATAGAAGATAGTAGGACTATACGTAACTTAGATAATATTACTGCAATGGCTTCAGGGGCAGAAATGGGTCTTCAAATTGGTAGTACTGTATCTTCTATAAATGAAGGTATGAAAGGTTTTAGTTATCGTTCTAAAGTAAGAAAAAATCATATGACTAATGAGATGGCTTCGGGGAAAAGCAGAAAAGAGGCAAGAAAGGCTTGGCGTGAAACTGGTAAGGGTGAAGCTAAAGCTTTGTATAAAACTCAAAAAGATGATGGCTTAAGTCATAAAACTATAGTATCTATGTATTTAGAGGGAGTTAATGACAACCCATCTGGAGATGGTGCAACGAAACCAAGTACTTCTGTTAAAAACTATCCAGAGTTTGTTGGTCCTCATCTACCAGGAGAAGGATTTGTAGGTCCAGTTCAAGGGTCATCTACCACCGAAGATAACAGTTGGTATTTAGGAAAGTGGTGGAATAAAGCTAAAGATAAAGATGCGGAAATTAAAGGAGATGGTGGTCTATTAGAATTTTGGAAAAAGAAAAGAGAACAAAAAAACAATTCTGGTGGTGGTGGTGGAGCTGGTTAGATCAATGTGGAACTTAATACCAGATAGATTTAGAAGTTCTAATAAGTTTATGGATAAGCTTTTTGAACATTTAAAACTAAGAGAGGGATATAAACAAAGTGTTTATCTAGATGTAGTAGGTAAACAGACTTGTGGTATTGGACATTTATTATCAAAGGAAGAAAAAGAAAAGTATCCAGTAAAGTCTTTAGTACCAAAAAATGTTATAGATGAGTGGTTTGAGAAGGATGTAAAGACAGCATTAGATAGTGCTAGTAAGCAAATGAGATTACTAGAATTAGATGATGAAGATTTTAAGATAGCTTTAGTTTCTGTTAATTATCAACTTGGTACTAGTTGGCATCGTAAGTTTCCAGCTACTTGGCATTTATTAAAGTGTAAGTATTATGATGATGCTATAAAAGAATTATTATATAAGAATCCACCAGACGAAGAACCGTCTACGTGGAAGGAACAAACACCTGTAAGGGTAAAAGATTTTGTAGAAGCAATAGAGTTATTAAAGGAGAAAAAAAATGGCTAACAATAAGAATACAGTAGCACAATCAGATTCACTTAGAACTAACACTGACCCAATGCTAGAAGGTACAGGTCAGCCTGGTGAGTTATTTGGAACACCAGATGAACCTAGTCAAATGTTACTTGACGATATGCAAGAAGAAGAAACAGGAGTACCACAAGATCCTTCATTAAAAGGAACAGGTCAACCTGGTGAACTATATGGCGTACCAGAAAAAATTAGCAAACATGATAAAGCTAAAAGAGAAGCATCTAAAGCAATTGCTCCTAGCTTTGGTGGTTTATTTTGGTTAAATTCTATTAGTCCAGACTTAACAATTAAACCTTTTAGTCAAACTATAATTGCTAAAAAAATGAATGAGGAGGAATAATTATGGATCCAATTAGTATAGGTTTTGCAGTAGGAGGTGCTATCTTAGGTAAGATAGGTATGAATAAAAGAAGACGAGAAGAAAGAAGACGTAGAGCTAGAGAAAGAGTACATGCTATAAATGCACAAAAATCTTTAATTAGTAGTATTGGCGGTTTAAGACAGGATTATAAAGATAGAGCGGGCTTTGGAAGACAAGAGTTTAGTATAAGACAACAAGGAGCTATACAAGGTTATCAAGGTGAACGAAGTGCTATGGACTCTTTGGTGGGTAGTACTGGACTGTCTTATGGTGGTGGTGCACAAGAACAAAGTAATAGATTAGATTCTTCTTTCAAAACTCAATTATCTGGTCAAAGACTAGGAGCTGAACAACAAATGTCTTCATTAACACAAGGTTTTGAAAGTGATTTAAGAGGAGTACAAGTAGGATTATTAAATTTAGAACAAACAGCATCACAAAGAGGGTATTCAATACCAAGTATGGGTGCTAACTTTAATACAAGCCCATCTGGGTTAGGAGGAACAGTATAATGGCAAGTTACAGTGAAGCATTTTTAGATTCGTTATCACGTGCTACGTCTAGCGTATCAGGATTAATGAAACAAGTTAAGGAACCTAGCTTTGAAGAAAAGTTAGACATGGAAACATCGGCAGAAAAAGAGTTGTTGCAAGAGCAAGCTAGTGTTACAGCAGGCTTACAATCATTCTTATTGGGAGAAAAGCATGCAGACGATGTAACTCTAGCTACAATGGGACATGAGAATAATTACAATATGGAAGCGTTAAGAGCTATATCTAATTTGAATTTGCAAGCATTACGTGGTGAGCAATCAATGAGAGAAATTGAATATAAGACTGAACAAGATTTAGAAAGAGCAGGTTATGATTCTATGGTAGCTTTAGGACAAGTAAATTTTTTAGGAGAGAAATTTGATCCAAGTGAAAACCAAGGATTTAGTCTTGAAACAGCTAAAAGGTTCTTAACAAAAGATAGAGGACGTGCTGATACTTCAAAACTAGCATTTGAAACTCAATACAATTTATTAAATGTAGGATTAGCTGACGTATTACAGGTAAAAACAATGAATCCAGATGCACCTTCGGTAAATCAAGCTATTGATTTAATTAGTACTGGTATAGAAACAGCAGAAAGTCTTGCAACGTTTTCAGCACGTCAAAGTTTTGATGATGATGTAGACTATTATAATAGTAGACTGAATCAGTTATATCAATTAAGAGATACCTTAGAAAAATAATATATAATGTTAAACCCTTATATTACAAGACTAAACGAACGTTTAGCTTCTGGACGTTTAAATGAAGTTACATATGGTAATATTTTAAAAAACTATTACGATTCAAATGCACTTTTTCTAGATCAAGACTCTATAGGATTTTTAGAAACGAAACTTTCTGAACTTGGTATACCTATAGATAATTCAGATGCAACAGACGGTATTATTAAACAAGCAGTCTCTGGTCTTATTGAAGGCTTTACTACGTTTGGAATTGCTGACAAGCCTGATACTCCTATGGAAAAAATAGTAAATAATGTTACTCACTTATTAGGTTTAGCACCAGGTATTATGATGGGTGGAGCTAGAATGTTAACAAGTGCAACAGCTACTGTTGGTAAGGCACTAGTAAGCCGTGGTGCTGCAGAATCAAGTAAATCTTTAGTTAATCTGGGTAATAAATTAGTAGCAAAGTCGAATAGGTATGCATCTAGTAGTGATAGGTTGCAAAGATCTATAGGAAGACTAGCAGATACTACTCTATTAAAACCATTTCGTTCTAATCAGCCTGTTATGTTAGACCCTGTAGCTAATAGAGCTATATATGATTTAAAATCTATACCAGGGAAATTAGCAGAGATAGTACAAATGCAAGGTATTGCAGCACTTGGAAAAAATAAAGGTGTTGCTTTAAATGCTATAACTAGTGGATTATTATTAGGTCAATTTAGTAAAGAAGGAGTATCAAGAATACTACATGAAGCTGGTCACGTTGGATTACTAATGGCTTTTTCTCAACATCCATTAGCAGCTAGAAATGAAGGTGGTATGTCTTGGGAAGGTGTTAAAGATATGGCTATGGCTGGTATGCATGGGGGTATAGCTGGAGGTATCTTTGGTACTATAGGTCAATATGGAAACATATCTAAACTAATGACATCTACTAATCCTGCACTAGTAAAAGTAGGTGAGAATATTATAAGAAAAACAGCTAGTACTTTAGCTACTAAAAATACAGCAGAAGCTACTGAGTTTATAAATACTATGGTAAGAGGGACAGCTGGTGCTGGATACGGTGGTATTGTATCTTCTATGAACGACTACCCCGTAGAAGAGCAAATATATGAAACATTAATGGGTGTATTTTTCAGTGTTAATGCTAGACCTTCGTGGCAAAGTAGAGCTACTAAAGATATAAATCTTCATGCAAATCGTTTTGATAGAACTAAGTCTGTAAAAGAACAAGTAGAAATATTAAAAAGAGAGGAGTTCTTTACATCTGAATCTAAAGACTATCAACTATACTGGGTTAATCACTTTGAAGCTATAAGACAACAGCAATTAACTAGTAAAGAAATTATTAGCGATGAAATGGGTTTGCAAATTTTAAAAATGGTTAAAAAATTACAAAAAAGTGGTAAGATTACTCAAGAAGAAATCAAACTTGCATTAAAAGGTAAGAGTAAAGAAGAAGGTAAACTTGGTTTATTACAGTCATTAGTAGCTTTAAAAGAAAAAATTACTCATGATGACTATACGCCTAATATAGACATACTTCCTTATAAACCTTCTCAAAACATAGATTTAACTATCTTAACAGGAGAAAATAGTTTTAAGCATAACTTAACCCCAGGTAATGAAGTTGACTTTCCTGTACATAGTTTAACTGAACTATCAAAGCGTGTTGCAGATACAGTAGGCTACGACATAACACAAGAAACTTTCTTTCGAGATATAATTGGAACATTCAATCGTGTAAAGAAGAAAAGTTTCTTTAAAGATAGTAGAGGCGTTAAACATATAGATATAGATAAATTTGTAGCTTCTGTAAAAAGAAAATATCCTTTAACTAAATTTACCCCAAATGATATAAAAGAAGCTAGAAGAGTAGGTCTTAGGTTTGATAATTACAGACCTGTTATAAATGATTTTGTTATAGATTTTACCGATCCTATAAAAAAAGGTGATGAAAAAAAACTAGGTAATGCTAGAATAATTCCACCTGTTGATCCTAAAGGTAATACTTTAGGAAAATTAACTTCAGGTAGAAGAGATGATTTTAAAGGATTTACTAATATGGGAGCTAAAAGCATAAGCTATATGGTTGTTACTCAAGGTGGGAAACCCGTGTATGTATCACCTTTTGCTAGAAAAACTACCTATATAAAAGGAAAACCTGTTGTTGAGCCGTATGTATCCGAAAAAGATTGGTATGCTTTTGAAAATGACTTAAATGCAAATAGAGAATTTATATATGGAGCTATAGCTGATACTGGTAGAGTTGAAATTAGAAGTTTCCCATGGTCTCCTGAAGGTAAAAAAGGACATTGGACTGACGCAAACATAGCAGATGTTTATAATACTATTGTTAGGGAAGCTATAAAAACAGATGTAGGTAAAGATTGGTATAAAAATAGCGTTAAGGGTACTGCTAATTTAAAAACAAAAGTTAATACAGTTGCTACGATGATATATAGAATGCGTGATATGGGTATAATAGAAAATAATAAACAATTAGATCCTAGTAGAATAACAACATTTAAAAAATACATTGCTAAGTACTTACAAGCTGAACGTACTGGTGACTATCAAAGTCCTGCTAAGTTTCAAAAGTATTTAAATCAAATAGACAAAGCTGAAATACCATTTTTAGATGGTACTAGATTAGGTTTACCTGATAATGACATGAATGGTATTCTATTAGAAGACTTAAACTCTGGAATTCGTGCATCAGAAACTGATGGTACTATAATATTAAATGCTACAATATTTGATAAGTTAGTTAGGTATATGGGTAATGATGCTTCTTCTGGTATGTCTAAGGGTACCTTATATTCTAAGCCTTTAAAGACGTCTGAAGGGGCGAGAAACGACGCAGGGAATAGAAGTTTAATTATAGGTAAGTTTGCTTACGCAAGAGCCGATAAAGCTGATATGAAATACATGACTAAAGAAAATCTTCAATTTATGATGTATACTTCTGCTGCTAAACACAAATACGGCTTAGAAACAAATCTCTTAAATGCTGAAATGTATGATGCTAGTAAAAAAACTATAGATCAAGAAGGTATATACCCCGACGCTCCTAATAAGTTTAAAGTTCAGACAAAAGATTTTAATTGGAACATAGATGTTCGTGAAAAAATAAACGTTACTGGTAAATTAAATATTATGCAACAAATGTTTTTAAATGCAAATAGTGTTCAGTTTGATCCATCAACAGACATTGGTAGAAAGTTTCATGATAGTTGGGTAGAGTTGATGGATTCTGGTATAAAGGGAGATATTAAAGTAACTAAAGAAGCTATTAAAAGATTAGGTCAAAAAAAGCATAAAGGTAAAAAGCTTAAAGGTGGTAGAGATTTAGAAGGATTAGATATAGATCAAATTGATATTGCTACCATTGATAAAATTATGACTACAAGAACTAAAAGTGAAGCATTTAGAAGCATATTAAAGCATTTATATTTTGAAAACAAGCATGGTCAATTCTTAGATTCAGAACAAAGCGAGTTTAAAAGAGTAACAGAACGACATGTTGGGCAACATTTAGCAGATGCTAATTGGTCTTGGGCTGCTTTACAATCTAGAGGTACTTCAGAGTTTGTACAAAAAACTTTAAGAAATTATATAATGTCACGTATCATAAGACCAAAAGTAAGTAATAGTTATGCAGTAATTTTAGGACCTTACGATTGGAAATACTCTTTAAGAAAACAAAAATATAGTAGTGCTGAAAAAGGATTAGCAGATGATGAGTTTATGCTATGGTCTGGTGCTAAACAAATGAAAGTAAAGGATCCTGACACTGGTAAGAACATAAGATTGGATACATGGTGGATGACCATGAAAGACGTATTAAGTTTAAATATGAGTAATACAAGAGTTGCAGCTATGTCAGCAGAACAATTGAATGCATGGAGGGATTCTCAATATGCTATTATAAATCGTTCACCTGTTATGACAGCTGGAAATATGAGAGCATTAAAATTTGTTGGATTTGCTGGTGGAAAAGGTGGTAAAGGTTTTTCATTAATTACAAATTCTCGTAACGATAATATGATGGGTGGTGCTGACAAAGACATTGATTCTGCTCACTTGTCATGGGGTATGCCTGAAGGAATAAAAAAAGGTTATAGACAAGATCACGTTCAATATGAGTTTGCAAAAGATTGGAAAAACCCTGTTGAAGATTATGAATTGAAAGACGATAAATTTATTAGAGGCGTAGTTGATATGGAATTAGCTGGTAGTGATCCTTATGGAATACTTTCTTTTAGTAATAAGTTAAAGGCTGCAGACTCTGCTACTTACGGTAAAGATTCTATTGGTATTATATTTAATGGGTTTACACAAATAAAACAAATAACAGATTTACACTTACAGTCTAGAAAAGATTTATCTCAAAATCAAAAGCTTGAAATATGGCAAGAAATAGCTAGAATGAATGCTGCTATTGGTAATAGATATATCGACGCTGCAGAAACTACAAAATTAGAAGATGCTCATGCAGTTATGAAAAAAGTAAGAAAACATTTTACTAATTCTTATGATATACCATTAGACAATGCTACTGTAAGAAAATTTAATGACTTTCATAATGCTACTATTAAAGCTAGATTAAAGAAAAAAGGACCTACTTACGAGCAAATTTCAGAAGAAATGCTTGACTTACATGGAGATTTAGACACTATGGCAAGTAAAATAGCATCATATACAAAAAATTTAAACTTAACTATAGATCCATTGGTTGGGTTAGAAAAAGACAATGTGTTTCAAATAGTAGCAATGCTTAATGAAGCGTTGGCA
>Ga0114993_10004340_pt1 | contig 14125 bp, 7 predicted proteins | sample ArcticOcean_MG_C_FD_87042 | JGI IMG/M metagenome (GOLD analysis project Ga0114993, IMG submission 87042) | Marine microbial communities from western Arctic Ocean - ArcticOcean_MG_CB2_150 | ecosystem: Environmental > Aquatic > Marine > Oceanic | place: Arctic Ocean: Canada Basin | collected...
ATTCGTTCCTGGGCTGGGCTGTTCTCATCACGAGTTTGCCGATCGCTCTGATGACCTACATGCTCGGAGAATATGGTGCACCTGCGCGCCGCTTCCTGCGTTCGTTCGACATTCCTCTTCCAGGCGTAGAAGGGGACGAGGCGATGGTGTCGAAGGAGAAGGGCGATGGGATGACCTTCGTCAATCCGTTCAATGATCCTCGTATCACATCACTCCCATGGGTGATGATTCTCGGCGTGACCTTCGCCTTGATCGTCGCATCGGCGGGCGGGGTCGTGCTCTACAATATCATGACGCCAGAACCGGCGCCGCCGGTCGACCGGGACCCATACACGGTGGAATACCTCACCTGGATGGGCAATGGGTCCAGCCAGGAATCCGATTATGTTCAGGATGGTCAAGAGAAAATTTTCAGCCTTGATATTCCTGCTTATGAAATCCAAGAAAACACCTCTCTCGCTTACATCCGTGTCACCGTCGATTATGATGAGACCGATTTGGACCCGACCTGCGATGTTCTCACAGTGAGCCTTTCCGGCCTGACTGCAGGTGGATTGGATGCAGAGAATTCCACCACCTCTGGCGAGGTTTCCGATTGCTCAGATGTCACACTCTTCCTCTACATCGACCGAACCATGGAGGGCATGTCGAGAGGCTCAAATGTTGAGAATTTGAGTGCGGATGAACTCAACTCATTGTGGGCCCACTACAACGACCATGGCTGGGGGGCCGGCACTTGGGAGATTTCCGTATCCATCAATGATATGGGCTTGGAACTCCTCGAAAACGGTGAAGATGTGACCGTCTACTGGGATGTTTATCACGGCAAGATGCTGACCGAACCCTACGTCGAATCGACCGAATGATGCAACGCCCTACGGGCGTCAACCATCAAAAGGGAGAGAGGGCCCGCCAAGTGGTATGCGTCGAGCGTGGCTGCCCTTGTTCTTGGTCGGCTTGATGCTGGCGATGCCATGGTCTTCGATGACACCCACGGCATCGGAAGAAGTCTTGGATTCACCATCTTGGACCGCGGCTGAGGCCGCTGAAATGTGGTCTCCAGCGATCGGTTCACCGGGCCCAGCTGTCGCCATCGAGAGCGGCTCGGGTCAGCTCTGGGTGCAAACCGGAGCCTTTGATCCGTTGACCGAATCGTCCGACATCCCGTTCCATCTGGCCGCCGATGATGATCCGTTCGCGACGGGATTCCTGATTATTCAGTTGCATTCGAATGATGGGGACGTGGCACAAGCGCTGGCGGAGAGTGTCTCCGCTTCGATCGTCGATACGCTACCAGAGGATGCTTGGGTGCTCCGCCTGCCGTCGGGGACGACGGCGCGTTCGGTGGCGATGCTATCGCTGGCCGAGGATGACCGAGTTCGTTGGGTCGGTGCGCAGCATCCCGCTTGGCGACTCTCGGTACTGTTGCACGATGTGGCCGGCTACGCCGATTTCGATCTGACGCCGGCGCCGGATGCCGACATCGCTGAGTTGGAGTCCGATCTGTTGGCCGCAGGGGCTGAGTTCGTCCGCTGCGATGCCTATCTGTGTCAGGTGATTGGATTGGATGCGGCCTGGTTGCCTTGGTTGGCCCGTGATCACCGATTGCTATTCACTGAGGCCCACGATACAATCGGCTTCTTCAACAATTACGCCCGTTCTCTGACCCAGGTCGATGCGGTTCTCAACAACCACAATGGCGGCTTGAATGGCACCGGTGAAGTCGGTGCGCTGTCCGATTCCGGTCTGGACCAAGACCATGGTGATTTCACCGGCCGGGTGCGTGGATTGTACCACAACTTCGGTCCGGACAATTCCGGCGCTGACATGAACTCGGGTCACGGCACACACGTGGCCGCGACCATGGTCGGAGATGGGTCGGGAGATGGCTCAACCCAAGGTGTGGCGCCGGCCGCGACCTTCCACTTCTATCAGTTGGAGCACGACCAGTCTGGCACATTGGCGCGATGGGGCTCGCTCTACGACATGTTCCGTCACTCGTGGCAGAACAATGCGCGTGTACAGTCCAATTCCTGGGGGGCGCAGTCCTCGTGGGGCCAGTACACTGCCGATTCCCGCTCCGCGGATTCCTTCCTCAACGATTACGACGATTTCCTCGTGCTCTTCGCCGCTGGCAACGAGGGGAGCCAAGGCTCGCAGTCGATCGCGCCACCGGCGACGGCGAAGAATGTCCTGACCGTCGGCGCCTCGACCACGGGCCGTCCGGGTACGGGCGCGGCCGGTTCGGTCGCCTCCTTCTCCAGTATCGGTCCGACCGCGGACGGTCGCATCAAGCCGGACATCGTCGCGCCCGGCGTGCAAATCTGTTCGGCCCGGGCTTACGAAGCCCAGAACCCGGCCGGATGGTCCTGTTCCAGCGCGCGCCACTCCGGCACGTCCACACCGCTCTACATGTCCGCAGATGGCACATCCACCGCCACTCCCGTGGTCGGCGGCGCAGCCCTACTCGCACGTCAATTCCTGCGCCAAGAACTCTTGATCACCTCGCCAGACAGCGCCCTCATCAAGGCGGTATTGATCAACGGCGCCAAGGATCTCGGGACGGCAAACATCCCCAATATGGACGAGGGTTGGGGCCAACTCGACCTCGAGGAAAGTCTGTATCCGATGAATGGCATCATCGCCAAGAATATTTTCCACGACACTTCTCAAACACTCGCCCCGGGCTTGTCCTATGCCTACAATTACGCCCTCGATGGTTCCTATGGGTTGGATGTCACCTTGGTGTGGAATGATCAGGAGGGTTCCTCCTCCGCCACGCAGTCTGCCTCTCGCTTGGTCAATGATTTGGATCTCGTCGTGACCGCGCCGGATGGCACGGTCTACAAGGGCAATGATTTCGCCTCTGGCTTTTCGACGACGGGTGGGTCGAAGGATTCGCTGAACAATGTCGAGAGGGTTCGCCTCTCCTCAGGTCCAGTGGGTGATTGGAGGGTCACAGTGAGTCATGCCGGCGGCTCTTCGCAGGGATATGCGTTGGTCATCTCCGCGGTGGGCAACGCGAATCCGATGAGCGATCTCGCAGTCTTCGGCGGCTCGATGTGGGCCAGTCAGACGACGCCGCTTGAGAATGACTACGTCCTCCTTCGCGCGTCATGGGTGAACCAGGCCCCCGCGATGACCGGCGCCTACGAGGTCAAGGTCGAGGATCTGACCGACAGCGTCGTCTTGTGGGAGGGTACTCGGGATGGGCTCGCCGGCGGTGCCTCGGATTCATTCTCATTCCAGAAGCGCTTCACGACCACTGGTGTTCACTCGATTCGGCTCTCCATCGATGTGACCAACAATGTCACCGAGATGAATGACGAGGTCGATGGCACGAACAATAACGTTCAGATCCTCGATCTCAACGTGACGGCGATCGGTGTCCGCATCACCGCGCACGAGCAGGACGGGACATTGCCGACCGACCCGGCCGATATCAGCGCTGCTCGTCGATTGACCCTCGACCCCTCGACCGGTTCGGAGGTCTCGTGGGATGTGACGATCGCCAATGAGGGGACGAGTGATGAAGAGGTTGAATTCGCCGTGGCCCCGGTCCAGTTGCTGGCCTCCGATGGCACATTACATGCACCCTCGGATGAATGGGAGAAGCTCATCTCTGGCCAGAGTCCGTTCGACTTGACCGCTTCGGGCGGGACGTTGGACAGCACGATCGTGACCGTGACGATGCGAGATCTCGATGCTGACCTCACTGCCTTCAATGGGCCACGATATGCATTGCCTGGCACATATGTCGTCGATGTAATCGCCTATTATCGGATGAATCCGACCGTGTCCCACACCATTCGCCTCGAGGTTGAAGTCCTCCGTGTCGAGGGCCTTGAAACCGTCCTTGCGGGCACCAATGACCTCGGTGCAAAACCCGGTGAGGTCGCCGCCTTCTCGCTATCTGTTCTGAACACTGGTAACGGGCAGACTACCTACCAGGTCTCCTGTGAAACCCCACTTCGCTGGCAGATTGAACTCGGCAATGGGAATTCTTCTTCGCTCACCCTCGAACCGCTGGCGCGCCTGCAATTCCTGCCCGTTCAGGTGCGCGTGCGCGTCCCCAGTATCGTCGATGGTCTGCCGGCCTCCGGCACGACCGAAGATGTGACCTGTGAAACCTCCAGCCTTGCAGACCCGACGAAATTGACCACCGAATCCGCTGTTGTCGAGGTTCTCGAGAGCCGAGATTTCCGCGTCAATCTCTTCGATGATGGTGGGGTGGAGATGGGACCCGCTGCAACCGTAGAGGACATTTCGGTTCTCAATGGGGATCGTATCGAGCATACGCTGCAGGTCGAAAACCGAGGCAATATCGCCCTCGATTTCACCTTGCGCGCATCGCCAGGATTGCCGAATTGGGCGATGGAATTGACCGCGGGCACCCTGACGGATTCCCGTGTGCTCACATTTACGCTTCAGCCTGGAAGTTCGCTGATGGTCGATGTCCTCGTTCTCGTGCCTGCGAACGTTGCGAATGGGGACACGAATCAGATCAACTTCCGTACCGAATTATCCGCCTCTGAATTCCGACAGAATCGCACCCGCCTCGTCGTCGAAGAACGGGTTGATTTCGCCTTCCATCTGCCTGAATCCGGTACACTCTCGGCGGCCATTGGCACCTACGGTACGGCAGAGGTGAGTCTGGAGAATACCGGCAATGTCGACCTCGTGCTCACCTGGTCTTTCGGGACCCTGCCCGATGGTTGGCAGGCCGGATTCGCCACCGCTGCCCCCGCATCTCTCGCCAAAGGAGGCGAGGCGGGCGTGACCGTGTCATTGACCGTCGCTCCGGGAACCGCCGCCGGTCCGGGCGGAACACTTTCGATTCTAGTCGATGCACAGACTCTGGATGGCGCGTCTACCGTGCAGCGAAGTGGAGAGATCGGCATCGTTGTCGAACCGAGCATCTTCATCTCTTTCGAGACGGACATCGAAGCCCGGATGACGCTGTCGTCCGAGGCGCCAACCGAGGGAAATCTCACCATCGCCAATGCTGGGAATATCGCTTGCACGGTCGCGCTGGACGCTGGTTCTACCTCGGGCTTGATCGTCACAATGGACGCTTCCGAGTCGATTCAATTGGCACCGGGCGAGAGTCGAGTGCTGCCCTTCTCAGTTGAAATTGGCACCGCGGAAGCCGGGGTTCACACCGTCTTGTTCATCGGCACGGCCTACACCCTCTCAGGCGACCTCGCTCCCGATGCCGTCGAAGGAACCTCCGTCGATGCGAAGGTGCAGGGGACGGGAGAGGCCGGCGGTTTGTTCGGCTTCTTCAAGGCGCTTGGATTGCCGCCGTGGGCGATGGCGGCCATCCTCTTCGGATTCCTCGCCTTGGTCGGCACCGCCGTCATCCGACTGCGCCGAACCGAGGATGGTATTTCACACGGCGAGGAATTGATTTCCACCGGAGAGATTCTCGGCGCCCAGGAGACCCGCCGTGAGGCAGCCCTCAACATCGGCGTCGCAATCGATGACACGACCTCGGGTGCGGTCTCCGAACAGGAACTCGCCGAGGCGATCGCTCAGAGCACACCACCCCCTCAGCCCCTCCCTGCGCTGCCCGGCCTCCTGCCGGCCATCGCGCCGGATGGCCTGCCCATGGGCCTGCCACCCGCCCCCGCTGCTGTGCCGGATGGACTGCCACCCGGTCTGCCCCCCGAGCCTGCCGGGATGCCGCCGTTGCCGCCCGATGGCTTGCCCGCGGGATGGACCACCGAGCAATGGCGCCACTACGGACAGGAGTACCTCGAGCGCACCGGTCAGGCTTGAGGAAGACGCGACGCGTTCCGTTCAGTTCAAGAGGCCCCCTCCGGTCGCCAAACCATGGCATCATCCATCGTGCTCTTCGGTCCGCCCGGCGCGGGCAAGGGAACCCAGGCGGGCAACATCGTCGCCGCGACTGGAAAGCCACAGGTTTCGACCGGGGACATGCTGCGTGCAGCCTTGGCTGCGGGCACGACTCTCGGCTTGGAGGCCAAGGCCTACATGGAGGCGGGAGCCCTCGTCCCTGACAGCGTCATCATCGGGCTGATCAAGGAGCGATTGACCGCAGATGACGCCGCCGATGGCGTTCTCCTCGATGGCTTCCCACGAACCATTCCTCAGGCGGAGGCACTGGCCGAGATCGCCGATGTCAGCGCCGTCATTGCCATCGAGGTCCCCGATGCGCGGATCGTCGAACGCATCTGCGGCCGCACCTCGTGTGCGGCTTGTGGTGCGGTCTACCACGACACCTTCAATCCGACAACTGTGGCGGATGTGTGTGATGCCTGCGGCAAGTCGGAGATGAAGCGGCGCGCCGATGACAACGAATCCACCGTCCGAACCCGGCTCGATGCCTATCACGGTCAAACCGCTCCGCTCGCTGATTGGTATGCTGAGCGTGGGCTCCTCATCTGTGTCAATGGAGATCAGGATATCGATGCTGTGAGCGATGAGATCGCCCAAATCCTCTGAGGTGGAATTGTGGCAAGAAAAGGTCGACGTGGACGAGTGCGCGGCGCAGCCCAGCGTCGCCTGAGAGCCGAGACGGCCAGCGAGCGCTTGGCGACCATTCTGCACACCCCTTGGATTCACCAAGAGGCCACGGTCGATGCGGCTGCAGACCAGATGTGGCGCATCGGACGTCGCCACCGAATCGGGCTTTCCGCGGCACATCGCATCTGGATTTGTCGTGGTTGCCACGCCGCGTTGCGACCCGGCATCACCGCCCGCGTGCGAATTCGTGATGGCAGGCGCATCACGACCTGCTTGCGTTGTCAACGCGTCTCCCGCCGAGGCCCAGATTTCCCCCGGGAGGTGGAAGGATGACCGCGGTGCCAGCCCACATTCGGAAAATGGCCCACGACCGGGCGTTCAAGGTCACCCTTCGGGTTGGTCGTTCGGGACTTTCCGATGCCATGTACGACGAATTGGACGGTCAACTGAAGAGTCGAAAGGTCGTCAAAATCAAGATCAACAAAGGGCTGATCGAAGCCCGTGAAGATCGCCGTGCCCTCTTCGAAGAAATCGCCACCCGCGCCAAGGCAATCCTCGTCGACGCCCGCGGAAACGTGGCAATATTGTGGCGCTCCTGAATCGGCTTCCCTCCTCGCGCGCGAGCGCATGGGTTGAAGAATCGTCTCGGTCCGCCTCACACCGATGTCGCTGATCCCTCCCTCCTGGTTCCAGAGTATTCTCGGCGCATTGATCCTCGCCCTCTTGGTCGCCATCGCCCTGCGTTGGGTGAAACTTCCCTACACCATCGCACTGGTCCTGGTCGGGCTCGCAGTGGGGTGGTTGGGGGAGCCTCTCATGTCCGACAATATTCGTTTGACAGGCCTGCTGTCGGCCGAGACGATCATGTTCATTCTGTTGCCACCGCTTCTTTTCGAGGGCGCCTCGGCGATGCACATCCACAAATTGAAACAGAATTGGCGGCCGATCACGATGCTCGCCATCCCCGGCGTGCTCTTGAACACCGGAATCATCGGTTTCATCTGCTGGCAATTGGTCTGGCCGAACACAGAGTACGGTTTGCTCTACGGTTTGCTGCTCGGTTCCATTCTGGCTGCGACAGATCCGGTCAGCGTCCTCGCTCTGGTCAAAACACTGGGTGCACCGAAGCGATTGTCGGTGCTCATCGAGGGTGAATCCCTGTTCAATGATGGCACTGCTGTCGTCCTCTTCAACATCCTCTTGCTGACCACTCTGGCTGTGACGGCGGGTGCGGATGTGGACCTCATGGGAGTGATCACCATGGGACTTGGCTCCTTCTTATTCGTCGTCTTCGTGGGGGTGCTCGCCGGCGTACTGTGTGGCCTTTTCGCGAATTGGCTCCTCCTTCAATCGGATGATCACCTCGTCGAAATCGCCTTGACACTCGCGTTGGCCTTCGGGGCCTTCCTGTTGGCGGAAATACTGCATGGAAGCGGCGTCATCAGTGTGGTCGTCGCGGGACTTCTGGTCGGCAATCATGGCATCAAGGAGGGCATGACACCGACGGCGCGAATCGGCATGCATCATTTTTGGGAGGTGCTCGCCTTCTTGGTCAACAGCGTGCTCTTCCTCCTTGTCGGCTATGAATTGCAGGCGGCGCTGGCGTGGAACCCACACGTCTGGAAACTCGCCTTGATCGGTATCGGCGCCGCGTTGGTCGCTCGCTTGGTGGTCTTCCCCCTGACGGGCCTTGCCAACATCAGAAATCCGAATCCAATCCCCCTCAAATGGCAGGCGGCGATGTGGTGGGGCGGGCTGCGTGGTAGCATTCCCATCGCGCTATTGCTGTTGGTCTCTCACGTCGTGACGCATCCGCTCGACTTCGAATATGCCGGTGAATCCTATACGATGGGCATGGATGCTGGTGTGTACCAAGACATGTTGGTGATCGCCTTCAGCGTCGTCCTGTTCTCTCTGGTGGTCCAAGGGCTGACCGTGCGACCGCTGATGCAGCGGCTGGGCATCAGCGGCGCTCTCGCCGAATCAGAGGTGCGATACGAGGTGGCGCTGGCCGAGGTCATCGGCAGCCGCGCTGCGCTGCGTCGCCTGTCTTCTCTGCAGACGCGAGGGCTGATCAGCGAAGAGGACCATACCTCGCTTGCAGAGCCGTATCGCGCGAGCGTGCGTGACGGGGAGGGGAAAATCCGTGAACTCTCAGAGACTTCGCTCGTCCATGCCTCGCGTGTCGAGCGCGCTCGCCGCGATCTGATCACAGCTCAAATTCAAGCCCTGCGCGAGGCCGAGCGCAGCGGCACACTCTCGTCGGTTGTCGCCACCGAGGTCCTCCACGGATTGGATGCAGCGCTCGGCAAGAGCGAGTTCTCACAAGAGGCGATTCAGGATTCTGGTCGCACTGAATCACCGGCCGAAACCGTCGTCGTGGAAGAGAATTTCGAGATTCTCGTGCCCGAGGCGACAGAGGTCGTGACCGGCCAAGCGCTGACAGTTGGCGAAGAGGAATGAGTCTGGTGAACCCCGGTTTCGGTTCGACGGCTTGAGGGCATGTTCAAGAACAGATTGCCGGTCGAGCGGCAATATGGAAGAGCGCGTCTTTGTCCTCCTCGTCTTCATCGCATCGTTCGCGTTGATTCTCTCTGAGAAAATTCACAGGACAATCGCCGCGTGGTTCGGTTGTGTTTGCCTGCTTTTCCTCGCCTTGACGATGGATGTTTTCGATCGCTGTGAGACGGGCATTTCATCCGGCCAAAAGTCGGGCCATATCATCCCCTGGTTGGGCGATGGCCAACTCGTGGAAATCTGTCATGATTCATTCGAGTCGATGATGCTGGGTTGGATCCATTTCGATGTCATCGGCCTGCTGCTCGGCATGATGGTCTTCGCCGCGCTGCTCGAGATCTCGGGTTTCTTTGAGTACGTCTCGATCAAGGCCTCCAAAATGTCGGGAGGCGATCCGTGGAAGTTGGTCGTCTATCTGGGCACATTCACCACCCTCATCTCACTCATCATCGACAATGTGACGGCGATCATCATCATCGCACCCGTGACGCTGCGAATCTGTCAGAAATTGGAAATCAATCCCGTACCGCCATTGCTCGCGGAAGCCATCCTTTCCGATACGGGTGGTGTCGCCTCGATGGTCGGGGACCCTCCCAATGTGATGATTGCAGCATCGGCCTCGGACCTGGGTATGTCAAGCATTTTCGGCTTCAATGGATTCTTACTGAAACTGGGCCTTCTGACCTTGTTCGCATGGGTGGCGACGCTGACCTACATGCGTTGGTATTACCGTGATTGGCGCGAGTCAAAGCCGGCGCACGTCGAAGCGATTCTCGCGGAGGACGAATGGGCCGCTGTCGAAGACAAACGCCTGATGATGAGTACCTTGGGTGTGCTCGGGGGCACCATTCTGATGTTCTCGTTGACGGAGTTCCTACATTTGGATATCAAGATTCACGCCGTCGCCCTCGGCGGTGCGGGCATCGCCTTGGTGCTCGCCCGGCCGCGCGATCATGTGATTCGAGATGGCCTGATGCACATGGTCAGCGAGAAGATCGAGTGGGCCGCTTTGCTCTTCTTTGCAGGTTTGTTCATTCTCGTCGGTGCGATGGGCAACGTCGGTTATCTCTCCGAATTGGCACGGTGGATCTTCGCAACCTTCGGCAGCGACCCCGTTTTGCTCGCCGTGGCCATCATCTGGGTGTCGGCGATCGCCAGTGCAATCGTTGACAACATTCCGTTCACCGCAGCGATGATCCCGGTCATCATATTGATTGGAAAAGAGAATCCAGAGGTCGACATCGTGCCGTTGTTCTGGGCACTGGCGATGGGTGCGGGTTTCGGTGGAAATGCAACCCCGATCGGCTCGAGTGCAAACGTGATGGCAGTCTCGATTTCAGAGCGCGGCCCACAGCCGATCACGACGGTTGAATGGATCCGTGTCGGGCTGCCTGTGATGCTGATCACCTGCACGGCTGCGACGGTCTTCATGGTGATCTTCCACAAGACACTCTACAGCCTCTGAGGTCACTGACCGGTGGGATGTTCGGCCCTACGGGCCGCACGATGAGTGGAACAGGGTGGGCACACCTCGCGTCGGCAGCATCAAAACGGTCCACGTCCCCATCGTGTTCGATGCAGGAGTGTGACGCCTGTGGTTTGCTCTTCGGAGGCGCGGATGAATGCCCTTCCTGCGGCAGTCGCATCTCCCATGTTGCTTCCGAGGATGTCGATGATGGTCGACACGGCCGAATGAGCGGCCCACTGCCGGGAGAATCCGCTCTCGATGATGCCTTGGATGGAATCGCGGGTGTCGACCTGGAGTCGCCGCTAGCCCCGCCTGCTTCCGCTTCAAATCTGCCTTTCCAGATGGGGGGTGAAGGTCAGGTGACCTCGACCCTTCCCTTCGGCGTCGGTGCGCCCTCTGGTGTCATCGTGGAGTCAGAGGAAGACCTGCCTCCAGCCGCTCCAGAACCGAGCCCTGAACCGGTCGCAGAATCTCGTCCTGAGGCAGACCCAGAAATCGTAGAGGATGAGGCTTCGGATGATCCTTGGGCACTGCCCGTCGTCGCTGCACCGGTCATCGGTGCAACCGTCGAGGCTGAGGCCGTCGCTGAGGTTGGCGCTGTGGCTGAGGTCGACGCCATCGCAGAGATGCCGGCTGTGGCTGAGGTCGCTGCTCTGGCCGAGATCCCCTCGGTGGCGGAAGCCGATTCGACCGCGATGCTTGACGCCGTACCAGTCCCCATGGTGGCGGCGACAATCGACCACAATCCGCCGATGCAAGCGCCTGAAATCGATGCAGCTGCAGCCTTGGCTGCTGGCGACGAACTCATCGTTCTCACGGCGCGAGAGGTGGCTCAACCCGTGGTTGAGGAGCAGTTGGCGGACAGCCCAGTTCTCTTCGAAAATGCCTATCAAATCAAAGCTGCTGCATTCGATGCCGAGCAGGTCTATGCCGTCCAAGAAGATGTGGTCTTCCATGACTTTGGTGATGAACTTCAGGTCTCCGAGGTCGTCGTCAATTTCGATGAGTTGGTCGACCCCGCAGAGCAAACGGTTCGCTTCGACCCTTCACTCTTGGCCGAGGGTGAGCCCGAGCTGATGCCGGCCCGTGCGCTGCCGATCGATGATGGTGGCGATGCCGCGGTCGCCGGGTCCACCATCGCTGGATTCGAGGCGCTCGGTGAAGGTCGCTGGGAGGACGCGGCCTCTCTGTTCCGCAATGTGTGCAACAGTCGCCCTGGCGATGCCAGCGCGTTGAATGACTTCGGTCTGGCGCTGCTTCAGCACGCCATCGTCGTGCACGATGCGAATCCGACGGCGACCCCTGCCGAGGAGCCGCATTTCGAGGCGGCGGTTCTGTCGTTGCGCCAGGCGGCGCAACAAGACAAGCACAATCCAACGATCATGTTCAATCTCGCAACCTGCCTGGCGACCTGCGGCCGCCACGGTGTCGCCGTCCGCATCTGGGATGCAGCCATCACACTCGCTCCCGAAGACGCCGCTCCGTTGAATGGAAAAGCCGTCTCGCTGGTCGCCGTCGGCGAATTTGATGCTGCGGCGGCCCTCCTCATGCGCGCGCGTGATGCAGCGCCTGCGGAGCCCGTGATTCTCCGAAATCTGCGCCGTCTCCGGCCCACGGCGTGACACTCGGCGCCATTCAAACCCTCATTTCCGCTCGATATCATCCCTTTCTAAGTCCGCAGTCCCCCATTCTCATCGCCTTTGCCCAACCCGAATCCTTCATATACGGGGGGTCGGTCGGCGGCTTGCTTAAACGTGCACCCCGGTAGCATTGACTACCGCGGGGAAGAGGTGGAGACCGTCCTGCCCTGCGGGGGTACAGGGTGGTCAGAGAAACCAGAATCGACGTTTCTGGACACCAGAGGACTCACACAGATGTGAGTGTGGAAATTAATCATAAATTGATGCTACAACCTGACTGGGGGATGGCTCGGCTCGAGAGCTGATGAAGGTCGTGACAAGCTGCGATAAGCTACGGGGAGGCGCATGAATGCCTTGGATCCGTAGGTCGCCTAATAGGACCTCCAGACGCTTAGTCGTCATTCCCAATACCATGGGAAAGGGAACCCACCGAATTGAAGCATCTTAGTAGGTGGAGGAATAGAAATCAAAAGAGATTCCGTGAGTAGTGGCGAACGAAAACGGAGCAGAACAAACCGAATCCCCTTGGGAAACCTTGGGGAGATGTGGGGTTTGGATCGTCTATTGCCTAAATTCGTGAAGTAGAAGTCGACCTGGAACGGCGCACTACAGAGGGTGAAAGTCCCGTATACGCAACGAACATGGCCAAGTGACGAATCCAGAGTAGCGTGCGTTGGATATCGCGCGTGAATGTGGGAGGCATAAACTTCCAATTCTAAATACTACTCGAGACCGATAGTTTACAAGTAGAGTGATCGAAAGCTGAAAAGTATCCTTGACGGGATGTGAAAAGTACCTGAAACCAGTTAGGAACAGGCTGAGTGAGCGTGAAAGCGATGATATGAGCAGCGTTCACTCGTGCGTTTCGAAAAATGCTCCTGGGAGTCTTGATCATTGGCAAGGTTAAGGAGTTGATCTCCGAAGCCGTAGGGAAACCGACAAGTCCGCAGCCCTTCGGGGTGAGGGACGGGATGTGCTCGTCCGAAGTCAATGGTGGAGAACCTGAAGCCTGTCGATCTATGCCTGGCCAGATTGAAGCCCGACGAAAGTTGGGTGGAGGATCGAACCGTTGCTGATGTGCAAATCGCTCGGACGAGCTGGGTATAGGGGTGAAAGTCCAATCGAGACAGGCAATAGCAGGTTCCGCGCGAGACTACTCGTAGGTAGACCTCTGTAGAGACAGATTACGCTGTAGAGCACTGATTGGGTGTTTAGGGAGAGCAATCTCTCGGCACGCTGCCAAACTCCGAAGGTGTAATCGTCAAAGAAGCAGGGAGTGAGCCACGGTGGGTAAGCTACCGTGACGAAAGGTGAACAAACCAGCCTGATGTTAAGGTCCCAAAATTCCAACTAAATGTAAAGATAAACCGTGTCCGTGGTCGAAGACAACCAGTAGGTGGGCTTAGAAGCAGCCACCCTTGAAAGAGTTCGTAACAGATCACTGGTCAAGCTTGCGGGCCGGGAAAAGGGACGGGGCTAAGTTGGATACCGATACATCAGACCAGCGAAAGCTGATGTGGTAGCGCGGCGACATGCTCGGACAGAAGCGAGGCTGTGAAGTCTCGTGGACCGTGTATGTATGAGAATCCAGGGAAGAGTAGCAGCAAAGTGTGGTGAGAATCCGCACCACCGGAGGGGCCAGGGTTCCTCGGCAATGATCGTCAGCCGAGGGTTAGCCGGTCCTAAGGATATCCTTAACCGAGATATTCGAAAGGGAAATGCGTTAATATTCGTATGCCTCTGTACAATAATGGTGACGGCTTTGGTTAGTTCGGCGGGTCATATAGCAGGCCCGCGAAGCGTTCAATAATCGATTGGAGAACCGTCATGGTGAGAAGATCGAGAAGGCGTGAGAGCAATCCGAATTATACCAAGGTCCCGTGAAAAGCCGTACAGATGACCGTACCGAGAACTGACACAGGTGCCCCTGGGTGAGTAGCCTAAGGTGTGACGGAAAAACAACCGCGAGGGAACTCGGCAAAATCGCCCCGTAACTTCGGGAGAAGGGGTG
>Ga0114993_10004344_pt1 | contig 14107 bp, 8 predicted proteins | sample ArcticOcean_MG_C_FD_87042 | JGI IMG/M metagenome (GOLD analysis project Ga0114993, IMG submission 87042) | Marine microbial communities from western Arctic Ocean - ArcticOcean_MG_CB2_150 | ecosystem: Environmental > Aquatic > Marine > Oceanic | place: Arctic Ocean: Canada Basin | collected...
TGGACAGGGTGTGTGCGACCCCAAGCTCGGAAAGATACTGAATCCGCTCTTCGTTTAGGTTCGCGCTCAAGATAATAACCGGAACGTCCACCCCCTCCTGTTGAAGGATCAGAACGAACTGATCTCCCGGAGTCGGCATCACGAGATCGGATACCACGAGGTCGATTTCATCCCAGTTGACCTCTTCCAGCGCGGCTGCTGCATCCGGAAAAGCCAATACCTCGTGACCTTCTCTTTCAATTACTTTAGTGACCGCGGTACGGATGGTGTCTTCATCGTCCATCACCACAATCTTAGCCATTCTCAATCCTCATCTGATTGTTCGGACTTGCCAATTCTGCTTGATTGTGTCTCCGCTGCTGCCAGTACGACACCGGAGAGTCTGAATCCCTCTCGATCTTCGTTCGGTGGGTTCATCAACTCGGACAGAAAATTTTTCAATTGATCAACATCACAATCCGATTTGATCTCAAGTACAACTTTATAGGTTGGCACCAATTCCTCCATACGACCCCAATATATGGGTCGAAGCTACTCGTCCCCAATCACATTCTTCGAACGGTGAGCGGTGTTTTGGTGGATCACGCGTGCAGAAGGACGCGCCCTAGAGTGAATCGCTCATTGTTGAGTCGGGCTCGGCCGAATCTACGGGTGTCAACCCCTTCCGATATTTCCACCAAGCTCTCAGTTTCTCTAACTCAAGCGCTTCCCCGTCAAACGGAACGGTGGTTATTCCCGTGACACGATCCAGAACCTCCTCATCCGCCATCCAGGTCCGTTTTAGCCTGTTTTGCGATTGCAAGTCCGCCTGATCCGAAAAGTGAGGCGACGCAGGGTTCTCGCTGTTGCCATAAGGCAAAGCAGTCCACGCTCTTGGCGGTGTGCTGAGCTCGACGACAGAGGTGAATGCAGACCCCCCTTCGATCTGGTAAGTCCCGTCCTCCTGCACGCTGGACCAAACCTGGTGAAGCGCCTGTGCGCCTGGGGGCGCCCCTCCTACAGAAAAAGTGGAATCGCCTCTCACAATCTGGTGAACGTCTCCCCACTCAACATCCACCTGCCCATACGTTGCAGCAAGATAAGCCACTGCGCCCTGCAGCGCCTCCAAAGCCAACCGTTCCAATACGTTCAACTCCTGCCGCTGCATGTCACTAAGTTGGTCGTAGAGACGGTTGAACCGTGTCTGCCACGTGGCGAACAGAACGGTCGCCCGGCTGTCGACAGAGGCCCGGTTGTCCCAATTACGGAGGACTGAAATCGCCAATGCGAGTTGGGATTCAGGGTCATACAGCTCTTGCCAGTTCCGATTGTAGCCCCGCAAAATTAGGCCCTAGAGTTCCTCGGCTGCGAGCAGGTATTCATCCCGGGACAACGCGATGCCATCCTGGACTGAAACGGCGGGATGTGAAGCCAACCACGTGAGGGCTCGGCGCCCTCTGTCGTTCATTGTCCCCCACCCGAGGTAGGACGGGAATGTTGACCGATCAAGGGTGGAAGAAATCGTGACCGCATCAGGAGGTGTGTTGCAATTTTGAAGGAAGCCGGCTGAGGGGTTCATCACCTGCGGTAATTGCGAAAAAGGAAGGATTCCTCCCCAGTCCGTTTCTTTTGTCCACCCGGGAACAGGAGAACGCCAATCGAACTTCTCGGCCCTGATCGGTGTCCGAGAAAGAAATACATAATAGATATTCCCCTCAGTGTCCCCATAGGTAACGTTGAACAGGGGCACTTCCAGCCGGGCAAGGGCCAACCTGAACGTCTTCAAATCCTGTGCTCGGTTCATCCCATACAGCTGACCAATAACATCCACGATATCGTAAACGCTCGTCTTTGCAGCATAGGCCCAATTGTCCACAACTTTGTAGATCGGGCCGTGGTGTGAATACTGAAGCTCCCGCTCCACTTCGACAACACCAACACCCGAATTCACGCGAATTTTTTCTCTTCTTACGGAAAGGCGCTGCTTTTCGCGCTCGAACAGATATCGTTTCGAGTTGGCATCGTCCAGCTTCTCTTCATACAGATCGAAGATATCGGCATCGTTCGAGGTAAAGGACCACGACAGACGTTCATTGTGCCCGGTCAGGATAACGGGCCAACCGTAGAACGTCGCGCCGGATACATTCAGGCCTTCTTGGCTCTTCAAATGTGCTTCGTAGAGTCTTAGAGGAAGTTTCCAGGGAAGGTGAAGATCAGAAATGGCAAGCCCCAGAGACGACAGTGTACGCTCGGGGCCGACAACAATCTGATTGGAAGCGGCACGCCCGGACAGCGGTGCTTCGATCCCCTTTGATGCCAGCTCGCTCCGCCCCGACTCTTCTGCGAACAGCAGTGCGATCCACTTGGAAGACGATACGATATCCGTCCCACGAATGGGACGGACCCAACTGGGGAGAGTCCGACGATGGATATCGATGTAGTGATTTACGCCGTCAACAAACGAGCCAATCAGCGTCCGGGTGGATTCAGGTATCGAGCCATATTGTTCCCCAGCGACGTGATCGATTCTCCACAGAAGAGACTTGAAGTCGCTCTCGACAAAGTCGGGCCCAAGAATCTCTGCTGCCTGACCCTTTGCCATCCGGTAGCACAAAAGCATCTCGATCAAGTGATCTTCAGCCTGTGCAAACCCAAAGCCAAACGCAACATCCGCGTCCGTCTGGCCGTAGATATGGGGGATGCCGTAGTCATCCCGGAGGATCCTAGCGCGGCCTTCCAAAGGCGTCAGCAATGAATCAGAATGTAAAACGAGAACGGAGTCGAGTGAAGGCACGACGAAGAGCGCTTCTAGACTGTCCCGGGCAGTATCCACCGTTGAATCGGGTTGGACCTCCTCCTGCGCCCAAAGCACGGTGGACAGACAGATAAACAACGTCGACAACAGACTCATCTAAGCATCCCGGAAAAGATGATGTTCGACAGGTAGGGATACCGTGACACCGTTCACGGCAGACAGCAATCCAGCTTCCATGATTTCCTGCGCATCACGGGAGAGATCGGCATTCGGGAGACCTTCAGGTTCGACTTCGTTCTTGAGACACTCGACAAAATAGGTTGGGCCATTGGGCTGACTCCAGGGCAAAGCATCGAGAGAAACAGACTCTCCCCCTTTGTTTGTCCTAGTATGCACGGTCACAGTCTCTCCCGCTATGATCGTCCCTTCAGTCCCATACAGAACGACATCATGCGGAGGCGTATGAGCTACCGCCTCCGTCCAGGTCATTTCAAGCCGGCACATAGCCTTCGGATAACGAAGAATCATCATTCCATTATCGTCGACGGGTAAGTGGCGTTTCAACAACCGACCGGCAACGCCCACCACTGATGAAGGCGATCCCAGAAACCACACACACATCGATGAGCCATAGCCACCGTAGTCATTGAATGCGCCCGCACCGTTCAAGTCCGGATCGAAAAGGAAACCGCAAAATTGTTCGGAGCAACCAAACTCGTCGGGTCCAGAGTGTCCCCCTCGCCAGGTGAGTTGCCAGAGATCACCGATTATGCCCTCCTCGACCAGTCGTTTTGCCGTGCGTAGCGATTGTGACCACGCAGTTGGCCAATTCACCATCAAACGTGTTTGGTGTTTCTTTGCCGCTACGAGCATTCGGTCGGCCTGCTCAAGCGTCGCGGCCATCGGCTTTTCCACCATCACGTGAATACCTCGAGGCGCGCACATCTCCACAACGTCAGCGTGGTCCGCGGTGGCCCCAAAGGCAAAAACCGCATCCGGCTTCACCTCATCCAACAGCTCTTCGTAATCCTGAAATGCCAGGCTGCACCCGGTCTCTTCGGTAAACTTCTGTATGAGCCTGGGATCTAAATCTGCGCCGGCAGCCAATTCGGCCTCATCAAGACCAGACAATTGCTTCAAATTTGTCCACAGATGGTCGTGCGCCATGCCCAGCACGGCGATCCGTATTCTGTCAGCCATTCAAACCTCCCAACGCAAGTTTATCACTCATTGCGCTCTGGACCGCACGCAAACCGGAGCGACTTGATTTCACCCGGCGAAAACGAGACAGAACGATCTATAACTTCGATCGTGCGACCATGCAAATCGATCACCTCTAACCTTGCCGCAGTTTTGCCAACCTCCAAATCAGCCTCGCACCCCTCGCCAACGCTATCGAAGACTCTCGCCTCGACGCCGCCTTCAACGGGGCGGAGCGATGAGACGCAAACGTTGTCCGATGCGACACGAAAGACACTTTCGGAAGCGGGCCTGGTCCGCGGTGTTGCCCGATCGTAGATGCACTGAGCGGAAAAACACTCAACCCACTCATCGACCAAAACCCTATCCGGTGGCTTGCCCAGAAAGAAACGAAAGCCATAATTTACCCGGACGGGATAAGACATCCACACCTTGTTATATGCATACGAGGCCGGATCCGGGGAAGAGAGCAGCAAGGGGCTCCGTATCTCGCTTCCCGACACAATGAGCGAAGTCCGTTCAGAAGAAAAACAGATACCCGCAGATTCGCACTTGGCCGTAACCCACCGATCGGCCACCACCTCAAAATCGCTCACCTCCCATTTCTTCGAAGCAAAGGGGAGGTCATAGCTTCCGCCGCCAAGTGCTCCAGATAGCGGAGCGCAGAGTTCGAGGAGCATCGGTAGTTGTTCTTTCCACTCGACGGAAACATCGATATCGACGAATGGAAGCTCGGCAAACAATCGAAGACGCAATTCGACTTTCGACGACGCGATGCGACCGGACACCAGAAGCTGGGCGCTGACTTCCCCGCTCTCGATCAAGTCAATCCGGTCAACTGAATACGGGAAAATGCGCCCTGTCGGGTCAAAAGTGCCTGGACCGGATTTCAGACTATCTTCACGTCCTTCGACTCGCAAACCTTCTACCAGCTTCATCCCGCGGCGCCGATCCGAAAGGTCGATTTGTCCTGTAACATCATCGACCGCAAGCGTGATCGCCCCCACCTGAAACGTACGCCCCAAGCGAAGTCCACGTCTCGGTTCCGAAATACGCTCTTCAACATCGTCGATTGCAAACGAAGGCTCGGGAAAATCGGGGACCATACCCCCTGGCGCCTGAATCGAGACTGGCGTTGGCTGTCCCGAAGTCACACGCGGCTTAGGGACGAGATAGTATGTCTTGTAACCACTGGCCGGAACATCGCAAGCCACAAAGCGAATCTTGATCTCTGCCGTCTCTGCCTGTTTCCCGCCAATCTCCTCGGATGGAACAACATTCCCCTCAGAATCAACCAGTCGATAGAATTCATATCGATCGAATTCGGTTGCGCGGTTGGCTCCGTAGTAGATTACGTTGGCCTCGACCGCCTCAGAACGATCACGTGCCGAAGGGTTAAATACCACGATCGAAACGATACCATCTGGGCCCTGCCCGAAATCCACGGAGGAGGCGATTTCATATTCCACATCCGTCTGCAGCCTCTTTGTGCTTGATTGCAGTTCCTCGCACGAAGTGGTCAACGCATCCTGTTTTACCTGATCCCCTGAGCCGACATAAGTACCCGACAGATCTTCCAGATGTCGTTTCCAAAGCGCTTCGATCTCTGGCCTGCACTTGCTCACGTCATCTCCCAGCAGCGTGGCAATAGAGAGTATGCGCTCTGCTCGCAAGAGTTCTGCGCTCACACGCGTCAGGTCTGCGTGGATGCCCGGCTGTAAAGCCTCTCTATAGGATTTGAAGCTCGCATCCGCCTTTTCGAGAGAGGTATGGCTTTCCGTAGCCTGACCATCCCAGGTCGCGTAACACAAAGGCAACGAGGCATCTTCTGCCCACGCCGCCAGATCGTCCAGAAGCGTGACGGTCGGACACCAGAGCTCTTCCCCTGCCGGGATGGCATCCTGCGTGATCGCAAGCTTCTTCTCCGCATCACGCTGGCCTAGGGGGTCCTTGCCCGCTGCCCGCAAAGCCAAATCACCGAATGAGGACAGATCCAGTACAGGCAAGTCACAGACGCCGAGTTCTACTCCGGCCACCAGAACAAGCTGATCCACGCCGGCTTGCCTGACAATACCCTTAAAGTGCCCATACGCCGATGATCTAACCGCTAGAGAACACGAGGTCAGGCCAAAGTCCTTGAGCGTGAGCGCTCCGACCTGGAGATCTCTCACAAAACATTCAGGATGAGGAATCCACTCAACACCGCTCCAGGCTAAGCCAAATGTCAAAGCGCCACGGTTTGCAAGCTCAGAAACCCGCTCACGCACACTGGGGCAACGGGCCGTCATTTGATCCAACGCCCAAACAGAATCGACTGAAAACCGGAAATCCTGGCGTTGTTCGCACAGGTCCATCGCCCGTTGCAGGATCTCCGTTGCTCGCGACAGACAGGATCTTGCTGTGCCCATTCCACGTGGACGCAACAATGTGTAGGGGATGAATTTCACAGGTCAGGTCACACGTTCAAATCACGCTAAGTGTAGGCATAGAAAGAATTTATGATACGAAGATGATATCGGTCTGTAAAGGCCCAAAATGAAGAATGGCACCGAGTTTCCTCGATGCCATTCTTTATATATCTCCTTGGTTCTGCTCAGGATCTGTTGAAATCCTGTATAACCAAACCGGTGAACACTTTCGGATAAAAGAATGTCGACTTCGGTGGCATACGCTCGCCCGCAAGGACAACATCTCGCAGTTGCTGCATGCCCACAGGGTTGAGGTAAAATCCAACGTTTCCCGAAGACGACTGAACAGATTTACGGACTTCGTCTTCCACCTTGATAAACCGAACCTTCTCCCCCTTTATCAGGGCTTCAGTATCGAGGTCGAGTATTTCGCCGAGAATCAGCTGCAGAAGTCCGGAGTCCAAAAGACGCCAGGCCTCGGAATGATTCTCGCCATCCAGCGCAGCAATGTTCGAATCACTACGGAGTTTGAGAACCGTGACAGTGTCCGCAGTCCCTAACAAAGCCCCCATGCAGGCTCGGCCCGGCTCCGCACGAGACGCGATCTCACGAATCACGGTTTCGATATCACCGAAGGGAATCTCTTCCACTTCGAAGAATTCGCCCAATCGAGATTTCAATTTTGCAAGATCCTCTGCCGAGACATCTGTGACGACCCGATGAATCGGATTGATCGCCATGCCATCCGAATCGTCCATATTTACGAGCGTCTGCATCCGATAGCAGTAACCCGCCCCCAACTCCCCACCATTCGCAAGACGTTCATCCTTGTAGTTTACGCCCGTCTCGTATCTATGGTGACCGTCTGCGATAAACAGTTCGCAGGTACCCAGGAACTCACACACCCGTTCCACTGTTTTCGGGTCGTCCACCTTCCAGAAGGAGTGGGTCACCTCATCGGGATCATCAAACTCGAACAGAGGCGGCCCTTCGAGGTGCGGCTGGAGCACCGAGCGAACGTGAAAATTGGGATCACTGAACAATGAGAAGATTTGTCCAAAAGCTGCCTCCGTGTGGCGCATCAATTCCAAACGGTCTTTCTTGGGCCCTGGCATTGTATGTTCGTGAGGATAGATCCCTCCCTCGCCCAGCTTATGGATTTCAACCACACACACAATGCCTTGTCTGGACTTCCTTTGAACACCATCAGGCGTGTCCACGTCGAACGTTTGCGTATAAACATAGATGCTGCGTGCATCGTCCGCCTTTAGAATGCCTTCACTCAGCCAGTTCTGGTAGTTCGTCCGGGCACGGGTGTAGACGTTGTCATCGGCTCCCTCGCCAGGAGAAGATTTCCCCTGGATGATTCGTACCACATTCGCCGGATGCCTGTCATAAAGCTCCTGCTGGAGCTTGTCATCGATGACGTCGTATGGTGGAGAGGCAACCAGGCCCCCATCGCCCACATCATCCAGATTGTATCTTACACCCTTAAATGCCCTTATTTCTGCCATCCCCCACTCCTTCCTATCGTCACCACCACGGGCCAACGATTGAAGCCTTAGTAACCCAGGTTTTGTGCGAGCCAGTACTCGATCTTCTCAGCCGCAGCCCCTTTGCGTTCGGCATAGTCCTCAATCTGATCTTTCCCGATCTTCCCGACAGCAAAATACTGCGCGTCCGGATGGGCGAAATACAAGCCACTGACGGACGAAGGCGGCAACATGGCAAAACTGTCGGTCAAGCTGACACCTATCCTTGCTCTTACATCAAGCACATCAAAGAGCGTCCGCTTCTCTGTATGTTCGGGACAAGCCGGATAACCGGGTGCCGGCCGGATACCTCGATACTTTTCTCGGATCAGTTCCCCTTTCGACAGCGTCTCCGCTAGACCGTATCCCCACTCTCTCCGAGCCCTCTCGTGCAAGTACTCGGCAAAAGCCTCGGCCAGGCGATCGGCCAAGGCCTGAATCATGATCGCTGAATAGTCGTCATTCGCTTTGCGGTACCGATCCACCCTCTCTTCGATCCCGTGACCGGTCGTCACACAAAAAGCACCCAGATGGTCTGATACACCCGAATCGATTGGGGCAACGAAATCGGACAACGCGTAATACGGGCCCCCTGATTTCTTCTTCTGTTGCTGGCGGAGCGTGAAGAACCGGGTCAGCTCCTTATCGCGTCGTTCGTCCGTCCAAAGGACAAGATCATCACCATCGCTATTCGCGGGGTAGAACCCGTACACCGCTTTCGCTTTCGCCCAACCACCCCGAACGACATCGTCAAGGAGCACTCTCGCCTCATCAAACAGCTTGCGAGCTTCCACGCCCTGCAGAGGATCATTCAAGATTTTCGGATAGCTGCCGCGCATCTCCCAGGTGTGGAAGAATGGACCCCAGTCGATGTAGGGTATCAGGTCAGCCATGTCGAAATCATCTAGGACACGGTGCTCGGTAAACTCGGGAGCAGGGACGGTCTCTTCGGAGAAGATCGCCAGATGCTTTTCAGCTCGAGCCTCCGCCAGAGAGATAATGGGACGCCTGACATCTCCCGCTTCAAACTCAGCGAGCGCCCTGGACTGTGATGTTCTGTTTTCTTCGATGAAGGCGCCACGATCCTTCTCGTTGAGAAGGGTGGTCACAACGCCAGCCGCGAGGGAGGCATCCTTCACGTGAACAGTCGGGCCTCCATACTCTGGCGCCACTTTGACCGCTGTGTGCTTCCGACTGGTCGTCGCCCCCCCTATCAGAAGCGGTACTTCAAACTCCAGCCGTTCCATCTCTTTTGCAACGTGAACCATTTCGTTGAGCGACGGCGTTATCAAACCACTCAGGCCAATAAAGTCAACGCCCTCTTCGCGCGCAGTGCTCAAAATATCTGCTGCCGGCACCATCACTCCAAGGTCGATGACCTCGTAGTTGTTACAACCAAGAACTACGCCGACGATGTTCTTCCCGATGTCGTGAACATCGCCCTTCACGGTTGCCATCAGAATCTTACCTCGGCTCTTGATTCCGCCAGTCCCATCAGAATCCTGTTCCATCAATGGCCGGAGAATAGCGACCGCTTGCTTCATCACGCGAGCCGTCTTGACCACTTGAGGCAGGAACATCTTCCCTTCCCCAAACAGCCGGCCGACGATGTTCATCCCGTCCATGAGCGGCCGTTCGATCAACCCGAGTGGCGTGTAGGTTTCGAGCGCTTCCTGGAGATCCTCCTCAAGGTGGTCGGCCTTGCCGTGAAGCAGCGCATAACCAAGTCGTTCCTCAACCAAGCCCTCCCGCCAGGTTGTATCTTCGACTCGCTTCTTGCCCTCGGTATGTACGGATTCTGCAAATTCGACCAGCCGGTCGGTCGCGTCATCTCGTCTGTTGAACAACACATCCTCTATGCATTCCAGCAGATCAGGCGGGATCTCCTCATAGACAATTAATTGCCCGGCATTCACGATCCCCATGTCCATGCCGGCTTTGATCGCGTGATACAGGAAGGCAGCGTGAATGGCTTCGCGAAGGTAGTCGTTTCCCCGAAACGAGAACGAGACGTTGCTGACACCGCCGCTCACTTTCACGTAAGGCATCTTGGCCTTGATCTGGCGTGTGGCCTCGATAAAATTGATCGCATAATCGTTGTGCTCTTCGATTCCCGTCGCAACCGTCAGAATGTTCGGATCAAAAATGATATCGGTGGGGCTCATTCCCACCTCTTCGGTCAGGATGCGGTATGCCCGCTCGCAGATCGAGACCTTACCCTCCACTGACGTCGCCTGACCTGTTTCGTCAAAAGCCATCACGACCACAGCCGCCCCGTATCGTCGAACCGTGCGTGCGTGCTCCAGGAAGACCTCTTCACCCTCCTTCAGGCTAATGGAGTTGACGATGCCTTTTCCCTGCACACACTTCAACCCGGCTTCGACAACTTTGAAATCCGAACTGTCGATCATAATCGGCACACGGGCGATCTCGGGCTCTGACGCGATCAAGTTCAGAAACCGAGTCATCACTGCCTGAGAATCCAGCAGCCCCTCATCAACGTTGACATCGATGATGTTTGCGCCGCCCTCGACCTGCTCGCGCGCAACCTGGAGTGCTTTCTCATAGTCCCCATTCTTGATTAAGCGAGCGAAACGGCGGGAACCCGTTACGTTAGTCCGTTCCCCAACCATGATATAACTGGTGTCCGGGTAAACGGTCAATGGCTCCAAACCACTGTAGCGAGATACGGCATCGATTTGTTGCGGGATCCGGGGTTGGCGCTTGCCAGCGGTCTCTGCGATCGCCTTTATGTGAGCAGGGGTAGAGCCACAACACCCACCGATGACGTTCAGCCAGCCCTCCTGCGCAAATGAATCCAGCACGGCAGCCATGTTTTCGGGTGTGTCGTCATATTCACCGAACTCATTCGGTAAACCCGCATTCGGGTAGCAACTGATATAAAGTGGGGTATTTCTGGCGAGATCGGACACGTATTCCCGCATGTCGGAAGCTCCGAGAGAACAGTTAATACCGACACTCAGCAGATCCGCCTGCGAAATAGACTGCCAGAACGCCTCAATCGTCTGTCCCGAAAGTGTTCTTCCGCTTCGATCAGTAATCGTCATCGAGACCATAACCGGAAGACGCACCCCGTGGTCATCGAAGTATTGCTCGATCGCGAAAAGACCCGCCTTCAGGGTGAGCGTGTCAAAGACGGTTTCGCACAGGAGAACGTCTACGCCGCCATCAACCAAACCGCGAATCTGCTCCGTGAAAGACACAACGACTTGATCGAAAGTCATGGTTCGAAAGGCTGGATCGTTCACGTCAGGTGAAAGGGACAGGGTGCTGTTTGTCGGACCGATCGCGCCTGCTACGAAGCGCGGTTTCTCTGGAGTCTTCGCGGAAAACTCGTCTGCTAATTCTCTGGCCAGTCGGGCGGCCGCCAGATTGATGTCATAAACGTGATCTTCCAAACCGTAGTCTGCCATGCTGATCGAGGTCGATGAAAACGTATTGGTCTCGATCATGTCAGAACCCGCATCGAGGAATCCGCGATGGACCTCACGAACCACATCAGGTCGTGTCACGGACAACAGATCATTGCAGCCCTGTAAGTCCTTTTCGTGGTCAGCAAACGCATCGCCCCGGTAGTCTGCTTCCTTCAGCTCATAACCCTGGAGCATCACGCCCATCGCGCCGTCGAGCACGAGAATACGTTCTTGAAGAATGGCCCTGATTCTTATTTCGGCTTCCGTCATCATCAATCTCTCAACAATTCTGGTCTGTCAGGCGCAGCCGAAGCCACACCCAAGACCGTGTCTGATATTCAAAGCGGCTCGATTCCAAATTATCGGGTGCCCCATTGAAACGATTCAAGGAACGCCCCACATAAAACAGAAACGCCTGGACACATAAAGTGTGCCCAGGCGGTCGGCTAATCCGTATTTCCAATACTCCCTCGTGGTTAGATCCACTTACTTCCGCCAAGTCCTATCGGTTTCAACTTTGTTTTTAAGACTTCGGCTATGCGTTGTCCTTGCGCTTCTGCGTCTCTACGCGCTTCTGGAAAGCCTTCCGCATATTCTCGTCAACGCGCTGCCCTTTCGTCTCCAGTTGGCGTTGCGCGACGGCTGCCTGTAGAGAAGCGCTCTTGTTCTTTTCATCTTCCGGTTTGGAATCATCCCTCAAGCGCTGGCCAATCGCAACCATCAGCTTCCGATAAGTATTATGATCTTCCGGATTTGGATGAAGCGTGAACGGCGGCATGAACTTTAACCCAAGGGCCTTACTGCGCTTCCGAGGATCCGTTTCCTGCACAAGATCTCGCGGGAAGATCTGGAACGCGACCCTCTCCTTAGGGCCCTCAGCCTCCTGGATGGTTCCGAGCGTCAGAGGTAGCCAGACTTCGACCTCTTTGCCTGCCTTTTGCGAGAAAGTGCGCATTAACAACTCTTTTACTTCGTCCGCAATCTCGAACTTCAGGACAAAACCGATGCAGGAGTTCAAGACCATCAGGTTGTCATTTGGTTTCTTGAACACCGAGGGCATCAGCTTATCGTACTCGATCCCGGCAAGCAGCGATCCTGGTGTAAACATGGAAATGCTATCGACACCAAAGTCTATCAGCTTCACGTTGTCGATCTTCTTTAAAAACTCCTTCTTTTCCATGTCTTCCAGGTGTTTGTGAATGTCGTCCTGGATGCCCTCAAAATAGTCGGCCACCTTCTTGGCCCACATGCCTCCACCCGTTATACAGTAGAGCGTAGGCTTGAAAACATAAGGGTCGAACTGGTCAGCTGTGAATGCCTCGGGAGCATTGGGGAAGCACGTGATCTTATCCACACGCAATTGAAGGACTTCTTCCCCCTGTCTTAGGCCACCTTCCCCCATCTTCTTCTCGGTAACTTCCCGAGAAGCGATCCACGGCTTTCCGCCCTCTTTGTTGCGGATATAGACGATTCTTGCAGAAAGGTGCAGGCAGCCGTGAAATAGACGACATTCCCGCCAGCCTGGGCTAACGGCATCTCATAGCAACCCTCGATCTTCTCACCGAGATCCATTGTCATGTCAGCAGGGATGAAATTTCCGCCAGGCAAAGCCTAAGGCCGCCCAACGACAACGGCAGGCCTCGGGCCAGCTTTGAAATTCAGGATTTGATAGTTGAAAATAGTGGCCGTGCCGCGCCCTACCACAAGCGATGCCGCTTTGAGTTTGAGCCGGGCAACGCTGCTCTGCACCTGCTGATCCTTCAACCCCTTAAGGAGCGCATTGAGTACTTCGGCCTTCGAGAACACCTGCACACGGGAAAAGTTTATTTCTTGCCGCCGAACAGTGCCATAGACCTTATTCCCTATAGGGCTATTGGATGGGCTTTTCGCCCTTCCTACTGTATTATATGAACTTAAATACACCAGAGTTGTGTGTCAAGGGGAATGGCCTAACTCGATAGTCTGCCAACGACTTCCACGAAACCGTACCCACAACAAAACAAAGCGCGAGATCATCAATGCGTTGTAGGCCAGCCACACGCCACCCAAACCCGTTGAGGAGCCGTTGAGGAGTCCGGGGTCGCCATCCATATTGTCGGCAGATAGACGCCGAAAGCGCCAACAGCCATAGCGATGACAGGAATCGCGTATCGTTTGCACCGATCAGGATGCCATCAAGATTATATACGGCACCGCTCAGGGGCTGTATCAACGATAGCAAAGCCGTCAAAGCAATCACGCCGGACACAAACCTCAATATGGTCAGAAAAGAGCCCTGCAATCGGTCCCATCCACGCCCAATAGCCTGCGCCAAAGAGCAGACCGATGCCGGTCCCCCATACCATACATCGGCGACCAAAGGTGATAGCTTCAGTGCGGTCCCCGGCTCCGATCGCATTCCCGACCAAAGTCTCGGCTGCGTGGGCAAATCCATCTACAAAGTAGCTAACGACGGACCATATTTGCCAGGCGACCGCGTGTGTGGCAAGAGATGCATCACCCATGCGTGAAACCACAGCCATCCCGAAAAACTGTGTAAACAGCAGACAGGCAGTCCTACCAAACAGGTTGCCGTTTGTTGACAGGATCCGGCGTGTTTGACTCGTGTCCAGCAGCGGTCCCTGCGACTGAAGGATCCCAGAATGCCGTCGCATCAGGAACAGAACACCCAGAATGTTCCCCACTATGCCTGCAGCAACGGAGGCCCACGCCGCTCCGACAACACCCAGCGCTGGCGCTCCCCAGTGACCGTATATAAACACGTAATCGAGAACAACGTTGACTAGATTGACCACCACA
>Ga0114993_10004346_pt1 | contig 14107 bp, 9 predicted proteins | sample ArcticOcean_MG_C_FD_87042 | JGI IMG/M metagenome (GOLD analysis project Ga0114993, IMG submission 87042) | Marine microbial communities from western Arctic Ocean - ArcticOcean_MG_CB2_150 | ecosystem: Environmental > Aquatic > Marine > Oceanic | place: Arctic Ocean: Canada Basin | collected...
AAGATCGCAGACGGTGCAGATTGGCAGATGCCTGCAACCATTGATGATCCCGAGGTGTTGGAAGAGATAACAGAGTCTCTGAATAGCATTGGTTACCCTGCCTCTTGAGAAATATTGCGGTGAGCGACTTCGATATTCGAACTTTGGATGACTGGCGCGATCTAGTCGCGCAGGAGTTAACGTCAGCTACAGCCGAGTCACTCTGTCGGCAGACCCCGGAAGGAATCACTGTCAAGCCGTTGTACACGGCTGCCGATCTTGATGATATGGCCCAGCGGGATTCCCTGCCAGGGTTTCCCCCTTATCTTCGAGGCCCACGGGCCACAATGTACCCGGGTAGACCGTGGACGGTTCGTCAGTACGCCGGCTACTCGACGGCTGAAGAGTCCAATGCGTTTTACCGGCGTAACTTGGCCGCGGGACAGACCGGCTTGTCCGTGGCATTTGATCTGGCAACACACCGGGGTTATGACTCAGATCATCCAGCGGTGGTTGGAGACGTAGGCCAGGCGGGAGTAGCAATTGATTCCGTAGAAGATATGAAGATTCTATTTGATCAGATCCCTCTGGGAGATATATCGGTATCAATGACGATGAACGGCGCGGTACTGCCCGTTCTGGCCATGTACGCTGTCGCAGCTCAGGAGCAAGGTTGTGACCTTGCCACGCTCTCTGGAACGATACAGAACGATATTCTGAAAGAGTTCATGGTTCGCAACACCTACATTTACCCGCCCAAGCCGTCGATGCGGATCGTGGCAGACATCATTGCTTTTACTACGGAAAACATGCCGCGATTTAACCCGGTTTCTATTTCGGGATATCACATGCAGGAAGCGGGCGGAACTTGTGTTCAGGAATTGGCATATACCATGGCCGATGGTATCGAGTATGTGCGCGCCGCGATTGCGAGTGGCCTTAAGATTGATGATTTTGCTCCGCGGTTATCTTTCTTTTTCTGCATCGGGATGAACTTTTTTATGGAGGTCGCCAAATTGCGTGCGGCCAGGCAGTTATGGTCGGAGTTAGTCAGCGAACAATTTTCGCCAAAGGATCCCCGATCACTGATGCTGCGCATGCATTGTCAGACTTCGGGCGTGAGCCTGACCAGCCAGGATCCATACAACAACATCATACGTACCACGGTTGAGGCACTGGCTGGTGTGTTGGGGGGTACGCAGTCACTGCATACGAATAGTTTTGACGAAGCGCTGGCATTGCCTACAGATTTTTCGGCACGTCTAGCACGCAACACACAGCTTGTACTGCGAGAAGAGACTGGCGTCACGGATGTAGTCGATCCTCTTGGCGGCTCTTATTATGTTGAGAGTTTGACCAGTTCCTTGGTGTCTGAGGCTCGCAAGCTGATCGATGAGGTCGAGGCGCTCGGTGGCATGACTGAGGCTGTCAGTGCTGGCCTACCCAAGTTGAGGATCTTGGAAGCTGCTGCACGTCGGCAGGCAAGAATTGATCAGGGCGAGGAAGTTATTGTTGGGGTAAACCGATATCAGCTTGATGAGGAAGAGCAGGTCGAGATTCTCAGTGTAGACAACATAGCGGTTCGTGACGCACAGTTACGGCGTCTGGAAAGCGTTCGCTTGGCTCGTGATGAAGATCGTTGCCAAGCAGCGTTACAGATACTCGAACATGCAGCAACTAAAGAAGAGCAAAACAATAATCTTCTGGCCTGTGCGATGGACGCTGCCAGGGTCCGAGCAACGGTGGGTGAGATTTCTACCGCCCTGGAGAAAGTATTTGGCCGACATCGTGCAGAGACGATCACGATTTCTGGAGTTTACGGTGCGGTTGTGAAAGACGACAAGAGTTTCAGCAGTACCCAGGCGGCAATTCGCTCATTCGCTGATCGTGTCGGTAGACAGCCCCGTTTACTGGTGGCAAAACTGGGCCAGGATGGACATGATCGCGGGGCTAGCGTAATTGCTACGGCATTTGCCGACCTGGGTTTCGATGTTGATATTGGTCCATTGTTTCAAACCCCTGCTGATGCAGTACGCCAGGCAGTTGAAAATGATGTCCACATCATCGGTATATCCTCGCAGGCGGCTGCACACCGTACATTGATACCTGAGGTTATGGTAGAACTTGAGCGTCAGGGTGCATCAGACATTATTGTGGTTCTGGGTGGTGTGATTCCGCTGCAGGATCATGCAGAGATGTACAAGTTGGGTGTGGCAGCTATCTACGGTCCCGGTACCCATATTCCAGCCGCAGCTCAGGACATTATGGATCTACTGGGACAGCGTCAGCGCTAGCGGGAGGACGGGCCATGCAGGAAATTATTGAAGAACTCGAACGCCGACGGGAAGCCGCCAAACTAGGCGGTGGCCAGGAACGAATTGATGCGCAACACGCACGGGGAAAGCTGACCGCACGTGAGCGTGTTGATGTACTTCTGGATCAGGGCAGTTTTGAAGAATGGGATATTTTTGTCGAGCATCGCTCAACTGATTTTGATATGGCCAACAAGGTTGTGCCGGGCGACGGCGTCGTTACCGGATACGGAACTATTAATGGTCGAATGGTCTTTGTTTTTAGCCAAGACTTTACGGTGCTTGGTGGTTCGTTGTCAGAAGCGCATGCGGGAAAGATCTGCAAGATCATGGATCACGCGATGAAGGTTGGTGTGCCGGTTATTGGCCTTAACGATTCCGGTGGCGCTCGTATCCAGGAGGGTATCGATTCGCTCGCGGGGTATGCTGAAGTATTTCAGCGTAATGTGCTGGCCTCGGGAGTGATTCCTCAAATCTCGATGATCATGGGGCCATGTGCGGGCGGTGCCGTCTATTCTCCAGCAATGACCGATTTTATTTTTATGGTGAAGGATACCTCGTATATGTATGTGACTGGTCCAGAGGTGGTCAAAACTGTTACGCACGAGACAGTCACTCATGAGGAACTTGGTGGGGCAAACACGCATTCCACCCGGTCGGGGGTTGCAGATGGGGCCTTTGACAATGATGTTGAGGCGTTACTGTCATTAAGACGCTTTGTTGATTTTCTGCCCCTGAGTAACCGCAGCGAGTGCCCTAGGCGTAAGGTTGACGACCCTGCTGATCGTATCGAGACATCACTGGATACTCTGGTGCCGAGTAATCCAAACCAACCCTATGACATCAAAGAGTTGATCTACAAAGTTGTCGATGTGGGTGATTTCTTTGAATTGCAACCCGACTATGCAGGCAATATCGTCATCGGTTTCGGTAGAGTCGATGGTTCGACGGTGGGCGTTGTGGCTAATCAGCCAATGGTGCTCGCCGGGTGTTTGGATATCCAATCCTCTGTCAAGGCAGCACGATTTGTACGTTTCTGTGACGCCTTTGGCATTCCGATCGTGACATTTGTGGATGTGCCGGGTTTTCTTCCCGGCACAACCCAGGAATACGGTGGCATCATCCGTCACGGTGCAAAATTGCTATACGCATACGCTGAGTGCACCGTTCCTAAGATCACGGTTATAACACGCAAGGCCTACGGCGGCGCTTACGATGTGATGGCATCCAAACATCTGCGCGGGGATGTTAATCTGGCCTGGCCCAGCGCTGAGATTGCAGTTATGGGATCTAAAGGGGCTGTAGAAATAATCTTTCGCCAAGAAATGGGTGATCCGGATAAGATTGCGGCTCGTACTGAGGAATATCAGCAGACATTTGCGAATCCCTTTATCGCGGGACACAGGGGATTTATAGACGATGTGATCCTGCCGAGGGACACCCGGCGTCGGGTTTCACGGTCACTGGATATGTTGCGCGGTAAACAGTTGTCTAATCCCTGGCGCAAGCACGGCAATATTCCACTCTAGTGCGTTTGGTATGACGGACCCAGTGATCAGTATGTGTATAGCGAGCGAGTTAGGTGAACCTGCGAACTGCTTGCGTTGCGATATTCTTACGAGCGGTTCTATTCACATTGACGACCTGAAAGTTGAGTAACATCACCATGGCTAACCTAGTTTCCTACGAAGACGCATCTGAAGAGGTGCGAACCGTCTATGACGATATTAAGCGTACACGCAAGATTGACCGAGTAAGTAATTTCTGGATGGCCATCGCGAATCATCCGCCAACACTCAGACGAACGTGGGAGAGTCTCAAGGAGATCATGGTCGATGGTGCCCTGGATATCAGATTCAAAGAGATGATCTACCTCGCAATCAGTATCAATAATGGGTGCGAATACTGTCGGGCTAGTCACGGAGCCTCAGCCCGTAAAGCCGGTATGACTGAAGAAATGTTCGGAGAGTTGATGGCCGTTGTGGCCATGGCCAACGAAACCAACAAACTTGCCGAAGGATTTGGTGTGCCTGTGGATGATACGCTTGCCTAACCAAATTAGTCAGTTGTGTTGTCACTGTGTCCTACGGTGAGTAATCAGGACAATTTGTCTGTTCTTTATGGGGAGGACCTCAGCAAGTTTGTCGTCTATGGCGATCTTAATTGTCCGTTTTGTTTTGCATTGCACGAGCGGTTCAGCGCCTGGGATCTACTGACTCGTATAGAGTGGCGGTTAATCGTACACGCACCGGAACTGTCCGAAGCGGCATTCAGTTTGGAAGATGAAAGCCTCCTGGCCAATGAAGTCTTTGCGATACACCACCGGGCACCGGACGTATCGGTTTCGCTGCCTAAGCGTCGGCCGGGCAGTAGTCTTGCAACCCGGCTCGTAATGGCCATCAGCCAGTATGCAAGTGACAAAGCTCCCGAACTCCGGTTGGCGTTATACAGGGCATTGTGGCAGGACGGTCTTGATCTTAGCCAACCTGATGTACTGGAAACTAGCTTACGCAAAGCGGGATTGGCGAAGTTCCTTGAAGCCGATACGAAAGCTGAAGCAGACAACGGTAATCCCAGGGAGCGTTGGGAGTTCTGGAAACTACTGGGCCCAGAACCCAAAGAACTAATACTTTGGCAGAACCGGTGGGAGACAGAAGAATCCTTTGATCGCCGTATTCCGCTGATCGAGAACACGCAAACCAATGTGCTGCTGCTCGGGTTGCCCTCTGAGGAGGCGCTGTATCAATTTTTGTTGAGCCGGCGGGAACATTTCGTCAATGACGATGTGTGTGTGTTTCAGCCGCGGCCGGTCATCATGGTATTCGGCTGGATGGAACACCTCTGGTCACTGGTTCAGATTGCGCGTGAATCGTGCGAAATCCTTCATTTTTCAGATTTTGAGGCCTGTCAGCAGATGATGATAGAGAATGAAGATATCGATTTTCTGTTCATAGAGCACGAGTTTGTTGACGACGATATATTGAAAAGTCTGACGACGCTTGCAAGGTCTCGAGGCTTGTCTTGGGTGTTGGCATCAAGAACTGCGTCGGAGGAAGTTGAATTGCGTGCCTTGAATCATGGTGCCGAACGGTATATGGCGCTGGACAGCAGTTCTTCTTTGCACAGAGCCAGAATTGATAAGCTGGTCAGTGACCGCAGGCGGTTAGTTTCCATGGAGAGAGACGCCAGAGTCGATGGGATGACCCAAATTGCCAACCGAAGAGAATTTCAGTTTCGTTTGGAACAGGTATGGCAACGAGTCCTAGACCGCCAGGATGGGTCAATTTCCTTGTTGCTGATTGATCTGGATCATTTCAAACTGTACAACGATCACTACGGACACCTGGCAGGAGACGCTTGCTTGAAAAGGGCAGCGTCGGTGTTCAAGAGCAATCTTAAGCGCTCTAGTGATTTAGTAGCCCGATATGGGGGTGAAGAATTTGCTGTGTTAGTGCTCGACGTCTCGCAGGATCAAGCGATGGAAATTGCTGAGCGTTTGCGGGGTGCACTACTGGAAGATGCCATTGATCATCAGGCCTCGCCGGTAAACGATTGTGTTACTGCGAGCATTGGTGTGGCGAGAATAGAATACGGTGCTCGAACATCAGTAGGTGATCTAATCAAGTTGGCAGACGACGGTCTATATGCCGCAAAAGGCAGTGGTCGGAATCAAGTCCAGGTACCACCTGTGTAAAACTGGTAATTCTAAGAACTGGATCACAAAGAATCTGATATTTAAGTTGTCACCCGCCTAGTAGAACTGGTGATTCGCTAATTAGGGGTTAAGTACCTATCTAATTGTAAATTAAAGACAAATAGATAGTGTCTCAGCGGTAAAAATAGTCCTAAAAGAAAGATCAGGGCGTGGATTTTGGCTTAAATATCATTGATAAAGATTAAATTGACACATTTAAGCAGTGCCGTTATTTTCCCTGTGCCGTAAGCCCCTGCAGGGCCTTTGGCGTGGATCTAATGGCTCATATAAACCCGTTTAAACAGTTGACTGACTGGACCCGACGTTCGATCGGTGTCGGGGTTTTAGTGTTTGGATTGGCGGCCGCGGTAGTTATTTACATTTATCAGGATCTTGGAAAGTATGAACGAGCTTTACCCCCCGCTTCAGAATGGAACGCTGCACGGGTATCTGCTGGATTCAACCAGTTTATGTATGTCATACAGCAACACAAGGATTTCATTGATCTGTTCGATACTTTGGATGGTACGGCTTCAGTATCGATCCTACGTCAGACGGTTTTGTCGGCCAGGGCTCTGGAAAAGACACTTGATCACCAGTTCGACTCATTGTTGTCTGAGCTGGTAAAAGCGGTCGAGTTCAATCGTTTGTATGGGGCCTATGTATACGAGGAGTTGCCCGATTATCCAGATGTCCACCTGAATCTTCTTAACGAACTACGTCCACTCAAATCATTAATACTGGGGTTGAAACAAATAGGTGGTCGGAATGCGACAATTTATCACGACATAAATGTTCGTTTACGACCATACACACAAAAATTGAATGTGTTGGCTGCAGTGTCTACCGAGCGACGCCAGCAGCAGGAGACCGAGCGTACAGAACGGATACAGAAACTATCCCGCTATGTCCTGATCGTTACGGGATTATTCGTGTTGGTTGGTATCGGGGTCTCAATTCTCTTTGTAAGTCGAACTCGGGCTCAGCGAAAACTTAAGGCACTCGAGTACGAAATGAGTCTGGAGGTTATGGAGCAACTTACGGTAGGAATCGCTTTCTACGATAGAGACTACAAGCTGGTTCGATCGAATCAGAACTACAGAGATTTATATCAGTTTCCAGAACATCTAATTAGAACGGGCACTCCGCTGGAGGCTGTTATCCGGCACTGGGTCGGGTTGAACATTTATGGAGAAGTCAAAGATCTCGATGAGTTTGTCGAAACCCGTCTACAAGCCAATGTAGTGCATACGGCTATGCAGCAACCATATGTTGTTGAACACAATTTACCGGATGGGCGAATCATCGAAGTGCAAGGAAAAGGTTTGACCGGAGGAGGGGCATTCGGCATTTACACTGATATTTCCGATAGAAAGCATGCCGAAAAAATTCAAGAAGAGCGAATAGAAGAACTCGAAAATCAGATGGGCCTTGAAACTCTGGAACACGTAGACGTCGGGATTTCAATTATTGATGCTGATCTTAACGTAGTTCACACTAATTCGGTGGTCAGCGAGATGTACGGGTTCCCGAAATCGATAACGCAGGCTGGTCAGCCGTTCAAGGGCATTCTACTTACATTAGCGCAATGGGGTGTCTATGGTGAGGGTGACCCTGAAGCAGTGGTCTCCGATCTCATAAAGTCGTTTTCGGGCGCCTGGTCGGAGTGGCGGGACGATCTTGAGTTGCCGGGTGGGAAGGTGATCGATGTAAGAACACACAAGCTTTCGGGCGGTGGGTTGGCCTATATCCATACCGACGTTACGAAAGAGAGGCAGGCACAACGACTTATAGAAATCACTGATAGGGTAACCGGGCTGCCGACTTTCGAATATCTTGAACAGCAACTTGCAGAGATCTTGGAAGATGCGAAAAAACGCAACAGTGAGTTTTACGGTCTACGCATAAAAGTCGACCGCTTTCAGGCCATTAACGAGATTTATAGCATAGAGACCGGGGACCGGTTGCTCCGGCAAATAGCTATTCGTTTAAAAGATGCTCTACCAGACGGGGCGATACTCACTCGAGGTCAGGGCAACGAGTTTTTCCTGGCGGAGGCTTGCAATAAATCACAGGCCGCAGCTGAGTCGTCAGTGCTAATTCTCCAAGACGCCATGAGGGACTCTTTCCCGCTTGAAGTGGACCACGGTGAGACTATCGAAGAAATGTCCTTTACCGCGAGCGCTGGTGTTGTGTTGTATCCGAAGGATGGATCCGAGCTCGGTGAGCTATTGACCAAGTCTCAGTTGGCTCTGCAGTATGCTGCGCAACAGGGTAACTCCTATCGATATTTTGACTGGCGTGCAGCGCGCCGTAAAGTAAGTCGAGATGTCATACGGCTAGAAGCCGATCTGAGGGTGGCCCTTGAACAGGATCAGTTCGAGTTGTATTACCAACCCCAGGTCGACCTTGAGACAGGCCGTTTGACCGGCACCGAGGCACTGATTCGGTGGTGGCGTCCGGGGAACGGTGATGGTTCGGAGTCGCATGCGGTTTCTCCAGTCGACTTCATCCCAGTTGCAGAAGATACCGGGTTGATCATTCCGATCGGGCACTGGGTGGTTAAGGAGGCGTGTCGACAGGCTAAGTTCTGGCAGGAGGAAGGATATCCGCCAGTGACGATGTCGGTGAATATCTCCGTGGTGGAGTTTCGACAGCAGGATCTGGTTGAACGCATTAAAGAAGTTCTCGATGAAACTGGGCTGGCTGCCGAGTGGTTGGAGCTCGAGGTCACCGAATCAATCGTCGCCGAAGACATCAGTCGGATCACGAAGGTGCTTGATGAGCTCAAAGTTCTTGGAATCCGTGTTGCGATTGACGACTTCGGTACCGGCTATTCGAGCCTTTCCTATCTGACCCGACTGCCTTTCGACAAGTTGAAGATTGACCAGTCATTCGTGCGCAACACTGACCGCCAGAATTGGGCCATTGTTCGGGCTGTGGTGCAGTTAGCACGCAGTCTCGAGCTGAAGATTGTCGCAGAAGGCATAGAAACGAAGGAAAGCATGCACCAACTTCGCGACTTAGGTTGTCATATCGGGCAAGGCTATTATTTCAGCCGGCCTGTACCCGCAACCGAATTCGTTGAATACCTCGAGGAAAACCAGAATCAGCACCCGAACAGCGCGCCGGCGGAGAGCAGAAAGATATTTCGAGTCGGGTTGCCCACTGATTATGGGCTGTCGTACCTGAACAGCAGACTGGCAGAGTTTCGTCAGGTCCACACGGATGTCCCACTCAGGATCCGATGTGACCTCAGTGAGCAGCTTGTAGAAAGCCTGGTACTCGGAGAGTTCGATACTGTGGTAGCTATCGCCCATGAGGCTAACGAAGACCAACTGTCAGCGACATGGGAAGTAAAGCCGATCTGGGTGGCTTCATTAGATTTGACTCTAACTGATGGCGAGGCCGTACCGCTGATCGTGCATCCGGAAGGTTGTGAATATCGCAAGCGCATGGTTGAATGCCTTAATGCGGCCGAGCGTGCCTGGTACGTTTCTTATCAGAGTCCAGATTTGGCCAGTCTTCAAGAAGCCGTGGTAAACGGAATGGGAGTGAGTGCGCTGACGCGACTTACGCTCGATGAGAGGATGAGAATTCTAGATGCTGACCAAGGCTTTCCAGCTCTTAGAAACATAACAATTGGGCTCTACACAGCTGATGAAAGTCAGTCGGGGGATGAGGCAGATCTCATAAATGACTGGCTTTCGGAATCACTGGCAAGACATCGACATTAACGCTGGTGTTGTGATCTAGTGGCAGTCCGTTGAATTACACCTGCCCGTATTCACGAGAACACATTTCAAATGATGAGACGAATGGGTCTGGAAGATTTGTTCTAGGCATCCTGTAGTCGCGGACTTTTTCGTCGCTCCATTGGCTCAGCACTCGGCGGCAGTTGTTTTGCTTCGTCAGGAAGGTTGTCATGGATTGAAGCCATAATGACCCAACTACGGATGGGTTCTCGGTAATAACGTGGGAGTGCAGCCCAGGCTTTAGCCAGTGCGAGTGCTTCTTCCGGTAGATCAGGACCAGTATAGGTGGCAGTACCGGCATAGCGTGGACCATTTCCACTCGCGAGCCATTCTATGTTGACACGCAACCAGTCTGCGATTAGCTCAAGGCGATACCGTCGTGGAAAAGCAGATCCTTCCAGATATTTACGGGCGGTCGTGAGGCTCTTGGCACCGGCCTCGCGGCGAAGTGGTTCGATTTCAACCGGTAAGCGAGACCAGCTGCCAGCACGGGCTGCGTAGCCGGATTCGATCATGGCATCGATCAATCTTTCAGAGAAGCCCTGGTAGGGACTGTTATTCATAGAAATCTCCGGTCAGTTGGGTGTGGCAATGAACGTTGCTGATGCACCAAATAATATTATCACTGAAAGAGACAAAATAGTATGCATAAAGTGATAAGTAGGTAAGTTAGAGATCAGGACTTAGAATATCCTTCTGTAAATCAGTCAGACTCTCGGTCGAGCGTCTTTACAGTCAAGTCTTAACTAGATAAACAAGATGAGTCAGGTTACGCGCGGTGGAACGGAGACCCAGGATGTACGGCAACTACGCCGTCGCTTGCGCCTGGGCGAAGTCCTGGTGAGTGAAGGCCTCACCAGTGAGGCTGAGATTCATGTTGCACTGAGTCAGCAAAAAAAACAGAAAGGCAAACGCCTCGGTGAGGTGCTGGTTGAACTGGGTATGGTTGACGAGAGTGCCATCGCCAGAGTCCTGGCTAACCGACTGGGGTTGCCATTCATTGATCTAAACAGCACTGACATAGAGCCTGACGCGCTTGCCGAGATTCCGGCCAGAGTGATCCGCGAGCAGCAGGTATTTCCGATCAGGGCAGACATTGAAACTCTTACAGTGGCAATGGGAGATCCACTGTCTAGTGAGGCAATAGATGCCGTTCGTTTTACCTGTAAGAAACGAGTGGTCGAGGTGGTTGCAACACCTACTCAATTGAAAACGTATATCGCCGACCGGCTATCTACCCAAGAAAGTGGCGAGGATTTTGAGACCTACTTGCGGTCACTCGGCGGCAGTGACACTGATGGCGATGCTGAAGACGATGATGATGTCATTAAACTGGTGAACCGATTTATCGTCGATGCGGTCCGCGACCGCGCATCAGACATACATATCGAACCGTATGGTGAAAAGCAGGATCTCACAGTTCGGTTTCGGGTAGATGGACAACTCCGTAATTACCGCCGTATCCCATCGGAGTATCGGGAACGTATCGTGGCCAGGATGAAAATCATGGCGAGGCTTAATATCGCAGAGCGGCGACTGCCACAGGACGGGAAGATCCGATTTAAACTCGGAGAACGCGAGATTGAACTGCGTATGGTTACCCTGCCGACAGCCGGGGAAAATGAGGATGTGGTGCTGCGGATCCTAGCGGGGTTCGGGGCTTTGCCGTTGAGTGAGATGGGGCTCAGTCCAGAAAACCTACAAGCGGTAGAAGCGTTGGTGCGACGTCCTTATGGACTGATGTTGGCAGTAGGTCCGACAGGCTCAGGTAAAACGACGACACTTCATTCTATGCTGGCCCAAATCAACGACGTTAAGAAAAAAATATGGACCGTAGAGGATCCGGTGGAAATTACCCAACCTGGCCTGCGGCAGTTGCAGGTACAACCGCAGATTGGGTTGACGTTTGCGTCGGCTATGCGCTCGTTTCTGCGAGCAGATCCAGATGTCATTATGGTCGGCGAAATGCGAGATCAAGAAACTGCCAATATGGGGATCGAAGCCTCTCTGACGGGACATATGGTGCTCTCTACATTACACACCAACACGGCGCCAGAAACGGTGACTCGGCTGATCGATATGGGTATGGAGCCGTTTTCTTTCTCGGATGCGTTGTTGGGCATTCTTTCACAGCGATTGGCTCGGCAGCTGTGCGGAAAATGCAAAGTACAGTATGACGCAACACCCGATGAGACCGATGAGTTTAGTCGTTATATCGGGGCAGACGCGGTAGAACGGGCAACGACTGGCGGTGTCTTTAAGTTGTGGCGAGCAGACGGCTGCGTGGAGTGTGAGAAAACCGGCTACCGAGGCCGTCTGGCTTTGCATGAACTGCTGGTGAATAATGATGAGATTCGTGCTGCGATTCAAAGAAAGGCCACAACAGGAGAGATCCGAGACTTAGCTCAGCAAGCGGGCATGCAAACGCTGCTTCAGGACGGGGTAGCTAAGTGCTTGCAGGGTCACACTGATCTCAAACAAGTACTGGCAGTCTGTAGCCGTTAGCACTTCGTTGTTATGGCAAAGGTTAGATTCGATATAATCTGTTTCGAGTGCGAGTGCGAGATTGATAGAAATCCCCCGCACGGCTTAAGCTAAATTGGCGGTTGAAAAAGGAGAAAATTGATGTCAAGAATTTTGGCAATACTGATGCTGGCGGTGTTTTCGATTGTGGCGATTGCCGACGATATTTCAACCGAAGACAAAGCAAAAGCCCAATTGACGCTCGTAAAATGGATGAAGGCGCGATCGGACGATAAAGGCCGGTTTCTCTTCGTCGATCGGCAGACTAATGACTTAATGGGGGGCTACAGTGCCAATGTCCACCCGATGATTGTGCCTTACAAGGATGGCGCCGTGTTTGTATGTTCGGAGATTGTCACGGATAACGGTGACCGAGTGACGGCGGACTTTCTCACTGTCAAAGTCGGCGATGATTTTAAGATTGTTGAAGTCATTATGAATAATCGGGACAGTGTCAAGAAAATGATGGGTATGTAATCTGTTTGAGTGTCCCGGCTGGTCAACAACCAATATCCGGCCGCGGTTCTTCTTCTATCGTTATTCTTATGCGTCTAGGAATTTTCCTTAAGTTTGTACTGTGTTTCGTCTTGCTGGCCGTTGTCTTGGGCGCCGCTGGGTTGTTGGTGTATAAGAATTACCGCGCTGATCACTACGAAGGTGTCGCCTCTGCGCAATTGGCGACTGCTGTTGTGGGCAGCGCGACTGTTTTGGACCAGTCGATCGCCAAGGGTGAAAAAGAAGCGAGAGAAGCACTGTCGCTATTTTCAATGTTTCCATTTGTATTGTGTGTCGAGGTTGAGTCGAGTGAGGGGCCGAATCTTCGCTGGCCGCCGCTACCTTGCGAGATTATCAAAGAACAAAATTATGCCCTTCACTATGGAAACATACTGTCTAACGGTAGTGGACTGCTCTTCCATGTCAGCAGTGAATGGGTACAGGAGCAGGTCGATCGGGAGTTATACATTGGCTTTATCGCGTTGGCAGTCTTTCTGTTGTTATTTGCAGCGGGAAGTGGACTGTTGTTTCAACGAATAGTTGGATATCCGGTTGGTTACCTGATCCGAAGTCTTCGTAACGTATCACAGGATCTCACCAAGCAGGAGTTGATCCGAAAGCTCACCCAAGATGAAATCGGCGAACTGACCGATGCGTTGAATGGGTTACTGCAGCGTATCGGGACGTACCAGACGGAACTGGTTCGACTGGCAAACACCGATGGGTTGACGGGCGTCTTTAATCGAAGAGCCTTTTTTACAAAAGGGGAAGAATTACTAAAGACTCATCCAGATGGTATTTACTTTCTACTGATAGACCTTGATCATTTCAAGACCATCAACGACACCCATGGCCACGCCGTGGGGGATGTGGCGCTAGAGAAGGTTGGGGAATTATTGCAAGGATCGATGCGGACCAGTGGATCTCGTCTACCGGATATCGTTGGCCGGCTTGGAGGCGAGGAGTTCGGTATATTGATGTCAGCGGATAGAATCGATGATGCTGTTTCAGTTGCCCAGAGATTACGCCAGACAATTGAAAGCGTGCCCATTGAAGCAGGCGGTGTGCCGGTTTTGACTACAGGCTCTATTGGCGTGGCCGAAGCGGTCGTTGGAGAAAGTCTTGATGACCTGTATCAGCGAGCGGATAAGGCGTGCTATCAGGCCAAAAACAACGGCCGTAACCGCGTGGAGGTGGCCGGCTAGATTGTCAGAAAATGTTCACTGTTGGTGTCGCGTATAGCTTTTCGCAGTTGTCTTAGGTAGGCATCGACAGCACAGTATCGGGAAAGGTTTATAGTGGGTTGTTGATCTGAGTCATGTCAAAGTTGGCAGTTACGCGGTATATCG
>Ga0114993_10004349_pt1 | contig 14099 bp, 9 predicted proteins | sample ArcticOcean_MG_C_FD_87042 | JGI IMG/M metagenome (GOLD analysis project Ga0114993, IMG submission 87042) | Marine microbial communities from western Arctic Ocean - ArcticOcean_MG_CB2_150 | ecosystem: Environmental > Aquatic > Marine > Oceanic | place: Arctic Ocean: Canada Basin | collected...
CACTCAATTTACGTCCGAGTGTGTGACTTCGTTGCTCGGCAAATTCTTCCAGCGACAGACTTACAGACGGATCCCGGTCACGGTAGCGCAGTGTTGTATCCAGGTAGTCGGCTAATGGCAGACGTCCATTGCGGTCAGTGTACCGAGCATAAAAGTTTTTGATCCTCTGTGCTGCCTCGGCGATCCAGTCGTGCGGATCGTTGCTCGGCGAAAATCGGATCCCGGATGCCGTAAGCACCGCGTGCGCCGACACCTGTCGTGCCGCTTCCAGATACTTCGGAATGAGATCAGGCGCCATGAACAACGCTTCGCCGGTGTTGGCAAAACCTTCACCGGCCACGGAGTCTTCGAGGAACTTTTTTGCGGGGCGGAGGTCGATGCCAGTCAGATCTCGGATCGTATAATTGTATTCTGCGCGCGTCAGTCGCCGCATGAGCACAAGTCCAGGATCACCGGCACGCTGAACGGCATCGGCCAACACAAATTGCTCAGTCCAGTTGATCAGTCGCTTCCGTTCATCGGCAGATGGTTGAGGATTCTTTTTGGGCGGCATCTCACCATCGCGCAACTGACGGATCACCTTCTGCCAAACACGCGTGGCATTTCGAATATCATCGGCCGTATGGAATAGTGTCAGGTCCAATTCGCCCTTTTTCTTTTTAGCGGAGTGACAATCGGCACAATACTTCTGTACAAGCGGGCGGACTTGCTGTGGAAACTCCTTTGCCAGTTGATCCAGTGACGATTCGGCTGATCGGGAAATATCCGCCGCCATAATGAAGATGCACCCCAATGCAATGTGAATCAGAGTGCTGGGGCAGAAATTGAACATCCGGTTATAATTTTACCGTTTAGTTTTGTTTCTGTAAAGAGTTGGCCCGCGTTCAGTCAGTTTATTTATGTTTTTAGGAAAAAAGAAAATGAATAACCTATAAACCACGTACCCTTATTCATTGTTCTTGTGTTCATGGATCGTGCGGGGTGAGCATGTGTTCCCGTTATAATCTTCGATTGATCTCCTCTAGAGTCGTAGGTGGTTCATTTATCGTTGTGCCTACTTAATGTATAATTTGATGGTACTCTCTTGAGTTCATCCAGGAGGATTCGGGAGTGCTTCATTTTGATTTATGGCTCTCACTACTCCTTGAATTTTTTTCATCTCAGCGGAACAGCTCTCATGAACCACTGATCCTTCAGAGGACCTCCAAGGATTTCAGTGAAAACGTGAACATGGGAATTGGCCTGTTCCGGCAACCCCAAATCGTTCCATTCTGCCAGGTCTTCGGATGCCTGTAGTTGATAGCTCTCACCAATCTCGCTGCCGAAGGTAAAACTTAACCTATCGTTACTTTCGGCTTCAATGGAAAGTATCTTTAGGTAACTCTCATCACGGATATCCGAAATCACGAATACGCGGTTCCGCGTTGAGCTTGAAGAATCGGTTGCGAAATAAAGTTCACCCGCCTCATTCTCACCGAAGGTCGTGACATTTGTATAGCCAGAGAGGAGAGGTTGAGTTACCCATCCTCCTTCGCCGTCAGGTTGAATTCCAATGAAAGTATCGGCGTGATAATCGATGTATAAATACACCCCTTTCATGCGAGGATATTTGGCTCCGCGATAAACGTAACCGCCGGTAATCGACCTCCCTGAGCTGCGACCGTATTGATGGATTGGAGCAATCGGTGAATTAGGAATAACCCCCGTGGTGATGTGTTGCTTAGTTCCCTCAAAATAACGCCATCCATAATTTTCTCCACCTCTACTAGAAGCGGGCTGAAAATTAATTTCTTCTAGAGCTACTTGACCAACATCGGCAATCCACAAGTCACCGGTTTGCCGGTCAAATGAGAACCTCCAAGGGTTGCGCAATCCCAACGCCCAAATTTCGTCCTGAGTAGATGCATCGTTTACAAAGGGATTGTCGGGCGGAATTGCATACCCTTTTCCCGGATCCGGGGCACTCTCAACATCAATGCGCAGCAATTTTCCTAAGTGAGTCTCTCTGTCCTGTGCTCGGTCACCTGGATCGTTGCCACTACCTCCGTCTCCCAGTCCCACGTAAAGATACCCGTCCTGACCGAACTGTATTTGGCCGCCGTTGTGATTACTGAAGGGTTGGCTTTGAGTCATGATGATTTCCTCGGAATCCTTTATCGCTAGGTTGGGATTAGCGGAATCAACCTTGAAACGTGACACTATTGACCCTCTGTTTCCGGTGTAAGAAAGATAGAAATGCGGCTCGAGATCAGTGGCAAAGTGCGGAGGGAATGCCATGCCCAGTAAACCCTCTTCGTTTCCCGAATCATTGACTTTCGATTCAATGTCCAAAAACGGCATGGGAAGTAATTTTCCTTCTTTTATAATTTTTATCTTCCCTGGTTTTTCGAGAATGAATAATCTACCACTGCCGTCACCGGAATGCTGAATGTCGACCGGTCTGACAAATCCCGCTGCTACTTCCGTCGCGAGCACAACGGGCCACTGAGTGTCGTCTGCCACGAGTTGTGGCATAATAATCAGATCACTACTGTTGAGACCGTTGTTTAGTCCCTGAATAGCAAGCATATTGTCTCCTTCATTTAATGCTCCTGTGCTGGAACTGAGATCAAAGGTTTCGAATTCTTCTGCCTCATTATCACTGTGTGATGCGGATGCACCCGAGTCCCAATCGAGTGTTCCTGCCCGAGCATTGCGGCTAGCAACAGGCACCCCATTGATCCAGGCAACAAAACCATCATCATATTTCATGTTTAACGTGAGTGTATTTATTGTCGCAAGATTGACACCATCAACATGAAAAGGGATGCGAACGAATATCGATTGGGTTGAACCCTGCATCTGTTCGACATCAATACCAATTAGTGGCCGGTAGCGGTCGTCTGCGGAAACGTCGTATCCGACCCCTGTAACACCGGTCTGCCAAGTAGCTATATTTACGGGATCATCTACATTTTTCCAGCTATCCTCCAGAGAAATTCCTCCGTTTTCCGCTGAGGGCACCAGAGCTTTCGCTTCTGATCTCTCATCAACAAGGATGATGCTGGCCGACGACGACGGGGCAATACTAACCAGAATAGCGGTACAAACTGCCAACGCAGACATTAGCTTCGGCTTTTTCATGTGAAAACTATCACATAGCCGTAAAGACAAATCAATTCACCTTTAGCACATCTATGTGCTACACGAATGGCTATAACTATTCTCAAATCACACAAGTTCGAAGCGATTTTAGAGCTACCGTAGTTTGAGTTGGTGTTAATCTATTATGATGAATAGGTTTTTATTAGGCTTCTTTTTTTGTTGCCTTTATTTTTTCTGGAAACAAACCGAGGCGGCAGATAAGCCAAACATTGTTCTGATCCTTGCAAATGATTTAGGATATTCTAATCTTGGTTGCTATGGTTCCGAGATTTCAACACCAAACTTGGACCGTCTTGCCCAATCTGGTTTTCGGTTTACGCAGTTTTACAACAATTCACCTGGTCGCGTTAAGGACATGGCAGAACTATTCAGGAACTGGATTTAACGTGTCGTGGAATTACCGGGAAAGATTAGTGTGAGGCATATCTATTTTGCCAGATACCTTTTTGCGTCGTGGACCCTAATAGGGATAGTTGTGTATTGTTTTAGTTGGTTGATAGAAAAACAGGAAGACATTGATTTGAGTTCATTCCGTTCAGTCGAACTCATCTTAATTTTAATCTTCTTTGCGTTAGTATGGGTTTGTCTAAATATCATTATAGAAAAATACGACAAAGATAACTCTGCTTTAGAAAAGACTAGGGAAGAGAAGACTAGGAAAGAGAAGATACTGGATATGATTTTGCTTTATTGGCTGTTGCTTGTGTTTATTGTTCCAATTCTGTGTTATTCTTTAAGGCTAAGGTGTTGGGAGTTTGTTTTAGTTGAATTTGTCTGCTACATAATGTTACACATTATGGGTCGGATCTATAATATACTCGGTCTTGGTTCTGAGCCTGAGAGTCAAGTTGATGTAGAATGAAAATCCTTATTATTTTTGCATTCTTTGCCCATTGCTTAGTCATAAATTTATCAGCTAAGCCTAACGTCCTATTCATTGCCATAGACGATTTAAATGATTGGGTCGGTTGTCTTGGGGGGCATCCTCAGGCAAGGACCCCAAACCTTGATAGGTTAGCAGCTTCTGGAGTTCTTTTTACTAACGCACATTGTGCTGCTCCATCATGCAATCCCTCTCGCACTGCTGTTTTCACCGGAATCTCACCTCACCGATCAGGCTTATACAAGAATGGTCAGAGCATGAGGCAGGTACTGCCAGACGCTGAGTTATTACCCAAAACATTTTCCCGCGAAGGATACAGGTCCATTGGATCCGGTAAGATGTTACACTATTTCATTGATCAGCGATCATGGGATGAATATTTTCCACCGAAAGAAACTGAAAACCCATTCCCTCGAACTCTTTATCCAGAGAAGCGTCCGGTTAATTTACTCCGAGGTGGTCCCTGGCAGTACGTCGAAACTGATTGGGGTGCACTCGATGCTACTGATCAGGAATTTGGTGGAGATTATCTTGTCTCTGAGTGGGTCGGAAAAGAACTTCTAAAGGAGCATGATAAACCATTTTTTCTGGCCTGTGGTATTTATAGGCCACACGAGCCTTGGTTCGTTCCTAAGAAATATTTTGATGCTTTTCCTATTGAGAAAATTCAATTACCTCCGGGTTACCGTGAGGATGACTTAAATGATCTTCCTGATGAAGGTAAAAGAATAGGCCCGAATCGTTACTTTGCCCATATCCGCAAAAACAAGCAGTGGAAAAATGCCGTGCAAGGGTACCTCGCATCAATTTATTTTGCTGACACGATGCTTGGCCGTGTTCTTGACAATTTAGAGAATGGCCCAAACTCTGAGAATACAATCGTTGTTCTATGGTCCGACCATGGTTGGCACCTTGGAGAGAAGCAGCATTGGCAGAAATTTACAGGTTGGCGAGCTTGCACTAGAGTCCCATTAATTATGCGTGTTCCTAAAGGAGTGGCATCTCTCTCTAATGGAACAGTCCCAGGAACTTGCGTACAACCTGTGAGTCTACTCAGTTTGGCTCCAACTCTTTTAGAATTGGCCGGCATTGAGGCCGTCAAAACTCATGATGGCCCTAGTCTTGTTCCTCTATTATCGAATCCGAATTCTAACTGGCCGCATGTGGCTACAACTCATCTTGATTCTCCAGGGAATTTTGGGATAAGCACAAAGAACTGGAGGTACATTAAATATGCTAATGGTGGTGAGGAGCTCTACGATATTAAGGATGATCCATACGAATGGCGCAATCTGGCGAATGCGGATTTGCACCAGTCTACGCTTAAGCTATTGCGTTCACGTGCTCCAACAAAATTTGCTAAGTTAGTCAAACCGAGTCTTAAGGTATTGCCACAGTTAAAATGGATGCCCTTAACTGACGGACAAAGGGCTCCCGCTTCGAATCCTGATGGAAACCCTTTTGAAGTTATATTCGTTAATAAAAGAGAGCATCCGGTTGAAGTATTTTGGATGGATCGAACGGGAGGGCGAAAATCATACGCACTCATTGATTCTGGCGTGAAATTCACGCGTCAAACTCGTCCCGGAGCCGTCTGGATGATTTCGGCTGTTGATGACAATGGCGGCGAGGCACTAGGGTACTTTTGTGTAGGTGAGCGGTCTGCTCGAGCAGTGATAGAAGAGTAGGTGTTTTATAGAAATGATTTGTTTATTCATTCTTCATTTCTCATTGAAAGCGCATAGGATATTTGATTCTGAGGGTGAAAAATGATGAAGTTGTTTTTGATTGATTAGCGGGCGGGTATAATTAGTATAATTGATGTCGCATTGCCCATTTATCAGCACTTTTTGGGCAAACTTGAATGGTTTTCTGTTGAGAAAGCAGTGCTATGTTAAGTATTATAGTTACAGCCAATCTTTAATGAAGAACCCTTTCCTTTACATTGCATTCCTTCTCGTTGGTCTTGGTGCTGACAATGCTAAAGCCGTAGAGTCAACAACAGAAGGTATCGCATTTTTTGAAAAGTCAGTTAGGCCATTATTTGCTAAGCATTGCTACAAGTGTCATTCAAGTTCGAAGGGTGAGGACAAAGGGGGCTTAGTTCTTGACTCTCAGGCCGGTTGGATGGACGGCGGAGATTCTGGCCCAGCAATAATTCCAGGGAAAATTACAGAAAGTATTCTAATAGAGGCCATAGAGCAAAAAGATCCCGATTTTGCCATGCCTCCTAAATATAAGTTGTCATCCTCTGAGATAGAGAACCTCAAAAAATGGGTATCAATGGGAGCCCCTGATCCGCGCGATGGAACGCCAGTCAAACCTGCCCCATCAAAGATTAATATCGCTGAAGGTCGAAAGTTCTGGTCATTTCAACCTGCCAGATCTTCAACTTTGCCGAATGTAAAAGATAAGAATTGGGTTAATGATCCAATCGATAGATACATTTTAGATAAACAGGCCTCAAAGAAATTGGTTCCGGTCGCTGATGCGGATCGAGCTACTTTGATCCGACGCGTTACATATGATGTTGTTGGATTGCCTCCAACTCCTCAGGAAATAAGAGATTTTGTTAATGATCCTGCCACTGTGCAAGTGGCTCTTGAGAAAGTAGTTAACCGGCTACTCGATTCTAAGCACTTTGGAGAGCGGTGGGGAAGGCATTGGCTTGATATAGTTCGTTATGGAGAATCGGTAGGACGCACACGGAATTATCCATTTCCCTTTGCCTGGAAGTACAGGGATTATGTCATAGATTCCTTCAACAATGACAAGCCTTACAATCAGTTCGTCATAGAGCAACTAGCTGGTGATCTTTTAGAATCCAAGGATAACGCTCAAAGTGACGAACAGCATGTTGCTACAGGTTTCCTTGCAATGGGCTCAATGGATCTTAATGAGCGGGATAAGGAGAAGTTTCAGTTGGATGTTATTGATGACCAGATCGATGTTACGGGTCGGGCTTTCATGGCTTTGACTACAGGCTGCGCACGATGCCATGATCACAAGTTTGATCCTATTCCGACAACGGACTATTATGCAATGGCGGGGATCTTTAAAAGCACGAATACACTTTCTGGCTATGGAAGCAGGCAAGGAGGTGGGAATAAGCTTAATCGTAACACATTAATATCATTAAGTAATAACCGAGTTACAACTGTAGCCACGAAGCCAGTTAAACCCTCTCAGCCAAGCGCCAGAGAAATTAAGTTACAGGGACAAATCGCAAAGCTTAAAAAAGAGGTCAAACCGCTCACTGACAAACTCAAGACCTTTCGTAAAAAATCCGCCTCAAAACAAAAGAAGGCATCAGCCAATGAGCAGAAACAGTTCAATCCTCAGCGGACTCAACAACGCATTAAGCAAATCAGAAACCAAGTTAAACGCCTCGAGAAACAGATCGGTAATCTTTCCAATGATCGAAACAATGAACCAATAATCAGTGGTAACTTAGCGATGGGGGCTCGTGACGCCCAAAATGTTAGTAAGTGTAAAGTTCGAATTCGTGGTGATGTCGATAATCGTGGGGCTGAAGTTCCTCGTGGTGTGCCTCAAGTATTGACTGATGGAACTCAACCTGAGCTTCCTGCTAAATCGAGTGGCCGCCTTGAGTTTGCCCTATGGATGACTGAACCATCTCATCCGTTAACTTCACGGGTAATGGTTAACCGTGTATGGCATCATTTATTTGGGAAAGGAATTGTACGTACCGTTGATAATTTTGGTCATAGCGGAGAAAGGCCAAGCCACCGAAAATTATTAGATCATCTTGCCTTACGTTTTACTGGAGACATGAATTGGTCTATAAAAAATCTCATTCGCACCATAGTGATGAGCCATTCTTACCGCCTCGCAAGTCAACACAGTGAGAATAATTACGCGGTCGATCCAGACAATACACTTCTCTGGCGAGCTAATGTGAGAAGGCTCGAAGCTGAGGCATTACGTGACGCAATGATGTCAGTTGCAGGCACTTTGAATTTTGATCCTGCTAAGGGTTCATTAGTGCAAAATCTCAAAGCTGGTGAAGTGGGTAAGAATGGAGGAATTCAATTCTTAAAGTCTTTTAACCATCGTAGTGTTTATCTTCCCATTGTAAGAAATTATGTTCCAGAGTTTTTACAGATCTTTGATTTTGCAGAGCCATCATCTGTGATCGGTCGACGCGATGTTACAACTGTTTCAACGCAGGCGCTTTTCCTGCTTAATGACAAGTTTGTTATTGATCAGTCTAATGCGACTGCTAAAAGATTGCTGAGTGATGAGCGTTTAGAGAATCAGGAGGAGCGTATCGCAGGCGCTTATCTTCTTGCATTTGGCCGTGCGCCTTCTGGATCAGAGTTGTCCGAGCTCAGAAAGTTTCTTGATGAGGCTATTAAAAATGGCCAAACGCCTGAAGTTGCATTCTCTGGATTTATTCAAGCTCTATTTGCCTCAGCTGAATTTCGTTATGCTTTATAGAATTACAATATTAGAACTGATATAATAAATTATTATCATGAATAATTATCCTCCTGATTTCACCAGACGCGATGCTCTCTCAATGACTTCGTGCGGGTTTGGATACCTTGCATTGAAGGGGCTCCTTAGTAGTGAATTGCATGCCGCGGGATTCCGTAATCCTCTTTCTGAAAAACCTTCTCATTTTCAGGCAAAAGCAAAGAGAGTGATCTTTATGTTTATGCAAGGTGGGCCTAGTCATCTTGAGACATTCGATCACAAGCCAGAACTAGAAAAGTCTGGTGGAAAAAAAGTTTCAGGCAAGACCATGCTCGCGCCAATATATAAATTCAACCCTCACGGTAAGAGTGGTTTGATGATTTCTGAAATTTATCCACACTTATCCAAGCACGCTGACGAATTATGCTTGTTAAACGGAATGCATACCACTAGCCCCGCTCATCCGCAGGCAGCTATTGCACTTCACACTGGCAGTCAAAATTTTGTTAGACCGTCAATGGGCGCTTGGATCACTTATGGGCTCGGCACAGCGAATCAAAACTTACCGGGATTTGTAACAATTAACCCTCTCGGGCGCCTGGGTGGTGCACAGAATTATGGCTCGGCATTTCTTCCTGCTAGCTATCAGGGAACCAAGTTCAACGTTGGCAATTCGATGGCAAATATAAAGAATGCCAATTTATCTAAGCCTGAGCAACGACGACAGATTGATTTAGTCCAGACCATGAATCGCGGCATGCTTGAGCGAGTAGGCAAGAACAGCGAAATAGAGGGTGTAATACAGAGCTATGAATTGGCTTATCGTATGCAGAGTGCCGTCCCAACGGTCATGGATCTTAAAAATGAAAACCAGAAAACTCGTGAGATGTATGGCCTTGATAGTAAGGCAACCAGTAACTTTGGAACTCAATGCCTAATGGCACGTAGACTAGCAGAATCTGGAGTCAGGTTCATTCAGGTCACTCATAACGGTTGGGATCAACACAATGGGCTTAGTACTAAACTTAAGAATAACGCAACTGCCACTGATCGTCCTATTGCTGCACTGATGACTGACCTCAAGGAACGAGGCATGTTAAAGGACACGCTTTTAGTGTGGGGTGGAGAATTTGGTCGTACTCCTGAAGGTCAAAACAAAGACGGCAGACGTCACAATAATAGAGGCTATTCTATGTGGATGGCCGGTGGCGGAATTAAGGGTGGAATCCGCTATGGGGCAACTGACCCATTAGGCGATACTGCAGTCGCTGATAAAATGCATACCCATGATCTACATGCTACGATTCTACATTTGATGGGGCTTGATCATACTAAGCTAACTTATCGCTATGCGGGACGTGACTTCAGGCTCACTGATGTCTATGGTGAAGTTGCTCAAAAAATTATTACTTAAGAGAATTAAGTTTAAATACGTTTATCAATTTCTCCAATCGTAAATTCTCGATTAAGTCTTAAGAGTTGATGAACTTTAAGGATATTATTCCAACTGAAATCAAAAAGATTAACAGTAGAATTAAACATCCTTTTTTCCCAGTCGCTTCATAAATCTTCTCAGGAAATACCCATAATAGTTCTAGAAATTCCATTCTTAATTATGAATGGATGATCATTATGATAATATCAATATGAAAATTAGAGGATTTGGATTTTACCATAATGGGTTAGAGCGGCGCTTAACAAATGTTCATGGGCACGTTGTGACTGATGTGATTTCTTGACCCACCAGATAATTATTTTAGTTCCATTATTGATGGGTGATGTTATATTTTAATAATGAGGCTTATCTGTTCATTTCTTACACTATGCTTCTTTTGCTGTGATTCATCAGCTAACGTTGTCCATGAGGCGCCTGATTGCGCTATATTTCACCCTGACAAAAATCATTTATGGAACCGCTTACACTCTCTATTTTTTGTTAGAGAGGACAAGAAGGGGAACAAGTTCGGAGGAGATTTAGTTGACCCGTATTTATGGCCTTCAACAACTGAATTTCTACTTAAAGGTAATACTCACTCCAAAGCCATTACATTACTTGATGATTTCATTAAAGGTAATGGGCATCTATTAATTTCAAGTCCCTTAAAGCGAGCCGTTTTCCAGCATGACCTTTGGTCCATTTTTGATTGGACTGCAAACTTCGATAAAGGGCTTCCTTTTGGAGGAGTCTCAACCCCATTAGCTCATTCTCAAGAATTAAATGATTCTCGTAGGGCTTTGAGAAGAAGGTTGTCCAAGGCCATAGATCTCTTAGCGTTAGATGAACATGATGCACTGGCTTTAATTAATAATTATTCGATGGCAGTAAGCTCAAAGACTTACCTCAATGCATTTGATGAGTCTGAATCAGATAAGCACTTTTTACCTTCATCTCTATTAAGTGATAAGGGAGACTGGGTATGTGTTAGAGGAGCTCTTCAAGGCCCTAGTGCGCCAGTTCACATGAGATACTATGGCGGAAGATCACCTTTTCTTGTTTTTCTAAATGTCCCTGGCGGTAGGTTAGAAACATTTAAGTATCTCAATTTACTAAACCAATCCACTGCCAGAAAATCTTCTGAAGCCACTGATAAAAAACCGTTACCACAATTCCCAAAAGGCACTTCAGTCGCCCTGGTACGGAAAATGTCTGTAATAACTAAGACTGGAAACATTCTAGTGTCTCCTCTAGTTCAAACTGTTCAGATTCGTGTTTATAATCAAGTCGGCGAAAACATTAAAGATCACAATGCATGTCAGACTGTCTACAAGTTTGTATTAAATAGAAAAGATTTGTTTGCCTCTGTTAATGGTGGTCTTAAGCCAGTCAAAAAGAATTCTATTGAAGGATTATCACTTATTTATAGTTCTGATTACTTCGAAAATGAGCGTTTGAAGCCGAACGGTTCAGTTATGCAATCATGCATAGACTGTCATTCCTGCGGAGGAGGCACCGTTCACAGCATATTTACCTATAAACAAGATGATTGGGTTCCTGAAGCTGCTGGGATGAGCTTAAATAGACTAAGGTTATTGCCTACACGGATCCTCGAAGAACAAAAAAGAGCAGTCAGTTGGAAATATAAACGTCATGACTGGGGCCTTCTTCAGGGTTGGATTGAGACTATTTCCAAGGGTTAGCTTTGATATCAAGTTGAGTATATTCTGACTCCACATTTTTGTTTTCGATATCTTTTTTTCTTGTTACAAATAATACCTTAATTATTAAGGAACTAAAAACTCGAATGAAATCTTCTAAATCTATTTTCAATATTGCTGTTGCCGTAAGCTTGTTTGCCTTTTGTAAAACAACATCAATCTACGCCGCCAATTATCAAACAACTGTCATTAAACTTGAACCAACCTTTTACTATGAGTTAAACGAGACAGAAACGGATGGGGGTGCAATGGATACAATGGATAATGCGCCAAAACCAGGTGTCTTTAATGGTGATTATGGGTTTGGCGGTCCAGAAGTAGGTGGTGAGGGTCCAATGACTGTCTTCAGTGCTGATGATTTTGAAGGGATTCTTGTTCCTGGTCTGGGTGGGACAGATAATCTTGCTCATTACAGCAATAATTCAGGTCATGTTACTCTGGGTGACGGAAATCTCTATGGTTCAAGCTCAATCACCGTAACTCTTTTTTTCAAAGCTGGACCTGCGCAGGGAGGAGATCGTATATTTACCAATAACCTTTCCGATCCTTTGAAAAGCTTTCAGGTAAATGTGGCCAACGACGGGTTAGTCCTTGCCGTTGACCCGGGCCAGACCGGTTTAGCTGCAGAGAGAACTCTATTTATGGAGGATAACAGTGGTCCTGACCGCCGCTTAATTCAAACCGATTCAGGTTGGTTCCATGTTGTTGCTTCCACTTTTGGATCATCTGGCCGCGATCGTGCAGCAAATTTCAAGTTATGGATTAATGGTGTTGATCGCACGGATAACCTTCAGCCAAATGTCACAGGATGGGGGGTTGATACTGGTCTAGCAAAGATTGGCGGAAGAAAAGCAGACCCGGCAAATTCTACTACACATTCTGGAGCTCAGGATGAGGTAGCGATATGGATAGATCGAGTCCTGACAGATAAGGAAGCCCTTTCTTTGTGGGAAGCTGCCATAACAGAAAAGAAAATCCCTCTTGTCGTCGAAGACGTGCAACTTGATCTGGGCAAGTCTTCAAACGCTGTTACTGTTACTTGGAATTCCCGAAGAGGTAGAGTTTATGGTGTTTACTCATCAACCAATCTTCAAAGCGGAGAGTGGGAAGAATTGGATGATGGAATTGAAAGTGAAGGAGATAGCACTTCATTTACAGACGAAGGGATCCCATTAACTGATAAAAAGAGGTTCTATAAGGTAATGGAACTCGAGTGAAATTTACAAAGTTCTTCCTAATCTACAGCAATCGTTGTTTTTTCTGCGTACACTCACTTTTATACATTTTAGCATTTTCTTGCTAATATCTTTTATCTCTTCCTGTAATTGTCTCCATGAGAAGCAGAAGTCTCAAGTTGAGCTTAACCTGATAGCTTTGAATGAAGTTCAAACACCTAAAGAACTTCAGCTTTTACTTGAAAGTTATCCAGAGATAAGACCTGAGCAGTTTATGCTTAGATTTAAATCAAATAGTCGTTTCGATGATTGGATACATGCGTATCCATCACAGATGGCAAAATCCATCACTTATTTCCCTTTAAATTCTAGTCGTGAACTCGCTACTGAACTTTTTACGTTTTGGGCGAACGAAAATTATGATGCATCAGAGGCATACATAGAAAACGAGCTAAATGGTTCGCCTCTTAGGGATGCAGCAATCGAGGGCATGGTCAATGGTTTGAAGTCCAATCATCTCTCCACCGCTGTAGCATGGGCGCATGAGATATCGGATCAATCAAAGCGTTATCAATTACTTGAATCCTTAGCAACGCGGTGAGATCTCACTTATGCGGGTCTTACTCTTTTGCCATTAAGTATAGTTCCTATGAAAGAATATCTGACTATGTATCGGTAAGTTAACAATAGAATTACTGCTGTAATTACACAGATCAATGGGAACTTGATAATGATAGGTATGTCCCAGTCTGCTAGGATAATTTGCAACGATATTACGAGTGGTTGATGAGCGAGGTAAAGCCAATACGATGAGTCGGACACGAACCGAACGAGTCTACTTTCTCCAGAAAAGAAAAAGCGGAAGAATCCGATAAAGCCAAAGGTCATGAGCCAGCAATAGATAGTTGTGATGAATGCGCGTTTGACGATGATGCCATCTTTCTCCTGATCCAAGCTATTAAAGGACTCCTGGACTGACTTTATTGCTGGGCCGAGAAATGCGAAGGGGCCATCTAGACCTTTTCTAAGATTGATCCAGTCGGGGCAAGGTTTTCTGTACTCGTTAATTGCGATTATGAAAGTGATCGAAGCGGCAAAAAATAGTAATGGCCATGCGTACTTAGAAAAGGATCCGAACCCTTTAATGCCGAAGAATATGACCCCAGCGATAAAGAATAGGGAATAGTGGGCTAGTATCCACCAAGCCGATTTCCCATCGAATCCCTGCAATGTAAAAAAGTCATGCAACTTTTCGGGATCGAAGAAGACTGCCGTGGCTGGTCCAAATTCGCCAGTGCCCA
>Ga0114993_10004350_pt1 | contig 14099 bp, 9 predicted proteins | sample ArcticOcean_MG_C_FD_87042 | JGI IMG/M metagenome (GOLD analysis project Ga0114993, IMG submission 87042) | Marine microbial communities from western Arctic Ocean - ArcticOcean_MG_CB2_150 | ecosystem: Environmental > Aquatic > Marine > Oceanic | place: Arctic Ocean: Canada Basin | collected...
AACAATCGGAAGGTTCACACGGAGCCAACGCCCATGGGGGGCGGCTTAGGCATATGGCTGGCGGTCATGGTTACCTTTACCGCGGCCACAGTTATTTTACTAGCTGACGATTTATTCGCCGCTTGGATTCCCGCCAGCATAACACCTTATCTCGCTGGCTTCCGCGAGCAATTAGGATCTCTGTGGGTGCTCCTTTTATCAGGCACGGTCCTGCTGGTGCTTGGTTTGATCGACGATATTCGTGGCTTAAGTTGGAAGCTGAGGTTGACTGTGCAGTGCCTCGTTGCCTTAGCGTGTGTAATGTCTCAGCAATGGTATTTAACCGCATTTATCCCGTTCAAGGTCATCACAATTCTTGGCAGCGTATTTTGGATTGTGATGTTAATAAATTCATTCAACATGCTTGATAATATGGATGCCGCTTCCGCAGGAGTGGCTGTTATTTCATCATTAATGTTGGTGTTGTATGTCATCATACCGGGTGCGACTCCTGAAGGACCTCAGCTTTTTGTCGCGGGGTTCTTGATGGTGTTTGTGGGAGCACTACTTGGGTTCCTGTGGCATAACCGACCACCTGCGCGGATCTTCATGGGGGATGCTGGGTCGTATTTTGTTGGCTTTTGTATCGCGATTGCTACGCTGTTGGCAACCTACACCGATTCCGAAGGCTCCGGCGTACATGCAATCATGGCTCCAGTGATTATCATGGCCGTTCCTATTTACGATTTGGTAACCGTCATGGTGATTCGGATTATCGAGGGTCGCAGCTTGTTTAAACCGGACAAGAGCCATTTTTCTCATCGCCTTGTGGAACTGGGGTTGTCGCCTAGCCGAGCAGTATTGACGATGTATTTGACAACGGCGACAACTGGGTTGGCGGCGATTCTGTTGCCACAAGTTGATTTATTTGGCGCGATTCTTATAGTCCTGATGACCTTTTGTGTTTTATCGTTAATCGCGATATTGGAAAATACAGCCCGCAGTCGGTTAAACACCGACCTTGGTGATTGACTGGAGAATCTGCATTAGCATGGCATCATCCGGTAAACAGTTGGATTACGCGAAACAGCGTTGGCACGCTTGGCAACAGTGGTTGTTAATCGGGTGCGTGTCGTTACTCACGTCATCAGCATTCATGACTGGCGACAGCACATCGGTGGGTGAAGGATTGATGACGTGGCCGTTATGGGCCTGGTTCGGACTGCTGCTGTCATGGGCAGTATGCCATGTTCGGTGTCGTAACGGCATACTGCGTGTCGACCGTACCTTGCTTTTGTTGTTAGCAAGCGTGGCCGTGATGTTTGTGAGTTTTTTGGCGACAGTCGGAACGGGAGACGAGCGTGTGTCGCTCAACGGTTTGTGGCAATGGGTTGGGTTTGCTGCAGTGTTTACATTGTGTTTGCAGTGCTTGCGGCCTGGTCGTGAGATGCGAGCAATTGTTGTCGTCATGCTCGCGGCGGCTACGGCGATCTCTTGTGTAGGAATATACGATTCGCTGGTACAAATCCCCAACCAGCGGATGGAGTATTTCAATAGTAATGAAGTGGAACGTATGGGAATGCTACAACAGGCTGGCATCGGCGATGCCGCGATCGGTTCTCCAGCCCGATATCATTTTGAAAGTCGCCTGCAGAGTCCGGAACCATTTGTTACTTTTTCCCTCACCAATTCACTAGCGGGTTTTTTGGCGCCGTGGTTACTTATCATCTTAGGGATGATTATTACGACACAGCGCACCTACCTTTCACGGTCGACCCTCGCGAAATCATTGACGCTTGTCTTTCTTATTTTCGTCTGTTTGTTGCTCACCAAAAGCCGTTCTGCGTGGTGTGCCGTTTTGCTTGGCACAGTTTACTTGACGGTCGTGCAATTTCAAGTTAGTCGACAACGTATCGCTCGTGGACTTAGTCTGAGCGGTGTGCTATTAACGGTTGCTGTGGGGTGCGCATGGTTTACGAACCGGCTCGATATGAAAATTCTCTCTGAAGCATCAAATAGCTTGTTATATCGATTGGAATATTGGCGCAGTTCCATGGCGATGGTTATCGATCATTGGCTGTGGGGTGTTGGTGCAGGGAATTTTCGTGATGCCTATATGACCTATAAGTTACCCGCAGCCTCCGAGGCAATTGCGGATCCCCATAATGCGGTTCTCGAAATTTGGACGTCGTTTGGAACAGTCGTTGCCCTATTGATGCTCGGCGTGTTTGGCATTGCGATCAAACGCATATTCAAACCTGCGGCGGTCAAATTTCCAGCTCAGAGAGAAGTTTCTAGTACGAAGATATTTGTTGGTGGTGGCGTGGGAATCGTGTTGGCTATGTTTATGGATGCGTTAGGATCTGGATTGATTCCTGACCGAGTGTTTTATGTTGGTTTACCGATTTTTGCGATCGTCATTTATTTGTTGCAAGACTGGGTCAAAAATGGTGAGTTAACAAGGGTGCAAATTGGCGGCGCATTTGTGGTCTGGTTGTTTAATTTAAGTATGCAGAGTGGGATAAGTGTCCCTGGGGTGTCGATAACGGGCTGGATGTTATTGGCTATGCTCTTGAATTGTGAGGGGACGTCGTCAGCTTCTTGGGGCGCACCGACAGTGGGGCATAAGAAATTAAGTCGAAACCAGATGGGCACGGTGTTGGTTGGGGCACTACTCGTACTGGGTACGTTTCACTTTACGGGGCATCATCCAGTTACGCAATCGACTGCGCATTTGCTGGATGCTCGATATTACATCGTTCAGGGACAAAACGGACTAGCCATGAAGTCGGTTGACGCAGCAATTGCTGCCGATCCCGCGTCTGCTCGAGCCTATGTTCTGAAATCCAATATTTTGTTTCATCGACTGTCTCAGAATCTTACGTCTACTGGAAAAACAGATTATCTGAAAGCAATGGATAAGGTGAAATTGAGGCACGCCAATAGTCATCCGTTACACAGTACGCTTGCCCAACAGTGCTTTGTAATCTATCAGGCAACCGATGAAAAAATTTGGCTGCAACGGGCTGTTGAACTAACAAATACCGAAGTTAAACTCTTTCCAAGTAGCGCATATAGTTGGGGACGACTCGCTGTTTGTGAGTCGATTTTAGGGTCGGCTACGGCCGTAGCAACTGCAAAGCATGCGCTAGAATTGGACGAACAAAACCCACATTTGGAGTTTAAATTAGATAATCGTCGCTTTATTGAACTGGATTACCAAGCGTGGAATTTGCCGAATAATATATCTTTTAATAATGCAAAATCTCTCGAACAGCTTGTACAGGAAGTGCGTAATGAATAGTGATAAGACGGAATAGCTCCGCAGAAATAAAGAACTGATGACCCTGCGATAACCGGATTCGGTGATCGCGGGGTTTTTCAGTAAATCAACAAAGAAAACAGATACCGTCAGCGTTTGTCGGTCGTATATGCTAAACTTCCATAGCAAGTACGTCTTGAATATATAGAACGTCTTGGGCACGATTTTCCGCTGATAACGGTGGCCGAATTTTCGACACGTTTCAATCCTTCTTAGCCTTTAAAGTCAACATAAAATGAAATTATTAGTAGCTACAGCCGTGACAATCGTCTTGGGCATTTGCGTCGGGTTGGTTCACGCGCGGTGGACGCATACCGGAATCCAAGAACAGTTTCGACCCGTCTCGATGGACAGTGTTGCTGAGATGATGGGCGTTGAACTGATCGTGGATGAAGATAACGAAGATCGTCCGATTGCCACAGTTGTTGGCGGAAACCAATACGACTTTGGCAGTATGGAACGGCGTGGAACTCGCAGTCATACGTTTGTCATCCGTAATGACGGGACGCAACCGTTGTCACTGAAAAAAGGAGAGACAACTTGTAAATGTACATTTAGTTCATTAGCACAAGGAGTGGTTGCTCCGGGCGAGTCGGTGGAAATTAAGTTGGACTGGACCGCCAAGGAAGTGGGACCGACAACCGAGTTCAATCAATCGGCTGAAATATACACAAACGACCCTGCCAATCGCTCCGTGCGTTTAGTTGTGCGCGGGAAGAGTATTCAATCAGTCCTACCAAAACCTGAAGTTTTGACCTTGAACAATATTTCGTCCGGTGAAGAGTATACTGCGATGACCGGACTTTATTGTTATAAGGATACAGTGGAGCGTCTGGAAGTTATCGATTTTGAATTGTTAGGTGAAACTCCCCTAGATTTAGTTGAAATTCACTTTGAACCGATGTCGGCGGAACAAGTAGCCAAAGAACCGGGAGCAACGAGTGGGCAAGTAATGCATGTCAAACTGAAACCAGGTATGCAAGCTGGTCTGTTTAGCCAAGCCATTCGAATGAAAACAAACCTGCCAGATGCCCCTCGTGTGGATGTCTTTTTAAATGGCGAAGTCGTTCAAGACATCACTATTTTTGGCAGAGGCTTTCGAGCATCCGATGGTGATAACCCCGAATATTCCGGGGTCTTGAATTTAGGTGCAATTGCTAGTGAAACAGGCTTAGAGCATAACGTAATTTTGGTGGTGAAAGGTGTTTTACGTAACGAGGTTTCCTTTAGCGTAGACTCTGTTTTACCAGCAGGCGTTGTAGAGGTTAAATTGGGGCCTGCCACGGTTGTTGGCAATGGGAAAACCGTTCACCACAAGTTGTTGTTGACCGTCAAACCGGGACAAGCTGCGGGTGATTTCGTTGGAGGTAACCAAGGAAGCGCTTTAAAAATAGTGTTGAAAACGACGTATCCCAATATACCTGAAATTTCAATTTCCGTTGTTTTCTCAATTACGCAATAAGGGCTACGTTGGATTACTTCGAGTGCTTTTAATGAAGGTCAGAGATGCCCAATGGGCAGGCGCTAGTAATGAATAAAAACATCAAAGTCCTAATAGGTGTTGTGATTGTTGTTGCGGGTTATTTGATATGGGAAAATGTCTTCAATGTTTTCCACGGTGATCCTGCGGGTGGCAATTCCAGTATTTCAGGAGAATCGCTGCAACCAGCGGGCCAATCGCCGCAAACAGATGAACCTCAACTTCCCAAAGTCGGCGAGTTGGGGCCATTAGCACTATTTGAGGGTTGGTCAGACCCACTGGGCGTAATGGTGTTTACGGGACGGCAAAATGGGTATGTTGAGCCCTGTGGGTGTACCGGTTTGGATCATCAAAAAGGTGGCCTCGCTCGACGGCACACTTTTCTGACGGGGCTCACGGATCGTGGGTGGCCCGTCGCCGGAATCGATATTGGCAATCAAGTGCGCAGATTCGGTCGCCAGCCCGAACTGAAGTTTAACTTGACAGCTCAGTTGTTGGAATTGATGGGATACCAAGCTGTGGCGTTCGGGCCCAATGATCTGAAGCTACCCGCCGGTGAACTGTTCGCTGTTTCAGCGGTTGATCAACAAGGCAAATCGATATTCGTCAGTGCGAATGCTGCGGTATTAGATCGCAGTGTCTTGCCGCGTTTGAATATTATTGAACTAGGTGGCAAGACGATTGGCGTTACCTCGTTGTTAGCTGATCAATGGACAGCACAGAATTTTAGTGAAGACTTAGTGTTGGAATCCGTTGAGCAGGGGTTACAGCAGACATTACAGGAAGTGAAAAGAGCTGATTGCGATATTAACGTTTTGCTGATTCACGATTCGCTCTCCGACTCTCGCATTTTAGCAAAAAAATTCCCACAATTTGATTTTGTCGTATCCGCCGGTAGTGGAGGTGAACCACCTCATGAGATGGAAACAATAAAGGGCGGGACGACACGTTTTGTCGAAGTCGGCGTGAAGGGAATGTACGCCACGGTCGTTGGCTTGTTCGCAGACGAAAAGGGGACCCTTAGTTTCCGCTATCAAAGAGTTTCGCTCGATGCAAGTTACAAGGACTCTCCACAGGTGATGTCCTATTTCAAGCAATACCAAGAGGAGTTGCAACGCGCGGGATTATCGGGGTTGGGGATAAAATCACAGCCTCATCAATCTGGGCATACCTTTATCGGCAGCAAAATGTGTGCGGAATGCCATCAGGAAGCGTTTGATATATGGAACGATTCGGCACATGCTCAGGCAACACACTCATTGATCACACCTCCTGAGCGTTCAGAAATCACTAGGCAATACGACCCGGAATGTCTCAGTTGTCATACTACGGGTTGGCAACCTCAGGGGTACACCCCATTTTCTTCAGGTTTTAAGAGCATGGCAGCGACTCAGCACTTAGCTGGTAGTGGTTGTGAAAATTGTCATGGCCCTGGCAGTGAACACGTTCGGCTCGAGCGGCTAGACCTACTTGATGATGTGGCGGATGCCGGTAAATTATTGAATGCTCGACAGTCAATGCAACTGTCAATCGCTACGGCCAAGGAGCATCAGTGTACAACGTGTCACGATCTAGACAACAGCCCAGACTTTCACGACGAAGGTGCCTTCGAGCTGTATTGGGACCAGATTAAGCACTAAGGACGCACCCGGTATGAACACGAATAGGCTTAGCAACTGTCTAGGATTCAGCTTGCAGTTCTGCCAGAACTTCGTTTGAAATATTGAAATTGGCAGAGACGTTCTGAACATCATCATGGTCATCGAGGGCTTCGAGTAGCTTCATGACTTGTCGCGCCTGCTGGGCGTCGAGCTCGATCGTATTGGTTGGAATACGAGTTACTTGTTTTGATTCAACGTCAATCTCTGCATCTCGTAATGCATCGGACAGTGATGTGTAATCTTCCGGTTCACAGGTGACTTCGATGCGCCCGTCGGATTCACTGATATCATCAGCACCGGCTTGCAGGGCGACTTCTATTAATTGTTCTTCATCAACGTTTTCTGCGAGTACTAGAAACAGTCCTTTACGATTGAATATCCAGCCGACACAATTAGTCGCTCCTAGATTCCCATTGTGAATCTCGAACATCTTCCTGATTTCAGGCGCGGTCCGGTTTCGGTTGTCCGTCATGATATCGCACATGACAGCAACGCCATGGTTGGCGTAACCTTCGTATACGATTTCTTCGACGTCACCACCTCCGAGTTCCCCGGTCCCTTTTTTTAATGCTCGAGTGATATTGTCCTTGGGCATCGACACATCTTTAGCGTCTTGAATCGCTTGCCGCAGGCGATGATTGGTGTCGACATCTCCCCCGCCTGATTTGGCAGCGACGATAATTGCTTTAGACAACTTGCTCCACAATTTACCACGTTTGTTATCAATCGTAGCTTTCTTGTGTTTGATCCCTGCCCAATGTGAGTGTCCTGCCATAGTGCTAAATCATTCCATTGTGGTTGACTTGTTTAATTTATCTTGTGCTGCTTTTCGAAGCTTCGCATCGCGTTGGGGATCAAACTGTTCGATAGCTTGCTTCCATAGTTCACGCGCTCTCTTGGCATTGCCAAGTTGCTCAAACGTGTCGCCGAGGTGATCGAGGATCACGCCATCCGGCGAATCGCCGGCAGCTGCTTTTTCTAGTTCAATCTTTGCTCGCTGGAAATCTCCCAGTCGGTAATAGGCCCAACCAAGACTATCGCGATAAGACTTGTTTTCGGGTTGAGCTTGGACTGCCGCTTCAAGCATATTCTTGGCTCGTGCTAGATGTTCGTTTTGGTCCGCCCATAAGTAGCCGAGATCGTTGAAAGTTCCAATGTGTTGTGGGTCGTCGTCTAATACTTGTTCTAACCATTCGACTGCTGCTTCATGTTTTTCAAGATGATGACAGATGTTGGAAAGGATCATTTTCGACTCTTGGACTACTTCCGCTACGGTCGGATTACTTGTCTGCTTGCCAAATTTGTCAACCAAATCACCATAAAGCCGTTCAGCCTCTTCATATTTACCAGTGCGGTAAAGTATCCACGGGAGTCGACTTGATAAACGAGGATTCGTTGCGCCTAGTTCCGCTGCAAGTTTGGCGTTATGAATCGCGGCAGCTTCATCTTCTAGGGTATAAGCAGCACCCGCGAGGAAGAAATGAAACGTGGTTTTTTGTTTTACGAAATCTGATTTGATGGCTTGATTAAAAAGTTCTGCGGCGCGTTCAATACGGTTTTGGGAATACGCTTGAAGTCCCCACGTTTCATAGAATTGTCCAGTCAGATTGGGCGCCGCTTTAATTGCGACCTGAAACAATGTGTCTGCTTGATCCCAGTCTTCAAGCAAAGCGGAAAGTAAGGCTATCGCTGCCGCTGTATGCCCAGGAAATGACTTGAGTTCAAGTGGTGTTGCCGTAGGTATTTCGTCCTGTTGGGCGTAAGCCGTGGTGACTTTTGCGAGTTGTTTAAGTAGCTCAGGATGTTGTTTGAATTGATCTATGAAATCTTCTGTTAACGAACGAAAACTTCTTTCACGAGCGTAAAAGTTTCCCAATATCCAAGCAATTTCCATAGCTTGAGAATCTGTAACGGGAGCCTCAGCAGTGACCTCTTGTAATAAGCTATTAAGGATAATTCGATAGCCTAGGGGTGAAGCTTGGGTTGGCAAGAATTGGCGATATATTTTATGAGATGCTGCTACATAGTCCTGTGTATCTTCAGCGCTGTTGGCAAGTAGTTCGGCAAGAGTAAAAGCCAAGTGATGATTGTCGTGCTGTTCGACCAATATTCCCTGTAGTGTTAGTGCACTAGCTTTGTTCGCTGCTGTCGTATCCTTGATTTTCTGGCGATTGATTTCTATGAGTAGTTTATAGGGCGCGGATGCACCTTGTATTGATTTTGATTCGAAATATAGATTCAATTGTGCGATCGCTTCATCAAACAACTCTTGGGCAGCTAATATTTTGGCCAAACGAAGTGGATTCGTGGCTTCCTTTGGATAGAGCGTGTTCAGTTTGTCCAACGCCGCATGAGCCTTCTTATACTGTTTCGTTTGTAGGTAGGATTCAATCATCATCTGATAGAGCACACCACCTTGTCCCTGCAAGCGTTTACTGGTGGCTTCGGATACCTGATTTTGATCTCGATGCTCTAGGGTGTGCCTTACGATATCGTGTGATTCGGCGGCCAAGTCGGCATTACCATTTAGAAGTGAAACACGTGCAATTTCAACGTGGATTGCAACGAAGGAATCGTCTACTTGGGTTTTTGGCTTGGATGCCAGTAATGTTTGGTACGCCTCAATTGCTCCGGCATATCGTCGGTTTTTAGCCAGCAGGACGGCGATTCGTCCGAGAGCTTGAGGATCAAGATTGCCGCTCTCTAGAGCTAGTTCAGCGTACCGAACAGCGACGGCATCGCGTTTTAGATTGATCGCCAAGGGGATCAACTCATTGGTGATAGAAACCACTGATCGATCATAACGCCAAGCTCGTTGGAAATGCTGTAAAGATTGTTCAAAATTACGGCGGCGATACTGCATCCGCCCTTGGGCAAATTGTGTTGCAGCATGTAGCTTGTCTTGTTGTCGTTCCGTCCGATCGTTGACGCTAAGATTCTTGACGTCGAAGTCGATTTCCGTCGGAAAGTCCGCTTGCCGCGCTGGATCCGCAGCGGCAGTGGTCACCAAGTGAGAGAACAAAAGTAAAACGAAAATAATCCGATTCAAGATATTAGCCCTATCAAAGTATTCAGCTGTGACAGCTCCATTCTAACGAATTGTATATTACTGCGAAAATGAAATTTTGGCAAATAGACCGAACAATTCTAGTCGCCGGCAACATACCGCAAAATCATAATCCCGCTGTAAGTCTGCTCGTTTACATGGATTTCTTTTTACTGGTTGCTCTCTTAGCCGTAGTCTTCTTTTTCACTTTCTTTTTAGCCGCTGTCTTCTTTTTCGCCTTGGTTACAGTTCGCTTCGTTTTGCTGGTTTTTGTAGTGGCTTTCTTTGTAGTGGACTTCGCCGGTGCTTTCTTCTTGGCCGATTCCTTTGATTTTTTGGCAGGCGTTGAGCCCTTGGTTTTTGGTTTTTCTGGGACGCCTTCTTCAGAACTCTTATCCGTTTCGGGTTCTTCAACGGGCTCCACTGGCAAATTGTCTTTACAGTTCGGATTTATTTTCAGAAGCAATGCCTGTAACTTGGGATCGTACGGATTCTCTGCGAAATCGACACTGAATGCGTGCATCAAGGCCCCAAACTCAGCACCATTGTTCTTAGAAATCGCTCGCTCTAGCCCAGGCACTTTCTTAAAACGTCTTTCATTTTTAGAGATAATATCCAAAATAAGGAGGATTTCGTAGGCTTCCGGATTCAGCGGGATGCAATGACCGCCGAGGCCATTTTGCGTGACGTAGTCGACTACGAAGTCCAGCATTTTTTTGGCTTTGCCCTGAAATGACTTGATCGTCTTTTGTGCCTTCCCTAGATTTTCCTTTGTTAGAAAATCAATGTCATAGTCATAAAACGATTCATAGAGATTATGCAGTGTCCGTCGGATTCGGTGAGCGGCATCGGCGGGGTCCGTCAAACAATCCATGACTTCGGCCAATTCCTTGGTCGACGAAACACGAATCTCATTCCATTCGATGTACAGCGTCTGCAATTTCCCAAATGCTTCAGAAGCTTGATCCGAAGTACTGTTTTCAAGACAGCAGGCATAAAGTATATGCTCCGCGAGAGGTCTATCTTTAATGGGAAGTTGGAATTTAGGGTAAGCCGCCTTGAGGGTTCGGTGAATTTTCTTGATTAACGCAGCTCTGTTTGCAGCACTCATAGACTCAATATTTTCCGAAATAGGTGGTTTTTATTTTAACAGGAATAGCGGGATGCAATTTTGGGCCGATACCTCAAGTTCCCAATAAATGAATTATTCTACGTTTCGCTTGACGTTGCTGTATCAGCAGGTTCAGCAGGGTCGTCGTTTTGTTGAGTGACCGTTTTAGGTGCCACTGCTAGGTCGTCTAGAATACGAGCAACTTCTCGAGCGTTTTCTTGTCCTTGATCCAGTACAAACTGTAACTTAGGAGTATATCGCGACTCGATTCGATTAGCAATTTTACGTTGCAGAAAGCCAGCCGCACTGCTCAAGCCTTGCAGGACTTGTGAGGCATTGGTGTCTTCACCCATGACCGTCACATGAATTCGTGCTTGTCTCATGTCCCCAGTTACTTCAACAGTTGTGACCGTAACATTTTCAACACGAGGATCGCGCAGTTCCGTCAGTATCGCTAAGCTGACGACTTCACGAATGGCTTGAGCTGCTTTTAATACGCGTCGAGAGGTCATGATGGTTACTGGGTGCTAAGAAAAAATGTGGTGCAGGCGAGGAGGGTTACAATGTACGAGCAACTTCTTCAATTTTGTACGCTTCTAGGACATCGTCCTGTTTAATGTCGTTAAAGCCAACAAGCTTAATACCACATTCCATTCCGTCACGAACAGATTTAGCGTCATCTTTTTCGCGTTTTAGAGAGTCGAGAGTGTAATCACCTATGACTCGTCCATCACGTATGACTCGGATGCGGTTGTCCCGTTCAATTTTTCCGCGTATGACTCGGCAACCAGCGATCGTTCCTAATCGGCTGATTGAGAAGGTTTGTTGTACCAATGCGTGCCCAACTTCGACAACCCGCTCTTCGGGTTTGAGTTGTCCTTCGAGCATCAAACGGAGGTCATCGGTTATTTTGTAGATGATGTCATAGCGTCTGATTTCAACATTCTTTTCATCGGCTAGGATACGGGCATCATTTTCAGGTGCTACATTAAAACCGACAATCACTGCCTGTGAGGCATCCGCGAGGACGACATCTGCTGCAGTGATTCCGCCGACGGATGCCTGCAAAATCTTAATTTGAACTTCGTCGTGATCTAGTTTTCCGAGTTCTTTGCGGATGGCTTCAATGGAACCGCGTACATCGGTACGGACAATCAAATTGATTGTAGTGACTTCATTGATTCCCAAGCGTCCTTCTTCAAGTTGCGATTGAAAATCTTCGAAGGAAACGCGGATAGTGTTTCCTGAAAGGTTGCTAGCCCGTGAAGTTTCTTCTCGGCGGTCAGCAATCTCGCGTGCATCGGAGATGCTCTCCAGCACGTGAAAAGAATCACCGGCTCCGGGGGTCAGATCTAAGCCTGTGATGTTTACTGGCATGCTGGGACCCGCTTCGGTAATCAACTCATCATTAAGCGGGTTATACATTGCTTTGATTTTTCCATGACTAACGCCACAAACCACAACATCTCCGACTCGCATCGTACCGTTCTTGACGATTACTTTTGCGATGATACCTCGACCAGATTCTTGATGTGCTTCTAAACAAACTCCCGTTGCCGTGCGGTTTGGATTAGCAGTGTATTCATGAAGTTCCGCAATACCGAGAATAGTGGAACGTAGGTTGTCCATTCCTTCACCGGTAATAGCACTTGTTCGCACAACTTCGACATCGCCGCCCCATTCACTGGGGGTCAACTCGTGTGCGGGTAACTGACCTAAGACGGTGTTCAGTCGCTCTTCGGTTATTCCTGGTACGTCTATCTTGTTGAGAGCAACGATAATCGGCACTTCAGCTGCTTTGGCATGGCTGATTGCTTCTTCCGTTTGAGGCATAATACCGTCGTCTGCAGCAACGACGATGACAGCAATATCCGTTACGTTAGCTCCTCGTGCTCGCATTTCGGTAAACGCTTCGTGACCTGGGGTATCGACAAATGAAATCACTTCACCGTTATTTTCGACTTGGTATGCACGAATGTGTTGTGTGATTCCACCCGCTTCGCCTGAGACGACATCAATACCAATCAAATGGTCGAGCAGCGAGGTTTTACCGTGGTCGACATGGCCCAAAAAGGTGATGATCGGAGGACGGGTAACTAGGCTTTCATCCGTATCTTCAACAGCATCCAATTGTGTGATCAATGTATCTTCAAGTGTTTCTGCTTCTTTGAACTCAAGGTCCACATTGAGGTCTATCGCCAGTAACTGTACGACTTCTTCGTTGATCATGGCATTAATGGTAACCATGTGCCCCATGTCCATGAGTGTTGATTGGACATCACTGGCTGACACACCAGCTGCTTCTGAAAAACTACGAATGGTACAAGGTAACTCCAAGGCAACTTTCGATTTGCGGGGAGCCGCTGTGTTTTTGCCAGTCCGTTTTATTGTGCGACGGCGATTTCGTCGGTGAGTATTCCGGTAGCGATCAATTGCGGTGGCGGATTCTTGACGCGTCCGTTGAGTCTTGCGATTTGCGCGAGCACTGGCCATTCCGGCTAAACCACCTTCTTCTTTATTGGTGGTTTCTTTTTGGCGGCGTTGGCCTTTACGCCCAGCATTGTCGGGAGATTCTGTTGGTCCTTCGCCGTCGCCTTTTGGAAGGTGTTGCAGTGGCCCACGTTTGCCCATCTTGCTTTTCAGCGCATCAGACAAACTCATCTCAGGTTTAAGTGTTTTGCCATCATCAGGGGTTTCTGTCGGAGCGGCAGGAGCGTCGGGCATTGATGCGAGTTTAACGACTGCTGCTCGAGACCGATCCGCTGGTTTGCGAACTGGTTTAGATGAATCTTCTGCTGATGGGCTTTGAGATTTACCAATAACTTTGATGCCTGTACGACGGCGAGGGGTTAATGGGTTCGAGCGTTCGATCGGAGCCTCGACAGGTGACTGTTCGGGCGTGGGTTCCGTTTCGATCTCTTCATCGGTCGCGGCATCTTGAGTTGGTTCATCACTTTCTGATCCCGTCTTGGAACGACGACTCAGTGGTGAAGATGGTGGGCGGGGAGTTGAAACGACTTTGATCGAGTTCCGCCTAGATTGCGTAGGCTTAGTTGGTGTTCCAACAGATTCAGCGGGGACTTCGTCTTGGGAATCCGGTTTCAGAAAATCTTTGATTTGCTGAATTTCATCCTCACTTAAACTAGCTAGCGCAGAGCCCTTTCCTGTGATGCCTGCCTCCTTGCAAACATCTACCAGCTTTTTGCTGTCGTAATTCAGTTCTTTAGCTAACTCGTAAATTCTCACGGGCAACTTGCCCTCCATCATGGTTACGTCTTAGTTTCGTTGCAATTGTCTGTCAATCGCGTGTGCTGATCGAAGAGGTGGGTGATTTATTCATCCACTTCTTCGGTTTCGGCAGGTGCTTCTTCGGTTTCGGCAGGTGCTTCTTCGGTTTCGGCAGGTGCTTCTTCGGTTTCGGCAGGTGCTTCTTCAGTTTCGGCAGGTGCTTCTTCGGTTTCGGCAGGTGCTTCTTCAGTTTCGGCAGGTGCTTCTTCAGT
>Ga0114993_10004353_pt1 | contig 14090 bp, 13 predicted proteins | sample ArcticOcean_MG_C_FD_87042 | JGI IMG/M metagenome (GOLD analysis project Ga0114993, IMG submission 87042) | Marine microbial communities from western Arctic Ocean - ArcticOcean_MG_CB2_150 | ecosystem: Environmental > Aquatic > Marine > Oceanic | place: Arctic Ocean: Canada Basin | collected...
TAATAATTAATAAAAAGATTCATGAAAGAGCTCATCATAGCGATAGGTCTTTTATTATTTATAGAAGGTATGTTATATGCCTTATTTCCATCAAAAATGAAAAATATGTTAAAAGTTATTGAGAAACTGCCAGCAAACCAATTGAGATTAATGGGATTAATATTTGCTTTATTTGGATTTGTAATTATTTGGTATTGCAAAAAATAACACTGATGAATAAATTTAAAAAAATTATTAATTTTAGTTTAATTTTAATATTTCTGAGCTTTCCTACATCATGGGCAAATAGCAAAACTGTGCCCAGTTCGTTTGCAGATCTAGCCGAGAGACTCATGCCTTCAGTTGTAAATATATCAAGCACACAAACAATTAAAAGCACAGCAAATCCATTCCCTTTCGAATTTCCTCCTGGATCGCCATTTGAAGATATGTTTAAAGAATTTAACAAACCAACGGAAAGAAAAGCAACCGCTCTAGGTTCTGGCTTTATTATTGATAAAAAAGGAATAGTAGTTACCAACAATCATGTCATCCAAGGAGCAGAAGATGTTTTTGTAACTGTGAATGGCTCAAAAGAATATAAAGCAAAAGTGATTGCTACTGATCCCTATATGGATCTTGCGATTTTAAAGATTGATTCAAAGGAATTTTTTAAACCAGTTAGTTTTGGTGATTCAGATAAAGCACGGGTGGGAGATTGGGTTATAGCAATTGGTAACCCTTTTGGCTTTGGTGGAACAGTGACTTCAGGGATAATTTCATCTAGAAATAGAGATATTGGTTTAACCAGGTATGATGATTTTATTCAAACTGATGCATCGATCAATCAAGGAAATTCAGGAGGCCCACTTTTTGATTTACAAGGAAACGTTATCGGAATCAATACAGCAATAATAGCGCCAGGAGCATCAGGATCTATTGGTATAGGTTTTGCCATTCCCTCGAATCCCGCTTCTAAAGTTATTGATCAACTTATTAAGTATGGAGAAACTAAAAGAGGATGGTTGGGAGTTAGAATTCAGCAAGTCACAAAAGAAATTGCTGACGTTGAAAAATTAGAAAAACCTAAAGGCGCATTAGTTGCCAGCGTTTCAGAAAACAGCCCAGCAGACAAAGCTGGCATAAAAGCTGGTGATATTATTTTAGAATTTAATGGAAAAAAAGTTGACACAATGAGAACTCTTCCAAAACTAGTAGCTCAAACAACAGTCGGCAAAAATGTTATTTTAAAAATTTGGAGAAATCAAAAATTGATCTCAAAAAAAGTTTTACTTGGTAGATTAGAATCTTCTAAGGAATTTAAAGCAGAAAATGAAACTAAACCAGATACAAGCAAATATGTAAAAATAGAAGACTTAAAAATTTCAGTAAGAGATTTAAATAAAGACGATTTATCTAATCGTAATTTACCAAAAAATACTACCGGCGTAGTAATAATGGAAATATTAGAAGGAAGTCCTTTAATGTTTGTTGCAGAGAATGATATTATTGTCGAGTTACAAAAGAAAGATATTAAAAACTCAAAACAATTTTTAAATTTAGTTAAAGAAGCTATTAATAAAAATGAAAATACTCTTTATCTAGCAATTTATAATTCAAAAAATCAAAGATCATATTTAACTGTAAAATTAAAATAAGTTTTTATATTTTTAAGTTTAAAATGAAACAAGAAAATAAAATCATACTATTAGCTGGACCTACCGCTTCAGGAAAATCTAAATTAGCAATAAAGTTAGCGAACCATTTTAATGGTGAGATAATAAATGCTGACAGTATGCAAGTTTATAAAGAAATTTCTATTTTGACCTCAAAACCAAAATTAAAAGAGACAAAAGTTATTAAACATCATTTATACGGATTTAATTCTGTAAAAAAAAATTTTTCTACAGGGCAATGGCTTGAATTGACTTTAAAAAAAATTAAGGAGCAGTGGGATAATCAAAAAACTCCAATTATTGTTGGAGGAACAGGTTTGTATTTTAAGGCTTTAACAGATGGCTTAGTAAAAATTCCTGAAATACCTGAAAATTTAAGAAAAGAAATTAGAAAATTACATAAAAAAATAGGACAAAAAAATTTTTTTAACGAACTAATTAAACTAGATCCTTTAGCTAAAAACTTTGTCCTTTCTTCCGATGCTCATAGATCTATGAGGGTGTATGAAGTTAAAAAATTTACTAATAAATCATTATTTAAACTTATCCAAGATACTAAATCAAATTTTAAAGAAGATGTTTTTAAAAAATTATTTATTAATATTCCAAAAGAATTTTTAAACAAAAATATTGAAGAAAGAGTTGAAGCAATGTTTGAAGAGGGAGCCATAGAAGAAGTGATGAGATTTTCAAAAATTAAAGTTTATAGAGAACTTTCTCCAAACAAAATCATAGGAATTAAGGAAATAAAAGATCATTTGCGCGGAAAAATAACATTAACTGAAGCAAAAGAACTTATTGTTATAAAAACAAGGCAATACGCAAAAAGACAATTTACTTGGTCTAGAGGACATATGAAATCATGGAAGATGATTTATTCTCCAAATATTAATGATTTATATAAAAAAGCTATTAATAAAATATCCTAAAACTTGACCACAACCAAAACTCAGTTAGATTAGTCTTTATGGCAAATTTAATGACAGGTGCAGAAATAATTTTCAAAGTTTTGGAAGACCAAGGTGTAAAGCATATATTTGGTTATCCAGGAGGAGCTGTTTTACCTATATATGATGAACTAAAAAATCATAAAAAAATAAAACATATTTTAGTGCGTCATGAGCAAGGAGCAGGCCATGCTGCGGAGGGTTATGCTAGATCTTCAGGCAAACCAGGCGTCATGCTTGTAACCTCGGGACCAGGAGCCACGAATGCAGTTACTGCTTTAACTGATGCATACATGGACTCCATTCCTTTAGTTTGTATTTCGGGACAGGTGCCAACACACCTTATAGGAACTGATGCATTTCAAGAATGTGATACTACTGGTATAACAAGACCGTGCACAAAACATAATTGGTTAGTTAAAGATATAAAAAAATTATCATTAATTCTACACAAGGCGTTTGAAGTTGCTACAACAGGAAGACCGGGGCCAGTTTTAATTGACATACCGAAGGATATTCAATTTCAAAAAGGAAAATATTTAAAACCAAAAGAATTAAAAAATAATAATATTAAAACAAATATTAGTTTTAATAGTCAGGATGAAGATATAAATAAGGCAATCGAGCTTATCAAAAAATCTAATAGACCTATTTTCTACACTGGCGGTGGAGTAATTAATTCTGGTCCAAAAGCTACACAATTACTTAGAAAATTAATTTCATTAACAGGATTTCCAATTACATCTACACTACAAGGATTAGGTGCGTATCCAGGAAACGATCTTCAATTTTTAGGAATGCTTGGTATGCATGGTACATATGAAGCAAATAATGCAATGCATGATTGCGACTTGATGATAAATGTTGGCGCAAGGTTTGATGATAGAATAACAGGAAAAATTGATGAGTTTTCTCCTAAATCAAAAAAAATTCATATTGATATCGATCCATCTTCAATTAATAAAACTGTAAAGGTTGATTTAGCATTAGTTGGAGATGTTAAATTTGTGTTGGAGCATTTAATTTTGGTATTAGAAAAAAAATACCCAAATTTTGAAAATTCTAATAAGCAAAAAATATCAGCATGGTGGAGCCAGATAGAAAAGTGGAGAAAGAAAAATTCTTTGGGTTTTAAAAATAGCAAACAAGTTATTAAACCACAATTTGCTGTACAAAGACTTTATGAGTTAACTAAAGCACAAGATACTTTTATAACAACAGAAGTCGGTCAACATCAAATGTGGGCCGCTCAGCATTATAAATTTGATAAACCCAATAGATGGATGACCTCAGGTGGTCTTGGAACTATGGGCTATGGTTTGCCAGCTGCAATTGGTGTTCAGGTAGCTAATCCAGAAAAGCTTGTAATAGATATTGCAGGAGAAGCTTCGGTTCTAATGACGATGCAAGAAATGTCAACAGCAATTCAATATAAGTTGCCTATAAAAATATTTATTTTAAATAACGAGTACATGGGTATGGTAAGACAATGGCAAGAATTATTACATGAAAAAAATTATTCTGAAAGTTACACTGCAGCACTACCTGATTTTGTTAAACTAGCAGAAGCATATGGTTGTGTTGGAATTAGAGCTAACAATCCAGACGAATTAGATGAAAAAATTGTGCAAATGTTATCGATTAATAAACCTGTTATTTTTGATTGCGTAGTTGACAAGACAGAAAACTGCTACCCAATGATTCTTTCTGGAAAACCACACAATCAAATGGTATTAGGAAAACAAGACGAAGATGATGAAATTTCAGAAGATGGAAAGGTGTTAGTTTAGAGATGATTAAATCGGCTTATAGTTTTGCGACAAATAAAGAAAAAATTGAAAATCATATTATTGTTGTTTGGGTCGACAACGAAACAGGAGTTCTTGCAAGAGTGGTAGGTTTATTTTCTGGAAGAGGCTATAATATCGATTCCTTAGCCGTTGCAATGGTTGATAAGAAAAAAAACGTATCGCGAATAACTATAACAACATCTGGAACACCTCAGGTCCTTCAACAAATAAAATTGCAATTAGGAAAATTAGTGCCAGTGCATAAAGTTGCTGATTTTTCTAGAAATAAAAAAACATTAATAAGAGAAATGGTACTACTAAAAATTGTTTCGTCAAAAAATCAATTAAATAAAGCTAAGAAACTGTGTGATAAATATAAATGTATACTCTTAGACAAAACTGAAAAATATTTTGTGCTTGAGGTTTCAGCTTTAGAGAAGGAGATTGATATATTAATAAAAAAATTGCAGCCTCTAGGTTTGGTTAGTGTATCAAGAACAGGAGTTGTAGCCATGACAAAAGGAGAAGAAATTTTTAAACAAACTTAATAAAATTAGGAGAAAAATATGAAAATGTTTTATGAAAAAGACACAAATGTAAATTTAATTAAAGAAAAGAAGATTGCAATTTTTGGTTACGGTAGCCAGGGACATGCACACGCCCTTAACTTAAAAGATAGCGGAGTTAAAGAAATAGTAGTAGCACTAAGAGATGGATCTTCTAGCAAAGCAAAAGCTGAATCAAAGGGATTAAAAGTTATGAGTCTATCTGATGCCGCAGCGTGGGCAGATGTCGTGATGATTCTAACACCTGATGAATTGCAAGCAACAATATATAAAAATCATATTGAGCAAAGAGTTAAAGAAGGAACAAGTATAGCTTTTGCTCATGGTTTAAATGTTCACTACGATCTAATTAATGTTAGAAAAGATTTAGATGTATTTATGGTGGCTCCAAAAGGACCAGGACACCTAGTTAGAAGTGAGTACGAAAAAGGAGGAGGCGTCCCCTGTCTTTTTGCGGTTCATCAGAATGGCTCTGGAAAAGCAAGAGATCTAGCCATGTCTTATGCTTCTGCGGTTGGAGGAGGAAGATCAGGAATTATAGAAACAACTTTTAAAGATGAGGTAGAAACAGATTTGTTTGGTGAACAAACAGTTTTATGTGGAGGGTTAGTTGAGTTAATTAAAAATGGTTATGAAACTTTAGTTGAAGCAGGTTATGAACCAGAGATGGCATATTTTGAAACCGTTCATGAAGTAAAATTAATAGTCGATTTAATTTACGAAGGTGGAATTGCTAATATGAATTATTCTATCTCAAATACTGCAGAATATGGGGAATATGTTTCTGGGCCAAGAATTATAAATAAAGACGAAACAAAGAAAAGAATGAAAGAAGTATTAAATGATATTCAATCAGGCAAATTTACCAAACAGTGGATGGATGAGTGTAAAAGTGGCCAAAAAAAATTCTTAAAAACGAGAAAAGATTTAGCCAATCACTACATTGAAAAAGTTGGGTCCGAACTTAGAGCTATGATGCCTTGGATTGGAAAAAATAAATTGGTTGATAAGGACAAAAATTAGCAAGTTTCTTTAATTTTTTGTTCCATTAAAAAAAATAAAACCATTTTAGGGATTTAAATTTAAAAATCTTTTGCACATAATCCGCTTTGGTTGTATTATAATCATTGAAAAAATTAATATTTTCAAGCTGAAGCTTATGCAAAGGAACAATGCCCGAAGACACAAATAGAGTTTATATATTTGATACTACTATGCGTGATGGAGAACAATCTCCTGGAGCGTCGATGAGTCTTGAAGAAAAATTAAATATCTCATACTTATTTGATCAAATTGGAATTGATATTATTGAAGCTGGATTTCCAGCAGCATCCAAGGGAGACTTTGAAGCTGTTACTGAAGTTAGTAAAATTTTAAAAACATCAGTTCCTTGTGGTTTATCAAGGCACATTAAAAAAGATATAGATGCATGCAACGAGTCATTAAAAGCTGCAGAAAGATTTAGAATTCATACTTTTATTTCTACTAGCCCTTTACACATGAAGCATAAATTAAATAAAAATTCTGAAGAAGTTTTAGAAGCAATTAAAGAACATGTAACTTATGCGAGGAAATTTACTGATGATGTTGAATGGTCTTGTGAAGATGGAACTAGAACAGATCTTGATTTTATGTGCAAAACAATTGAATTAGCGATTAAGTGTGGAGCAAGGACAATTAACATACCAGATACGGTTGGATATTCAGTTCCTTCTGAATTTACAGGAATTATTAAACATTTGATGAATAAAGTACCAAACATAGATAAAGCAATTTTATCAACTCATTGCCATAACGATCTTGGTCTTGCAGTCGCAAATTCGTTAGCTGGAGTAGTTGCGGGAGCAAGACAAGTAGAATGCACTATAAATGGAATAGGGGAAAGAGCTGGCAATGCTGCACTTGAGGAAATAGTAATGGCAATGAAAACTCGAAATGATTTAATGCCATTTCATACAAATATTAACACAAAGCTATTAAATAAAGCATCCAAAATGGTATCAAGCGCCACATATCCAGTTCAATTTAATAAAGCGATAGTGGGAAAAAATGCCTTTGCTCATGAAGCGGGAATACATCAAGATGGGATGTTAAAAAATAGAAACACATATGAAATAATGACACCAGAAAGTGTTGGTGTAAAGCAAAGCTCATTAGTAATGGGAAAACATTCTGGCAGACATGCTTTTAAAGAAAAGTTAAGCGATCTTGGTTATACAGGAGTTACAGACGATATAATTCAAACAGCTTTTGGCAAATTTAAAGTTCTCGCTGATAAGAAAAAACATGTATATGATGATGATATTGCTTCTTTAGTTGACGACAGTTTAATTAAAGAAGATAACGTTATAAATTTAAAATCTTTAAAAGTTTTTGCTGGAACAGGGGAACCACAAAAAGCAGATATGACATTAGAAATTTATGGAAAAATTAAAAAAGCATCTGAAACAGGAGATGGTCCAGTTGATGCTATTTTTAAATGTATAAAGAAATTATATCCTCACGATGTCAAGTTGCAATTATATCAAGTACATGCTGTCACCGAAGGAACAGATGCTCAAGCAACTGTAAGTGTAAGGATTGAAGAAAAAGGAAAAACAACTGTAGGCCAAGCTGCCGACACAGATACTCTTGTTGCTTCTGCAAACGCTTATTTAAATGCATTAAATAAGATGATTATAAAAAGAAATAAAACAGCTCCTGAAGAGTATGAGCACAAAACTATGAAAGGTATATAATGTTTAATTTTGGATTTAAAAAACTAAGCCAAATCTGGTCAACAGATATGGCTATTGACTTAGGAACAGCTAACACTTTAGTTTTTGTAAAAGGGCAAGGAATTGTCCTTAACGAACCTTCTGTTGTTGCAATAATTGAAGATAAAGGAAAAAAATCAGTACTAGCGGTGGGGGACGAAGCAAAAACAATGTTAGGAAGAACGCCTGGAAATATATCAGCAGTAAGACCGCTAAGAGATGGAGTGATAGCTGACTTTGTAGTAACAGAAGAAATGATAAAACACTTTATTAAAAAAGTTCATAAAAAAAGAGCTTTTGCTAATCCTAGAATATTAATTTGCGTTCCTACTGGATCAACACCAGTAGAAAGAAAAGCGATTCAAGACTCCGCTTTAGCAGCAGGAGCAAGAAAAGTTCAATTAATTGAAGAACCTATTGCTGCAGCTATAGGAGCTGGACTTCCTATTTCTGAAGCAACAGGATCTATGGTTGTTGATATTGGAGGAGGAACTACAGAAATTGCCGTTTTATCTTTAGGAGGAGTAGTTTATGCAAACTCTTTAAGAGTAGCAGGCGATGCAATGGATGCAGCTATTATTTCTTATATGAGAAAAACATTTAATTTATTAGTTGGCGAAGCAAGTGCAGAAAAAATCAAAAAAGAAATTGGAACAGCTTTTCCTACAAGCGGAAATACCTATTTAATGAAAGGAAGAGACATAAGATCAGGAACACCAAAAGAAATATCATTAAAAGAGGAAGATACCTGCGAAGCGTTAAAACCAATTCTTAGTCAAATATTAGGTGGGATTAAAGATGCATTAGAAAAAACACCACCAGAACTATCTGCTGATTTAGTTGATATGGGATTAGTGTTAACTGGAGGTGGGGCTCTTCTTAAAAATATCGATAAATTGATAACAAAAGAAACGGGGTTGCCTGTTGTTATTGCTGAAGACCCATTATCTTGTGTTGCTCTTGGTACGGGAAAAGCTTTAGATCAAGAAGAAACATTTTCTACTATGTTAGTAAATTAATAATTTTATAATTAATTATGGACACAAGTCGTGATGATGTTGGTATAGCATTTCGATCAGCTCTTTTATCTAAAAGTTCAAAACAAAGATTTTCTTTATTTGGTTTAGTAATTTTATCAATATTATTTATTTTTGCAGAAAGCTTAGAGTTGAAAGCATTCAACTATCTAAGATCTTTTATAAAAGACACAATTTATCGAGGATCTATAATTGTTTCAGCTCCATCAAAAACTTTTAGCAGTATCACCAAAACTACCGCAGAACACATAAATCTTTATGGGGATTATACAAAATTAAAGTTAGAGAACGATAAATTAAAAGACAACTCATCAAAGTTAAAATTTTTAGAACTAGAAAACACCCAATTAAAAAATTTAATTGATGAACAAGTAGCTACAACTGAAAATTTTGTAAGTGCAAGAGTTATGATTGATAAACAAAGTCCATATCTTAATTCTTTTATAATTAACATTGGAAGTAATAAAAATATAAAAAATGGTATGGCAGTTTTAGATGGAAGTAATTTTATTGGGAGAATCGTAGATGTAAATTTTTTTTCTTCTAGAGTTTTACTTGTTTCAGATTTGAATAGCAGAATTCCTGTTATTATTGAGCCATCAGCCAATCATGCAATTCTTAACGGGCATGGAGAGAGCGAAGCAACTTTGGAGTATTTGCCTGAAGTGCACAAACTTCAAAATGGGGATAAAGTTTTTACATCTGGAAAAGAAGGAATTTTTAATGTTGGTATACCTATTGGAGAAGTCAAAATTGATAAAAACGCAATTAAAGTTTTATTATTTTCTGACTTAAGCCAAATTAGTTTTGTAAATATAAATGTAAACAAAATGGATGATAAGTAGAATTTATGGCCTTATTTTCTGATAGATTAAAATTTAATTTTTTTAATTACTTACCTGTTTTTTTGCTTTTTTTTATTTCTTTAAACGGAAAGTCTACGGTTGAATTTAAATTTTTATCATTAAATATTCATTATATATTAGTTTACTTTTGGGTGCTGAGACAGCCCCAAAGACTCGGTTATGGTTTTATATTTCTGTCGGGGATAATTAGTGATGTTATTTTCGGTCTTCCATTAGGAATAAGCGCCCTATCTTTATTGGTCATTGCTGCAGTTGCTGCATATGTAAGAGTTGTAACTGTAAGAATAACTTTAATAAACGATTGGATAAGCTTTATTCCAGCCTTACTGTTAGCAAATTTTATCTATTTTTTATCATTATATTTTTCAGGCCTTTCAGTTGACTATTTATATCTTTTTAAAAATTCGGTATTCACTTTTATTTTTTATCCAATTTTGTGGGTAATATTTTCACTAACTCTAAATATAATGAGATCGTAATTTTATGAATATTTTTTCAGAAACATTTCAAAATAAATCAAGAATAATTTCACGAAGAATGTTTGTTTTGTCCACATTAAAAGCTGCTGTTTTTATAAGTATAATTAGTCGCTTATTTTATTTGCAAATTTCTGAAAATATAAAATATAGATCTTTATCAGACAAAAATCGCTTAAGAGAGTGGAAAATAGTTCCACAAAGAGGAATATTAGAAGATTACTTTGGAAAAAAAATAGCAAAAAATACTCAAGTTTTTCAATTGCACATGATTCCTGAAGATGTTCCTAATTTAGAAGTTTTATTTTTTAAACTTTCTAAAATTATAAATTTTAATAAAGAAAAAAAAAGATATTTACTTAAAAAGCTAAAGAAACGTAAACCGTGGGAACCTATTATTATTTCGGACAATCTTTCATGGGAAGAATTTTCAAGATCAAATCTTCTTTTGCACGAAATTCAAGGAATAAAACCAGTGGTCTCTGTAGGAAGAAAATATATTTCTGACGGCTCCTCGTCACACATTATAGGATATGTTTCTGACTTGAGTGTTAAAGATTTAGAAAATAGCGAGCTATTAAGACAAATTAATACACCAGGTCTAAAAACAGGAAAAATTGGACTAGAAAAACTTTTAAATAATAAAATGATTGGTAAGCCAGGGATTCAAAGATTTGAGGTTAACGCATATGGCAAAAGAATAAAGGAGTTAAAGTTTACATATGGTGAGGCAGGGCAAAATTTTAGAACAACTTTAGATCATGAGGTGCAAACATTTACTCAGAAAATTTTGAAAGGTACCAGTTCATCAGTTTGTGTTATGGACATATATACTGGTGACATAGTTACTCTAGTGTCAAACCCAACATATGATGCTAATAAATTTGTGCACGGAATCAGCTCTAGCGATTGGGAGGAATTAATTAAAAACAAAAGAAAACCTCTACTTAACAAAGCTATGTCTGGACTTTACCCACCAGGTTCAACAATAAAACCGATAGTAGCACTTTCAGCTTTAGAAAATGATGTAATAAGTCCAAAACTTGTTATCGAATGCAGAGGTAGCGTAGAACGTTATGGAACCACATACCATTGTTGGAAGGAAAAAGGTCATGGATTTATGAACTTACGAAATGCAATTAAACAATCATGTGATGTTTACTTTTATGAAATAGCCCGAAGATTGGGAGTAGACAGATTAGCAGTGACTGCTAGAAAATTTGGTTTAGGTGAAAAAGTCTTAGATTCATTTAATGAAGAAAAATCTGGTGTTGTGCCTGACACAAAATGGAAATTAGAAAATATAGGAAGGGGATGGCTCATTGGAGAAACTATGATAACTGGAATTGGTCAAGGTTACTTTCAAACAACCCCAATACAATTATGTTTAATGATTTCTCAATTCGCTAATGGCGGATATAAAATTAAGCCAAGAATTATTGATGATAGATATGCTTTGCAAAATACTATCAACGCATGGAGACAAGAATTTATTTCAAAAAATAAAAATGAAAATTTCAACAACCCAAACTTAAAAAAATTGTATAAAAATCAAGAAAATATTAAATTTATACTTGATGCTTTATACGGAGCTACTAATGAACCACAAGGAACATCTTATAGATCAAGATTTACCTCACCCGAATATATGTATGCTGGAAAAACGGGTACATCACAAATTCGTACTATCACTAAAGAAGAAAGAAAATTAAAAATAAAAAACAAAGATTTGCCATACGAAAAAAGAGATCACGCCTTATTTACTGCATTTGCTCCGTATTTAAAGCCGCGGTATGCGATCAGCATTGTAGTTGAACACGGAGGAGCCGGTAGCTCAGGAGCTGCACCAATCGCCAAACAAATAATAAAAAAAGTTTTAGATAGAGATAAGTTAAGAAAAAAATATCAATTAGATTTATATGAAAATATTTAAAGCATGAAATCAAATTACTATAGTGGGCCAAAAAGTCTTAAAGATAAAATAGTAGATTTGGATTTTGTATTAATTTTTCTAGTTTTTTTATTAGGCATAATTAGTATTTGTGCCATGTACTCAACGGAACAAGGAAACTTTGGTTATTATACTAAAAGTCACTTTTATAGATTTTTCTCTTTTTTTACAATGTTTCTATTATTTTCTTTTTTTGGAATAAATTTTTGGCAAAAAACTGCTTATTTATTTTATTTAATTATACTTCTTTTGTTATTAGCAGTTGATTTTTATGGCGTTTCTTCTTCTGGTTCAAAACGTTGGATTAATCTTTTTTTTATAAATCTTCAGCCTTCAGAATTAATGAAAATTGCTATAATTGTTTTTTTATCTAAATATTATTATAAAATTCCATCAGATCAAATTACAAGTTTCAAGCATCTTTTTACGCCTATAATTTGTTTGATGGTTCCTGTTATTTTAGTTGCCTCACAGCCAGATCTTGGGACGTCAGTGTTAATTTTAATTAGTGGTATTGGCGTGGTTTGGTTAACTGGATTTAGAATTAAATATTTTTTGTACTCATCCTTTATTTTTATTTGCATGCTACCAGTTGGCGTAGCGCTTTTAAAACCTTACCAAAAATCCAGAATCTTAACTTTTTTAAACCCTGAAAGAGATCCCTTAGGCGCAGGTTATCAAATTATACAATCAAAAATTGCTATTGGTTCAGGAGGATTTTTTGGAAAAGGTTTTTTGCAAGGAAGTCAAAGTTATTTAGATTATTTACCTGAAAAACACACAGATTTTATATTTACTCTCTTTGCAGAAGAATTTGGGTTGGCCGGCTCTCTTCTGTTGCTAGTCATATATGTGTTAATAATTTATAGAATTGTATTGATTGGAAATATTTCCAGAAATAATTTTGCAAAGTTGTATTGTTATGGTTTTGCGACAGCTTTCTTTGTTTATGTTGCTGTTAACATGTCAATGGTTCTAGGCTTACTACCTATAGTAGGTGCTCCTCTGCCGATCATGTCATATGGTGGATCATCAATGTTGTCCATAATGATAGGTTTATCAATAGCGATGAGTTGTAAAATTTACAATGATGCAGAATAAATACAAGCATTAAAACTTTTCCATATAAACAACTAAAGGTTGTATTTATATTTTTTTACCTCAAGAGTAAATTATTAATTTTTTTTTTAGTTTTTAAAAACAGGTTTTTTGTGTTTAACTTAAGCATGTTTAAAAATCTTCGCAGCACAGAATTAAAAAAAATTAATAATAGCGGCCGTTCTTATATTGGTGAAACTTTACAAATTGAAGGAGATTTAAGGACTGCTGGCTCAATAGATGTTGCTGGACTCATCAATGGAAATATATTCGTTTCAGAATTGATTGTAAAAGAAACTGGATCAATAAGAGGAGAAATTGAAGCAGGCACAGTAGAAATAAATGGACATGTAGAAGGAAAAATATTAGCTGATGTAGTTATTATTGGAAGATCTGCTGTAATTAAAGGTGATATTGCATTTAAAAATACTTTAAAAACAGAAGAGGGTGCTGATATCGAAGGATTTATCAAGCGACTAAATAACGGAAAGTCAAATACAGAAGAAGACATAGCTATTGAAGGAATTGTTGAAAGAAAAGAGATAAGAAAACCTAAGGTAGTTCATGTCGTGCAGCATAAAGAAGCTGTATAAGTTGTCACTTCAAAATTAAGTTTCAAACAAGATATACTCAAAATTATTATGAATGAAGATAATAACTTAAAGTCTTCAGTCGGGGTTGTGGGTGCTGGCATACAAGGAGTTTGTATATCACTCAACCTTATTAAAAAAGGTTTTAAGGTAACTGTTATAGATCGAGAAGATCCAGGTAAAGAATCAGCTTCATATGGCAACGCAGGACATTTTTCTCCATACGCATCCGTTCCTATTAATAGGCCAGACATATTAGCAGATGTGCCTTCAATGTTGCTAAATTCAAAAGGACCACTTTCTTTAAAATGGAATTATGTACCAAAAATGATTCCTTGGATTTTAAAATTTATAAGGA
>Ga0114993_10004356_pt1 | contig 14083 bp, 15 predicted proteins | sample ArcticOcean_MG_C_FD_87042 | JGI IMG/M metagenome (GOLD analysis project Ga0114993, IMG submission 87042) | Marine microbial communities from western Arctic Ocean - ArcticOcean_MG_CB2_150 | ecosystem: Environmental > Aquatic > Marine > Oceanic | place: Arctic Ocean: Canada Basin | collected...
AGTTCCTGTTTAATATTCGGCGAATCTACCTTCTTGTAATTGTTCAAAACAGTTCCTTTGATCATGGAATTAAGCCGGTTTTCATCTACTTCGTATGAATGACTGATTATACCATCCTTTTTTCCTAGCATATCCAATGCAATAATTTGTTCTCCAACATACTTGTCAAGTGATGCAACATAGAAAATAACATACTCAGCAATGTTTATCGCTTGTAACAAAGGTTGAATCTTTTCTGGGAATCCATTTGGAATAACCCATGTTCTAATAACATCAGATTCCTTTTTATCATAAAGTGTAAGATCTGTTGCGGTTCCTTTTTTACCAAAGTCATTTGCAATTGTCTGCTCACCAAGAACAACAAAATTTATTGAATTCATGGAAATGACCTAAGAACTGCAGCATAACTTACAAACCTATGATTTTTTGGCCTAACCATTGTTTGTGAATATTTTGATATTGTTTTTCCTTTTGCGCCCTTGTAACCTATTGGAGTAACATTCCAATTCCAGTCATCTACACTACGAAGCACGTCGTCATATGGACTATAATAATTCCTGATTTTTGTCGCAACAATTTTTTGTACATATGAAGCATTTTTTACACTTAATGCATCACTGGGAATAGAACCACCAAAAAGATAAACCGCCTCAATAATTCCTTTGTTTCTAGTATTCTTTGCAAGATTTTTTATCGTACTTAGGATTACGTGCGCACCAAGTGAGTGTCCCATGAGTCTAATTTTTGTTTCTGGACTTTTTTGTTTAAAATCAGTAACAAACTTTGCCAAGTTTCTTCCATTCTTATTTGCAATAATCACACCAACATGTAATGCATGAAGTGCATGTAGAATATACTGTGCACCTGTAGTGTTTGAATCATAGCTGTATCCTATAACAGGATTTTTGTAACCAAGTTGTACTAATTTCCTCTTTGCAATAATAAATTTTGTAAGTGCACCAGATGTATTATTTCTTAAACCATGAATCATTATTGTTATCTCTTTTGTACCGACTAACGCATCAAAGATTCGTTTTGGATATAGACGATATGTTTGATTTGTAATTGTTATTCCAGAATCTAGGCTATAAAATCCCCTAGTGGATATACGTGGGAAAATCTTTTTCAATTTAGATATCAGTCTCAAGCTTCTTCTTTTGTTCTTCAATAACAGATTCTTCTACCTTATCAAAGACTGGGGATACCTTCCCAAGACTGTGACCCTGTTTTATTATAATGTTAGATATTTCATCAAAGCGTTGTGTTGATACGTCTCCATCCATTCCTAATTGTACCCAAATTTTTTGTGATGATTTGGGTAAGAATGGGTAAATAGCAACTGCTAAACTTCTAACTGCATTTACAGATAAGTACACGCATGAATTTGTACCTGGACCTTTCTTCCATGGTTCCTTATGCTGAAAGTATTGATTAAAATGTGCTGAAAGTTGTAATATTTTTTTTAACGCTCTATCGAGATGATTTTGTTCCATTAATGTACCTATTTCTAAAACAAAATCTTTAATTTTTTTCTCTGCTTCTTTATCCATTTCATCAAATTCTTCTGGACCAGGAACAACACCATCAAATGCCTTAACAGTAAATCCAAGTGCGCGGTTAATCAAGTTTCCAAAATTTCCTATCAATTCAGAATTAATCTTGATAGCAAATTCATCCCAATCAAAATTAAGATCATCTTGCGAGTATGGATTTATTGATATAAGATAAAACCTAAGATAGTCAGTTGGGAATATTTCTAAAAAATCTTTCAGACCGATATACCAATTCCTACTCTTTGAGATTTTTTTTGCTTGTAATGTGAGATGACCTCTAGTAGGAATATAATCAGGGAGTTTATACTCCTCCTCAATTCCTAGACGCATTGCAGGTAAAAACAGATAGTGATGATAGACAATATCTTTTCCAATGAAATGATAGATATCAGATTCATTCCAAAAAGTTTTTCCATCCTTCCCATTATCGTTTAGAAATTTTATAGCTGAAGAAATGTATGCGAGATGATTATCAAACCAACCATAAAATACTTTTTTACTTACACCATTAATTGGTACAGGAACGCCCCAAGATATATCACGTGTGATATCCCAATCAACAAGTCCTTCCCTGATCCAATTTTGTACATATTTTTTTACGTCTTTTTGAAGATTTTGGTTTCCATCAAGATATTTTGATAGTTTATCTGAAAAATTTTTCAGTTTGAAAAAGTAATGCTTTGTTTTTTTCTTAATTGGTGTTTCGCCACAAATTGAACAGTGAGGGTTTTCAATCTCTTCCGGAACACGACCACATTTTTCGCATAGATCAGAATATTGGTCAACTGCTTTACAATATGGACATGTGCCTACTACATATCTATCTGGTAAAAATTTCTTGTCATTATTACAATAAAACTGAATGATCTCGTTTTCGTAAATATGACCAGCCCGTTGGAGTTTCTTAAAAACATCTTGGACAAATTTCCTATTCTCAGGTGAGCTTGTCTTGTAAAAGATATCAAATTCTATATCAAATGCTGCAAAATCATTAGCGTCACGCTTATTCCAATATTCGACATATTCCTCAGGGGTTTTTCCTTCCTTCTCAGATTGTATTAAAATCGGTGTTCCAAAATCGTCAGATGCGCATATGTAATATGCCTCAACTCCCTTTTGTTTTAGAAATCTTGTTGTAACATCAGCTGGTAGATACGTAGATGCAACATGACCAAGATGAATTTCTCCATTTGCATATGGTAATGCACTTGTAATAATTGCCTTTGAATTCATTTGATTTAGGTTTTGTAAAGTTGGGTTAAGAAGTTTACCAACTACTCATGTATTTGATCTGTTCCTTTGTTAACTTGTCAATCTTAACACTCATAGCTTTCAAAGCATCAATTGCAATTTGCCTATCTATTTCCTTTGGAACAGCAACAACCTTTTTTGGCATTTTTTTATGATTTTTTAGAATATAATGAATTGAAAGTAATTGATTTGAGAATGACTGTGCCATAACTTCCGGTGGATGACCTTCTGCAGCAGTCAAATTAGCTATTCTACCCTCACCAATAAGATAGACTTTTTTACCATTTTTCAGGACACACTCATCAAGATATGGACGAACTCGTCTAACAGATTTTGATTGCTTCAGAAGAAACTTAGAGTCTACTTCAACATCAAAGTGTCCAACATTCCCAAGTACAGCACCATTTTTCATTGTTAAGATATGCTCCTTTCTGATAATGCTGGTCATCCCAGTTGTTGTTATAAAGATCTCACCAATTTTTGCAGCTTGTGACATTGGCATTACATCAAAGCCATCCATATGCGCTTCTAGTGCACGTATTGGGTCTACTTCTGTTACTATGACTTTGGCATTCATTCCACGAAAGTTTGCCGCAACACCCTTTCCAACCCATCCATAACCTGCCACTACAATCCTTTTAGATGCAAGTAACAAATTCATAGCTCGCAAATAACCATCGATTGTACTCTGTCCAGTTCCATATTTGTTATCAAACATATGTTTAGTGTACGCGTCATTGACTGAGATTACTGGATAACGAAGTTTACCTTGTTTTTCTACAGCTCTAATTCGATTTACACCTGCAGTTGTTTCTTCTGTTGCACCAAAAATTTTTAATGAACTATATTTTTTATCAAAATGCGCTTTTACGTTCATATCAGAACCATCATCTGTTAAAATCTGTGGTTTATGATTTAGAACTTGTTGGATACACCAATCATATTCCTTAGCACTTTGCCCAGCCCAACAATATGTATGAATTCCCTGTGAAGCAAGAAAAGCTGCTATATCATCTTGAGTAGTAAGTGGATTTCCACCACAACATGCAACATTAGCACCCAACTCTTTGACGCCCATAAGTAAAACTGATGTTTCCTTTGTTATATGCAAACAAAATCCTACTGTAATTCCTTTAAACGGTTTTGATTTTTTTAGACGATTTATAGTATTATCTAGAATCTGCATATGAGATCTTGCCCACTCATAAGAAAGATTGCCTTGCTTTGCTAATTTTAGATTTTTTACCTTACTCAATGTAAACATCTATTTTATATCTATATAAAATCCTATCAGCATTGAAAAACTTTTTACCTAAACTAATTATTCTGTAACAGAATGGTATGGAAAAAAATAACTGAAAAAAATGTAATATCATCTAATAGTGGAAAAGAATTTGATATTGATGGGAAAAAAATTGCTGTTTTTAATCAGGGTGGATATCATGCATTAGATGCTATATGCGTACACCAAGATAATTCGATCGCTGCAGGTAAACTAGATGGCAACATTGTTGAATGCCCATCACACTTTTGGCATTATAATATCAAAACAGGTGAACTTCAAGATTATCTGAAGGGTGTAAAACTCCAAACGTATCCAATTGAAGAAAGGGATGATGGAGTATACATTGATTTATAGTAAAAATTAGTTTCTAAAAAAAATCATTTAATAGTAATTTTATTTTGGATGAATTTTCATATATTACATTAAGAACCTGGTTAAATCCAGCTTGTACCACTGGATCATTTTTTATATTTTCAATATCACTAGATGCAGCATTAGCATATGGTGAAATAAACACCTCAAAACTATCAGATAATAATAGAAAAGCCCCAGCACCAAAAATTAGTATTGTTAATACCAGCTTACCAATCATTCACTATCATTTTTAAAAACCAATAAAAAATCCGTAATGTAATTTTATTGATTAATTGAAAAAAATAATTGTTGTAATTCATTAGATAACAATTTTTATGCCTATAATTCAAAGGTGGTTCAATGAATTCAGAGATTTTGCAGGAAGTTTTGAGGCAAGATTATACAAATATTCAGGAAAATATACTATCATTTCTAAAAAATAAGGTTTCAGAGAAAAAATCTGATGGTGTTATCTTTGGCCTCAGTGGTGGTATAGACTCTGCAACAGTTGCATACCTATGTAAAAAAATAGATGATGTGAAAGAGGTATTAGCACTTGTAATGCCTGACTCTGCTATATCTCCATCAAGCGAGACCGGTGACGCACTAAAAATTATTGGTGAGATTGGAATTAATTACAAGCTTATTGATATTAATACTATTCATAAAAGATACTCAAATTATCTAGAACCTGATGATCTTGCATTAGGAAACCTACGTGCCAGAATAAGATCAAATATAATTTATTATTATGCAAATCTAAAAAATCTCCTTGTTTTAGGTACAAGTGACAAAAGCGAATATCTTATTGGGTATTTCACTAAGTTTGGTGATGGAAGTGCAGACCTACTGCCGATAGTATCACTTTACAAAACACAACTGCGAGAATTAGCTAAAGCCATAGGTGTACCAAATAACATAGTTACTAAAAAAAGCAGTCCCAATCTCTGGAAAGGGCATGATGCAGAAAAAGAAATTGGTATATCATATGAAGAAATTGACTCAATATTGTATTGTTTGTTTGATAAAAAACTATCGTTGGATGAGACTATTCAAAAAACAGAAATTTCAAAAAAATCTGTAGAAAAGATTTACCAGATGTACCAAAATACTGAACACAAAAGAATTTTGCCTGAGAGAGTGTAAAAAATTAATGCAGATATTTGATACACTCAGAAATATGAAAATAGAGTTAGAATTTTCAGATAAGGTTAAGATCTACTTATGTGGTGTAACAGTTTACGATGATGCCCACATAGGACATGCAAGGACAATAATTGTTTTTGATGTATTACGTAGATTCTTGGAATCACAAAAAATACATGTTGAATTTATTCAAAATTTTACCGATGTTGACGATAAAATATTAGAACGAGCACGTCAAGAAAAAACAACACCAGTAGAACTTGCTAAGAAATACACTGAAAACTACTTTCGTGATTTTGATAAACTGAATGTGAAAAGAGCTACCAAATATCCTAATGCAAGTGACCACATTGAAGACATGCAAGATCTTATTTCTAATCTTATCGATAAAAAATTTGCATATATAACAAAAAATGGAATCTATTTTTCCGTTTCAAAATTTACTGAATATGGAAAATTATCTAAGAAAAATGAAAAAGAAGAATCGACAGAAGAGCATCGGATAGCAGTAGATGAGGAAAAAAAGAATCCAGCAGATTTTGCGCTCTGGAAGATTGGCAAATCTGAACGATCCTGGCCTAGTCCATGGGGTGAGGGTAGACCTGGATGGCACATCGAATGTTCTGCAATGAGCTTAAAGTATCTGGGTGATGGTTTTGAGATTCATGGTGGAGGACGAGATCTTATTTTTCCACATCATGAAAATGAAATTGCTCAATCAGAATCTTTTACGTCAAAACAATTTGCAAAAATTTGGATGCATGTTGGTATGATAACGATAAATGGTGAAAAAATGTCAAAATCTATTGGAAATGTAAAGTCAGTAAATCATGTTTTAGAAAACTGGGGTCCAAATATCATTAGATTATTTTGCCTTTCTGGTAGTTACTCAAAACCAATTGATTATTCTGAAAGGCTCTTAAAAGAAAACACAGCAAAACTTAGACAGATAGAATCATGTTATTATCAACTTAGGCTAGCGGAAGGTCCTGGTACTAATTCAACTGCCGATAAATTTGTTAATGGATGTAAAAATGAATTTGATTCAGCGTTGAATAACGACTTTAACACTCCACTGGCACTTACCGCCTATTACAAATTGATTAGAGAGGTCAATGTACTATCACAAAATGAAGAAATTACACAAAATTCTGCAAAAATGATTTTGCAAGAATTTGAAAGAATGTCAGATATCCTAGCAATACAGATTGTGAAGGTAACAGATGAAGAAAAAAATCAAATTAATGAAATGATAAAGAAGCGTGATAAATACAGAGTAGAAAAAAACTATCTAGAGGCTGACAAAATAAGAGATGAAATAGCAAGTAAAAATATTATCTTTATTGATCATAAAAATAAAACAACGTGGGTAAAACAAGAAAAAATTAAGGCTGGATAATTACTTTTTTGATGCGCTAACAAGAGAAATAACATCTCTATCTCGTAATTGATAATTTGTTGGAACTCTCAAATTATATCTTAGATCTTTTGCATATAGAAGACCCTTAATTAAATCAGAATGGATCTCTTTTGCTAAATCAATTACAGTAGAACCATCTTTCAGTAATATAAGATCTGGAAGTATTCTACCTTTTTTATCAGATAGATTTTCTGGCATGGCTACAGGATAAATTGAATTCATTTTTAACAATTTGAAAACTGTGATATTTATTGCAAATTGAACTCCAGTATGCATGTATTCTCCCATAATATCACTTTGTATGAAATTAAGGGCGTTCTTTTGTTTTTCATTTAGATCGTCCGCTCTTAGTATATCAAATTGTTCTGAACCAGGAGAATACTTGATGAGTTCTTTTTGTTCCGCGCGTCTTAGTGACAGTTCACTATCTGCGCTTGCTGGAACCACAATCATATCATTATATCTCTCACGAAGACGCTGAAAATTTTTTGCCGCTCCTTTGATATCTATTTTGTTTGCTACAATTAAAGTTGGTTTAGAAATTCTCCTTAATTGAGTTGCAAATTTCTTGCTGTCATTAATATCATAGTTTTCAATATTCTTGTCTTCAAGTTTAGTGGTTTTTAGTGTCTCCTTCACATGGATTTTTTTTACACCCATACCCTGATACAATTCTGTTAATGCATTGATTTGATCATTGTCAGATTCCACCATTTTTTGGAGTTTATCTCTATTCCCCTCTAAGATTTTTTGGTACCACATGTTTAACTCCTCCTCAATATCAGCAAAATCAGAAACAGGATCTCCAGTTCCTACTTCAGTTATTCGCCCACTAGAATCAATACCACCAGATGCGTCTACAATATGTAATAGTGCATCTGATTGTGATGCAATTGAAAGAAATTGGTTACCCAATCCTTTTCCTTTCCATGCGTCTTTAATCAATCCAGGCAAATCAATCAATTCGATTGGAATATAGCGCCATCCATCCTTGCACTTTGAATTAATTGGATTATCCTCTACATTAAATTCAGGATGTACACAAAGTGTAATTGCATGTCCAATAGAGATTGATGATTTTTTAGTTGTAAAGGGATAGGTTGAAATTTCATCAGATGATAATGTAGATGAATTGAAGAATGTAGTTTTACCTGTATTTGTCTTACCGATAAGCCCAATTTTAATTGGCATGAATAAAAAGCGAGTTCAAATTATTTATCTTTACTGTCTTGGTCTACTTTATTTTTGAGTTTGTTGCATGAATTTTCTAACTCGGAAATCATCCAACGTATTTCACTTAAATCTTCTTCAGTTAGCTCATCATTCCATTTTTCCAAAATCAATTTAGAAATTTGTGAGCAATTATACAATAATGACCAATATGGATGATGTTCAGCTGTTGAATCTGCTAGTTCTTGAATATCATATAATGCTCTTTCCGCGCGTGATACTGGATCATCACTAGTATCCATGATTAGAAAAGGCGTTGGTGTTCAGCTAGCATACATCTGTTAAAAATAACCATAATTCCATTACTCCTTGCAAGTTCTTCAGCCTCAACATTATGAATACCCTCTTGAAGCCAAATCACTTTTGGTTTCTTTTTAATTGCATCTTTAACAAATGATAATACATCCTCTGATGGCCTAAAAATGTCTACAACATCAACATGGTGATCCAATGATGATATATTTGGATAAGATTTTTTCTCTAATATCTCAGTAGAATTAGGATTGATAGGCGTAATTTCAAATCCCTGTTCAGATAAATATTTTGGAACAAAATGAGCCGCCTTATTGACGTGTTTTGACATTCCAACAACAGCAATTTTTTTTAATCTAAATATTTCTTTTATTTCTTCATCAGTATGAGAATCACTTTCCATGAATTTTATGGTAGAACTTAGTTTTTATAATTTTCAGTATAGATAGTAATCATGCTTACTTCCTTTGATCACTTTAGCTTCCTCAAAATTCTTTCTTTTTTAAAGGTCCATCAACCAGAATTTTTATCGGGACAAGATATGAGTGATGCTCTAAAAATAAGTAGAGTCACTGTATGGAAAGATATCAAAAAAATTCGTTCGCTTGGATATAAAATAGAATCAAAACGAAACCTAGGATATAGATTGGTGCGTTCCTCAGAACTTCTTTTACCATGGGAAATCACACAAAATTTGAATACTGAATTTTTAGGAAAAAGAGTTTATTATTTTGATAGAATATCAACAACACAGAATTTTGCAATGAAAATTGCATCTGAGAACAATGAGAACGGTACAGTAATTATCTCAAAAAAACAAACCGAAGGAAGAGGCAGAATGAAACGAAAATGGAAATCTCCAGTTGGTGGAATTTGGATGTCAATTATAATTAATCCAGATTTTGATATTTCATATGCAACACTCGTACCTATTGCAACATCACTTGCATTATGTATTGCAATAGAAAAAATATTAAAAATTAAACCAGAATTAAAATGGCCAAATGATATTACCATAAAAGGAAAAAAAGTTGCGGGTGTGTTAGTTGATACATCGATTATATCAAATGAAATTGAAAGTATGATTTTAGGTATTGGTGTTAATTTTAAAATTAAACCACATAAATTGGCAAATAGTATAAAAAAAACTCCAAATTTCTATGGTGTTACAACACTTGTAAAAAAAAATGAGAACGCATTACTGCTAGTCCAACAGTTCTTACGTGAATTAGAAAATGTTTTTCATTTAATTAATTCCAAACGTGTTAAAAAAATTAAAAATGAATGGACTAAAAGATCATCTACAATCGGCAAAAATATTTCTGTTATAACTGATGAAGGTAATTTAAATGGGAAGGCGGTTAAGATAGATAATGATGGTGCATTGATAATCTCTAAGGGTAAAAAAACTGAAAGAGTACTTGTCGGTGATATTACATAATGAACAGTAGATATATTTTAATTGTGTTTTTTTGAAAAAACATACTGGTAAGATAAAATATGATTCAAAACACTATGAAAATATTAATAATTTTCTTCTTTACTGCTATACTCTTTGCTGGTTCAGCATTTGCAGAAAATGTTAGTGAACGCACTAAATTACTTGTTGAAGCAACAGAGCCATTTTTAAAAGGTGAATATGAAATTGCAATAAAAATTTTTGATGAAATACTAGAAATTCATCCAAATGATTCTAAAATTTTTGAAATGAAGGGTGTTGCATTAAGTAATTTGAGATTGGAATCAACTTTGGCAGCACAACCTCAACAAAATTCGTCGCCACGTGACGCTTCTGCTATGAATAAATTATCCATGCTTGAATTTTACAAGGCATTAGAAATTGATCCATACAGTGTTTTAGCTTTGAATGGTATGGGATTGGGGTTTGGAAATTTTGGAGAATATTCAGAATCAGAACTATATTTTAAAAAATCCCTAGAAATAGACCCGGATAATGCAATAACCCAAAATTATCTTATATCAATAAAAAAAATAAAGGAAAAATACTCATTGGATAAATTTGAGAGTCCAACAATTAAACCTGATTTTCTTCAAAAAATTGAAGAGAACACAATACCATATTGGATTAAAAACAATGCAAAATGGTGGTCTGATGATAAGATAAGCGATGATGATTTTTTATCTGGTATTGAATATCTTCTAACAAACAATATTATTAAAATAAACTCACAAAATAGTAAGGTAACTTCGTCGGATCTTATACCATCTTGGATTAAAAACAATGCAAAATGGTGGTCTGGTAATAAGATAAGCGATGATGATTTTTTATCTGGTATAAAATATCTAGTTGAAAATAATATAATTAAACTTAATTCTCAAAGAAATTCTGAACTTGTAGTAAAAGAGCTAGAAAGAAAGGCTTGGAATTTTGAACAGTACATAAGAGATATTCAAATTGATATAAAAAAACAAAATAGATATGTTGAAAATATCAACCCTAGTGAATATGTAATTATAAAATACTGGAAAGATTATTCCAAGTGGAATCTTGCACAATTTCTTAATAATCCGGATATTTTTCCAGATAGAAAAATATGGGTTGACCCAGAAACTGATAGATATGTAATTGAGTATGTAATTTACATTAATGAGCAGCCAACAGGTCTTCCAATTGATCATGTTGCTACGTTAGTAAATTCGTTTGACTACTGGGAGGAGCGCGAATTTATTGCATCTGATGGTAAAAAAGCGATTGCAAAATTTAGTGTAACAAACAAAAAGGCAGAAGCAAATGTTTGGGTTACATGGGTTGTTAGAAATATTGGAGAGGGTGTTCTGGGGCATGCTAATCTAGGTAAAGGTGTGGTAGAAGTTGCGATAGGAAGCTATGGTTGTGATGGTAGCTTTCAATTATTTGATATAGACACAGTTGAATATGTTATGACACATGAATTAGGCCATTCACTTGGATTTAATCATTCTAGTAATTCAAAGAGTATAATGTACCATACAGTTCCACATGTTGATTATGCATACTGTTTGCTTGGCTAAAAGATGAAATCAAAAATATATTTTATAAATTAATGACTACTTAGCTTTAGCTACATACAAATAATCATGAAGAAGTAGCAATCACCATTTATATGCTATTATTGTAATAAGTACAAATGGAAGAATTGCCAATTGCAAAACAACATTGCCCATCATGTACTAAAACAAAAATGGTTTTAGATAATAACACTGGTGAGCTATTCTGTGCTTTCTGTGGATTTGTTATGCCCGATAAACTCATTGAGGGTGGACCTGAATGGCGTTCATTTTCAAATGATGGTACAGATAGAAGTCGTGTTGGAGCTGGTACATCAATCACAATGCACGATATGGGTCTTTCAACTATTATTGGTCAACAAAATAAGGATGCAACTGGTAAACCATTGAATTCATCTATGAAAAAATCTATAGATAGGCTTAGAATATGGGATAGTCGTTCTCAGGTTAACTCATCAGCAGAAAGAAATCTTCGTCAAGCACTCAGTGAGATGGATAAATTGAAAGCTAAACTTTCTCTTACAGATCCAGTTATTCAAAAGGCTGCATATATCTATAGAAAAGCAATTGAAAGAAAGTTAGTCAAAGGTAGATCGATTCATGGTTTGGTAGCTGCATGTGTTTATGCCTCATGTAGAAACACAGAAACATCAAGAACATTAGATGATGTAGCAAATGGAATAAATATTAGAAGAAAAGATGTTGCCAGATGTTATAGGCTAATTTTCAGGGAACTAGATCTTAAGATACCTGTACCGGATCCGATTAATGGAGTATCTAGAATTGCAAGTATTGCAGGACTCGGTGAGAAAACCAAGCGAAAGGCAATCAACATATTAAACAAAGCAAAGAAGCTTGGAATAGTAGCAGGAAAAGATCCTATGGGAATTGCTGCCGCTGCGTTATATCTTGCTTGTATTACATCAGGCGGGAGTAAAACACAAAAAGAGATATCAATTGCATCAGGTGTTACCGAAGTTACGATTAGAAATAGATGTGCAGGGCTAAAAAAACTCTTGTGATAAACGTATTTTATTTTATAATAATTCATTTAAAAAATACAAATTAATTATTTGATTTCTGATAATACATCAGATTCTTTGCGTCGAGTTATAAAAAATATTCCTAACGTGATTCCAAATTGATAAAATGCGTACATCCATATCTGGAATGTAGTTGGAATAAAATCTGTAAATTTCCCAAGTAATGATGCAATTAAAACTATGGAACTCAGAATGAAGATACAATACCTTGCAATATTATGTATATTAGCAAATTTTAAGAATACAATTAATGTAATAGAAATAAATGTTGCAATAACAGTTCCTACTCCTGTATTTACACCAATAAGATCAAGAATTAATGATAATGCTTCATCAGTTGTGGTTGGAATAAAAAACTCAGATATAGATAATTTGATTGGTTCCGAAAATTTCAGTATACCAAATATTGAATTAATAGAAAAAAGTGCAAGTAGGAATGATGAAACAATTCGTGCATGCCTTTTTAGGCTTGGAAAGCGATTACGAATACCTCTACCTAATATTACACCCTGGAATAAACCAATTCCTAAAATCACAGCAAATGTAATTAAAAAATTCTGCTCTGCTAATTCAAATACATTCAAATTTTATCCACTTTGATGTGAAATTAGAATGTAATTAATATTAAAATTTTATTGTTTAATTCTGACCCTCAATTCCCATCAAGGTTAATGTTGAACGAATCTTATCTATTTTACGTATTTTCCAGGTTATAGTTTCACGTAAATCCTCAACTTGTGGAGATTCAATCTTAGCTAATATATCATATGCACCAAATGTACCATGAACTTCTTTTATGCTATCAATGTTTTTTAGTGCAGTTATAACTTCCTCCTCTGAACCAATTTCACAATTGATTAAAATGTATGCTTCTGCCATACAACTAGAATACTATACGAATATTTAAGATATGACACCAGAACAAACGAGTTTTTGTTGTTCAAAACTACTTAATGCAATAGAAATCATACTAAATATCTAAAAAATAGAATGTGATAAACTGTATAATTGATTGTGGTGCAGATTCATTATTACATTGATTATTCGCTAAGTATTTCAAACCCTAAAAACATTCATTGAACATGCAAACAAAAATTGGAGTGGAGTTTGAGATAGATTTTGCACATACTTTAAAGGGTCATCCAAAATGTGGAAGACCACATGGACATACAGCTAAAATAATAGTAGAAGCTGCTGATGAATTAAAGAGTGGTTCAACATATGAAGATAATATGGTAATCGAGTTTGATGTGATGAAAAAAAAATGCTGGGAAGTAATTCAACAGTTAGATCATACAAACCTTGATAATATGTTTGATTTTCCTACGTCAGAAAATATAGCTATGTGGATTTTTGAGCATTTGAAGGATAAAATTCCTATCTATAGTGTAAAATTCTTTGAAGGTAGTAATAAGTACTGTGAAATAACGAAAAGTGATACTTGATTTTTAACACTTATTTTTTCTAACTACGCCCTGAAGTTCAGTAAACGCATCTTGAACATCTTTAACAGCTGCACTATCTTCTAATGTACTAACAT
>Ga0114993_10004359_pt1 | contig 14080 bp, 13 predicted proteins | sample ArcticOcean_MG_C_FD_87042 | JGI IMG/M metagenome (GOLD analysis project Ga0114993, IMG submission 87042) | Marine microbial communities from western Arctic Ocean - ArcticOcean_MG_CB2_150 | ecosystem: Environmental > Aquatic > Marine > Oceanic | place: Arctic Ocean: Canada Basin | collected...
AGTTAAGCATAATTATGACGATGAAAAAGCTTAATTTACAAAACATTATAATGAAGTATAATACCTTGATTTTCTATACTGATGAATTAAGCAAATAGATCAAATTTAATAAAAAAATATCATTCGAGTAACGCATATATGACAATCAAAAAAAAGGTATCTAGAGTTAATCAAAAAGCTATTCGATCCCCTAAAGCTACGAAAAAAACAACCAACAAGAAAGTAGCTAAGAAGAAGGTAGTAGCTAAAAAGGTTACTAAGAAAGTAGCTAAGAAGAAGGTTGTGGCTAAAAAGATTGCTAAGAAGAAGGTTGTGGCTAAAAAGATTGCTAAGAAAAAAAAGATAAAGCTATCACCCAAAGAGATTAAGCCTTACATACAAAGAAAAAATGAACCGTACATGAATCAAGCCCAGTTGAAACACTTTGGAAATATACTTACATCTTGGCGCGGTGAGTTAATTGCAGAAGTTTTTAAAACGGTTATTTATATGAAGGATGAGGCTGCTAAATTTCCTGATTCTGCTGATAGGGCTACCCAAGAATCTGAATTTGGATTAGAACTTAGAACGCGTGACCGCGAAAGAAAGCTTCTTAGAAAAATTGACTCTGCCCTTAATAGAATTGCTAGTAATTCATATGGTTTCTGCGAAGACACTGGTGAGAAGATCGGAATCCGAAGGCTAGAAGCTCGTCCAGTTGCAACATTATGTTTAGAAGCTCAGGAAAGAAGGGAGCATACAGAAAGGCAATTTAAAGACTCAGATGACAGGTACAGATAAAATCTACTACTGATCAACGCCTTTCATGCTTAATCTAACTCTTCCTTGTCTATCAACCTCAAGCACTTTAACATTTACACTATCCCCTTCGCTTAAGCGGTCTGATACCTTTTCTACTCGCTCTTCGCATATCTCGCTGATATGAACTAAGCCGTCCTTATTTGGAAGCACTGAAACAAAGGCACCAAAATCCATCAATTTCACAACTTTACCGCTATAAATTTGACCAACTTCAACATCAGCTACTATCTGCTTGATTCTATCTAACGCCGCCTTACCAGCTTTTCCGTCAACAGCAATAACCTTAATAAGGCCGGAATCGTCGATATCAATGGTGGCACCTGTCTCTTCAGTAATACTTTTAATGACTGATCCACCTTTACCGATAACGTCTCGTATCTTTGAGGTATCTATAGTTATAGTAGTTATTGTCGGTGCCCATTCAGACATTTCTTCCTTAGATGATGAAATCACTTCATTCATCTTGCCTAATATATGAAGTCGTCCAGTTTGCGCTTGAGTAAGAGCATCTTTCATAATTGATTCTGTTATCCCATCAATTTTGATGTCCATCTGGAGAGCTGTAATGCCCTCTTCGGTGCCGGCAACTTTAAAGTCCATATCACCAAGGTGATCTTCGTCACCAAGAATATCTGTTAAAACTTTATGAGCCTTAGCCTCTTTAATTAGCCCCATGGCAACACCAGCAACTGGTGCTTTAATTGGCACACCTGCATCCATTAGAGCCAAACTCGTACCACAAACTGATGCCATAGAACTTGAACCATTAGATTCAGTGATCTCAGAAACAACTCTAATAACATATGGGTACTCTTCAAGATTTGGAAGTACAGCCTCGATAGCTCTTCTGGCAAGCTTTCCATGACCTATTTCTCTACGCTTTGGACCTGACATAAAACCAACTTCGCCAACACAGTATGGGGGGAAATTGTAGTGGAGCATGAAGGGGTCCTTATACTCACCTTCTAATGCATCAATAATTTGAGCAGATCTACTCGAACCAAGGGTAACCACAACTAATGCCTGCGTTTCTCCTCTTGTAAAAAGAGCAGAGCCATGGGTTCTTGGGAGCATACCAATTTCTACTGCTATTGGCCTGACTTGATCAACGTCTCTACCATCAATACGCTTATTGTCAGAAATAATCTCTTGCCTGACAACTTTTTTCTCTAGATCATGAAAAATGGTTTTAAAGTGATTGTTTGAGTATTCGAGTCCGTCAGCTTCTAATTTTTTCATTAAATTATTCTTAATATCAGCGAGCTGAATCAATCTTTCGCTCTTATCAGTAACCTTATAGGCATCCTTAATTAAATTACGGGAATAATCGTCTATGCTTTTAATTAACTGTTCGTCCATTTCAACTTTGCTCCACAGCAAAGCTTCTTTATTAACTTCTTGCGTTAGTTCTACTATGGCTTTAATTGCTGATTGATAAGATTGATGACCAAACATTACAGCGCCTAGCATGACCTCTTCACTAAGCTCTTTAGCTTGTGATTCAACCATAAGAACAGCATTATCAGTACCAGCAACAACTAGCTCTAACTGACTCTCTTTAAGTAATTCATTTGATGGATTTAAAATATACTCACCATCAATATAACCAACTTTAGCTGCTCCCAAGGGTGCCTTAAAAGGTAAACCGGAAATTGCTAAAGCTGCTGAACATGCAATCAATGCTGGTATAGCCGGATCAACATCTGGGTTTAACGAAAGAACAGTTGCAATTACTTGCACTTCATTATTAAATCCATCTTCAAACATAGGCCTAATTGGCCTATCTATCAATCTTGAAGTCAAAGTTTCCTTTTCTGTTGGGCGACCCTCTCGCTTAAAGAAACCGCCAGGAATCTTTCCTGACGCGTAATACTTCTCTTGGTAATTTACAGTCAGAGGGAACCAACCCTGATCAGGTTTAGCTGTTTTCGATGAAGCTACTGTCGCTAACACCACTGTATCATTAAGGGTTATTTTAACTGCCGCATCTGCCTGTCTAGCAATTTGACCAGTTTCTAATGTGACCTCTTGGTCACCAAAAAAGAACGATTTTGATTTCACTATTGTTTCCTTATCCTTTGGATTATCTTCTGAGCCCAAGCGATGCTATCAAGGTTTGATAAGCTTCTGGTCGCTTTGACTTTAGGTAGGTGAGCAGTTTTCTTCTTCTATTAACGAGTCTCAACAAACCTATACGGGAATGATGATCCTTTTTATGGACAGAAAAATGATCGGTAAGACTCGTTATCTTAGTTGTCATAATGGCAACTTGAACTTCTGGAGAGCCGGTATCATTTAATTGGCGTTGGTATTTCTCAATAACTTCTGATTTCTTTACTAAATTAATGGTCATTTTTTAATATGCTTTTCAATGAAACGATATTCTAACCCTATATCCAATAGACGCAAAGAGAAATTACTTAAATATTTTAACAGGCTTAAGTAGCAACCCTGGTATATACCTACCCAGCCCTATAAATGAATTATCAGCGTCAAGCACAGAGATGATAGTTTCATTAGATTCTTTATTTAAATTAAACGACACTGACTGCCCTTGTGCAAACATAATTCCAGATTTAATATCTAATTTAACCTTAGGATAATCATCAAAGATATGAGCAACTGGTTTTACAGAATTCTTTATCAGGCCAGAATTAATGCCCTTAAGTATTATTGCATCACGAATATGAAGGCTACCAATCGATATCCTTTTTATAGCAGAGGCATGGCCAACTGTACCTAGCGTAATTGCAATGTCTTGTGCCAATGTTCTAATATATGTACCAGAACCACATGAAACTCTAATATTAATTAAGTTATCCTTGTAACTAATTAATTTTATTAATTTTATATCTATTTTTTTAGATGCAATTGGTATAGTAATACCCTTGCGTGCATAATGATAATATGGCTTTCCCTTAAATTTAAGGGCGGAAAAAATTGGTGGTACTTGTTCGGTTATACCAACAAATCCTTTTAGCGTATCTTTTAAGTCTTGTTCTGAATACTCTTCTACGGGCATCTCTTTTGTAGGGTCACCTTCTCTATCACCAGTACTAGTCTCCACACCTAAAGAAAGCTCAAACTCATAAGTCTTAGTAAATTGATTAATATACTGTGCTGCCTTGGTGCACCTACCCAACAGAACAATCAATAAACCTGTTGCATAGGGATCAAGCGTTCCAGCATGGCCAATTTTTTTTTGGTTCAAGATCTTCTTGATAACCCTTAACTCATGATTTGAAGTGTCACCAAATTGCTTATCAACAAGTAGAAAGCCGTCTTTTTGCATATTAAATTATAAGTTATTTAACAGATCAGTAATTCTATCCGCTTGTTCTCGCTGTTTATCATATAGAAACTTAATATCAGGAATTCTTCTCATTCTTAAATTTTTAGCAATCAACTCTTTAAAATAGCCCTTTGAGCGGTTGAATTCCTTTTCTGCTTCTATCGCTTGAGTAACTCTATCCAATGTAAAGTAAACAGTTAAGATGGCCAAATCTTTTGATACTAATACCTCGGTAATTGAAGACTCCTTCAATATAGGATTTTGAACAGTACCACGCAAATGGGCATTAAAAATTTTTTTGATTTCTGAACTTAACCTATCAGACCTTGAGAATGATCTTTTCATTAGAAATTTATAAAGATCTTTTTATAAAGGTTCTTTCATAACATTCAATTTGATCGCCAGCTTTAACGTCATCATAATTTTTCACACCAATGCCACACTCAGTACCTGATATAACTTCATTTACATCGTCTTTAAACCTTCTTAAGGACTCTAAAGTACCTTCATAAATGACAACATTATCCCTTAAGACGCGTATGGGGTTTGCCTTTTTGACAACGCCTTCACTAACAATACTACCTGCGATGTTGCCAAATTGAGGTGAACGGAAAACATCTTTAACTTCAGCAATACCAATTATTTGTTCGCGAACCTCGTCTGGAAGCATGCCTGAGAGCGCTAATTTTACATCATCAATAGCCTCATAAATAATACTGTAATAGCGAATATCTATATCAAATTCTTTAATAATAGATTTGGCCGATGCGTCGGCACGGACATTAAACCCAATAATAATGGCATTGCTTGCTTCAGCAAGCTGAGTATCAGATGAAGAAATACCACCAACTCCAGTCGATACAATTTTTACAGACACTTCATCGGTGCTTAAAAGGGTTAAGGCATCACTTAAAGCCTCAGCACTGCCTTGCACATCAGCCTTAATAAATATATTTAAAACTGAGTCTTTTGATTCAGAAAAATTAGTAAAAGCATCTTCAAGCTTAATTGATTTCTTAGCTAATCGTTGATCACGCTCCCTGTCTTGTCGGATTTTAGTAACTTCTTTAAGTGCTCTCTCATCATTAAGAACAATAAAATCATCGCCTGCTAATGGGGCGCCAGATAAACCAATGATAACTCCAGGCATAGAAGGTGTCAGTTGTTTTATAGGTTTATTTAAATCGTCAAAAATTGCTCTCACTTTTCCTGATTCATTACCTGCCAGTATCATGTCACCAACTTTTAAGGTACCAGAAGAAACTAGTATCGTTGCCACCGGTCCTCGTCCTTGATCAATGCTAGACTCTAACACCGTACCCTTTCCAGGAGTATTCACAGCAGCTTTAAGGTCAAGCAGCTCAGCTTGTAATAATACTGACTCAAGAAGCTTATCAACACCCTCACCCGATAAGGCAGACACATTAATAAATAAGCTCTCACCCCCCCACTCTTCTGGTATCACTTCATTGCTAGATAATTCATTCTTTATTCTCTCAACGTCAGCTTCTGGCTTATCAATTTTATTAATCGCAACGATTATTGGTACTCCTGCAGCCTTAGCATGTTGAATAGCCTCTTTTGTTTGAGGCATAACACCATCATCAGCAGCAACAACAAGAATTACAATATCTGTTACATCTGCACCTCTGGCTCGCATAGCAGTAAATGCTGCGTGTCCAGGGGTATCAAGAAAGGTTATTCCTGATGATGCATAATCCACGTGATACGCCCCTATATGTTGCGTAATACCACCTGCTTCTTGTTCTGTAACCTTAGTTTTTCTAATAACATCAAGCAACGAGGTTTTACCATGATCAACATGGCCCATAATAGTTACAACCGAGTGTCGAGGCTCTTCTTGTCCATCAGCCTTTTCAAAAATTGAATCAATGATTACCTGTTCTCTAGGTGCATTCTCTATAGGTACAGCCTTATGGCCTAACTCTTCTACAACCAAGATTGCTGTGTCTTGATCTAACTGCTGGTTGATAGTTGACATCACGCCTATACCCATAAGAGCCCTGATAACATCAGGAGCTTTCATAGATAACTGTAATGCTAATTCTCCAACACTTATATTGTCAGGTACTTGAATTTCTTTTATGACTGGCGCAGTGGGTTTTTCGAACCCGTGTTGTTGATCAACAGTAATAGATGACTTTGATTTGACTGTTCTTCCTTTGGGTCTTGCTGTGAAGCCTTTTGCAATATGAAGTGTTTTACCTTTTGCTTTTCCGCTTGTTGGCTTTGAGGCTTTCCTTTCATGATCTTTCTCTATTTTATGAAGGGCTACTTGCTCCTTCTTTTGTTTTTGAGAAACTCGCCAATCGTCTATATTCTTTCTTTTTCTTGTGTCCTCTGATGGAGCGCTATCATTGCTTGTTTCAGTGTAGACAGGCACATCTTCAGTAAGGACTTCCGAGTTATCGGTAGTTTTTTTCTCATCCTCTGGTTTTACGGGTGTTTGTATAACCTTGCTGACAAATGGCTTAACAATATTAACTTGAACTTCTTCTTTTTTATCTTCAATCACCTCTAAAGGATCTCTTTTGATATAGGTTTTTTTCTTACGAACCTCTATTGAGACAGTACGATCTCTGCCGGTAGATGTATTTCTTAATTTAACCTGCCTTAATGACTTTTTTTTGAGAGTATTTTTGGATTCACCCGAGCTTATGGTTTTGGTTGTTTTCTTCGATCGTAGATAGGAAAGCAACTTTAATTTGATGTGGTCATCTATTAGGTCAGTAGGGTTGCTAACCTCAATGCCAGCCTCCTTAAAACTCTCTAATAATTTGTCAGGAGAAATTTTTAATGTTTTAGAAAAATCACTTACATTCATAGTATCAATGTCCTCTACTCAAACCAATGAGCTCTAGCCTCCAATATAACTGTCTCAGCATCAGCTTCTGAAATTTTTAATATTTCAACAATATCATCTGATGCACACTCTGCAAGCTCTTCTCTATTAGTGATAGAGTTTTCCAATAAAACTTCGATCATCTCAGGTTTAACTGAAGTAAGACTACCAAGCTCCATATTAACTTCGTTGGCATTACTCTCAATGGCTTCTGTAATAAGCACATTTCTAGCCCTATCTCTTAGCTCATTAACAATATCATCATCGAATTCCTCGATTGCTTGCAACTCAGTCATTGGAACATAAGCCACTTCATCTATAGTGGTAAAACCCTCTTGCACTAAAATTGCTGAGACATCTTCATCAACATCGAGTTTATTCATCAATGCAACAATAAGGTCTTGAGACTCTTGCTCGCTTTTATTTACTGCATCTTCTTCAGTCATTACATTAAGGGTCCAACCGGTTAAACTACTAGCTAATCTAATATTCTGACCACCTTTACCAATTGCCTGAGAAAGCTTCTCTTCATCTACAGCGATATCCATACCATTTCTCTCTTCATCTACAACAATAGAAAGAACTTCTGCAGGTGACATTGCATTAATAACATACCTAGCAGGATCCTCATCATACATAATAATATCAACCCGCTCCCCAGCCAGCTCATTTGATACTGCTTGCACTCTAGATCCACGCATTCCAACACAAGCTCCTACGGGATCAATCTTATCATCAGTACCAATAACGGCTATCTTTGCTCGCAACCCTGGGTCTCTTGCCGCACCCAGAATATTTATAACGCCTTGATTAATTTCTGGCACTTCTATTTTAAATAGTTCAATTAAGAAATTAGGTGCGATCCTAGAAAAAATTAACTGGGGCCCCCTAACCTCTGACCTAACTTCGAAAAGTAAAGATTTTAACCTCTCATTAGGTCTTATTATCTCATTAGGTATAAGAAATTCTCTCGGAATAAACCCCTCAACGTTAGAGCCTAGATCCATAAAGACACCAGCACGCTCAATGCGTTTAGCAATGCCTGAAAAGAGCTCATCAATACGCGGCTCAAAAAGTTCGCTAATCTCTCTTCTCTCAGCCTCTCTAATCTTTTGGATAATCGCTTGCTTTGCAGCTTGAGCAGCTATTCGACCAAATGCAACTGAGTCGATAGGAAGTAATACATGTTCACCCACTTGAGCAGACGCATTAATATCAAGCGCATCTTCTAGTCTTAGCTCGCGAACCGGATCAGTTAATTCTTCTGAATCATCAGAAAAAACAAACCACTGCTGAAAAGTCTCATAGGTACCAGTCTTTCTATCGATTATTACTCTGATATCCATCTCTTCTTTCTGTTTTCGCTGCGTAGCGGTAGCCAAAGCAAACTCCATAGCTTTAAAAATCACTTCTTTTTCGAGGCCCTTCTCATTAGAAACTGACTCAACAACAAATAGTATCTCTTTACTCATAACACGTTCCTGATTACATATTTAAATTGGCATCTATAATTTCTTTGTAATTCACCTCAAAAACTTTAGACTCCATGTTAATTTTTACTACTTCTTCATTAGCATCTATAAGGATACCTTTTAACGTCACTACATCATTATTTGTATTTCTATACTTAATCTTAATTTTAAATGAAATATGACTTATAAAGTGTTGTTTTTTAAGTAATTTCCTTCTTGGTCCCGGCGACGAAACTTCTAAATTATAACTCTGCATATTTGGATTTATAACATCCAATAAAACATCAATCCGCTTACTAACCACTTCACAATCATTGATATCAATGCCTTTAACTGAGTCAATATCGATTCGCAACGTTCCGTTTTTAATGGGATTATACTTGAAATCAATCAATTCATATCCCATAAGACATACTTCTGCTTCTATACTTTCTTTTATCTTTTCTTTATCCATAAATAAAAAAGGACCTTTTAGAAGGTCCTCTTTTGAAGTCACCATTTTTGGCTATTATATAAACATTAGTGCAGTTATGGAAGCTTAAATGCGACTATTGCATCTCCTTCTTTAGTAAAAGTTCTTCTGTTGCCACCTGCAGCCATTACTACATATTGTTCTCCATTCTCCATATATGTCATTGGAACGGCCATTCCAGCATATGGAAGCTCATGAGACCATAACTCTTCACCAGTTTTAACATCTAGAGCACGAAATAATTTATCCATTGACGCACCCATAAATATTAATCCACCAGCAGTCGTTATTGGTCCCCCGATAATACTTGTGCCCCAACCTAAAAATTCAGGAAAGGTAATTCCATAACGTGTAATGCGGCCAAAAGGTTGTTGCCAAGCTATTTGACCACTATCCATATCAATAGCTGTTAATGACCCCCATGGTGGTGGTGTACATGGAACACCTAACGGAGATAAAAACTGTCGGTTGTTAGTTCTGTAATTTGTGCCTGGCATAGGGTCGCCGTTAGGGTCACCCATATTTTCTCCGGGCGTGCCTTCAGCAATAGCATCAGTCTCTCCATCTGTTGGAATTAAATTATGGACTGTTCCAATATTTAACGACTTTACTATTAATAGATTATTAACTGGGTCAAATGCAGCTCCACCCCAGTTTCCTCCTCCAGCAAAACCAGGAAAATGAAGGCTCCCCTGAATACTAGGCGGTGTAAACATACCTTCGTAGCGTAATTCATCAAATCGGTTTTGGCACCAAGCCCTATCAAAAGGCGTGAAGCCATACATATCATCTCGAGTAAGTTCGGTCATTGTAAATGGAACGGGCAACGTTGGTAAAGGTTGTGTTGCAGCTGTCACTTCACCAGGTACATCAGATGCAGGTATTGCCTTATCAATAATTGGGAAAATTGGCTCACCGGTCTCAGTATCAAAAACAAAAAGATAGCCATGCTTTGTTTGCTGAATTGCGACATCTTTAAACTCTCCATTGTGACGAATGGTTACATTAAGCGGATGACCTGGAAGATCGTAATCATAAACGTCATGTTTAACGATCTGGTAGCTCCATACAACCTCACCTGTATCTGAGGATAAAGCAACAGTCGCTGTGCCGTAAGGTATGGGGAATGTTCGTGTCCCACCATAAAAATCTGATGATGGGCTTGTTGTGGGTAAAAAAACTAACTTGCGCTCAACGTCACCACTAATGGTTGACCAAACGTTAGCGGCGCCAACTTCATTAATACGATCCTCGGGTATTGGGTTAAATTCCCAAACTAATTCTCCTGTACGTACATTGAAACCGCGGACAAAGCCATCGCTTGCATTAACGGGGCTATCCTCAACACCCACAGCTGAAATAACTATATCTCCGATAACTAATGGACCAGAGGTTGTATGCCGTGGACCAACACCGTTACCCTCATAGTCCCAATGTGTCACAAAGCCTGGGTGATTATTAACTGCACCAAAATCAGAGCAATATTCTCCTGTATCGGCATTCACTGCATAAAGATTGCCATGGATATCACCCTTAAATACCCGCTTAGGACAGACTGATGTCTCTTGATCAAGATCAGCAGCTTCCCAGTACGCAACTGATCGACACCTAGCCACACGTGAATCTTCTTCAACTAAGCCTGTACTGTAAGGGTCAAACCTCCAGGTCTCTTCACCAGTAACTGGGTCAATAGCAATAATACGATTCATTGGCGAACAATAGTAAAGCATATGATTGGCATGAATGGGAGTTGCTTCAAGCCAAGCAGAATCACCAGAATTATGAACCCAAGCAACCTCAAGATCATCTACATTAGATGGATTAATTTGATTTAATTCTGAGTACTGTCCACCGCCAACTGGACCACCAAAGGTAGGCCAATCAGATCCCGTCTGGGCAAACAAGGAGAAAGATAAAAGCGTAGCAACTAGTAAGAAATAATTTTTTATGTCTATCTCCTTAAAGCATCAGGCGCTTCATCGCCAAAGAATGTATTACACTCGTATTCCATAAGCCTTAAACCCTCTTCAACACGGCGATAAAGTGTCATCTCCATTTCAACAGTTTCAAAAAAAGTGTTAGGGTCGTCAATTGTGACGTGATAATTCATGTGATCTTGATCTATCAATGTATATCGCTCAACGATATGTGCACCTGCGCCATAAAAGTTGCCTGATCGATCAAGCCAATTACCACCAAGGTTAACTACATCAACTACTAATGTATCGCTATCCCATTGGGCTCTAGAGTCACCCATGTACCACTCTATCTCACTAATACCAGGATGCTCGCTATTCAAATAAATATTTCTAATCGAGTGAACATACTCGTAGGTTAATACAATTTGATCCTGCGTTTGCATTATCTCAAAAGGATAAGGCATATAATTAGATCTTGGAACTCCGGTCATGAAGCACTTTCCTTCAGGGTCTAGGGTCTCTCTATTATCATAGTTCACCCTACGTTGGTTTGAAGCTTGTGATCTGTAAGAGAGATCATTGCCGATAACTACACCATAACCCGCAGGAACACCCATCCGCGCCTCATGGTCTTGAATATCATAATTAATCGAATTTGTAGCCTGCCAAATACCTTGAAGATCAGGCTGTCCCCAAAGGTTTTTTGGCGAATCGTATGCTTGTCCATATGATGGAGATACAAGCAATAGGCTGGTAACAACGGTTAAAGAAAATGTATATTTCATATTTAATTCCTATTTACTGTCTACTACCAGCGAAAAGTTGTTGTCCACTTTCAAGAGTTACGTCTTCTGCTCCAATGGTATTAGAGCCATCTCTGGCTGGCAATCCATGAACCACTAGATATGCGCCTACGGGTAAATCATCACGAGTCCATCCGCGACGATACAGTGAATTAGCACCACCAAATTCAACTTGCCATATTTCGATATCACCATTATCAGCTTCGACTTGAACTTGCAGCCAAGCATGTGGATTTTTCCATTCCATGCTAACAACAGTGCCTTCAATCTCGACTTCTTGAGTCATATCAAATTGTAGGGCTATCGAATGATGCGCTATCGCTGATTGAGCAGTAAAAACTACTAGGGTCAATATTATTGTTTTAGCTAGTTTCATCGTGTTGTCTCCTCAAGAACATCAAGCTCATTATTTTCTAATTCCCACGCTGCCGCAAGTCTTCGGGCTTCGTCACCAGAGATTGGTTTATTAATACCATAACCAATATCTCTAAATATTTGATCTGCGAGTGTATTGTCCTCAAAACACGCCTCTTCCCAGACCTCAAAAGTTACATTTCTACTTCTGCGATACGCAAGGGCTATCGTAAAGGGTTGGGTATAAACATTTGGATCATCTACCGTAACCTGCCAGTGGATTGTGTTTGGACCAATCATAGTCAGGCGCTCAGTCATTATTGCTTCATTAGTAAAAAACCTTCCTCTTTGATCAAGCCAAGGCCTTCCGTTCTGATTACGGGTAACAACAACTAGGGTATTACCCTCCCAATTTGCTACTGAATCACCATGCCATAACCTTATACCCTCTCCGATATGATTATCGCGATCAATATCAATCATTCTAAATGCGTGCCCCTCTTCGCCTTGAATAAAGAATTTTCCTGGAGATTGTAGGAACTGATAAGTCCCTGTCATATACATCATGGTAGGCACACCACTTAATTGACAGATAGCATTATGATGAACATAAGCAGGGCGATTATACCTTCTCTTTGCCTCAGCCCAGCCCTGAATTGGAAGCATTCCATCTGGTGTATCGACAATGCCACTTGGTCCACCGCCATCATCAATGGTTACGGGGTGAGCAAGTATGCTCTCGTGAAGTGTAGATCGTCTTCGCCAAACGCCTGACATATCAGGTAAACCATCAATCGTCATGAGAGGCTCATAATTTTTTGCTGCCTCAAGGGCGCACTCGTGAAAAGTCCTATGGTCATCATTTTGGCAGAGAGGATCAACAAACCATGGACGATTTTGGTTAGCGTCATCAACACCTACTGTTTGTGCATTTAAGATAAAAATGCCAGTCAGTGGCAACATCACTATAGCGTAAATTAAAGACAAGATTATATATCTATATTTCATATGCTCCTCGCTTCTATTCAGGTCTAAATAATATTTCTGAGAACGAAATATCACCAGAGTTAAATTGTAAGCCAATATAGCCAGATGTATGGCGGTTATCATTGACATCAGCTGTTAGAACACCGTCAACCCAAACCTGAATATGATCATCGATTGCCGAAATCATTAAAATTGAAGGGGTATCTCCAACTCTAACTTCATTTAAAGGTGCCGCTACTCTTAAAATAGATCCCGTCTTAAAATCTGGGTTCTGATTATCATCAAATATATTTACTTCATAACAAGAATTAGCATCTACGCTATCTGGCTCTTGGCAACGAATAAATACACCGCTATTCGTCATACTAGTAGATACAAAAGCTACTGATAAAGTAAAATTGGTATACGCACCTTTAGATACTAGAAAACCAGGGTCACCATCAACTGCTGACACCACACCTTCTTCGAGGATCCAATTTGCACCACCAATCTCATTAAAGCTCTCTAAGTCATCTCCAGAAAAAAGAACAGCCCATCTTGGCTCCATTAAGAGCGATGCATGGGAGGTGGTCATTGCAGCTTCGCTTGTTGGTAAAGCACTTAGATTGACATTTGATGCACAACCAAAGCTAAGCACTAACAAAGGAATTAGTAAAACAGAAAACAACCTAACCACTATGATAAATGGACCCTAAAGAAATCCATGGTTCTTTGCCATGCTAATGTTGCGGCTTCTTCATCATATCTTGGTGTTGAATTATTATGAAAGCCATGATTTGTTTCATCATAAAAGTAAGCAGTATAATCTTTGCCATTAGCCTTTAACGCCTCTTCATATGCTGGCCAACCAGCATTAATTCTTGGATCATTGCCTGCGTATTGCAATAGCGATGGAGCCTCAATACTAGGCACTTGAGACGCCGGCACTTGGGAGCCATAAAATGGTACTGCAGCATGGCAATTTGAACCTAACTCTACAGCAAGCTGATTTGTCATACCGCCGCCCCAACAGAACCCAGTAACTCCGAGTCTACCAGTAGAGTCTGGGTGGGAGCTTAAATAGTGACAGCCAGCAATCATATCCTGCCTTAACTGTTCAGGGTCAATTTGTCTTTGA
>Ga0114993_10004363_pt1 | contig 14075 bp, 12 predicted proteins | sample ArcticOcean_MG_C_FD_87042 | JGI IMG/M metagenome (GOLD analysis project Ga0114993, IMG submission 87042) | Marine microbial communities from western Arctic Ocean - ArcticOcean_MG_CB2_150 | ecosystem: Environmental > Aquatic > Marine > Oceanic | place: Arctic Ocean: Canada Basin | collected...
AGCCGCGATATGCGTAGTTATCCCGATCCGTGATGTTGTGCGTCAGGAGGCCCGGGTATCCCGGATCAAACTCCGAGTTTGAGCGCAACTTCCCGCGTGGCGCGGCACTGAACGTCGCGTATCCGCGGCGAGCCCAGTCCTTTGGGATTTTCGGTTCGCTTACGTAACCGGGAACAGTCAGCAATCCCGGCATCTGTGCATCGCGACCAGCCGGTCGTGCGTACCATCCGGCGATGCGCATTCCGCCATAGCTGTCATACCGGACATCAAAAACCTCGACAGCGTCGTCGGACCGCAATTCATCTTTCGTGAAAGCCGCGTTGGGCGGCACAGAGGCCAGTTCTGCGAGAGTGTCAAACCAGAAACTGTCGAAGTTCACAGGGCGTTTCGCGGTACTGGTGAACGCGCTTGGATCCCGTCGGGGCATCTCGTCTCCTCACTACGTCAGCGGGGCACAAATAATCATGGATCGGATCGACCATGAGGTCGTTATTATGAGTGGTCACGTGGCGCCGGTAGTTATTCCTGATTGTCAGGGACCCGGCCAGCGACCTGGATTGTCGCAGTCCTGCGAGCATGCCGGGCTACTGTGGCACATCGCCATTCAGTTTTAGTTAACCATATATTGCGCTCAACTATCCCCGATTCGTGGGGAAGTCCGGGGGGTCCTGATTGCCTGATCGCCGAGTACTGCTCATCGTGCTTGATGGCCTTGGATACAGCCGGGACCGTCTCGCCCTCATCAAGGAGCAGGCCTGGAAGAACCTTCCTTCAAATGTCTCCTCTTTGTTACTCACGCAGGCGGATTCGGTGTTACAACGCAACCCGGATTCGATAAATCGGGATCCAGAATACCTCGCCATGGACGCCCTTATCCCAGTGGCGGCGGAGAACCTGCCAGAGAACGCCGTATTCGACGAAGCTAACACCAGGTTAAAGACGCTTGAGGCTCTGACCGCAGCGTCCGCCGGCACAGACGTTATGGAAAAGGTGGCGGAGGTTGTCCGAGCGCAGGCCCTTCGGATGCACTACGTACCTATCGCAGCGAACGCGGGCCACCTTGCCGAGATTAGAAATTCAAACCTCACCATTCCTACAAGCGCTTCAGGTCGGTGGGCTGGTTTTGAAGACGTCGACCCGCCTGTTCAGGGCAATTCCGATACGGGCCACCAACAAATTACGAACCTGAGGTTGGCGCCGCAACTACCGATGGAGATAACGGAATCTATCAACAACGGTAGTTTCTTCAGAAATACGGAGCTTGCCGGCATCGTGTCTCGCGCCGTTGCCGACCGCCGGCCTCTGAATTTCACGTACCTGCTGTCCGGAGTAGGCGGTACCGATGGCCGGGTGCACTCAGCCTGGAATCATCTTGAGGCGTTCCTGCGCCTGGTGTTTGAAGTCCACAACGCTGATCCCCGGCTTGTGCATATGCAGGCAATTCTGGATGGCCGCGACTCGCCCGACACATCCTCCATGACATCCCCGACGAATGCGGACGGCGAAACAGGTGGCGGATATGTCGAACGCCTTCAAGAGTTGTTGAGGCGATACGGCGCAGAGCGATCCCTCGCTTGGATTATCGGCCGAAATCAGGCCATGGATCGCGACTATCGCGAGCCAAATGTTCGGGCGGACTATCTGTCCATGACCGGGGGTGACACCGATACCGTGAAGGGGTTCGGGGGCCTGAAACGCACGCTGACACGGTTGCACAGGGATGGTTTCGTCGATGGCGATGTCCCGGCTATGGCGGTCCTTCACGGAGACGCTCAAGCCGCGCGCATCGGTCCCGGTGACTCGTTCGTTGATCTGAACTTCAGGGCAGACCGTCAGCGTGCAAAGATCGCGACGCTCGCGGGCGCACGCAACTTACTCACCAGGGAATCAAACTCGCGGGGCCGAAACTGGACCTTTGAGTGGATGCGCTCAGATCTGAATCTGGATATCTGTGGACTGGCGGATTACCACCCCGAGCTGGGCACGCGTTACGGGGTAAAGGCGGCGTTTCCAAACAGGCCCCACAGAGACAACCTGCTTTCGCTGTTCCCGTCTTTCGCGCCCGACGACCAGTACCTGCTGGTTGGTGAATCCGTCAAAGCACTGCACATGGGCTACTTCATTCGCGGGCGTCGAGAGGACCCGGCAACCTCCAACTGCGAGATCCGGCATATCGTCCCGTCGTTTGGCGAACAGGAAGGCGTCGTCAACGACTCCGATGTCTACAAAGTGCCTTCGATGCGGACCGTTGAAATCACAAACCACCTTGTAGAAGCGATGTCGGCACGACGCTACCCGCTGATCTGCGCCAACCTGGCCAGCACGGACATGCTCGGACACTTGCTGCCGCGTCATTTCGAGGCCGCGGTGGCGGCGTACGAGGCGGTAGACATCGCACTTGCTCGCATCGTGACGGTGGCCCGGGATTTTGGATATCACGTCGTCATCACGTCGGACCACGGTAATATCGAGGACGACACCTCAAGTCACTCGATCAACGACGTGCTCACAACCGTCATCGCGCCCCAGGGCCGGCTTACGGCGGCCAGGCGTGAGGTGTACCAGGCAAGGCTGTTTGATGTCTCGTGGACCGTCGGAAGGATTCTCGGGGTCGAGGCGGAATTGAAACGCCACATGGCAAGTACTGGGGATGCCAACTTCGGCGGGCCTGATGTGGGTAGACCCATCGTAGAACCAGTCTGATAAACGGCGGTGGCTCCGGCACCGTTTATCCACGGTATGTGTGATAACCCACACGTACTACCCACGTACCACTCACTTGATCCCCATGCTGGGGCTTACGTAGGGTGAGTAGAGAAGGACGCCGGTGAACCGTCATCGAATGGTCGGGGTTCCCCTACTTGACTGATAAAAGAGACTCGGTAGTTGAACGATCAAGTCCGGAGCGCGTTTGCAAATCGCTGAAAAGATTAGCCATGACGGCGTCACAACGACCGGCGAAGGTGACAACGCAGTGTCAGAAATGAGCACGCGTATGGAGCTGGTCGGTCGAGTTGCCGCGGGTCTGGCTCACGACCTGAACGGGCCTGTCGGTGTCGTGCTTGGTTTTACTCAGCTGGCACGAGAAAAATTGGAGTCTGATGACGCGGCCGCCCAGAACGGGGTCGTGGAATATCTGAAAATGATAGAGAGCGCCGGCGAAAACGCTCGCAGTCTCGCCAGAGACATGTGGGAATTCGCCAAAACGGCATCGGGCGAGGTTGTCGAGTTCGACCTCGCCGAACTGCTTGAAATTTCTGCCCGGTTGATCGCACCTTCATTACGCGTTGCGGCTATCGAGCCACCTAAAGTGGGAGAAATGTCGTCGCAGATGGTCACAGGAGACAGGGCGATGAAGAACTGTTTATCCAGCCGAGGACCGTTGAACGGCACATCGGCAGCATCTTCTCCAAGATGCGACTCCAGCAGCAGCCAATGGCCCACGCCCGGGTCAATTGCGATGCTCGCCTACCTGGAGGACACGGGAAGGCTCAAGAGCGGCAAAGCGAGCGAAAGCGAATTCTAGTCGCCAGCCCTTCTGACTGAGTTAACTGAAAACGCCCCCGAATACTTCGGGGGCGTTTTCGCATGGACTTGTTATTGGGCCGGACCCTGATCCCGAATATCTCGGAATTCACCTACTGGGCCGTCATGCCGCCATCGATTATCAGCTCGCTTCCCGTCACAAAATTGGATTCGTCAGAGGCCAGATACAGGATCCCGAAGGCGATATCTTCCGGCATGCCCATCCGGCCGAATGGCGTTTTGCCGACACGCTCATCATGCACTCCCGGCTGTGCGTCCATCGCTTCGGTCATCGGCGTGTCTACAAACCCGGGGTGTACCGAGTTGACGCGAATCTGCTCGTCCGCGTACTGAATTGCGGCGGCCTTAGAGAACGTCCTGACCGCGCCCTTGGACGCGTGGTACGCGGTCCCTCCCCTGCTGCCCACGTTGCCGTAGACCGACGAGATGTTTATGACAGACCCGCCGCCAACTTTTCTCATTTCTGGGATCGCGTGCTTGGTCCCAAGAAATACGCCTTTGGAGTTCACGGCCATCACGGCGTCCCAGCCTGCCGTACCTGTCGACCGTTTCGACCACAACGCTTTGCCACTGGCCCTCGTCCGGGACATCCAGTCTCAGGTAGGCGGCGTCTCCACCGCCGTTCCGGATGTCGGACTCCACCGCGCTACCTAGCTCGTCGTTAACGTCGGCGATCACCACACGGGCGCCTTCTCTGGCGAACAGTCGTGATGTCGCCTCGCCAATTCCCGAAGCACCACCGCTCACGATCGCGACTTTGCCTTCAAGTCTCATCTGTTCCTCCAATGGCGCCTGTGTTGCCTGCGTTGAGAGTGGATCCCCGACAACCCGTTTCGGTCAGGGCCGGAATGTACCACGTCGTTTTTGGGTGAAGCCAGAGTGACACCGCGTCCTACTCGTAACGAGGTCGGTTCCGTGCCAACATATATGTGGTCAAATTTACTAACGCGGTCATGATCGAAAAGCAGGCGAATCACAGGGTGTCGAGAGCATTTGCTCCGGGCAGTCATTTGAGAGCTCTTAAATGAACCGTCTGACAACCAGGGTTCGATCAACCAGCTACGGCTGGTGGATCGCGATAGCCGGATCGTTCAACATGGCGTTGACGTCCGGCCCCACCTTCCATGCGCAGAGCGTCATCTTCGCCGCCGTGGAAGCTCAGACCGGCTGGAGCCGCACACTCGTATCGGGTGTGGGGACGTTCGGACGGTTCGGCGGAGCGATGCTTGGTCCTATTGAGGGCTACCTGGCTGACCGAATTGGCGCCGCCTGGATGATGCTGGTCGGGCTCATCGTTGGCGGTCTTGGCTTCATAATGCTGTCGCAAATGGGTGACAGCCCGATCATCTACTACGTCGCCTACTTCATCCTGTCGCTGGGATTCTCTGCGGGCGGATTCGTGCCCGCCACGGTTGCGGTCGCCAAATGGTTGCCTTCACGCCGTTCCACCGGGATAGCCATCGTTCTGGCCGGAAGCAGTATCGGTGGCTTCATGGTCCCGGCGATCTCGTGGGGTATCAAGCACCACGGGTTCGAGGCGACGATGATCTCCATCGGCGTCGCAGGGATCGTGCTTGCGCCAGCGTTCTTCTGGGCGATGTCCCGGCGCGGAATCCGTCCGAGTGACACACCGTTGGCGGATTCAGGCGACTCAAAAGTCGTTATCGATGACGGTTCGTTTACCCTCCGCGAGGCGTTGCACGCGAGGTCTTTCTGGGTCATATCGATAACCCACACGCTTGCCAACCTCTCCACGGCGGCGGTCTCTGCACACCTCGTTCTCCACCTGACCGACATCGGCATCTCCGACATCATGGCGGCTGGCGTTATCCCGATATTTGTGGGATTTGCTTTCTTCGCGCAACTTGTCGGGGGGTTGTTCGGAGACCGATTGGACAAACGCTACATGCTTGCGGTTAGCATGCTCTTGCAGGCCAGTTCGATGATCGTGCTTGCCTACGCATCCAGCTACACGGGGGCGGTCGCCTTTGCCGTCATGTGGGGCGTCGGATTCGGCAGTCGAACGCCGGTGCTACATGCGCTCAGGGGCGACTACTTTGGAAGTCGCTACTTCGGCTCCATTCTCGGGATGTCCAGCTTTCCGATGATCATCGGGATGACGGCCACTCCGGTCCTTGTGGGCCTGGCCTTTGACATCCAGGGGACCTACAAATGGGCGTTCTTGCTAACGGCAACCACCTGCTTTATCGGGGCAGGATTGATCCTGTTCGCAAGACGACCGATTCGTCCCGCCCGCGGCGCTTATCTCGGTCCTTCTGGTGTCGGGGACACCCCATTGTCCGAGTCTGCATCGGCTGACTAACTCGCCAAACAATTAGGGAATGCGACCCGCTCCACTGGTACGATGCCGCCGGTTTCACTAATTACCGCAAGGAGTCCCGACACATGCCCGATAGCGACATCTGCTTCACGCCGGCGACCGAGCAGGCACGCTTGGTGCGGGACGGTGACATTTCCGCCGTCGAGCTGATGCAGGCGCATCTCGACCAGATCGAACGCGTGAATCCGACCGTCAACGCGGTGGTAACGCTGGTAGCTGACGAGGCGCTTGCCGGTGCTGAGGAGGCGGATCGAAGTCAGGTGCGTGGCGACGAGCTTGGACCGCTGCATGGACTGCCCGCCGGGATCAAGGACCTTGTCGCAACTAAAGGCATCCGGACGACGATGGGCTCCCCGATCTTTGCCGATAACGTCCCGGACGCCGACGCGGGCATCGTGAGCCGAATGAAATCCGCCGGTGCGATCGTGCTTGGCAAGACCAACACGCCCGAGTTCGGCGCCGGCTCCCAGACCTTCAACCAGGTTTTCGGGGCGACGCTCAATCCGTACGACACGTCACGCACATGCGGGGGCAGCAGCGGCGGTTCCGCCGTGGGACTGGCCTGCGGCATGTTCTCTACTACCGTCGGTACCGATCTCGGCGGCTCGCTACGAAATCCGGCGGCCTGGTCAAACGTGGTTGGCCTGCGACCATCCCCAGGGCGTGTGCCCGCCACCGGCGCTCTGCCGTGGACATCTATGAGCACAGTAGGCCCGATGGGCCGCACGGTCGCCGACGTCGCGTTGCAGCTCTCCGTGCAAGCCGGTCCAGACCCGCTTGTGCCGTCCTCGTTGCACGAGGATCCGACTCGGTTCGCCGACGCGCTGGGGCGAGATTTCGCCGGGACTCGGATCGCATGGAGCCGGGATCTTGGTGGTCGCCCCATCGAGCCTGTCCAGACGCAGGTTCTGGACGCCCAGCGGCATGTTTTCGAGGACATCGGCTGCATCGTCGAAGACGCCGAACCGGACCTGTCAGAGTCAGATTCAGTATTCCAGGTTTTGCGTGCGTATTCGTTCGCACACGGGCAGGAGAAGAATCTTATCGAACACCGGGACCTGCTCAAGGACACGGTGATCTGGAACGCCGAAGAGGGACTCGCTTTAAGTGCGTTGGACGTTGCTAAAGCGGAGGAGATGCGGACCGAGTTGTTTGGCCGGATGATTGCGTTCTTTGACGAGTACGACTTCCTCGCGCTGCCGGTGACGAGCGTGCCGCCGTTCTCGGTGGATATCCCCTTTCCAACGGTGGTGAACGGCGTGGAAATGGAGACATATATCGACTGGATGTGGCCGTGCATGGATATCACCGTGGTCGCCTGCCCCGCGATCTCGGTCCCGGCAGGGTTCACGCCGGACGGCCTGCCGGTAGGTCTCCAACTTGTCTCAGCGCCACGAACGGACTTCGAACTACTGCAACTGGCGCACGCCTTTGAGGGAGCAACACAGTTCTGGAAGCATCGGCCGGGAGTGGTGGGTTAAGGGCCTCTTCTCCCGGATGGAGAAGAAGGCTCGAGGCCGCTTAGTTCAAAGCGAGTTCGTCAGTTAACGCGCTCGGCCCGTCCTTCTTTCGAAGGACTACCCTCATCCTGCACCTTCTCCCGCCCGGGAGAAGGGAATCCGTGGAGACGCGTTGTCCCGCTTAGTACCGCCGTAGGGGCGGCGCTTGCTCCGCCCGTTGTGCAGAAACCGTCATTCCCGACTCGTCAGGAATCCAGAGGCACGCCAGCGCCCCCCCTCTCACGGTGGGAGAGGGGTTTGTATGTGAGCGAATTCCAAGTACAGCGCTTACCTGTCCCCTACCGACCCATCCTGCTTTATCGGCGTCGCGTCTTCGATGTCCTTATCCTCGAACGGCCACTTCTTCAGGCCCGACTCAGACAGCGTGATGCCAAGACCCGGGCCTTCCGGCACGGTCAGGTAGCCGTCCTTCAGCTCGATCGGGTTCTCGATCAGGTCCACTTTGGGCTCCCTGTGCTCCCCCGTGTACTCCTGAAGAGCGAAGTTCGGGATACATGCGTCCAACTGAACGCATGCGGCGGTGCTCACCGGGCTTAGCGGGTTGTGTGGGATCACCTTGACGTGCTGCGCCTCGGCCATCGCCGCAACTTTTTTGCTGCCGCTCAATCCACCAACCAGACACACGTCCGGGCGCACGTACGAAGCTCCCTTGTTCTCAAGGATCTGCTGGAACTCGTAAATCGTCGTGAAGCGCTCGCCGGTTGCGATCGGAACATTGCAAGCGGCCGCTACGTCGCCCATGCGCGCCGGACTGTCTGGGAGCATCGGGTCCTCGTAAAAGTAGGGATTGAACTGCTCCAGCCGTCGGCCCAGCCATATCGACTCTGCCGGGTTCATCTGCCGGTGGATCTCGATGCACAGATCGGCGCTCCGGCCGACCTCCTCCCGCACCGCGCCCACTCGCTCCACGGCGTTGTCCGCCCACTCTGTGTAGGTGTGGTAGGACGGGTAGTTGTGCTGGAATGCGGGGAATCGCACAGCCGTAAAGCCTTCCTTGACCGCCGCCGCTGCATTGGCAGCGAGCTCCTCCGTCTTGTCGCCGACCACATGGATGTAGCAGCGAACACGATCTCGCGTCTTGCCGCCCATCAGCTCCCAGATCGGCACGCCGAGCCGCTTTCCCTTGATGTCCCACAGTGCGATGTCGATCGCCGATAGAGCCGCGTTTACTACGGAGCCCATGAAGTGAGAGTTTCGGTATAGGAACTGGAAGTGGTGTTCGATTTTCGATGGGTCTTTGCCGAGCAGGTACGGCTCCATCGTCTTGATCATCGTCTCGGTAGGCCGCTGCCAGCCGTGGACGCCGGCTTCGCCGATACCGACCGTTCCGTCCTCACAGTGGATCTTGATCAGCAGCCACTTGCTCCAGAGGATGGTCTCGATTTTCTCAATCTTTGTGGGATTCAAAGCCTGCTCCGGTCTATATGTGCTGTTCCAGTTGGCGACCCGGAGACGGTACGACGAGGCATCCTCAGATGCAACAAGCGATGCCCTTGTAGTGCCCCTCGGAATGCAAATGGGGTTCCGGGGTGATATAACCCGTTTCAATGAGTACTTCACATAATCATCTCGACCTCATCCTCCGCGGCGGCGCCGTCTATGACGGCACGGGAAGCGAGCCGTTCAACGCAGATATCGGGATTACGGGCGATCGTATTACGGCGCTTGGCGAACTTTCCAGTGCGACCGCAAACGACGAGATTGACGCCTCCGGTATGGCGGTGTCACCGGGCTTCATAGACGTCCATTCGCACGACGACTTCCACGTCGTGTCCAGCCCAGACGTTGAGCACAACACCCTCCAAGGCATCACGACAGTGGTGGTTGGAAACTGCGGATTTGGAGCGGCGCCGTGCGATACGGCTCGGCTAGGCGAGTTGTTCAAATTGCCGCCCGAGGTGAAGCCGTGGGATGGGTACGCCGGGTACCTGGCGACTGTCGATCAGGTCAAACCTTCGTTGAACGTGGCCGTCTTGATAGGCCACAACACACTTCGGTTGGACGCTATGGGCGACAACCAGGAGGTTCCGCCTTCGATCGATCAGGTCACGCACATGGCCGGGTGGGTGGCCGAGGGGATGGATGCGGGCGCGGTTGGTTTCTCCACCGGTCTCGTCTACGAGCCGGGACGCTTCTCCACGACGGACGAGATCGCAGCCGTGGCGACGGTCGCCGGAGGATAGCGGGGCGTGTACGCCAGCCACATACGTAACGAGGGTCCAGGCCTTCTGGAGGCCGTTGAAGAGGCGATCATCGTTGGCGAGATGAGCGGCTGTTCCGTACAGATCTCACATCACAAGGCGTCCGGCAGCGACAACTGGGGTCGAATCGAACAAACCCTGGAGCTTATCGAGGCCGCCCGAGAGCGTGGGCTAAACATTACCGCCGACCAGTATCCGTACACGAGCGGCAGCACTCGATTGGCGGCCCTACTCCAAAACGGTGCGTTGACCGACGCCAGCGGCGGTTTTGGCCGGGTTCAGGCCGAGGACGTTCTTATTGCTACCGCTCCGGGATATCCAACGCATGAAGGCCGGTCTCTCGCTTCCTTTGTGGATGAGTGGGATCTGCCAGCTGAAGACGCCGCTCAAAAGGTCCTGGACGAGGCCGGTGACGGCGTGTACGTCGTCGTTTTCATGATGGACGAGGGCGATGTCCGACGCGTCATGGCACATCCAACGACGATGATCGGCACAGACGGCATTCCCGCCGGGTCCAAGCCGCATCCGCGGGCGTGGGGCACATACCCGCGGATCCTCGGAAAGTACGTCCGTGACGAAGGCGTGATCAGCCTCCAAGACGCCATACACAAGATGTCAGGGATGCCCGCCGAAAAGTTCCAACTAGCAGGCCGGGGTGTTGTGAAAGAGGGAGCGTTCGCCGATTTGGTCGTGTTCGACCCGTCAACGGTGATCGACACAGCAACCTACGAAGACCCAAAGACGCCGCCGACCGGGATGCCGCACGTCATCGTGAACGGGAACGTTGTCGTGCGCGATAGCGTTCATACACATGCAAGGGCTGGTCGTGCGTTGCGGCGCGGTCGGGAGTAGACGACCCAGGCTGACGAAGGGCGAAGAGTTGGGAAGATCGAGATGAAGTGGAGATATTGGTGGGCGGCGTTACTGACACCACTGCTAGTCGCTTGTGTGAGTTCGATATCGGCGACTCCAACTGCCGTTGTGACGCCGACGGCATCAGATGTGATCTCTCCGACAGCAACAGCAACCGATATAACGCTCCCAACGCCGGCTGTCGTACTGACCTTCAAGCCGACCTCGTCTCTTACGCGCGTAGTTGATCCGTCGGTCCAGAACTTTGTTTCGCAATTAAATGATCTTTGCGTTCAGACGCGCCTGAAGTCGTCCCCATACGCCGGTTGTATCGGTGGGTACTACGGATACATAGCCGGGAGTGGACACCCCGCAGCCATCGGCAGCATATCCGTGGTCATCGCCTCTGGTCCGTCTGCGGGTCAATTCAAGTCGAGATACTGGGCCATTGCGTTATCGTCTATGCCCGTCATTCTGATTGCGATGCTGGCGGTGCCGGTTATCGCCGTCATCCAGGCTCTACCGATCGCATACACCCTGACCATTGGAGCCCTGGCCTTGTTAGTGCCGTTCCGGCAGAGGTTTGCGATCACTCGCACCGGTGACTTGCGTATTGGAGCACTCGCGGCATTTGGTCTGGCAGCGTTACCTCTGCAGGCGCTGGGTATGCCGGTGGCCTTCTGGGCGCTGATTGCCGGAATAGCTATCTCGGCCATCGCCGAACGAAGCCATCTCATGGCCATTTGGAGCCCCTCACCTGCCGGTCATGTTGTGTGAGAGCGGCATCAAGATGGCGGCGCAGCCTTATGGTGTTCCGTCCTCGCCTGATACTCCGATGCGATGGCCAACAGCCGTGACTCGGTCCACGCACGGCCCGTGAACTGAAGTGAGGTTGGCATTCCGCGGTCGCCGAGGCCGTTTGGGACGGCGATCGCCGGTAGTCCGGCCAGATTGCCGGGCGCGCCGATTGGGGCTGACGTTGTTGGGCGTGATGACCGGTCCAGCGTTCCAGTCAGTAGTGGCGAGACGTTGCCTGTTGTCGGGCCGACTATGGCGTCGTACTCGGCGGTAATACGGTCGTATGCCAGGGACACGTGACGTCGCACCCGCATCGCACGGAGGTAGTCGCGAGCCGGGATCATCGAGTGCACGTGTGGCTTCACACGGCAACTTGGCGCACGCAGTTGCATGACGCGGCCGTCTTCGATGATGTCTTCGAAGGCCGACGCACCCTCGGACGCGATGATGATCCGTGCCGTCTGTCCTGAAGGCATGTCCGGCAGCGTGATCTCTTCCACCGTCCCGATCTCCCGAAGCGTCTCCAGCGACGCCTCGATGTTGTCAACGATTCCAGCCTCGCTGCCTTCTTTCCAATCGGCCGGGATAGCAAACCGGAAGTCGTCGCGCCTTCCGTCCGGAGCGGGGTGATGAAAGGTTCTCGTTACAGATGTGGGATCGTTCTCATCCGGCCCTGCGATAGCGTCTAACACCAATCCACAGTCCTCTGCGCTACGGGCCAGCGGGCCAAGCTTGTCCAGCGTCCACGAGAGCGCCATCGCACCGTAACGACTTACTCGGCCGTACGTCGGTCGTAATCCGCTGACGCCGCAATAGGAGGCAGGTGTGACTATGGAGCCAAACGTCTCCGAGCCTATGGCGAACGGCAGCAGTCGCGCCGCCACGGCCGCGCCTGAACCTGAAGACGAACCTCCGGCCCATGAATCGTGGTCCCACGGATTGCGTCCCGGGCCGGTCCAAGCGGCATCAAGCTCTTCATAGCCCATGCCGCCGGCAAGCTCCACCATCGCCAACTTAGCTACGAGCACAGCTCCGGCCTGTTCCAGTTTCTTGACCACCGTGGCATCGAAATCGAAAACCTGGTCTCTGTATGGCGTTGCCCCCCATGTTGTTGGCGCGCCGACCGCGGCCAGCAGATCTTTTGCGCCCCACGGGATGCCGTGTAGCGGACCTCGATCGTGCCCCGAGGCCAGTTCGGCCTCCGCACGCTCTGCCGTCCGCATCGCCCGGTCTTCCATCACCGTTGCGACGGCGTTCAACTCACGCCCGGCGGAGTCCAGGGCCTCGATCGCCGCCCTTGCGAGTGCCGTTGGAGAGGTTTCACCTGAGCGAATCTTCGTTCCAAGTTCCCCAATAGATAGGCCGAGCAGTGGGTTCACAGCCATCAGGAGTCCTGTCCTTCGATGGCCTTGAATGATGTATCCGGCTCGTCGCCGTTGGTGAGTTCCCACTTCCGCAAATCTTCGGCGGCCTCCTCAAACTGGACCGCCGTTTTAATGAGCACCTCACGTTGCGCATCATCGAGACGATCGCCAAATCGCGCCAGCGCTGCTAGGGCCATCGGGGGTATATCGGGGTTGTTCCCAGAATTAGATGACATGTGATTTCCAGAGCGTCGCCAACGAGGGCGAACGCTAGCTAGTGAATCCGGTCGTAGTCTTCGTCGTACTCATCGGGCTTGTTCGAGGCTTCGTCAGCGGCGTCCTCGTCTTCGGTATCTGGAGGAAGTTCCCACGGGTGGATTTTGGTCCGACGTGTCGATGCCCTCTCGCCTGCCAGACCGCCGACCAGGCCGTCTAGCGCGCCTGCGAGTCCGCCGAGCAGACCCGGGCCCAGACCGGCGATATCCGAGGCGGCGTCCGCCAGACCGCGTCCGACGTCCCCGGCATTACCGGCTGCAGAGCCGCCCGCATCACTGCAAGTCTCGTTGTCTTGTCTGTCGTCTTTGTCTCTCGTATTCGGCATATCCAGCCCCTTGAATGCGTCCGCAGGTTAGCATCCGTTGCCGTTCAATAGCTCGCGCCGGGTGTTTATCAATCGCTCGTCTCGAGTCAAAACCTCATCCGACACCGCGTAAGAAGAGGAACATCGCCTTGAAGATCACCGATATCACTATCGACGTTATCACCCGTGAGGTAGGAGGCACCGGCCTCGAATCCGATCTCGGGCGTTTCGGAGGCGAGGTGACGCAGGGCGTATTGCGAATCAAGACCGATCAGGGTGTCGAGGGACAGTGCTTCGTCGGCGATTTCCGGTCCGGTGGTGCGGGCCTTTTCGACCCGATCCTCAAAGTGCTGAAACCGGAATTGCTTGGCAAAGACGCCAGCGCACGGGAGTGGTTGTGGAACCGGCTTGGCATCTTAGGCGCCAGGCGCGGCGTTGCATTCCCTGCGTGGGCGCCGGTCGACGTGGGGCTGTGGGATCTCGCCGGAAAGGCGGCGGGCATGCCGGTGTTCCGGATGCTGGGAGCGGCAAGCGAGGAGACGGAGGTGTACGCCACCTACCCGCCGCGCCACGAGTCGCCTGGTGGTTGGGTTGAGGAGGCACGTGATATCGCCGACCGCGGGTTCCGGGCCTACAAGATCCACCCGGGGATGCTGTCGACCGCTGACGCCGTGAAGATGGTCGGGGCGGTGCGGAATGAGGTGGGCGACGAATTCACGCTCATGTTCGACCCGAACAACAACTATGACTTTCGTAAGGCGCTCACGCTTGGAAGGGCGCTCGATGCCAACGGATTCCACTGGTTCGAGGACCCGGTGCCGTGGGACGACTTCGATGCCGTTGTCGAGCTATCACGAAGGCTCGACACGCCGA
>Ga0114993_10004365_pt1 | contig 14073 bp, 16 predicted proteins | sample ArcticOcean_MG_C_FD_87042 | JGI IMG/M metagenome (GOLD analysis project Ga0114993, IMG submission 87042) | Marine microbial communities from western Arctic Ocean - ArcticOcean_MG_CB2_150 | ecosystem: Environmental > Aquatic > Marine > Oceanic | place: Arctic Ocean: Canada Basin | collected...
CACGCTACTGCAAGACCGCACAGCCCTGGTCATTGCCCACCGACTGGCCACCATTCGCGGCGCCAACCGGATCATCGTGCTGCAAGATGGCCGGATCATTGAAACCGGCACACACGACCAACTCATGGCGGTCGGCGGCTTGTATAGCCGACTTTACCGGATGAACTACGCGTCGTTTGACGACATACCGGAAGACCAAGGGAGCGTGCTGAGCGACAACACGGGCCAGACGTAAGGTAACCCGGAAAGTGATGGTTTGGCGATTTCACCATTTTTCCATCGCAAAAAAAAGCTCCCGGCTTGGGGAGCGAAGTAGCTGTTCTGTATCATGAAAAGGTTGGTTGCGGGGGCACGATCTCTACTATTTCGTACACAAGTATCTGCTTTCCTCACAATACCGCCTTAAGTGGTTGCGGAGACCCGATACACGCTTTACCGCAAAACCCGGTTCCTGCATAAATCCAAGTAAGCGGTAGGTTATAAGCTAACGATTTATCTACAGGGTGCTCAACCTTACAGGATTCGAAGTCCAATACAGGACCCATTGGTAGAGCACCTGCCTTTTAAGCAGCGGGTCCAAGGTTCGAGTCCTTGTGCACCCACCAATCTTTTCAAGGGGTTAGGTGGTTTTTTAAAAGCTGTATAACGTGATTAGGCACTTGATTAGGCACTTTTACTGCTTTTGTGTTTCCCAGATGTCGTGAATTTTCATAGTCATTAAAGACTTCTAGTCCACCAACTAACTTCAATTCTTCCAATCTTTATGTCATCATTACGGAATGAAACGACTGATGTCGGGCCTATCTGCTAAAAAACAAACCTTGGGCGCCATAAAGACATATCTACATCAGGGGGATCGAGCTGCCCGAATATATGCCTATCTCTCAGAACTTAAGACCAGAAGAAAATTTAAAGACGATGTACGTTTCGTCAAATCACAAATTTCTGTTTTAAAAAACTCAGTCAAAAAAGACGCCGCCGCCATGTTGGCGGTCATCTTGTCTACAGACATTTCAAAACCACTCATTAAATGGACGGAAAAACTATTTGAAGGAACCGCGACTATCTACGATAAGGCAGCGGATGCGATTGCCCACATAATCAATGTAGATGGTGAGCTTTGCCAATAGTGGCTAGGTACAAGCCAAAAACCAATAACATTTGTTGGTCAGGCCCTTCGAATGTTTGTTTTTACACTTTGTCTTGCCGTCCAGATTAATTTTATAGCCCCGTTGTATTTGGAAAGGAACTCAACCCAAGTGCGTGTTTTTAGGGCACTTCTAGTTATGTAATTGTACCGGAAATAAAATCTCCGGTACGCCTTTTTTTGCTGTTTGATCAAGGTTTGCAAGTCCATGAATTCATCCCAGTGACCAACCATAAAATCTTTTGTTGGATTTAGGGAAAAATCTTCCCACTGACCTGCAGGCACTATCCCTTTTGCCACCGCATCATCATACATTTTAGTGTTTGGATATAGTTTCAGAATAGAAATCTGCCCATAATCAGGATCAAGACCAATAAGGAAATCTATATTCTTGTTAATATCATCAATATTTTTTTCAAACGGTTGACCAATAATGTAATCAGCTACCGATAAGATGCCCAATTCACGACACCATTCGAAAGTTTGTTTTATCTTGGCTGTGGTCGTCGCTTTTTTGAGAATTTTTAAACCTTCATCAGTACCGGTCTCAACACCAAATGATATCATTCTCAAACCAGAGGCTTTAGCACGTATCAGTGATTCTTTAGTAATGGCGTTGACACGTCCCCGGAAGTCCCAAACTACCTTCAGGTTTCGACGGTCAAGTTCATCGCAGAACCCGACAATTTTTTCTGCCGTAATATTGAAGAGGTCATCATAAAAGTGAAATTCGGTATAGCCCATCGCCAGACAGGCTTCGATCTCATCAACCACAGAATAGTGGGAACGTTGCCGGTAGCTTTTGATCGGCACATCGCAAAATGTGCATAAATACGGACAGCCACGTGAGCTCAGAATTGTCGCCAGGTTTTTGGTTACACCAAGTATGCTTTGGTAAGGCACATCCTTGATATACTTACGATTTACCATTGGGATGCTGTCAATATCATCAATATAGGCAGCTGGAACCGTAACACGTTTCAGGAAACGTTTATCACGTACAGGGTTACCTTCGAATACCTTTATCGATTCTTTGGTGAAAATGCCTTTGATATGTGTAAAGCCTTCATTCTTCTCAAGGCAATTTACAAGCTCGGTAAAGGCGACCTCACCCTCACCAACCACAATGCTATCGAATTCTTCTAATTGTGCAGCTTCAAAAGGGAAGGCAATTGGGTGGTGTCCGCCCAAGCATACATGACAATTTGGGAAAAGTTCTTTTACTTTACGGGCAGTTAAACAAACATCCATCAAGCTGATGGTAAAACTCGTTATACCCACAACATCCGGCTTAACTTCTTTGATATATTCTTCGAGTTTCCCATGGCTCATCCCTTCGCCAATGCAGTCCTTGAAAAACAATTCATGACCGGTTGTATGCTCTTCCAGAAATGAAATAACGTATAGGGCACCGAGTGGTGGAAAGTCGCCAAACGCATTCGCTTCAAGAAACTCATCACCCTGTTCATCAGGATTTTCGACTACCTTGTTAGGATCTGGTGGATTTACGAGAAGAATACGCAATGTATTTTGCTCCTAGATGCGACCATAAAACTACTTTTAGCATAGTCTTTTAGCATAGTTAAGTACTAGTTAAGTACCTTGTGTATCACAAAAAATGTAAGCATCAATCCTAAATTTGATAGGTGTGAATTTGGGCAAGGCCATTTTGCACGTTCTCAATATCATAGAACCTCTAAGTCCTGGGTGTTGTCATTGTCACCCGCCTTTTCACCGTGCCTGGATTTGCGATCTCTTAGCCAGTTTAAGCGGCCCTTAAGGAGCTGTTCACCCAAGAGAGCACACATTTCGCCTACTTTTCTAATAGGAGGGTGTTAAATCAGAATTTGGGTCAGTCCAGATTGACAATATGAGCAATAAAACCACCGTAGTTCGGCGGCAGTTCACTATACGGGCAAAGCTCCATGAGGACAAATTCTTCGATTGGCATAATACGGCAGATGATATCGGAGCGAACCACCTCTTGACTACTCAGCTGGGCGTAGTAGTCGCCTGGAACGACAATACCACCCACGTTAAAATGCTGAACATTGCGCTCAATATCCGAAAGCAAGAGTTCAAATGCGGTTGAGTCGTGGAGTGGACTGCTGATTCCTGGTTGCACAGTGACCACGGGTAGAGCTGGAACCTTGCCTGCAAAAATTAACGCGTGTTTTGGCACACCCCTCAGGAAAACCTCATAGGGGAGTCCACGCAGCTGTTTTATTAACCGGCGGTCCCGGGTAATTGTTGCAAGAACTTGCTCTCGGTCAATGATTTTATCACTCACCAAACGTCTAATATACTCTCTGAATTTGACGCCCTTAATTTCGTGATAGAGTTCCGTTTTCTCAATGTTCAACCGCACTCCAAAAACTGAATGGTCGCGCATGCCTTTGCTTTTGTTGAGATTAATATGCATCCACCAGGCATCATAAGCCCCGACGAAAATAAAGAGGAAAAGAAACATTTGGCAAGTTAGTTTTTTCACGTCATCCATTGTAGTAGGGTGGCCGCGCTCGCTTTCACAAAACAATCTGACGGTCCCCGCGCACACCAAACCGGAAGCAACGAAAGTCAGTTGCAGCAACCCGTTTGTGGTCCAGGAGTGGATGCGCTCTATAAAAACATTACCAAACATAAGCAATGCGCCGACAATAACAGTCAATAGAGCCCGCCTCCGAGAAACAGCGTCCTTCGGCTGCGATGCAGCTCCAAGTTTTGCGTAGGCATAAAGACACACAAAAAAAAAGCCGAAAGTCAGCACAATCGTTGGCGTTGGTGCAAGCTCATAAACAACCAAAGCTTCATTGAGGTCACCGTCTAAACGGCCACCGCCGACTTGCCAGGGCATGACAACCAAGAAGTGCCACATTCTTGATAGAACGTCATGGTTTGCGCCAGCCAGAACAAACAAAATAATAAACGGGAATAGCCCACCCACGGCAATACCAACTATTTTACTGGTCAAGTGGGAGCCGCGCCCGGTAATAAGCAGCACTATAATCCCGGGAACCATAAGGCCCAATGTTTGCTTGCCAAGATAGGCCATGGCTAAAGCAACTCCGACTAAGACCCAGGCTGCAATTTTTCGGGTGGGGGTCTGTGCGTGAAACTCGCTATAGAACGCCGCAATCATTGCTATCAGCAAAGCCAATGCCCCGTGCTGTACGGAAAAAGATAAACCTTGTGGTGGGTAGAAGATAATGGTCGTCAGCAATGCGAACAAAAAGCTTGCAACATGTCCCAGTCCAGCCAAGCGCAACAAAGCATAGGAAAACACCCCCGACAGGCCGTTAGCGAATGAAACATGAATAACGGATGCCATGACGGTAGGGCCGAATACGGCCAAGAACGGTGCTTCCATCAGCGCTGCGGTCAGTCCCTGGATGGTGCTGAAGTCACGAAATGGAATTTGACCGTTCGCTATTCGCCATGCCGGTCCCATAATGAGGCCGTCATCGATAGGTTCGAAAAATGTGAATTGCCAAGCGTAGTGATAGCTAATCCAAAACCCGAATATGAAAAGTATTCCCAATGCAGTTGGGCGAAACAGCGTCACGGATTATCTCCGCGCCACGTTAAAGAGGTGCTGGTGGAATAGTTCCATACAGCGCCGACCACCCCGCCGAGGGCACCTGCTAACATCCATGAGCCTCCACGGTCATAAATATTGAGGGCGATAGACATATTGATCAATAAGCCTCCACTACAAAAAACACAAAACGACAACAGGCCAAGAACCGCCTGTCCCCAGCGAAACATATGGTCGCTGTATGTAAAGAGGTAGCTGAGTGAAAACATCGCGAATATAACAAAAAACGCCGAGACCACCTGTGCCTTCCAGAAGGTAACTTCTGCGCCAAGATGAAGAGCGCTGAGCATTGCCAGATGGATCAACATGCCAAACCCACTGACCATGATGAAACGAATCAACCGAGCGGGCAAGAAACGGCCAAACGTCTTATCAACAACGAGTTCAACAAACTCGGTGCCGACCAGGAAACTGAGCTTGCTTTCTCCCGAATGCCGCCTGCCGAATTGATAAGGAAGTTCGACAAACTTGCAATCACCCTTAGATGAGGCCAACATATCAACTAAAATTTTAAAACCGCGGCCATGTATTTGTGGTGCTAGACGCCAGAAGAACTGTCGGCGCACCATGAAAAAACCGCTCATGGGATCGCTGACCCCAGGAGGAAAAATATGTCCACTAAGCCATCTCCCCAAGTAGCTTAATGCCAAACGTTGACGGTTCCAGTCTCCCACACCGCCCCCATCGACGAACCGGCTTGCAATTACCAGGTCGATGTCCGATTGGTCGCGCATAATATCGAGCATTCCGCATAATAGCGTTTCATCATGTTGGTGATCGGCATCCATCACCGCCACTAACGGCGCCGAGGAAGTCATGATACCCTCTATGCAGGCAGAGGAAAGACCTCGACGGTTGATGCGTTCGATGAACCGAATTCTTGAATCCATTCCATTTAGGCGGAGGATTTCTTCAATCGTTCCGTCATGGGATGCATCGTCAACGAAGACAACTTCCCAATCTACGCCCTCAAGAGTAGATTTGATTTTGGAGATTAGGGGGAGAAGGTTATCATGTTCGTTCAGGGTCGGGATAATAAGGCTAAGGGCGGGCATGTAAAAATATACTTCCTATCGATTTTTGTGTGTAACTGTACCGGAACACTGATTATTGTTTGTTTAAAGCCTATTATGAATAATAAAACCGCGTTCGTGCCGTAGAAAAATGATAATGTGCCCACGTAGCAGTCTCGATTAAAATAAGACCAATTTCCACTCAGGCCCATCATTCAAAACTATCAGATTTGTCCCTATTAATTCTTAAAAATATCTCTATAACATGAATGCCACCGTACACCCTACTCTTGGGAATTCAAGATGGTATATGACTACGAAACTCTTGGGAATTCAAGATGGTATATGACTACGAACAAATTGTGAACGGTTATTATGACCATATTTTTATGGAGGATCGTGGCGTTCGTGGCCGCTGGCACCACGAAAAATTTGAGCATGTCCGTTCCGTTCTGCCTATGGTTGAGCGTCTCGCCGATATTGGCTGTGGCCCCGGCACTTTTCTTGGATTGCTTGGTCAAAGCATAGGTGAAGGCGTCGGAATCGACACATCGTCCGGCCAGATCGCATATGCAAAAGATAGGTACCAGGCTGAAAATCTGGAGTTCATCCATGCGTTGCGGCCTCCTTACTTCGTTGATGAGGCCAGCATTGACGTGGTTGTAATGCTGGAACTTATCGAACACTTGGAGGCAAATACTATCGACGAGGTGCTAGCCGAAGCGTTACGCCTACTCCGTCCAGGAGGTGAACTATTGCTTACGACTCCAAATTACAACAGCCTGTGGCCTCTCTTGGAAGTTGTTGTTAACAGGATGAGTGACGTCAACTACGAAGAACAGCACATTACACGCTTCAACCGCTTTGATCTTGAAGTGACCCTTGCCAAGGCTGGCTTTGAGGTCAACCATGTCACCCCCTTCATGTTTGCCGTACCGTTCGCCGCCGTCTTCGGTTGGTGGACCGCTGATATGGTCGCACGCTTTGAACCGAGATGGTTGTCCGCAAGGGCTGGGTTCCTTCTGTTAGCGCGAGCCCAAAAACCAACATAGTTCAGAAAATGACGTAAACTACCAAAAGTTAATATATGCGGCATTTTGATATGACTTGGTACATTCAGACAAATGAGAACCCGAGTTAAGATTGGAATTACACACGAAGATTATAAACAGCTTACAATTCTGAGTTTTTTTCTTTTACCCTCCCTGCGTCAAAACGATACTTTTTCCACCTCAAACGCTGAGCATCTCCGACCCGATTCTTCCCCTCCGCAGTCTTCGGCCCGGAATTTCCAGTGCCACCGTGCCAACCGCAACGACCTCTGGGGTCGCTGCCTGGAACTTTGGCGCTATTCAGGCATAATTTGCCACCGGCTTTTTGGGCCAGGCAATTCCGGCCCTCGCGGAAACGGCGGATTAGCTTCCAGGCTAACCCGTAATATCCGCCGGTTTCGGTGATGCGCTTTCGTAAATGCTCTTGGAAATACAGTGGTAAATCCGGGTTGTTTTTGATCGGACATAAATCAACTTTTGTCATTTCTCGTCTTCCGGTATAGCCAACCGGGCATTCGCCTTGGCCATTCCCTCACCAAGGTTGACCTGGTTGGCGCTCGCAGCCATCTCAGCCTTGATTTCTGATTAAACGACAAGGCCTAGAGGCCTGCAAAAAATTGGCGGATCGCGCATAGCCAATTCGTCCAAATAGGCCTCCCCACCAACACGCTCAAAGGCTGATGAAATCTCATCAAGAATTTCCGGTGTAAGTTTAGCCATTTGATAGCCTCCATAGGGGCGTGTTCTTTACGCGTATCGAAACTAACTATTTCATCTGTTCATTTTAACAAAAATGTGTGCTCAGGTGTACTGCTTCCCACTCCAAATAATCTATCAATAGCCAACGAAATCAGTGGATCGTCCCGTCTCTGGAGACTTCCGGTTCCTGAGCACGGTCCCCTTATTGGTCCCCAAATATCAATATTTCCCTTCTAATTCATTTTCTCTTTGTATAAAATTGCCGCGTTTGTTGCTACGTTGTGTCCAGATTCTTGCATATTTGTACACTATTTCTGCATCTGATACCCCCCCCTTTGGGTGAAGGGGCCCTTCGCTACCATCTTGACCGAGCCGGAGGTCAAACAACCGCTCAGGTACAGGATCTGGCTGTTCTGATCAAAACTCTAGCCAAGCACTGGGTGATGGTGGACGAGGAACATCTCAATGCTCTCAAAGGCCTCTGCACAAAGGTCAGACCCGACACTGAAGGGTTAACACCCAAGAACCGTGACCGTTTGCGCCAATTCGATGACTCAAGAAACGTATGGTTGTTGCTGAACTTCACAACCGCTGAATTTGAAGCGGCGATAAAAGCTGATCAGGGGCGCAGGCTTGACGCGGTTCGGGTTCAAGTTGCCCTTGCCGTCGCCATCCTGTTGATGATGCCGGTTCGTGCCGCCAACCTTGTTGGTCTCCATATGGAGCGTCACATTCAGCGCACACGGTCTGGTAACAAGGGCGTCGTGCATATCGTCATCCCCGGCCATGAGGTTAAAAACAGGGAAGATCTGGAGTTTGAACTGCCCGCTGAACTCGTACGGCTTCTTGATCTCTACCTTCGAGATTTCCACCCCCGGCTTAACGATGAGCCCAGCCCCTGGCTATTCCCCGGCCGTGAGCCAGGCAAACACAAGGCTATTATGACCCTTGGCGAGCAGGTGAAGAAGCAAGTGTTCAAAACAACGGGCCTGCACGTCAACCTGCATCTGTTCCGTCATATATGCGCCAAGCTCTATCTGGACCGCATGCCGGGTGGTTATGAAGTGGTGAGGAGATTGTTAGGTCATCGCACCAGTGAGACCACGATCCGGTTTTATGCCGGCATGGAGGGCAAGTCCGCCAGTCGTCACTATGACGATGTCATTTTGCAACTTCGCAAGGATCTTCAAAATCAACCAAGGTTGCGTTGACCGATGACCGTAATACCCCGTCATGCCGTACCCCTCAATGACTGGCCTGCCGCTGATCAGGTAATGTGGCAGTACGTCATTGCCGAGGGTGATATTTTTGAGGGCCAGGGACCCGGTGCGAACTGGGCTCCGGCAACGATAGACAATACCCGTAAAGCCTACGGCTACTGGCTTCACTGGTTAGGCATCAACTGTTTATTGAGTGCACCCGTCCATCATCCAGTAGACCGCATCACGCCGGAGCGCATCAGAGCCTATATCGAGGATATGCAAGACAATACGGCTCCCCTCACTCGTTTTGTCTATATTCTGGATCTGCTGAGGTTCGCACAGGTCGGGGCTCCTGACCGCGAATGGGATTGGTTCAAGCGGATCAAAAACCGGCTCTGGGCTAGGACAATTCCGTCACGGGACAAAGCCTCATTGATCCGCAATTCACGAGAGCTGTTTGAACTCGGTCTCGATCTTATGAATGAAGTCTCAGGGGTTACTTGTCGATATAACCCGTTGCAGGCAGAGATTTATTATCGCGACGGGCTCCTGATTGCGATCCTTGCATCGCGGCCCGTTCGCCTCAAGAACCTGACGGCCATTCAGATCGGTCGTCATCTGATCCGTATTGATCATATTTACTGGTTGGTGTTTGAAGCCGGAGAAGTTAAAAACCGACGGCATATCGAAGTCCCCATACCTGAGATACTGTCATCTTATATTGATGACTATCTTTCCCATCATCGCCCACGCCTTCTGCAGGGCACCCTGTCAAACCGCCTCTGGACATCACGGTTCGGTGGCAACCTGTCCTGCAATTCTGTACGCCGTCAGGTCAAGCTGCATACGGAAGAGGCCTTCGGCAAGCCCATCACCTGTTCAGGGATTGTGCGGCCACGAGCATCGCCATCCATGATCCCGGGCATGTGTGGATCACGACCAATATCCTCGGCCACAATACACTGGCGACCAGTCAGAAATACTATGATCAATCGCGCATGCTGGAAGCGGGTCGTCACTATCAATTTACGATCGCTGACCTGCATCGCACTCTTAGGGAAGAGGCTCGATCTCCTTATAAATCCGCCAATATGAAAGGACCATAAGTCATGCGTGCCGTCATCTACGCCAGATATTCCTCTGACCTTCAATCTGAGACATCCATTGATGATCAGGTGCGCCTTTGTCGTGAGCGCGCTGAGCGTGACGGTATGGCTGTGACTGAGGTTTATTCAGATTATGCAATCAGTGGCGGAACCCTGAGTAACCGCCCCAGCATGCTGGCGTTGATGGATGCGGCTAAACAGGGAGAGTTTGACGTAGTCATTGCAGAAGCACTTGATCGCATCAGCCGCGACCAGGAAGACATTGCCGCCATATATAAACGTCTGAGCCATGCTGAGATCAAGATCGTCACCCTGTCAGAAGGTGAGATAAACGAGTTGCATGTGGGTCTCAAGGGCACGATGAATGCCTTGTTCTTGAAGGACCTTGCCATCAAAACCCAGCGCGGTCAGCGCGGTCGGGTTGAAGCCGGAAAAATTCCTGGCGGCAACAGTTACGGCTACAATATCATCCGGCAATTAAAGGAAGATGGCAGCATGACCACGGGAGAGCGTGAGATCAATCTTGAACAGGCTTCGATCATCAGACGTATTTTTGAGGAATATGCGAATGGTCAACCCCCACGCAAAATCGCTTCTAGTTTAAACGCAGAAGGAATCGCCAGCCCACGTGGCGGCAAGTGGAATGCCTCTACCATTAACGGTAGTCGTCAACGGCGTAACGGCATTCTCAACAACGAGCTTTATCTGGGACGTATCACCTATAACCGACAGCAGTTTATTAAAGACCCGGAGACGGGAAAACGGCGGTCACGGTTAAACCCGGAGCATGAATGGGTTATCACGGACGTTCCGGCCTTGCGTATCATAGATGATGATGTTTGGAATCGCGTACAGGCCATCAAGGCCCGGTATACGTCTCAGGTTGGCAACAAGCGCCAGACCAAAAAACGGTTGCTGACAGGGTTGGTAAAATGCGGCAGTTGTGGCGGCTCCATGACCATCGTCAATCGGGAACGTTATTCCTGCTCCGCCAAACGCGAACGCGGAACATGTGACAGCCCTGTCGGCATTAAGGCTGCAGAGTTGGAAGACCGTGTCCTCACCGGCTTCAAGGACATATTGCTCGGCAACGAAAGAATGATCGAGAGCTTCGTCACTGAGTTCAAGGCTGAAGTCATTCGCCTGCGCAAACAACATGGCAACCACGAACGCCAAACTCAGAAAGATATGAATAAGATCAACACCGCCATCAAGCGCTGCCTGACCTTCATTACCGAAGGCGATGGCGACCCCGGGCTGGTACGCGATGAGCTTAAAGCGTTGGAAGTCCGCAAGCGGGATCTGGAACGCCAGATTCTGGTGGCGGATGAAGACCGCAATATCGAAGTTCACCCCAACATTGCGGAACTGTACGCAAAGAAGGTCACTGAACTGCAATCTCTGTTGACCGACGAGACAACCCGGTCACAGGCAATGGACACCGTCCGCTCCATGATTGATAAAATTGGGGTTCATGCGGGGACTGAACGCGACAAGCCCGACGTCATCCTCGTCGGTGCCCTGGCGCAGATCCTCAACTACACCCAACAAAACAAAACCGCCGCATCCAACGGAAGCGACGGTAGGGCCTTAATGGTTGCGGGGGCACGCAACCGACGTTACTTGCACCTGGATTTTGCCCCCATATGCCAGCTAATCAGTTAGCTCGAAACAGAATTATAGTTCGGGAAAATTGATAAGGGCGGCCCCGCCTGTAACTTCCTGTTTGTGCGCAGAGAACTCACCCCCAACAACTAACTTCAATTCTTCCCCACTTTATGTAATCATCACAGAATGAAACGACTGCTGCCAGTTCTGATGGGTTTTGTAGTGCTGTTGTTGTCTTCAACAGAGGGGTGGAGTTTGCCTCATTGTTCAGGAAGTTATAACCGGACCACTTGGACTGATTGTATTGGCACTTTTACCTGGTCCGATGGACGCAAATATGTTGGTGAGGCGAGAGGGGTCATAGCCGCCAAATTAGCGAACGGCACCACAATGTAACACCGTGGAGGTGGACTTTACTCTTCAGGGACTATGGCGGATGTTGTACTATGGAGCAAGGGATCCATTTGACCGGAGCGAAGCAATCGGCATGAGTAACAACAGCGGCAGCGATATTCTTGAGCGGATGGAAGTCCGCGAACTTATCGAAAAATGGGTGTTGTACCGGGATGCCGCGGATTGGGAGAATTTCCGTAGCCTCTGGGCCGATGATGGCCGCATGATTGCGACTTGGTTTTCGGGCACAGCCGAGGAGTTTATCAAAGTGAGCATCGAAGGCGTCGATCAGGGCACCTACATCCTGCACTTCCTCGGCGGCTCGATAGTCGATATCGAAGGTGATCGCGCCGTGGCCCAGACCAAAATGACGATCGCGCAGCGTGGCGAAGTCCAAGGCGTCGAATGCGATATTGTCGGCACCGGGCGGTTTTATGATTTGATAGAGCGGCGCGACGGCGATTGGCGTATCGTTTTGCGCCAGCCAATCTACGAGCGCGACCACATGACGCCGGTCGAACCTTCCCAATCCTTGACCCTGGACTCCGAAATCCTTGCCCGCTATCCCGTTGGCTATCAGCATCTCGCTTATTTTCTGCAAGGGCGTGGCTACGACGTCAAGCGCGACATGCCAGGGCTTTCCGGACCCAGACTCGAGGCACTTTATGCTCATGGTGCTGCTTGGCTTGAGGGCAAACCCGACAACTGGGACCGCTGAACCGTTGGATTCCCCTCTTGCGCCGCACGGGGGCTACCCCGGCAACATTAGCCGGTCGCAAAAGCCGCTTATTCTGGATTGCGACGAAGGCGCGGGGCAAAATCCCGATCGCCGAGCGCGTTTCAATCAGAGGCGGCGGGGGGAGAGGCGGTAATCTCTTCGGCAGCCGCCAACGAGTTCAATTGCACCCCTAGCTCCTCCCAGATGGTCGCGAACAACTGAGAGAAGGCGGGCGTGGCGCGCACTGTGACGGGATTGCGTTCATTTTCTCCAAGCGGGATATTATGGAAGGCTCTGACCGTGCCGGGACGGGCGGACATGACCAATATACGGTCGGCCATGGTAATCGCCTCGCCTATATCGTGCGTCACCAGAATGGAACTCTTGCCGCGCTCACGGATAATGCGCATCACGTCGGCTTGAAGCTGGAGACGTGTCTGAAAGTCGAGTGCGGAAAACGGCTCGTCCAGCAAAATGACATCGGGATCGATTGCAAGCGTGCGCATGAAAGCAACCCGCTGGCGCATACCGCCTGAAAGTGTTGCTGGCCGCGCGTTTTCAAAACCCGCCAGGCCATAGCTTTTGATCAGGCGCAGCGCCAACTCGCGGGCCTGTACACTATCAGCGCCGCGGACTTCCAACCCGAGTACGACATTGTCCAGCACGTTGCGCCAAGGCAGCAGCAAATCCTTCTGCAACATGTAGCCAACCTGCCCGGTAGCGGCCTCCACCAGCTTGTCATTTACCACCACAGTTCCCGATGTTGCCGAAATCAATCCCGCGATGACATTGAACAGTGTGGACTTTCCGCACCCCGAAGGCCCGACAATGGCCAGTGTTTCCCTAGGGTACAGTTCAAACGACACGTCGCGGACGGCTTCAACCTCATCTTCCTCTTCTTGGTTGAAGACAACCCGGACTTTTTCGGCCCTGAGAACCGGCTTTGAGTTTTTTGCAGCGCACATCCGGATTTATCCCTTGACCATTTTTTCCTGTTCGTCGAGAAACTTCAGTACGACTTCATTGAACCGTTCGGGACGGGTGATTGAACAGGCATGTCCGCCGTCGTCCAGCATTTCGAGCCGCGCGTTCGGCATCCCGGTTGCCAGTTCTTGTGAGAAATAGGGCGGCGTTAAAATGTCGTCCTTGGCACAGACCACGAGGCCGGGCACCGACATGCGCGACAATTGATGGGTGCGGTCGAAGGCCAGGATAGCCTCAATTCGGCTGGCGATGATCTCGCTTGGCGGCAGCTTGGGTATTAAAGTGGCTTCACCGGCTTCCATGGCCTCACCGTGATCGCGATTATACCATGGCGGGAACAGGAACAGAGGCGTGGTACGGGCAAACCCGGGCGGACCCTGGGATTCAAGTATGGATTTGCGCATATAGAAACACAGACGAAATTGGGCATCTGCCCTGGTCCAGGACGCGTAGTAAACTGCGGATTTGAGACGTTCAGGCTTCTCCGACGCGATGATTTGCGCCATAGCACCACCTGTGCTGTGCCCAACTACGTGAGCGCTCATGATCTGAAGCG
>Ga0114993_10004367_pt1 | contig 14070 bp, 14 predicted proteins | sample ArcticOcean_MG_C_FD_87042 | JGI IMG/M metagenome (GOLD analysis project Ga0114993, IMG submission 87042) | Marine microbial communities from western Arctic Ocean - ArcticOcean_MG_CB2_150 | ecosystem: Environmental > Aquatic > Marine > Oceanic | place: Arctic Ocean: Canada Basin | collected...
GCCTTCTTACTCAAGCGCACGCTGCTCAAGGCCGAGCCCATGGCGTTCCTGATGGAGTTGCCGCCCTACCGCATTCCTTCACTGCGGTCGCTCGGGCTGAGGCTCCTCGACCGCAGCGGGATCTTCTTGAAGCGTGTGGGGAAGGTCATCTTCACGGTGTCCATCGTGCTCTGGACGCTGACGCAGTTCCCGCGTACCGAGCTTGGCCCGCCGCTGATCGAAGACAGCGCTCTCGCGACTATTGGACACGTCATCGAGCCGGCGATTGCGCCACTCGGTTTCGATTGGAAGGTCGGAGTCGGTCTGGTCACCTCGCTGGCCGCTCGCGAAGTGATTGTCGGTACACTCGGCACGATTTACGGAGTCGAGGCGTCCGGAGACGAGTCGTTCGAATTGCAAGATGCGCTTGCCGAGGCGATGACCCCTGCGGCGGCGATCGGGCTGCTGATCTTTTTTGCGTTCGCCTTGCAGTGCATGTCCACAGTCGCGGTGATGAGGCGTGAAACAGGGGGTTGGAAGTGGCCGGTGCTCCAGTTCACGTATATGCTCCTGCTAGCCTACGTTGGCGCGTTCGTGGCCGTTCGCGTCTTTTAGGGCGTGCTGGCAACAAGATCCAAATTCAGGTGAGGTGAGTGTCGATGCGTGCAATGCTGTCTTCTTTCGGCCTTCTGCTGCTGTGTCTCCCCCTCACGGGTGCAGTGAACGCGCAGGCGATCCCAACCCAACTCCGGGTTCGCGTGCTAGCGCACGACGCGAAGATCATTGGCAGCGGAGTCGGTGGAGCTCGCGTAACGATCACCGACCTCGCAACCGGCGAACTGCTAGCGTCAGGCGTGCAGGAGGGATCGACGGGCGATACGGGGGCCATTGTTCGCACTCCACAGGAGCGCGGCTCGACCATTTTCGATGTGGACGGGACAGGTCTATTCGAGGCGATGTTGCGTCTCGATGCCCCCACTCGCGTCGAGGTCGTAGCTGAAGGTCCATTAGGTACGGAACATGCGATCCAGCGGGCGTCGAAGACCCTGCTCTTGGTACCGGGCGTGGATATCGTCGGCGAAGGACTAATTCTAGAACTCAACGGCTTCACTGTGGAGATCCAGAATCCTACCGAGGCCGAGGCGTCCGTTGATGGCGCGCTGACCGTGCAAGCCCGAGTCACCATGCTGTGCGGATGCCCCACTGAACCGGGTGGCCTGTGGGACGCGGACCGCTTCACGATCCTCGCGCGGCTGGTCCGTGGCAGTGAGGTCGTGGTGGAGGGCGAGCTAGTCTTCGCCGGAGAGACCTCGATCTACCATGGCACGCTCGTAGCCCCTAGGCCCGGCAACTATGATCTTCAGGTACTAGCAATCGATCCGGAGCGCGCGAACACGGGGTTGGCGGTGAGAAAGGTGGTCGTCCGCTGACCGGCCGCCATGTGCAGTCTCGACCTTACACCGACCCCTTGGCTCCGGGTATACTACGGTAGCGCGAATGCGATGCGCGGCCCCGTCCGTGAGTCCATTCTTCCCCCATCTCCATTTACGGAGAGACGTTGATGAGAAAGAGTATGCTGACCCTCTCGACCGCGCTACTGCTGGTCGTACCAGCTGCGGTTTCGGCGCAGGGATTTGGCATAGCGGCACGCGGGGGTACCCTGGGTGTCGGCGCTGAGGCAGCGCTGGGGCTCACGAGCAGGTTCGTTATCCGCGGAGGCGCGGGGCTGATGCCGTTCGAGCCCATTACGACCATTGAGGACATCGAGGTCACGCTCAAGTTGCCGGAGTGGTACAACATCGGCGCGGACTTGTACCTCAGTGGTTCGTTCCGGATCGGCGGCGGCGTATTGTTCAAGTCGGACAATCCCTCCGTCGAGGGCACGTTCACGTCCCCTCAGATCATCGGTGGGCGTGAGTTCCCAGCTGCCGAGCTAGGCACGCTCACCGGCGTCCTCGCATCAAGAGATAACGCGCCGTATGCGCTGATCGGTTTCGGCAACCACATCTCCCCGGGTATCGGACTCTTTCTGGACCTTGGCGTGGCATTCCTGGGTGACCCTGACGTCACCCTCAAGGCGATCGGCGGTACGTTCAGTGATCAGGCCGAGTTGACCAGCCGCTTGAACGCCGAGGCTGCCGACTGGGAGGAGTCAGCTGGCTCCTACCTCAATTATTGGCCCATCCTCAACCTTGGCCTGCGCATCGGCATTGGTGGCTGATTCGTTCTAGCCGAAGGCTATCGGCGCCCGCGCAGCTTCTGCTGCGCGGGCGCTTTTTCGTCAGGGGTCGGGTGGTGCCGACAGCATGGCTGTTCGAGAAGAGGCTCGAAACACCACAATCGCTGACAGCGCGAGAAATACCGGCTCGATCACGAACTTGAAGCGCAGGTTCTCACCGAGCTCCATCGCGCATGCGATCACGATCGTATAACTGACGATCGTGGCCATGAAGAGTGGAGCTGCGTCGTGGCGGATCCGCTGCAGCGTGTCACGCAGCCGCAACTTGCGCGTGATCTGGAAGCCGTACAGCAGGAGTACTGCCGGAAAGAGTAGGTAGTAGAACGACCCGTAATAGCCGCTCCCGAGTTTGTTCTCCAGACGCGCCACGAGCGGCCGGCCGAGCAATGTTTGCTCGATCGCGGCGTGCTGGCTGATGCGGTCTCGGTTGCCCGCCAGATGCGCGAAGCTCGTCGAGGGTGTGGCGAAGTTTCCGTACGCCGTCATCACGTTGCGCAGATACTGCGTCGGCGAGGCTCTGATGAGCCGCATCGCGCTCGAGCGATAGTCCCTGGAAATCGCCGGGATGTTGATGTTGTGCGCGTCGTCCCCGGACAACGCCCGGATCGCACTTTCTTCGTCGTATCCGAGGTCCCGGTATTGGATCGGCGCCGCGAAGGCATCGACGTGCACGACGGGGCTCAGTACGCCACTGTCGTACAAGTCGTCCAGCAGCGTGAGGCCCTGATCGAAAACCGCGGTCCTCCAGAGCCCCATTCCGTACCAACTGCTCGCGCCGAAGAAGCCGTATTGAACCCGATTCTTCCCGTACCAAGTGATCGGTAGAAGAACCAGCAACAGCAGCACGGCGAACTGACGGCGTGTGGGTCGGCCGATGAGCAGGACCGCCAGAGGCACGGTTCCGACCAGGAGGATCAGGTGATAGACGCTCCTCGTCATGATCACCGCGACAACGACTGCGACGAATCCTAGCGCGGCCCGTCCGCCCGGATGTGTCTTTCCTCCCGAATCTTTCCGTGCGGCCGCAGCTTCCTGCGCGCGCGTGACCAGATAGGCGGCGCTGGTAACGAGAAATGCGGCCGCAGTGGTATACAGCGCGTAGGCCTCGAATAGAAAGAGCGCTGGATGGAGTGCGACGATGAGCCCGGTGGCAAGCGCTAAACGCGGGGCCTGCGTCACACGACCGACGATCTGGACGCACATGCCGGCGATGGCAGCGCCGAGCCCTATGTGCAGAGCCTGCAGCGCTTGCATGTGCAGGGAGCTGAAGAGCTTGAGCAGTACCGCACCCAGGATGTTCCACAGCGGCGGTTGCCCGTGCATGTACCAGATGCTCTCGGTCGCGCGGGTGCGCAGCAACTCCGTTGGCAGGCTCTGCCAGAACCAGCCCCATTTGTCGGGGCCGAAGTCGTGAACGATGGTGACATCGAGCACGAACCAATACAGCACCGCGACGACCACGTGAACCGTGGCAACAAAAGCGGTGGGGCGCTTGAGCGTGTCGTGGTCGTGAGGCATGGCAGAAGATAGTGTTACAGAATGTCCACCCAAGTCACCGAACACCGATTCGTCGCCACCGAGTCCTCCGGAGAGGTCTCAGCACTGGTTGTCCGCCCTGAGGCTGCCCGCGCTTTGTATGTATTCGGGCATGGCGCTGGAGCCGGTATGAGGCACGTCTTCATGCAGGCCGCAGCGGGTAGGTTGGCCGACCTGAACATCGCCACGTTCCGATACCACTTCCCCTTTATGGAGGGTGGCCGCGGGGGGCCGAACCGCCCACCGATTCTCGTGAAGACCGTACGCTCCGCTGTCGCTGAAGCTGCGTCGCTCGAGCCCGGTCTTCCGCTGTTCGCTGGCGGAAAATCGATGGGGGGACGCATGACTTCTACGGCGGCCTCGAAGGAGCCTCTACCGGGCGTGCTCGGGCTCGTGTTTTTCGGCTTTCCGCTACACCCGCCCGGCCGGGACTCTGACGAACGGGGAGCTCACCTCGCGGACGTCGGACTCCCGATGCTCTTTCTGCAGGGCACGCGGGACCGGCTCGCGAAACTGGACGTGCTCGAGCCGCTGTTGGCACGTGTAGAGCCGCGGCCGACGCTCCATGTGGTGGAAAGCGCCGACCATGGCTTCCACGTCACCAAAAGGTCTGGCCGCACTGATGACGAGGCCCTCGACGAGATGTGCTCGCGTTCTTCCGAATGGATCTCGGAACTGATCTAGTCTGCTGTTAGCGCCTGGACTGGATCCGTCCTCGATACGCGCCGCGCCGGGAGGTATAAGCCGACGAAGGAGACTGCCGCGAGCACCAACGTCACGCCCCCGAAGACCGAGGGGTCGGTGGGGCTCACGCCGATCAGGATGCCAGACATCGCGCCGCCCATCGCGAATACGAGTCCAGGCCCGACGGCTTCTTCGACCCCCTCCTCGATGACCTCCTCCAAGACTCCCACGATCCGGATCGTGGAATCGTCCCCACTGAGCAGGGAGGTGTTGAGTGGATCTTCGTCCGGGGAGAGGTATCTGCCCTCGTTCTCCGCGTATTCGGTCTCGAGCTGCTCGGCGACCCCGCGCACGTCCCGCTGGGCCTGATCGAGGGTGGTTCCGGGCGCGAGGCGTGCGATCGCTTTGGCGTAGTGGCCGCCCCTTGGGCGGTCGCGGGGGCTGCGGCCCATGCTAGGAACATGTCCGGCTGGTCGTCGAAGAAGAGAAAGTCGGGTGGCATGATGCCGATGACAACGAATTGGCCACCGTCCAGCGTCATTGTGCTGCCGGGTACGTCTGCCGATCGTGAGAATCGACGCTGCCAAAAGCCGGCGGTGAGAATCGCCACGCCGTCACGGCCTTCGCCTCCCGTCAAAGTCAGACCATCGGGGTTGAAGACTGCAAGCATGGATCCCATCATTTCTCCCGCTCCTCCCTTTGATCCCTGTTGTGACCAGCCGAGGCGTTCGGCTGTCCCTTGTATGCCCACGTCCCAGGTGGCTCCGACCCAGCAGCGGGCTCGACCCAGCGCTCCGTATCGCTCGTCGAGTCGGAGGAGCGCGATGAACGCTTCCTCCATTTCCCCGCCGTATCGCTCCCGGTGTGCCCTTGGATAGGCTTGAAGCAGGAGACGGTAGATCGTGCGTGCGCGGTCGTGGTCGCTCATGCCTGTTCCGGATCACGCCCTACATGCTTCGAGCGGGCGACGCGCACGAGTGCCGCCAACCGCTCGACCTCTTCGTGCAATGCCAAGCGCCCCGGACGGGTAATCGCGTAAAACCGTCGTTTGCCTCCTTCGGTCCGCGCACCCTCCGGCGGAGCGACTTCACTGATTAGCCGCTCGTCGGTCAACTCTCGGAGAGCGCCGTAGAGCTTGCCCGGCCAAAGCCGAAGCTGCCCTTCGGTGCGCTCCAGCACCTCTTCCATGATCGCGGTGCCGTGCAACTCACAGTCGGCGAGAGACAGAAGCACATGGAACCAGTGAGGTTTGAGCTTGGTGTACTGTGTCATAGAAGGCGTTCCAACCGTGGGCCCATGGGTACGCGTCCCTATATATACGAAAGTGTACAGATCAAGGTTTCACTCACGCCGGACCGACCGTTGGATGCTTGACAACGAGGTCCCGCCGTCGCCCGTTCAGGGGGTGAGAGGGCCTCGGTAGGCAGCTGACCGGACGACGAGTCCACAACCACGGGATGAGATGAAAATCGTGTTGTTCGGAGCCACGGGCATGGTCGGGTCCGGCAGTCTGATTGAGTGTCTGGACAGTGAAGAGGTGCGGGAGGTGCTCGTCGTCGGCCGTCGATCTTGCGGTGTGGAGCATGAGAAGTTGAGCGAGGTGATCGTCGACGACATGTTCGACTACTCGGCCGTCCAGGCGCGATTCGCCGGGGCCGATGCCTGCTTCTTCTGCCTGGGCATTTCCTCTGCCGGAATGAGCGAACAGGAGTACCACCGTATCACGTATGAGTTGACAGTGGCTGCGGCCGAATCGCTTGCCGCAGTGACCGACGGTATGACGTTCTGCTACATCTCAGGCGCGGGGGCCTACAGTTCGGAGGAAGGCCCCATGATGTGGGCGCGAGTGAGGGGCAGGGTCGAGAACAAACTTGCCGAGATGGATTTTGACGCGACCTGGATTTTTCGCCCGGGCTTCATTCAGCCCGTAAGGGGCGTACGCTCGCGCACAGCGCTCTACAACGCGGTCTATACCGTGGGTGGGCCGTTCACACCGTTGTTGAGTCGGATCGCGCCCTCGTTGGTTACGACCACCAAGCGAATTGGGCGGGCCTTGATCCGGGTTGCTCGCGATGGGGCCGCGCATAGGGTTCTCAACAATCGCGACATCAATCGCCTCGCTGAGTGAGACGGGAACCAAGTCGGTCTCTGATTGTATCACGTATTACTATAACAAGTGATATAAACAGGATCGCACATGAGTGAAGCCAGGTCGGCGCTGCGCACGAACTGGGTCCATATTCTCGTGTCCCTCGCGGACAGGGATCTACATGGCTCAGCGATTGCTCGTGATGTGATGGAGCAGACGGATGGGGCCCTTCGTCTGTGGCCTGCCACGCTCTACCGCACTCTGGACGATATGGTCGAGGACGGGCTGATCTTGGAGCTGACAGGCGCCGAGCACCCGGATGGTGAGCGTGGTCGGCGCCGATACTATCAGGTCACGCCAAGCGGCAGAGCCGAACTCGCGGCTGAGGCTGAGAGGCTATCCGCTCTGGCCGGGACCGCCCGGCGACGCTTGAGCCGAGCCTGACCATGGACCGCCTGCCAAGAGCGTTCCGCTTGCTGCTACCTCGTGATCTCTCCCCGCCCGGCGCCGAGTGCGACACGGACGCCGATTTCCCGCGTGCGTCCGGCGACCGAGTAGGAGATCACTCCATAGATCCCGACACCGGCCAGGATCAGTGCGATCAACGCAAAGACACCGAGCAGGTTGGTCACGACCCTGGGGCTGGAGAACGAGTCCGAAACGATATCCTCCATCGCCTCGAGTCGGTACAGCGGGAGGTCTCGATCGAAATCGGCTACCGCGGCTCGCATGCCGGGCACGAGACTCTCGGGCTCCAGCCCCGTGCGCACCGCGATGTCCAGCGCCCGGGGAACGTAGTAGGTCGAGATTCCGGCCTGGGATTGCGGCACGTAGACGCGTGGGTATCGATCTTCATTCAATTGACGCGCTTGCCTATCACGCTTTCGTCCGCTCAGAAACGCGACGCCATTGTCTCGCTGACTACCGCGACCACCGCGTCGGAGCGTCCGTCCTGGGCGGTGAGTCCTCGACCTTCCGGGATCGGGATCAAGACGCCGTTCACTACGCTGAAGATCGATACGTTGGCCCCGATGCCGAGCGCGAGTGTAAGCACCGCGGCTACAGTGAAGCCCGGTGGCCTCATTAGCGTGCGAATCCCTCGCGCCCGGCTGGTTCGCCAATTCCTTCAGTCGATCGAGGAACAGGTTCTCCATATCGGCCCCGAATTCCCGGCGGAAGACCGAGGGAAAGAGACGGAGCAGGACGCGGTATGCCTGGGGTGCTCGGCACATTTGATCGATCAGCCGATCAGAAGGTCGCGAGCACCGGCCAACAGGCTATCCAATCGACGCGCCTCCGCCCTGGCCACCGCCTCTCCCAAGTCCGTGAGGCGGAAGTAGCGACGGCGTTCGTCGTCCATCTCCGAGTCCGGTCGCCTGTCGGACTCCTTGATCAGTCCGCGTTCCAGGAGTGTGCGAATGCGCCGATAGAGATTCGCGGGTAGGACGCGGCCGGGTCTGCCCGGGTCTCGCTCTAGTTCCTTGACGAGCGCATACCCGTGTCGTTCACCGGTGCGTAGCACGACCAGAATACGGAACGCTTCAGGATGGAGCGGAAGCAGTTGTTCGACGGCTGTAGCATCCATGTGTTGACCGGGTCCAGGATCTCGTAGTGCCGAAACGGCACTAGTGTCACAATGACAGTAGTGTCAATATGACATTAGTACGGTCGGATCAGCCGGTCAAGTGCGTGCCGGGCCTCCAAGCAGTAGCCCTACGGTCAGCTTCCGGAGACCGCCCTCACGAAGTCGTGACCCAGCACCTCGTCCAACTCCTGTACCAAGCGTTCGGCGTCGGCAACCGAAAACGGCATCGGAGGCTTGATCTTGATGACGTTTCCGTCGGGCCCGTCCGTGCTCAGTAAGATGCCCCGTTCCTTGAGGCGTGCCACCGCATAACTCGCGACGTCTGCCGCTGGCTCGAGTGTCTGCCGATCACGCACGAATTCGATGCCAAGGAAGAGCCCACGGCCGCGCACGTCGCCGATCACTTCGTGCGTAACTGCGAGTGCCCCTAGGCCGGCTTTGAGCCTGCCTCCGACCTCGGCTGCGTGAGCCTGAAGCTGCTCCTCATCGATCACCTGCAGGACTGCGAGGCCGATGGAGGCTGACACTGGATTGCCCCCGAATGTACTGAAGAACTCCATGCCGTTCGCGAACGAAGCCGCGATTTCAGGGGTGGTCACCACAGCGCCTAACGGGTGTCCGTTTCCGATCGGCTTTCCGAGTGTGACGATGTCGGGCACGACCCACTGGGTCTCGAAGCCCCACATGTGACTGCCGACGCGGCCAAAGCCGATCTGGATCTCGTCAGCAATGCAGACGGCGCCGTTCGCGCGGGCCTGCGCGTACGCAGCGGTCAAGTAGCCCTCCGGTGGCTCGATCTGGCCGCCACATGAAAGGATGCTTTCCGCGAGGAACGCGGACGCTTTGTGGCCGGCCGCGGCCAGTTGTTCGAAGTTTTCGCCGACGTGCGCTGCGTAACGACTAGAGCGCGCGGGGTCGCTCGAGCGGTACAGCCCGCGGAAGGTATCCGGCATGGGGGCTGCCGCTACCCCGCTGGGCGGTCCACTGCCGCCATGTCCCGCAAACTTGTAGTGGCTTACGTCGATGCAGGCTTGGGTGTTGCCATGGTAGCCGCCCTCGAGCGAGACGACCGCGTCGCCGCCCGTGCGTGCACGCGCCAGACGTAGCGCGAGCTCGTTGGCCTCGGTCCCGGAGTTGACCAGGTAGCAGACTGACAGCGGGTCTGGGAAGAGCGCCGACAGCCGCTCTGCGTACTCCAGGATCGCTCCGTGCAAGTAACGAGTGTTCGTATTCAACAAGCCCATTTGACGCTGGCCTGCACGCACGACCGCGGGATGCTCATGCCCCACGTGTGCGACGTTGTTGACTCCGTCCAGATATTCCCGACCGAGCGAGTCATAGAGGTATGCGCCGCGCCCGCGCACGACGTGTATGGGTTCGTCGTAGGAGAGACTCAGATTGGAAGCGAGAGCGTCCTTTCTTCGCTCCGCGAGACCGCTGGGTTCGACATAGGTCGTTGCTCCGGGTAGGCGGAGAATTAGATTCGGATCTGGTGAAAACGAGGCCCAAACCGAGCGCTCTCTCGGAAGCGCTACCCCGGGGAATTGCCCCTCGTAGTCGAGCAGATCTGTCATGATCTGGAAGTGCAGATGGGGTGGCCAGTCTCCGTTTTCTGGGTAGGGACCTACGCGTGCGATGGTCTGTCCTGCTTCGATAGCATCCCCGGCGTTGAGTGCGTCGACGGAGTCGCGTTGTAGGTGTCCGTACAACGTCCAGAACGGTCCTGAGGGCCCGTCGTGCTCGAGGATCACCGTGGGGCCGTAGTCAAGGCGAGCATCGTTGTCCTGAACGCTTTTCACACGACCGGCCAAGGGTGCCCGCACCAGTGCCCCCGACTCATCAAATAGATCGATGCCAAGGTGAATCGTCCGCCTCTCGCGAGGATCGCCTTCGCGACCGGCGAAGGCGTCTGTCAGATAAAACGCACGCGGCTCCAAGAAACGCCCGACCCCGAGTGTGAGTCCTTCCTCTCGCATGTGAGCGAAGACCCTCTCCGTGAAATCACGGGTATCGTCTGTATCGCGACCGGTCAGATAGGGGCTGTCTACGCTCAGGTCGAGCACACCGACTAGGCTATCGTCTGCCGGCGTGCTCGAGGATTCGCGCGCTTCCATCACAGGGCTGAAGCTCTGCGTCTTCATCCACTTTCGGAGGGCCTTGCTGCGCCGACATGCGTCGAGGCCGCAAGCTTCGCGAAGAATGCCGGTGGCGACGGTGTCGGTCACCGAAGCGAGTTGCTTCAGCAGGCGCCACGCCGGTTGCTCGGTCACGAGATGATATTCGTCGGCCTCGCCTTGTTCACGCCGCCAGGCCGAGACACACACGCTCTGGCCCAGTCGGGCGCGGACGAGCGCCATGGTGCCGTCGAGCTCCTGCTCGAGCAGCGGCAACCGACCATGGTACCCACGGGTCAGGGCGGCAGCGGCGGCGAAGGGGTCCGGAGTCCCGAGGATCGAGTAGGCGATTACGATCGCGAGGTCGAAGGAGCGAGGTGCCGAGTGCGCGTCACCCAAATCGATAATCCCGGTGACGCGGTAGTCGCCTCCCGCCGTGGCCGCTACCAGCACGTTGTGATCGTTGACATCTCCGTGGATCATCTGAGAGCCGAGGCCGAGGAACTCAGGTTCTTTGGCTCGGAAGGCAGCAAGCGTCCGTTCGATCAGGGCATGCTGTTCGCCCTCGAGGAGAGCGAGGCCTCGCTCCATCACGTTGCCGGCGTGCCCTAGCGCCCAGTCGAAGTCGATCCGGGCCGGCGGATGCTCGGGTACTGCTCCTAGCGCGCTGTCTAGCTCGGCCGTGCGGCGCCCGATGTCCACCATGAGCGCTTCGCTGCGGGGACTGACAGTCGCGAGCAGTTGACCCGGCAAAAACTCGATGATGCGGATCCTGTGGGTAGCGCCTGCGGGGTCTTCGTACGCGACGAGCGTCTCGCCGGAGCGAGCCGTGATAAGTCCAGGAACCAGCCCGTTCGTCTCTCTCGAGAGGCGCTCCATCATGCGGTTCTCGAACTCCAGGATCTCCTGAGCTTCGTCCGGAGAACTCGCCTTTACGACATAACGCGCTCCATCATCGACCTCCAGCAGGAAGTTGCGGTCTCGCTCTCCTGGCAAGGGGGTGAGGGTTCCGTCGAGACCGTAGTGCTCGCGGACGGCGTCGAGGGCTACGGCCTCGTCCAGATTGGCACGGCTTTGGATTCGGATCATGCCAGGAGGATACCAAAGCCTGCCACGAGCGGCGACCTCAGTCGGCCTTTAGGGTCTCCCGGACTACCATATCAACCCGGCCGCCAGCACTACTGTCAGAACCAAGTTCATATTCCTCACACCCCGCACAGTTGCGCTTCGATAGGTCCCCACGTGGGCCTTCGACAGAAACGTTGGATGCCGGGAATGGAGGATTGGGGGCGGGTTGGGTGGCCGCTCTCGGCTACTTGTGCTCAATCACGAACGTGTAGCTAGTGCCGAGCGTATAGTGGGGCATTGTGCCGCCCAGAATGTCGACCGCGGCGTAGGCCAGCTCGGCGTCCTCCGTCACGAGCGAGATGCCCGGCATCCGCCGGTCCATCATGTCACCTCGGGATCACGAGGGTCCAAGTCGTATCCCGCACGAACGAGCGGCTGGTCCCGTAGTGCCTCAGCAGACCGGCGAGAAGTGCCGGGTCGCCCGAGTAGACCGTGACGCTGCCGATCTTTCGGAACCGTGTCTTGAGAAGCGAGGGAACGCTGCCTGGAGGCGAGTCTTGCGGTGCAGGCACTGAGCGGGCGGGCGCTGGGAATCCCGGCTCCGAACGCCCTTGGCGGTCGACAGTCTCCGATCGGTTCCATTCGAGCGAATAGTCGTCTGCTGCGAGGTCGTACTGTGCGGGGAACGTGGACACGAGCTCGGGCCGCGTCACGCCTGGCGGGCTAGGAGCTGGCCAATCGAGGCCCTGCTCTTCGAAATTGGAAGCGGCCACGCGAAGAGCTTCGATCGCGGACACCGCACCATCCAACTGCTGTGCGAACGCCCGTTCCTGCAATCTCGGAAAAGCTATCGCAAAGGCGAGCGTCAGGAGCGAGAGGAAGACCAGCATGTCCCCAGTACTCGCACCGGACCGTTGGGCATCCCCCCGGGAAAATGTCACGACCCGGGCTCGCCATCCCAAGCGTTGTCGATGCGTTCGAACTCAGGGCCCGGGTTCGCGGAATCGTAGACGAGGGCCCGTCCGTTAGGGCGCGCCGCGACCAGTTGGTAGACTCGGCCGTTCGAGCGCACAAAACGTATGTCTGGCACCCGACCTGGGACTTCGTCCAATGTGGCAGGTAAGCGACCGTGCCTGGCCTGAAACACCTCGGTCTGTCGCGCTTGCAGTTGTATCGCCACTGCGACACCACGTCTGCGTTCCTCGATCGAGACCGCTGGGAGGGGACTCCTGGCGAGCCACGGCGGCGGTGCGAGCACGATGTAGCCAGCGATCACGAGTAGGGATAGCGCCAACGGCCCCTTCCAATGGCAGGTGCGTGGGTTTTCCGGCTGCCGGTAATACGCCTCGCGGGTCTCGGCCTCGGCGATTGCCTCAGCTAGGAGCCGACCTCGATCCTCTGGTGAACTGATGCCTTGAGTCGGCTCGTCCAGGTCTTCGATCTTCACAGCACGCCCCCGGGCGACCGTTTCTTAATCACAACACGGCCTAATAATACGCCTCCGCGCCGTCTGGGGTCAGTCTCGGACCAATTTGCGGTACTTCAACCGGTGCGGTTGTGCGGCCACTTCCCCGAATCGTTCACGACGATCGTCCTCATACGCGGTGTGGTTTCCTTCGAACCAGGTGGCTCGCGAGTCACCCTCGAACGCGAGGATATGCGTCGCGACCCGGTCCAGGAACCAGCGATCATGAGAGATGACGAGCACGCAACCCGCGAAGTCCAGGATGGCGTTCTCCAGTGCGCGCAGAGTATCGACATCCAAGTCGTTTGTGGGCTCGTCCAGAAGCAACACGTTGCCGCCCGACTTGAGCAGCTTGGCGAGGTGTAGGCGATTGCGTTCCCCGCCGGAGAGTACGCCGGCCTTCTTTTGTTGATCTGCACCACGAAAAGCGAACCAGGACAGATAGGCTCGAGCGTTCACTTCTGCGCGCCCGAAGTAGAGTACGTCGTGGCCTTCGCTCACTTCATCGAACACGCTCTTTTCCGGGTCGAGCTCGTCGCGGGACTGATCCACATAAGCGAGTTCCACGGTCTGGCCCACTTCGAGCGTTCCCGAGTCTGGTTGCTCTTCGCCAACGATCATCCGGAAGAGCGTCGTCTTACCAGCGCCATTACCACCGACGATTCCGACGATCGCGCCTGCTGGCACATCGAAGCAGAGGTCGTCGATGAGCAGCTGGTCTGCGAAGCCCTTTCGCAGGCCACTAGCCTTGATCACGGTACGCCCCAGTCGAGGGCCTTTGGGAATCAAGATCTCCGCAGTGCGTGCCTGCTCCCGTTCGTCGCGATCGAGTAGCTCCTCGTACGCACTCATGCGGGCCTTGCCCTTGGCCTGCCGCGCTCGAGGGGACATTCGCACCCACTCCAGCTCTCGCTCCAAGGTCTTTTGACGCGTCGACTCGCTCTTCTCCTCGAGGCGCAGACGCTCCCTCTTCTGTTCGAGCCAGGAGGTGTAGTTGCCCTCCCAGGGAATGCCCTGTCCGCGGTCCAGCTCCAAGATCCACTGGGCCACGTTGTCCAGGAAGTACCGGTCGTGCGTGATTGCCACGATCGTCCCAGGGAATGCCGCGAGATGGTGCTCGAGCCACGCGACCGATTCTGCATCCAGGTGATTGGTCGGCTCATCGAGCAACAACATGTCGGGCTGCTCGAGCAAGACGCGGCAGAGCGCCACCCGTCGGCGCTCACCGCCCGAGAGTGTGGTGACGTCCGCGTCGCCCGGAGGCAGGCGCAAAGCGTCCATCGCGATCTCGACCTTCCGATCCAACTCCCA
>Ga0114993_10004368_pt1 | contig 14068 bp, 14 predicted proteins | sample ArcticOcean_MG_C_FD_87042 | JGI IMG/M metagenome (GOLD analysis project Ga0114993, IMG submission 87042) | Marine microbial communities from western Arctic Ocean - ArcticOcean_MG_CB2_150 | ecosystem: Environmental > Aquatic > Marine > Oceanic | place: Arctic Ocean: Canada Basin | collected...
AAATTGAAAATTGATATTCTTGGAAAAATGTATGATGCTACTATTTTAGAAGAGAGTCCTTATGATTCAGAAAATAAATTGTTAAGAGCATAAATGAAAATTTTAGTTGCTGTTAAAAGAGTTATTGATTACAACGTGCAAATTAGAGTTAAAGAAGATGGTAGCGGTGTAAATACAGATAACGTCAAAATGTCAACAAACCCACCAGATGATAATGCTATTGAAGAAGCGGTGAAATTAAAGGAGTCCAGTATAGCTAAAGAAATTGTAGCTGTTACAATTGGAGAAGATAAAGCGCAGGAAACGGTTAGAAAAGCTCTAGCAGTTGGAGCTGATAGGGGCATACATGTTAAATCAGAAGGGTACATAGAACCGTTGGGGATAGCAAAAATTTTAAAAAAAATTGTTGAAAAAGAAAAACCCGACCTTGTTTTTTTAGGAAAACAAGCTATCGATGACGATTGCAACCAAACAGGACAAATGTTAGCTGCTATGTTGGGGTGGCCTCAAGGAACTTTTGCATCCAAGATTGAGCATAAAGATAAAGTTATAGAGGTAACAAGAGAAGTTGATGAAGGTTTAGAAACTATAGAAATTAAATTACCCGCAATTATAACATGTGATTTAAGACTTAATGAACCGCGTTTTCCGTCGCTGCCTAATATAATGAAAGCAAAGAAAAAACCAATTGAACAATCGAATGCAAAAGATCTTGGTGTTGATATTTCAAACAGAATTCAACAATTAAAAGTAGAAGAGCCACCAAAAAGAAAAAGTGGAATAAAAGTAGCGAATGTAGCTGAGCTAGTTAGCAAACTTAAAAATGAGGCAAAAGTAATATAATGTCAATTTTATTAATCGCAGAACACAATAATTCTAATTTGAAAGTTTTTACTTTAAACGCAATCACAGCAGCATCTAAAATAGATCAAAATATAAATATTTTAGTCGCTGGAAATAAATGTGAAAGTGTAGCAAAAAAAGTAGCTGAAATTCCATTAGTAAAAAAAGTTTTATACTGCGATTCACCTAATTATGATAATTTTTTAGCAGAGAATTTAACACCTTTAATAGTGAAAATATCAGAGCCTTACTCTCACATTATAGCTTCGGCAAATACTTTCGGAAAAAATTTTATGCCTAGAGTCGCAGCTTTATTAGACACCAGTCAAATAAGTGATGTAATGAAAATAAATAATAGCGAAGAGTTCCTGCGCCCAATCTATGCAGGTAACGCTTTTGCTACAATAAAAAGCAGTGATAAAAAAAAGTGTATTACTATTAGACCTACATCATTTGATCCAGCCAAAGCTACTGGCGGCTCAGCTCCAATAGAAAATATTGAAGCAGTAGATATACCAAATATTTCAAAGTTTATAAAAAGAGAAGAAACCAAATCCGAAAGGCCAGAGCTAGGAACTGCAAGAATTGTAATATCTGGCGGAAGAGGTATGCAAAGCGGTGAAAATTTTAAATTAATTAATTCTATTGCCGATAAATTAAATGCAGCTGTAGGAGCATCTAGAGCGGCAGTTGATGCGGGTTATATCAGCAACGACCATCAAGTAGGCCAAACGGGTAAAGTTGTTGTTCCTGATCTCTATATTGCGGTAGGAATTTCAGGCGCAATTCAACATTTAGCTGGAATGAAAGAAAGCAAAATTATCGTTGCCATAAATAAAGATGGAGAAGCACCAATTTTTAGTATTGCAGATTATGGTCTTGAAGCAGATTTATTTGAAGCACTTCCTCAATTTTTAGACGAGCTTAATAAACTCAACACTATTCAAAAATAAAAGGTTTGATATAGTCAAACATATGCCTAGAGAAGTAATGGAATATGATGTGGTTATTGTTGGAGCAGGTCCATCAGGTTTATCTACAGCTATTAAATTAAAACAGCTAAATGCTAATTTAAATATTTGTATTCTAGAAAAAGGAGCCGAAGTAGGCTCTCATATTTTAAGTGGAAACGTTTTTGAAACAAAAGCTCTCGATGAACTTTTACCTAATTGGAAACAAGAAGGAGCTCCGGTTAAAACAAAGGTTTCTAAAGAAAAATTTTTGTTTTTAGGAAAAAATACATCACTAAGCTGGCCCACTTGGCTTTTGCCACCAGTTCAAAAGAATCATAATAATTATATAATAAGTTTAGCCAATCTATGTCGTTGGTTAGCAGAACAAGCTGAAAAGATGGGTGTTGAAATTTTTCCTGGCTTTCCTGCGAGCGAAGTTTTGTACAATGAAAATGGATCAGTTAAGGGTGTTGCAACTTTAGATATGGGTTTAGATAAAAATGGAAATAAAAAAGAAGGGTACGAACAAGGCATGGAATTGCATGCAAAAGTAACAGTTTTTGCTGAAGGCTGTAGGGGTCATTTAGGAAAAGAGCTAATTAAAAAATATAATCTAGATGAAGGAAAAAACCCACAACAATATGGAATAGGTTTTAAAGAAATATGGGAAGTAAGTACAAGTCAACATCAAGAGGGTTTAGCAATACACACAACAGGCTGGCCACTTGATAAAAAAACGTATGGAGGAAGTTTTATTTATCATGCGGAAAATAAACAAATTTTTATTGGTTATGTAGTTGGTTTAGATTATCAAAACCCACACCTTTCACCGTTTGATGAATTTCAAAGGTTCAAAAACCATAAAGCAATCAAAAAAATACTGGAGGGTGGAAAAAGAATTGCATATGGAGCAAGAGCTTTAATAGAAGGAGGGATTCAAAGTTTACCAAAAATGTATATGCCTGGAGCATTACTAATAGGGTGTGATGCAGGAACTTTGAATATGCCAAAAATAAAAGGCTCACACACAGCTATGAAAAGTGGAATAATTGCAGCTGAAACAATTTTTGAAAGTTTTAAAAATAAAACAGATTTATCAAGTTATGAAAATTTTTTTAAAAAAAGTTGGGTATATAAAGAGCTTCATGAAGCTCGAAACGTTAAACCAAGTTTTAGCTGGGGATTAATACTAGGTATTTTATTTACAGGAATAGATCAGATTATATTTAGAGGCAAACTTCCATTTACTTTGAAGCATAAACATTCAGATTATGAAACCCTTAAACCATCAAACAAAATGAAAAAAATTATATATCCAAAGCCAGATGGAAAAATTAGTTTTGATAAAACAAGCTCAGTCTACTTAACTGGAACTAATCACAGAGAAAATCAACCAGTCCACCTACAACTAAAAGATAAAAATTTACCAATTAACTACACTCTTGAAAAGTTTGATGAACCTGCCCAGAGGTATTGCCCAGTTGGAGTTTACGAAATTCAATCTGATAAGGATAATTTAAATCCAAACTTTGTTATTAATTCGCAAAATTGTATACATTGTAAAACATGTGACATTAAAGAGCCATCTCAAAACATTACATGGGTTACACCAGAGGGTGGTGGTGGACCAAAATATGGAAACATGTAGTAAGTAAAATTACGAAAGATCTATAGCATATAATTTTAGTTTTTCTAAAGACACAACTTCTAAGGTTTTGTAGTTAGTTTTTTTTAAAAAAACCTTACAAGCAGTCCCAGCTTCAATTGATTGAGCATATGTAGCTGCACACACGCACCAGCAATCACCTTCCTTTAAACCAGGAAAATTAAGTTCTGGATGTGGTGTTATTAAATCATTACCAGAATTTTTTGACCACTCTAAGAATTTATTTGTTAATTTTGCGCAAACAGTATGCACTCCACGGTCTAGATTATCTGTATTACAACATCCATCTCTAAACCATCCTGTTATTGGATCTTTGGAACAAGGTTCAAGATCTTCACCAAGCACATTTTTTTGAAAAATTTCTTCTGACATTACAATTTTGTTGGGTTTGGCTGACCTTTATATATTTTTTTTGGATCAAAAACTTTATTTTTTTCTTTAAATTTCATTTCTAGCTTCTTAAAACTTTTTACTTTACCTAAAGGAATTGATCTATAAAAACAAGATCTATAACCAACATGACAACTGGCTCCTTTTCCTATGTCAACAGAAAGCCAAAGAGAATCTTGATCATCATCTATTCTTATTTCTTTTACTTTTTGCACAAAACCACTTATCTTGCCTTTGTGCCAAATTTTTTTTCGAGTACGACTCCAGTAAAAAGCTTCTTTGTTTTCAATTGTTTTTTTTAATGAGACTTTATTCATATATCCGTGCATCAAGATGTCACCCGTATGACAATCCGTTGTTATCACAGGTATAAGGCCATTTTTATCAAATTTTGGAGATAAAGACTTGCCTTCTTCTACTTCTTTTATATTATCCCTTTTTTTAAACATTAATTGTATTATATAAATATTTTAAACAATAACGAAGTTAATTTTATGAAATTAGTTAAAGACGCGGGCCAAACAGAAAATAAAAATAAGAGAATATCAGACGAAAAGGCTGAAGAAGCCATTAAAATTATACTTCAATGGATTGGTGAAGACCCTAATAGAGAAGGTTTAATATCAACACCAAAAAGGGTTGTAAAAGCTTACAAAGAATATTTTAAAGGATATGAGTTAGATCCGAACGAATATTTGTCAAAAACTTTTTCTGATGTAGAAGGATATGACGATATGGTAATTGAAAAAAATATTAGTATTCAAAGTCACTGCGAACATCACATGGCTCCAATTATAGGAGTAGCACATGTAGCTTATATCCCATCGAGTAAAGTTGTAGGTTTGAGTAAGTTAGCAAGAGTAGTTGAGGTATTTTCTAAAAGGCTACAAACGCAAGAACGTTTAACTATGCAGATTGCTAAAACAATAATGAATGTTTTGCAACCAAGAGGTGTTGCGGTAACAATAGATGCCTCTCATCAATGCATGAGCCAAAGAGGCATTAAAAAAGAAAAAGCTACAACTGTAACTAATTATTTTCTAGGCGCATTTAAAGACGATTTAAGTTTTCAAAATCGATACTTAAGATATATTAATAAAGATTAATATATAATATTTATAAATCTAATATTTTCAAAATGACTGATAAGTTCAAAGCAGTAGTGATAAATCAATCTGGAGAAAAATTTTCTCGAGATATTAAAGAATTAGATAAAAGTTTTTTTAAAACCGGAGATGTTTTAGTTAAAGTTGAATTTTCAAGTTTAAATTATAAAGATGCATTAATTTTAAAAAATGGAGCAAGACTTGTTAAAGAATATCCTCATATTCCAGGTATAGATTTTTCAGGTAAAGTTGTTGAAAGTGATAATTCTAATTATAATATTGGAGATGATGTTATTTTAACAGGATGTAGAGTTGGAGAGGTATATCCTGGAGGATATTCTCAATTAGTAAAAGTCAAGGAGAATTATTAATTAAAAAACCTCAAACAATTTCTAGCAAAGATTCTATGATACTGGGCACAGCTGGCTTTACATCATTGTTATGTGCTTTTGCAATCAAAGCTAGGGAAGAATTATTGTTAGGAGAAAAAGTTAATGATGTGCTTGTGACTGGAGCAACAGGTGGAGTTGGAAGTATAGCTGTAATGGTGCTTTCAAAATTTGGTTATAATGTTACTGCCACGACAGGGAAAAAAGATAAATCAAGTTTTTTAAAAGAGTTGGGAGCAAAAAATGTTATTGATAGAAAAGAATTTGAAGGAGAGCCAAAATTGTTAGGCAAAGGTTTATGGGATGGTGTTGTAGATACAGTTGGAGGTAATATTTTATCTAATGCTATTTCACAAACTAGACCAAATGGAATTGTTGCAGCATGCGGAAATGCTGGAGGAATCAAACTTAATACATCAGTAATGCCTTTTATTATTAGAGGTGTAAAATTATGGGGAATAGATTCAGTTATGGTTAGTAAAAAGAGAAGAGAATTTATTTGGTCTCAAGTAAGCAGTTTTGTTGATTTTAAAATATTAGAAAAAAATGTAAAAAAAGTCAACTTGGAAGAACTTTTAAATATTTTCCCAGAAATGTTAAAAGGAAATACTTCGGGAAGAATTTTGGTAGATTTAAATAATTAGTATGGATTGGGATAAACTTAAAATATTTCATGCTGTTGCTGAAGCGGGAAATTTTACTAAAGCAACCTATATTCTTAATCTAAGCCAATCTGCAATCAGTAGACAAATTCAATCTTTAGAAAAAGAACTTAAAACACAATTATTTGAAAGACACGCTAGAGGACTTTCTCTAACTGAAAATGGAGATTATCTTTTTAAAACTGCTCATGAAGTAATTTCAAAGCTTAAGGATGTAGAATCTACTTTAGTGGATAAAAAAAATAAACCTAGCGGAAAATTAACAGTTACCACAGTGGTTAGTTTTGGAACAACCTGGTTAACTCCTAGAATTCAAGAGTTTATGAAGCTCAACCCTGAAATTGAAATTGAATTAATTTTTGATGACAAAGAGCTTGATCTAAGTACGCGCCAAGCAGATATCGGCATTTGGATGAGAAGACCAAAGCAATTAAACTACATTCAAAAAAAACTTATTGATATAAATTATCATATCTATGGATCGACAAAATACTTAGAACTGCACGGTTACCCAAAAAATCTATCGGATTTAAATAAGCATAATTTTATTTCTTATGGCAGGGGAACACCTTCTCCAGTATTTAATCCAGATTGGGCTTTAAAAATAGGAGCAAAAGAAGATAAAAAAATAAAACCAATTATGAAAGTAAATAGTGTTTATGGTTTGCTTCTTGCGGTACAAAGTGGAGTAGGATTAGCTGCCCTTCCTGATTATATAACAGTATCCGTGCCAAACATTATAAGAGTTTTACCTAAAATTGAAGGACCTAAAACTGAAGCTCATTTTGTTTACCCGCCATCTTTAAAGAATGTAGCTAGAGTTATTGCGTTTAGGAATTTCTTGTATAGCAAAATTAAAAAGTGGGAATTTTAGTTATTATTTTTGAGTTTCAGTTTTAATTTTTAAACTTGCGCCTTCTTGAATTGATAAAACTTTTTGGTTTAAAACCCCTTGGATGTTGGCTGTTTGTTTAATATTTACTCTGTCTGAATTTACGTTCCCGTTAAGTTTACCACCTAATATTGCTGATTTAGATTGAATGTTACCGTTTATGTTTGAATTTTGGTGTGTTATTACTTCAGTTGCTTTAATATTTCCATTTACTTTTCCATCTATAATAATCTTATCTTTTTCTACAATATCTCCTTCAATAGAGACGTTTGATAATAATATTGATGTTTTTTCTTCAGCCATATAATTAATTTTCAACTAAATATATACATAGAATAACAAGTCTCCTATACACTTTTTAGTTGTACTAAGTGCGACATATTGATATTGATAATCATTATCATTGAAAATGATAACTATTATCATTATATACGAATTTTTAATTAATAATAAATAAAAGGTAAATATGAAAAAGATAAGTTTAATAATAGCGCTATTGGCAACTTTGGCTGGTGTTTCATTTGCGGATGGACATTCAAAAGAAGTAAATATTTTTAGTGCTAGGCATTACGATTCAGATATACAGCTTTATGAGAAATTTACAGCAAAAACTGGAATTAAAGTAAACGTTATTTCTGGAAAAGATAAAGCTCTTCAAAAAAGAATAATTGAAGAAGAAAAAGATTCAAAGGCTGATCTTTATATTACCGCTGACGCAGGTAGATTAGGCACATTTCAAGCAAAAGGAATGTTTCAAAGAGGAGCTAGTTCAAAAGCTATAAAAGCAGCGGTACCTTCGAACTTTAGAACAGCTTATTGGACTGGAATAGCTAAGAGGGCAAGAATAATTTATTATTCTCCAGAAAGAGTAAGCGCAAGCGATCTTAAAGAAATGACTTATGAAAATCTTGCTGATCCAAAATGGAAAGGTAAAATTGTAATAAGAAAATCAAACAATGTTTACAATCAATCTCTTGTTGCTTCATTAATTAAAAATAATGGAAAAAAAGCAACCGCTGAATGGGCAAAGGGTGTAGTAGCTAATATGGCAAGAGACTCTAAAGGAAATGATAGAGCTCAAATTTTAGCTGTTGCAGCAGGTGAAGCGGATATAGCGGTAGCTAATACTTATTATTTAGCTCTTATGTTATCTGGGAAAAAAGGTGTAGAACAACAAGCAGCCGCTAAGAAAGTAAAGCCATTTTTCCCAAATCAAGATGGAAGAGGAACTCACATGAACATTAGTGGTGGCGGAATATTGAAATACGCACCTAATAAAGCTAATGCAATTAAATTTCTTGAATTTTTGGTAACAAAAGAAGCACAAGAACATATAGTTAATAATACATTTGAGTATCCAATGATTGATGGAGTTGAACCGCATGAACTTGTAGCACAAATGGGTTTAGGATTTAAACAAGATCTTAAAATTAAAGTATCCTCTTATGGAAAGAAACAAGCTGACGCATTGGAAGTAATGTTAGCAGCAAGCTGGAAATAATTATTAAGGATGTTCAGGTTTATTAAAAAAGAATTATTAAATTTAGAACATTTAAATAGTAGACAACAAGTTAAGAATAAAAAAAATTAAACATGAAAATTAAAAAAATCAACTTTTGGTATCTTACTTCATTTATAATATCTTTTGCTGTAGCAATACCAATAATTACAGTTTTTAGTAGTTTTTTTGAAACAACAACTAATTATTCCTTGATACTAAGAGATACATTTCTTTATGATTATATTTATAATTCATTCATACTTTTAATAGGCGTTTTGTTATTAACTTTTGTACTTGGAGTTGGTTGCGCATACATAGTTTCTTTTTATTATTTTCCAGGAGTAAATTTTTTTAAATGGGCATTAATTTTATCTTTTGCTGTTCCAGCTTACATTTATGCATATTCTCTGACAGCTTTTTTTGAAAATTACGGTACAGCATTTTCAATTTTAAAAAATGTATTTGGTGAAAATGATTATAATTCATTAATACCTAAATTTGATGGAATGTTAGGAGCAATTATTTCAATTTCATTTTCACTATTTGGTTACGTTTACGTTCTTACGAGAGCTTCATTCCATTACCAATCTCAAAACTTAATTGAATTAGGTAAAAATCTTGGTTTTTCCAAAAAAAAGTCTTTTTTTAAAATTATTTTGCCATCTGCCAGACCTGCTATTATTGGCGGCCTTTCCCTAGTGGCCATGGAAACTCTTTCAGATTTTGGTTCAGTCTCTTTTTTTGGCGTATCAACATTAACTACAGGAATTTATAACGCTTGGATTTCATTTGACGACCTTGTTTTGGCCAATAGGTTATCTTTTTATTTATTAATTTTTATTCTTGGATTGTTTATTTTAGAAAACTTTTCAAGAAAGAAAGCTCAATACCACCTACCTTCAAAAGGAGGATTTAAATCTAAAGTACCAATTACTTTATCTGGCCAAAAATCTTTCTTAGCTTTTATGTTTTGTTTTATTATATTTTTTATAAGTTTTTTATTTCCAGTCTTTCAAATGCTTTATTGGACAATTATTTTTCCAAAACATTTTATGGATTTGAATATTAACCAATTATTTTTAAATACGATATTGTTAGTTTTTTTATCTTTTTGTTTTTTAATTTCCTTAGCTTTTATATCTAACTATGGAAATAGAGTTTCTAGAAGTAAATTTCTTGAATCATTAACAGCATTTTCTGTATCAGGATATGCTATACCCGGCATAATTCTTGCCGTTGCATTTATCACTTTTGTTTCATGGTTTGACAACACAGTGATTAGTTTTTTCAAAGTTAATACAATTAAATCAATTTTTATCGGTTCGATATTAGGTTTAGTTCTTGTGTATTTCATTAGATTCTATTCTCTGGCTTATAACGGCATTAAATCAGGTTATTTAAAAATTAATTATTCTATAGATGAAAGTTCTTACTTACTTGGTTATTCAAAATTTAAAACTTTTACTAAAATACATATTCCCTATTTAAAAAATTCAATTTTTTTAATTGGAATACTTATTTCAATTGAAATTATAAAAGAATTACCTATTACTCTTATTATGAGACCTTTCAATTTTGAAACCTTTGCAACAACCGCTTATATTTTTGCATCCCAAGATTTATTAGAAGCTGCTGCTGCACCTTCTTTATTGCTTATTCTTATTGCAAGTGTCTTTATTTTAGTTACATCTAAGTATATTCTTAAGGACTAATTATTATGACTGAAAACTTTCTAGAGATTGATAATGTCACATTTGCCGCAAGTGATAAAAATAAAGTTAGTAATGTTTCTTTAAATATTGAAAATGAAGGCGATGTTATCTGTTTGCTGGGCCCATCTGGTATTGGAAAAACTACTATCTTACGCACTATTGCAGGACTTGAAAAAGTTCAATCAGGAAAAATTATTTTAAAAAAACAAATTATATCCTCTAAAGATACTCACATTGAACCAGAAAATAGAAATATTTCCCTTTCGTTTCAGGATAATTGTTTATTTCCACATTATAATGTAATTCAAAACATTGAGTTTGGCGCAGCAAGAAATATGAAAAAGAAAAAAGATTTAAGCATTGAAGAGGTAGTAAAATTTCTTCACTTAGATCATATTGTTGACAAATTTCCGCATGAAATTAGTTCTGGAGAAGCTCAAAGAGCATCACTAGCGAGATCTCTACTTTCTAAACCTGATTTATTGTTGCTAGATGAACCTTTGTCAAATGTCGATCAAAGTTTTAAGGAGGAAATTCAAGTTAAATTAAAAAAAGTTTTAAATGAATTAAAAATTACAACAATTATTGTTACCCACGATTCTTATGAAGCTTTTTACTTAGGGTCCAAATGTGGGATTATTTTAAATGGCCAACTTAGACAGTATGATGACCCTTATAATGTTTATCATTTTCCAAATTCAGCGGAGGTTGTAAATTTTTTAAATAGAGGTATTTTGATACCTGCTAAAGTAACTGGCGAAAACAGTTTAGAAAATCAAGATTTAGGAACTATAAAAGGTAATTTTATAAAGCATTACCCCAAAGGATCAGACGTTCAACTTTTATTACAGCCCGAAGATTTAGAACATGATGATAGAAGCAATTTAAAATTAGAAGTTGTAGATAGAAAATTTAGAGGAACAAATTTTATTTATACTCTTAAAACATTAAGCAATCTATTGATACCTGTTTTCGTTCACTCTCATCACATGCATCAGCATGAGATTGATGAAAAGTTTGGGATAAAAAGACCTATTAATATTGATCATATAGTTTGCTTTTAACTAAAACATATTATAATAATTATTTTTTTACAGGGGTGTCTTAACCGACTGAGATTATACCCTAACAACCTGTCCGGTAATTCAGAAAGGGAGAAAATGGATAAAATAAATTACATTAGTCAATTAACATCATTAATATTAATTATATCGACAAGTTTAGTTTTTTTATTTTTGGGAATAGCTTATTCTAAAAAATATAAAGGACTCAATAATTATTTGACAGCAAATAGAAGTGTGGGTTTTTTTTCATTATCTACAAGCCTAGTTGCTTCAGCACTCGGTGCCTGGGTATTATTTGGTCCAGCTTCAGCTGCAACATGGGGAGGAATTGGAGCAGTAATAGGTTATGCTTTAGGGGCAGCGTTTCCTATGATTCTTTTAATATTTTTAGGTAAAAAAATAAGAAGTGAATTTCCAAAAGGGTCAACTTTAATTGAATTTTTAAGAAAAAGATTTAGAAAAAGTTTATTTAAATTAATTTTAATTATGAGCATATTTTATATGTTTGTTTTTTTATGCGCTGAGGTAACAGCAATAGCTATGTTAATTAATTACGTTTCAGGTACATCTTTATGGATTACAGCTTTAGTAATTTTAATTGGAACTTTAACCTATACACTTTATGGAGGATTGAGAGCCTCTATTTTCACTGACAATATTCAATTGATTGTAGTGTTAGTATTATTTTTAATCGCAGCTACTTATTTGATTTCATTTACAGGCGATCAGTTTTCATTTCAGTATATTATTAAAAAAAACCCACAATTGCTAAGTAGTAGTTATATTCCAAACTATACTGCAGGCTTAACTTTTTTTATTGCTGTAGCTGCAACCAATCTTTTTCACCAAGGGAATTGGCAAAGAGTCTATGCAGCAAAAAGTATTAAAATTTTACAAAAAAGTTTGCTTATTTCTTTTATAACAATAATTCCAATTGTCTTATTTATGGGTTTTACTGGCTTAGTTGCAATATCTGCCGATCCAAAAGTTATTCCTGATTTAGGATTTTTTTCATTATTATTAAATGATCGAACAGAATTTCTATCAATAGTTATAATAATTTTAGGTCTTTCATTAACAATTAGTACTATTGATACTTTAATTAATGCAATTTCTAGTTTAGTTATTGTGGACGCTAACGCTATCTTTGCTTTTGCAAAAAAAACTGATTATTTAAAAATTTCAAAATATTTTATAATAACACTATCTGTTATTTCATTTATTATAGCTTCAAAAGGTTTTAGTATTTTATACTTATTTTTATTAGCAGATTTATTTTGTTGCGCTTTTGCGGTAACAGTTTTTTATAGTTTTTATAATAAAAAATTAAATGAAAAAATTGCATACATCTCTATAATAATTGGTTTAATAGGTGGGCTTCTACTTTTTCCTTCTCCAGATTTTTCTAGCAGTTTATTAGTAGGGATCACTCTACCTATAGATTTATTTCCTATTTTTGTGTCACAATCATTGCTATTTCTCTCTTTTTTAGTAGCAACAGTTGCGCCAGCAATTGTTATAATGAGCTATGATTCCTTTAAAAGACGATAATCCAACTTCAGGAAAACCAATTGTAACTTATTTTATAATTATTTTATGTGTTTTAATCTTTTTAGTACAGTTAGGTTCTCAATCTTATAAAACTGGCCAGTTATTTTATTCTTATGGGTTGATACCTTCAGTTTTGATGGGGAATAAACAATTGCCCATTGATCTTTACGCGATACCCAGTTGGTTCACTATTTTTAGTTCTATGTTTATGCATGGCGGTTTTATGCATTTGATTGGAAATATGCTTTACATGTGGATCTTTGCCGACAATATTGAAGATAACTTAGGAGGATCAAAATTTTTAATTTTTTATATATTAGCTGGAGTAGGAGCTGCCATGACACAAGTATTAATAGATACCCATTCAGAAGTTCCAATGGTTGGAGCTAGTGGGGCGATAGGAGGAGTTCTTGGTGCTTATTTAATAAATCACCCAAATGCTAAAGTATTGGTTTTAATTCCTTTTGGTTTTTTTAGTCAATTGATAAAAATAAAAGCTTTATATGTTTTAGGTTTTTGGTTTATTCTTCAATTCATATCTAGCGGTGGAGGAGTAGCTTATGCCGCTCATATAGGAGGTTTTGTTTCAGGAATAATTTTGATACTATTTTTTAACAAAAAAAATAAAAGAATAAAAAAATTAAAAGGACCTTGGAGTTAATGAACTACTTAGTACCATTTATTATATTAATTACAGTTGTCGTGTTCATACATGAATATGGACATTATTATTTTGCAAAAAAATTTGGAGTTGGGGTAACAGATTTTTCTATAGGTTTTGGAAAAGAAATATTTGGATGGAATGATAAATCGGGCACTAGATGGAAAATCTGCTGGATACCATTGGGAGGGTATGTAAAGTTCTTTGGTGATAGAAATGTCTTTAGTCAATCTGAACAAAATGAACTAATAAAAAAATACAGCGAAAAAGATAGAAATAAATTATTTGTTTTAAAGCCTCTATATCAAAGATCTATTATTGTAGCTGCCGGTCCTATCGCTAATTTTGTTCTAGCTATTTTTATTTTTATGGCAATTAATATGTTTGTCGGAAAAGATATTACTCCCCCTATAATTAGTGAAGTCCAAATAAACGGACCCGCATATATTTCTGGATTAAAAAAAAATGATAAAATTATATCTGTCGATAATAATAAGGTTGAAAGCATTTTAGAGATTTCTAAATATATTAATACATCCAGTAAAGACGAAATAGTATTGTCTGTGCTGAGAGGAAATGAAAAAATATCTTTTTTAATTAAACCAAATTTAATAGATAGTGAGGATGCATTTGGAAATTCTGTTAAAAAAAGAATTATAGGGATAAAATTATCAGCTT
>Ga0114993_10004372_pt1 | contig 14055 bp, 9 predicted proteins | sample ArcticOcean_MG_C_FD_87042 | JGI IMG/M metagenome (GOLD analysis project Ga0114993, IMG submission 87042) | Marine microbial communities from western Arctic Ocean - ArcticOcean_MG_CB2_150 | ecosystem: Environmental > Aquatic > Marine > Oceanic | place: Arctic Ocean: Canada Basin | collected...
CGCTGGAGAACTCCGAGAGAACCACCCCTACGTTAAAACGATTGTGGCCATGCATGGCATGTTCGAGGGCGCGATTGCATTTGACGAGTTGTTGGTTGGCAAGACCGACCATTCCTCGTCGGCGCCTGAACCAGTGGGCGGTACTTGTAGTCAGTGGCTCGGGGAAGAAGAGCCGCCCATTTGCATCGTGTACACATCCGGCAGTTCCGGTCAGCCGAAGGCGGCGCGACTGCCCAATCGCAGTCTTCTTCACAACTACCGAGTTGGCGCCGAGCTGTTCTACCACAAGCCGTTTCGTACTTATAACTGTCACCCCATCGACCATGTCGGCGGCATCGACAGGTTGTACCAGACGATCATGTTGGGTGGGGTACTGGTCCTTGATCAGCGCTTTGAGCCCGAGCGAGTTCTCGAACAGACCGAGGCTGAGCGCTTAACCTACTGGCTCGGAGAAGCGACGCAATACATCAAGCTCGCTCCGTTGTTCAGTTCATTTGATCTTTCCAGTCTTCAGGTTGTCAGGTACGTCGGCCCGCTTCCTGAAGAGATCCTGAAAGCTCTTCACCAGATTGCACCTGTAGTGATGACGAGTTATGGATCGTCGGAGACCTGTGCGTCGCTGGTCTTCACGGATGAGTCGACCTCTCTGGAGGCGCTGAGAGATGGAAATGTGGGTCGTCCCATTGAGGGCTTCGTCATGCGGGTGGTTGACACTGATCGCAACCGAATCGTTGGCGATATCGGCGAACTAGAAGTCAAAAGTGAGTGGATTTTTGGCGGCTATGGCACCGAAACGAATGCACCGAAAGCACCCCTAACCGAGGACGGCTGGTTCCGTACGGGCGATTTGTTCAAGGAGAACGGGGATGGTTCTTTCACCATCGTCGGGCGAGTCAATGACGTCTATAAATCGGGCGGCTATGACGTTCATCCTACCGAGGTGGAAGCCGTATTGATGGCCCATCCACGGGTGAAGATTGCGTGTGTAATCGGTGTTCCAGACTCGACGTTCATTACGGTAGGCAGGGCTTTCGTTGTGTTTCAATCAGCGGTCGATACTGAGCAACTGCGCGAGTTTCTACGGGAGCGCCTGGCGGGATACAAAGTGCCAAAGGAGATCGTTGTACTGGAACAAATGCCGCTGCTTCGCAATGACAAAGTCGACAAGAATAAGTTGAAGCATTTAGAAGGCTAGCGGACTGCCGGGTGTTAAGAGAACTGGCAATCGCAACAAGTCCGGGTGACCATCCCACTGGATTCGGCTAAAGGGAAACACTAAGCAATGACTGATCTCGATCTTTGTTATGAAACGGCACAAGTGCTAGCCCGCCACATCAAGGCGGGCGAGTATAGGCAGCATTAACGCCCCTTCCTGCCACAACCTACTATCAACACTTGGCCGCTATCAATAGTGGAGCGCGGTTAAGCTCCGCCATCAATCACTATAAATAGGCTAGATGCGGCGGGCCCGTCTGGACTCAGAATGGAGCAAGGTCGCGCCGTGTGAAACGCCGGAGGCAGGCGATCTGGCGGTGATCGATCGTCTGATCAAGCAGCTGAACACCTGGCCACCAGAAACCGGGCGACCATAAGATCGAGGTGGCCGCCGCCGCCATTCTTGTATACGGTGATCTCGCCAGCACCGCTACGCCCGGCGTGCTCGCCGCGAACGAGGCTGAAGTTGTTCGCGAGGATGTCGTTGGGCTTCAAGGCGCCGCTTTCGAGCGCCGAGGTGATCTCACCGCAGTCGCGGGTAGCACTCCAGGGTGAGTCGGTAAACACCGAACCGCGCACAATGGCTGCCTCGTCGCACTCGTGCATGTCCTGGCGGTAGCTGCCGACGAGGTCGAGGTGTGCGCCGGGTTGCAACCATGCGCCTTTTACCAGCGGCTCGGTTGCCATTGTCGCGCAAGAGATCAGATCGGCTTGCCGGGTTGCCGCTTCCAGATCCTCCGTTGCTTCGATACTGATGCCATCCAGCTTCAAGGTGCTGGCGAGCTTGCGGGCGCGCTCGAAACTACGGTTCCAGATATGCACCTGCTTGATGCTCGGGCGCATCGACAGGTGTGCCTGGATGAGATGGGGAGCGAGGGCGCCGGCGCCGACCATGAGCATGCTCGCGGGTTCGGGGTTCGCCAGCAGGCTGGTGCCCAAGGCAGAGTTCGCTGCTGTCTTACGCAGAGTGAGCGCGGCGCCATCAATGCAGGCCATGGGTTCGCCCGTCGAGCCGTCGAACAACACATACACCCCCTGTACCGAAGGCAGCCCACTCCCGTTGTACTCATTGTCCGGAAACACCGTGACCAGCTTGGCGCCGAGCGCCTGGTCTTTTTGCCAGGCGGGCAGGGCGAGAAAGTGCGCCGTGTCTCCGGTGGCGGTGGGTTTTTGTGAAACCGCTGACGGCACCAGTTCGACGTCGCTCTTGTGGGCCTCGGCGAGCGTATGAACGAGCGAAGGGTAGTCGAGTAACTGATGAACCTGGCTGGCATCGATGAGTTGCATTCGGGACCTTCGGGAGCGCGCGGGAATTGGGATGATACTACGAATGCGGTCGATGGTAGCGATTTGCTCGCGGACAACCGCGACGCCATCACGGCGCAGCAGGCTGACGCCCCTCGGTCGGGGCGCCCGACGCGCCGGCTGCCGGCATAAATACTGGCGGCACCGTGCGCAGGTCTGCGAGCGGAATATGGCAGCGGATGGCGTGTCCGGTCGCGGCCGGGCGCAGCGGCGGGGCGACGTCGTCGCACACATCTCCCGCAAGCTTGCGCGGGCAGCGCGAGGCGAATCCGCAACCGCTGGACTGCAACAACAGACTCGGCGCTTCGCCGCGCAACTCGATTCGGCGTTGCACGATCGTCGGGTCGGTGACCGGCATCGCCGCGAGCAGTGTTTCGGTATAGGGGTGATACGGAGGCGCGAAAACCGCGTCGGCCGAACCGATTTCGACGATCTCGCCGGCATGCATGACGATCACGCGGTCGGCGATATATCGGACGATGCCGAGATCGTGGGAAATGAATAGAAGTGCCGTGTGGTAAGCCTCCTGCATGGCGAGCAGCAACTCGATGATCGCGGTCTTCACCGATGTATCGAGCGCGGAAATCGGTTCATCGGCGATGACGATCGATGGGCGGCCAGCGAAGGCGCGCGCAATCGCGACGCGCTGCTTCTGCCCGCCAGACAACTGCGACGGCAGCATGTTAGCAACCTCCGCAGGCAGGCGCACCAGGGCGAGCAGTTTGCGCATCTCGAGAGCGCATTGATTGCGTGAGCCGAAGTCTCCCAACCGCGCCAGCGCGCGCTTGAGCATGGCGCCGACGGTCCAGGCTGGATTGAGCGTGCTGTCCGGATTTTGAAAGATCATCTGCACGGCACGAATCTGGTCGCCGCTGCGATGACGTGTCTCGAGTCGGCCAACATCCATGTCACCGAGCATCACCTTGCCTGCGGTGGCTACTTCCAGCCCGATCAAGATGCGCCCAAGCGTGGACTTGCCCGACCCAGACTCGCCGACAACGGCGAGCGTCTCTCCGGCCAGGAGCGCACAGGACAGGTTGTGATTGGCCACGATTTTACGTCCATCAGGGAGGTCAAACCGCTTGGTTAGTGAATCGACGCGCAATACCGGCTGATTTACTGCACCGTGTGGCGGCGGTGGCGCGAGCGCAGGGGCCAGAGGATCGGTATCAACGGTCGGAGAATCATCCGGTCGGACACAACGCACGAGATGCGCAGACCCGGAGGCGACAGGGCCAAGGTCGGGATTGGCTGTGTCGCAAAGCCCGGTGCGCGCACGCTCGCAGCGCGGTAGAAACGTGCACGCGCACGGTGTCGCGCTCAATCGCGCCACTTGACCGCCGATGGCGTGGAGGCGTTGTACATGCTTATTGCCGTTGAGCCGCGGCAGGCAGGCAAGCAGACCTCTCGTGTAGGGATGGCGCGGGTCCGAGAACAATGTCTGCGCCGGCGCCTCCTCAACGATCTGGCCACCATACATTACGCCAACACGGCCGCAGACCCGGCGCACCAACGCGAGATTGTGCGAGATGAACAGGGCAGTCGTGCCATGCGCACGCTGCATCTCGACCAGCAGGTCGACAATTTCGCGCTCTACGGTGACGTCCAACGCGGACGTCGGTTCGTCAAGCAGTAGTAGTTCGGGCCGGGCGAGGAATGCCATCGAGATGACCACGCGTTGCTGCTGGCCGCCGGAAAGTTGATAAGGGTAGCGCCGAAGAATCGTCTCGGGGTCGGCCAGGCGCACGTCGCGCAGGCTGTCGAGCACACGACGACGCGCCGCCCCTGGACTCGCACCGTCGTGGTGCGTCAGCACTTCAATAAGTTGCACGCCAATACGCTTGGTGGGGTTCAACGCCGTGGCCGGATCCTGATAGATCATGGCGATCCGACTGCCGCGCAGCCCTCGTAGATCGCGTTGTGATATCGCTGCGAGGTCGATGCCATTGAAATGAAGCGAGCCGGCAGCGATGCGACCGTGCCGGCCCAGATGTCGCATGATCGCCATCGCCACGCTGGACTTTCCTGAGCCCGACTCGCCCACGAGTCCATAGGTCTCGCCGCGCTGCAGTGTGAGCGACAGTCCCGCAACCGCCACCACATCCGGGCCATCTACGGTGTAGCGAACGTCCAGATCAGCGATATTCAGTACTGGCGCGATCATGGACTCTCAGGCACGCGACTGGAGGTCCTGCAGACCATCGGCCAGCAGGTTGAAGCCGAGCACCAGCGTCACGATGGCCAGGCAGGGAAGCAGCGCCATGTGCGGGAATACGATCAGCATCGGTGTCCCCTCGCGCACCATGCCGCCCCAGTCCGGATCGGGTGGCGGCAGTCCGAGCCCGAGAAATCCCAGCACGCCAATCGCGATAATCGTGTAGCCCATGCGCATGCACGCATCGACAATCAGCATGCCGCGCGCATTGGGCAGGATTTCCGCCGCCATGATGAAGATCGCGCTTTCGCCGCGGGTTTGAGCCGCCGCGATGTAATCGTTGGTCTTCAGATCGAGGGTCAACCCGCGCGTGAGGCGCGCGATCCCCGGCGCCGCAACGAGAACGACCGCCGCTACGATGTTGGCTTGCGACGGTCCAACCGTCGAGATCAGTACGACGTACATGACGATTTTCGGGAAAGACAGCAGCACGTCACCCGTTCGGCTGATCACGTCGTCGATCCAGCCCCCGTAGTATCCGGCGGTCAATCCCAGTGATATGCCCACCAGATACGCCGCGATCAGCGCCAGCGGCGCGAGCGTCAGTACCGGCCGCGCGCCCCATATGATCCGCGACAGGAGGTCGCGCTTGAGGGAGTCCGCGCCCAACCAGTGATGCATCGACGGCATCATATCGATGGCCGTCACGTGCTGCGCGGTCGGCGAATAGGGTGCGAGCAACGGTGCGCAGGCGGCGACGATCACCCAGCTGAAAATCAGCGCCAGGCCGACTAACGCAACGGGCGACCGGGCGATTGCCCGCCAGCGCGGCGCTCGCGACGGCACCCCTGTCGCGAAGGTATCGAACTGCAACGTATCCAGCCCGCCCGGCGCGGGTCGACCGATGTCGCTCACAAGCGGATCCGCGGATTGAGCAGCATGTACCCGATGTCGCCGATAAACTGCGTCAGTGTAGCCAGGAAGACGGCAACCAGCGTCGCCGCCTCGATGACCGCGATATCGCCGAACAGCGCGGCCTCGAGCAGCAGGCGCCCGATGCCGGGATAAGCGAAGACGACCTCGGTGACCACTACGCCGCTCAGCAGCCAGTTCACCTGTAGCAGGATTACTGTGAACGGTGCGATCATGGCGTTGCGAAATGCGTGGCCGAATATGACTGAGCGTGGCGGCAGGCCTTTCAGGATCGCGGTTCGAATATAGGGCGTCGCCAGAACCTCGACGAAGGCAGTGCGTACGAAACGTGCCACGTAGGCCGTGACGAACAGAGCGAGCACCGCCACCGGCAGGATGAACTGGATGTAGACCGGCCAGCGCCCGCTGGGCAGCAACGGACTGGTGCCAGGCAACCAACCGAGCGTGACGACGAGGATGCTGACCAGAATGACGCCAGACGCGAATTCGGGCACCGAGGCAAGTACCGTTCCGAGGACAGTGACTGCGCGATCAACCACGCTGCCTTCGTTGATCGCGGCAACCATGCCCATGGCAAGCGCAAGGGGTATGATGACGGCCACGGCGAGTGCAGCGAGCAGGAGCGAGTTCCCAAGTCGCTCCCACAATACGTCGGAAACCGGTTGTTTCATCTGCGTTGAAAAGCCGAAATTCCCGAAATACCGCTCGCCTCGCTGGTCCCGAAAGCCGAGCTTCAACGCCGGGTCGCCGAGTGGGTCGGCGACAACGCCGGTGAGCACGCCTAACCAGCGGACGTAGCGCAGCATCAACGGATCATCCAGATGCAGGCTCTCGTACAACATTTGCACCTGCTCGGTGGAGGCAAAGGGGCCGAGCATCTTGCGCGCAACCGTACCGGGCGACGACTCGACGAGAACGAAAACGAGAAATGACGCCGCGAGAAGTGTCACGATCGTCTGGCCGAGGCGACGAACGACAAATCGTAACAAAGAGCTGGACCTCCTGAGGATGGGCCGCCACGCGACGCGTGGCGGCCATGCGGGTTAGCCTGGCCTTCAGGTCTCCAACCAGACGTCCTTGTACCAATAGTAGTTCGTCGGATGCATCGTGAAATTCTTCACGCGCTTGTGGTACGCGCTGAAGATCGAGCGGAATACCGGCTGAATGATCGGCCCATCTTCCAGCAGAATGGTTTGCAACTTGCCCATTGCCGCCTTGCGTTCGTTGATGTCCAGTTTGCCTTCGGCCTCGATGAGCAGCCTGTCGAATTGCGGGTTCGAATAGCCGGACTCGTTCCACGACGCACCCGTGCGGAAACACAAGCCCAGCAACATGATACCGAGCGGGCGGTGATTCCAATCCGTGAAGCCGACCGGAACCTTCTTCCAGACTTCCCAATATTGCGTCGATGGAACCGGGTTCATCTTGATTCGAATGCCGGCCTCTCGCCATTGCTCGACCATTGACTGCACTACCTGGCTTTCCCATGCCGGCGCGGACTTCAGGTACACCTCCGAATCGATGCCGTTGGGGTACCCGGCCTCGGCCAGCAGTTTCTTCGCCGCCCCGGGATCGTATTGCAAAGCGGGTATCGGCCCGTAGTCCGGATGCGACTTGGAGACGAGGTGGTGCTCGCCGACACTGCCGAGTCCGGCGATGCCGAGATCGAGGACCGACTTGCAGTCAATCGCCAGCCGCATCGCCTTACGTACGCGCGGGTCGTCGAAAGGCTTGGCCTCAGGGCGCACCCGCACCGCGCCGGTATTCGCGGTCTGGGCCTCGTAGACGTTGACGTCTTTGAGTGTCTTGACCGCGTCGAGCGAGGAATTGTCGACGGCCCGCCAGGCGTCGATCTGGCCGGCCGCGAGAGCCGCCATGGCGGCCGAAGCGTTGTCACCAAGATCGAGGAACTCGAGCGTCTGCACGTGCGGCGCCCCCCCCCAGTAGCTGGGGCGCGCTTGCATAACGGCCCGCTTACCCTGTTCGTAACTGACCAGCTGGTAGGATCCGGTGAAGTTCGCCCCGACCTTGAATTCGCCACCGTCCGCCGGGTCCAGCATAAAGAGCTGATGGTGGAAAAGGTGCTCGGGCACAGCCAGGTTCGGCACCTTGGCGTTCAACCGAACGGTGTAGTCGTCGACCTTCTCGATCGCATTGGCGTCCCACAGACGCCGACTGAACTTGGCCTTGCCCTTGTCGTCCACTTCGCCGGTGTCATAACGTTCCAGTAGATAGCCCGCCATCAGCCCGACAGTGGCGGAACCGGTCTTCGGGTCGAGCGCGCGTTTGAGGTTCCAGATGACGTCGTCGGCGATGAGAGGACGCCCACTGTGCCATTTCGCATCACGGCGGATGCGCAGCGTCCAGGTCTTGAGATCGGGGCTAGCTTCCCATTTCTCGAGCAGCAGTGGGCGGGTGACATTGTCGATACCCGTCAAGGTCAGGTACTCCAGGGACTGGCGTATGAACGCCCCCTGGCCCCAGCTGTAAGTATGCGGATCCTTAATGTCGCCGAGCCGCGCGGCTATGCGCAGCGTGCCACCTTTACGCGGCGTTTGCGCGAGGGCGGATGAGATCAGCCCGGGACTAATGCCCGCGATTGAATAGGCCGCGCCGGCCGACATCCCCAGCAAGGTCGCGGTTCGCAGGAAATCGCGCCGACCGATTCGACGACTTTCCAGTTGTGCGTACAAAGATTTCAAATAGGGGTGGGTCTTATCTCGTTCAGACATATCATTCTCCCGAGTGGGCCCGGATTTCGCCGTGATTGGTTTTTCGTTCAATACGGCCGTCAGGGCGGTGCGCGTGGCCATATTTGCTTGCCGGGCCAAGCAATGGCCGTTCGTTCGGAGCGTTTGTCGTGCGCATCGCTCGCCGACTCAGTATACCGCACGAAACTCGAAGTGTGGCCGGTCCTGAGGTCCAGCCAGGGCCACCTCATCAAAACTGGGGATAGTCCTTGTAAACCATACTTTCTGTGATCTCATTCGTTCACAGGTGCACACCATGGTACTGGCTAACGAACTTCGGTCTTTTTTCGACCACTTCGATAATCTTGACGACCCGCGTGTCGAACGTACTCGATTGTATCCCTTGCCCGAAATTCTGTTCACCACCTTTTGCGGGGTCGCTGCCGGTTGCGAGGGTTGGAATGAAATCGAAGCCTTCGCCAAAGAACGTATCGATTTCTTGCAACAACACCTGGTTTTTGAAAACGGTGCTCCTAGTGACGATACCCTGCGTCGCGTCTTTCGCGCTCTGGATCTCGAGCAATTCCAGGCCTGTTTTTCAGCTTACTTCCGCCAATGGTGCGGCCCTTCTGAACAGCGATCCATCGCCATTGATGGCAAAGCCCTACGCGGCAGCCGAGGCGGTGATAAACGAGCGCTGCACATGGTCAGCGCTTTTGTCAGCCAATCTCGAATCGTGCTCGCTCAGCGACAAGTGTCTGACAAATCAAACGAAATAACCGCTATTCCCGAACTTCTAAAACTGCTCGATTTGCGCGGCGCAACCATCAGCATCGATGCCATGGGGTGTCAACACGCTATCGCCAAGGACATTGTGGACGGTGGCGCAGATTTTGTTCTTGGACTCAAGGGCAGCCAAAGCTCACTGCACGAAGACGTTGTCACCTTGTTCGACAAGCCACCCGAGGGCTTCCAGTTTTCTACTCATGAAGAGGTGGATAAAGGCCACGGACGTGTCGAACAACGACGTACTATCGTTTGTGAGCAGCTCAGTTGGTTGCATTAGCGACACCTGAACTGGACTTGTATTGGCAGCGTGATTAAGGTTGAGTTACAACGCCACATCGATGAACAATGTAGTGAGGAGGTTCGCTATTACATTGCCAGCTTCTCAGCCGATGCGGCCCGATCCCACGCCGCGGTACGTAACCACTGGGCGATAGAAAACGGATTGCATTGGGTGCTCGACATGAGTTTCGGAGAAGATCAGAGTCGAATACGCAAAGGCCATGCAGTGGCCAACATGGCAGTGATACGCCATACTGGGATCAACGCACTGAACTCGATCAAGGAAAAAAGACAAAGTATCAAAATGTTACGCAAAAAAGCGAGCTGGCGTACCGACGCTTTGGCAAAAAACAATCGCTGCTATCGACTAGATGAGGTGGCCCTGAGGTCCAGCAGCAGGCGCAGCATTGGCCGGCCGGCCGGCACGCTCGGTCTACGCCGCTGATTCCCGAAGACACGAACGCCGTCGAAACTATGTCCACAAGCGTATGTTTGTTGCACATCGAGAGTCGATCTGGTAAATCACCACAACGGAAGTTTTCGAACAACAGGTGACGGAAGAAACACTGATAATCAAAGTTTCTCAGGAGTAGAAGGATGAATGCTGAATATGCCGACTGCTATCAGGTCGATATTTCCGAGCAGCACGTTCATGGCTATCAGAGCGCATATGAGGCGCTGAGATCCTGATGGATCCTGTACGTACCGATCCACTGCTGGAGCCGTACCAGCTTGGTGGCTTGAGTCTGAGAAATCGGATCATGTCGACAGCGCACGCGTGCGGTCTGGGCGACGAGAACCACATGCCGGGTGAAACCTACCAGCGATATCATGTGGAGAAGGCGAGGGGCGGGCTTGCTCTGACAATGTTCGGCGGCTCGTCTTATATCGATGCGGATTCGCTGTGGGCGTCGGGCCAGCTGAACATGTCCACAGACGCCGTCATCCCCTATCTGCAGCAGCTTGCCGAACGGGTTCATGATGAAGGTGCGGCGACCATGATCCAGATCACGCATCTTGGTCGTCGAGCGCAAGCCAATACGCAGCATTGGATGTCGCCAATCGCACCTTCGATCGTTCGCGAAACAGGCCACCGCTCGATCCCGCGTGAGATGGACCGCCACGATATCGATCGCGTGGTCAGGTTATTCGGCCAAGCGGCGCTCAGGGCGAAAGAAGGTGGTCTTGACGGTTTGGAAACGATGACCCAGGGTCATCTGATCGGCCAGTTCTTTTCACCTGTCACGAACAAGCGCAGCGACGAATTTGGCGGCAGTCTCGAACATCGATGCCGATTCGGCCTGATGGTTTACGAGGAAATTCGCAAACGTGTCGGAGGTGATTTCATCGTCGGGATGCGCTTCGGATTGGATGAAAGCGCGATAGGTGGTTCAGATTATGAAGAGTCGCTGGCTATTGCACGCCTGTTCGAAAAGGCGGGATTGCTCGATTTCATCAACGTAAATTACGGTCGGATCGATACCGAGCTGGCACTCGCCAACGAGTCCATGCCCGGCATGGCAGTGCCGACCGCGCCGTGGCTCGAAAAGGCCGGCGCCTTCAAACGTGAAGTCGGCTTGCCTGTATTTCACGCCGCGAAGATTTCGGATATCGCGACCGCGCGCTATGCGATTCGCGAAGGGTTGCTCGACATGGTGGCAATGACGCGGGCCCATATCGCCGATCCACAAATCGTCACCAAGCTGGCGCGTGGCGACGAACAACGTATTCGACCTTGTGTCGGTGCCTCGCACTGTATGGGAGAGAATCGGCCGACCTGCCTGCACAACCCCGCCGCGGGAAGGGAACGTTTCTGGCCGCAGGAGACGAAGCGGACGGACGGCCCTATCCGCAAGGTCGTTGTTGTCGGTGGCGGTCCTGCCGGGCTGGAAGCCGCGCGTATTTCTGCTGAACGAGGACATCAGGTCGTGCTATTCGAGGCGGCCGATCGGCTTGGCGGGCAACTCACGCTTGCGGCGAAGGCCAGTTGGCGCCAGGACCTTGCAGGAATCATAGATTGGCGCGCTAACGAGGTGGAGCATCTCGGCGTTGATATGCGTCTCAACGCCTATGCCGAGCGTGACGATGTACTCGCTGAGTCCCCGGATGTCGTAATTGTCGCAACCGGTGGAATTCCTGATCCAGGTTGGATTGAGGGGGCGGAGCTATGCGTCAGTCCATGGGATGTGATTTCCGGTCAGGCGAAACTCGGAGACACTACGATCGTCTATGACGGTACGGGCCGGCATGTCGCGCCGATTATCAGTGAGATCGCGATGGATGCCGGTGTCGATCTCAGCTATGTGATGCTGGACGATCTGCCGGCCAAAGAGCAAGCCTATGCAGAGCGTGTTATCTGGCGAAAGCGTTTTGCGGAAATGGGGATCACGCCGCGCACCGACTACATGTTAAGAGCGATTCAAGCGATCGGAAACGCATTGGCGGCGACGTTCGTTCACGAGCTGACTGGTGAAACCTTGTGTTTGCAAGCGGAAACAATCGTGGTTGAGAACGGCACTATTCCGGCGGACGAAGTGTTTCACGAATTTCGCGCGTTTTCCTCCAACAATGGTGTTCTCGATATGGATGCATTTGTGGAAGGACTTGCACAACCTGCTTTGCATGACGAAGGATTCGCGCTTTTCCGTATTGGGGATGCGGTCTCCAGCCGCGATGTGGCCGCTGCTCTGTTTGATGCGCTGAGACTTTGCAGCCATTTGTAGTGTTCACCTGCTCGGAACACTGAGTTCGCATAGAGGGTAGAGGTCAAAATGGGCAAGACACTTCATCGTCGGCAAGCGCAACAGTTGGCCTGAGTTCTTACCGCAGTTCCAATACTCTGCCGCCGTGGCCAACAAGCCGCACGGCGCCCGACCGGCCAAACTGCTTTTCCGGCGCGGGGATGCCATGTCCGCGTGCCTCGGCAGGGCGAATGTCTGTTACTGCTCCCAGAGCCCGTGCTGTAACGGGTCATTGCACATCATTCTCGAGCGGCTCTTGGAAACTGAAAGGCGCGGCTCAGAGCAAGCGACGCTGCGGTTGGCGCGCGCTCGTCGACCGCTGGCATTCGGGATCGCGCAACATGGCGATAATCTGTGTCTGGCCCGTAATGTAACCACGCGGCTCGACGATTACGTTCTCACCGATCAAGCGGTGCAGGGCCGGCAGGCGATGAAACGGTACGCTCGGGAATAAATTATGCCAGTAACTAATTTAAATTGAGGACGATCGCCATGCTTTGTCCAACCGCTTAATAGCCCGGCTGCAAAGGCGCCATTGTCACCACCACCTGAGATTGACAAAAAAGAAACTTTTTCAGGCGGTTTCGGAGGACGATCGCCTCTTTGAAGCGCATCAAAATCAGCAATAAACCGGTCGTGCCCTTTTTTGGTAGAAAAATTATAGCGAACGCCAGGTACGCCAACGACCTCAGCTTCACTAATACCTGAGTCGGGAACGCTCCTCTCTCTTTTAAGCGATTTAAGAGAGCTGCAGCCAGATAAAAAAACACTAAGAAACTGAAAACTAAAAGCTGCCTGTATTTTTTTTCATTTAGGGCTAGAGCCTTAGATTAGTTGTCGGTACTGGTGTCACTGGCACCGCCGCGGGACAGTATATCTACGCACACCATTGTAGCGACTGCCCGAAGTGTTACAAGTCGCTAATCGCTCGTGAGACTGGGCCAGATAGTAAGTCGGTTTTGTGTCGCAGACTGACTACTGCTTTGTTTAAGAGCGCCGCATCACCAGCACTCAACCAGCGCGGCCCTAATGTTTATCAGGACGCTGGAACCTGACTTCCCCTTTAGGATGAAGTTCTCATCAAAGTTTCTTTTGGTATTTATCTTGATTTTCCTTAACCCCCCCCTGAGGAGAGCAAATTGAACGAGATGATCGGTCAGTTGGGTAACCGGTATACCGGTGCCATCGCAGACACACTCGATGAACTCGGTTATCACAACCAGTATCTGCCGTCGGACATCCAGCCGCTCGCGGATTCGATGAAAGTGGCAGGACCTGTTTATCCCGTTCTGGGCAAGCGACGACACTACGATGACGGAGTCGACCCGAGATATCGCCAGATGGACATGATGGACGCGATACCCAGCGGCGCGGGGATTATCGCCGAACCCGGCAACGAGTCTTTTGCGGCCCACTGGGGTGAACTGATGACCAATACGGCTCTGCAGTGGGGCGCAAAAGGAATCGTGATCAACGGCGGGCTTCGTGACAGTCTGCAGATTCTGGACGTTGGGTTTCCGGTTTTCCGCAAGTATCACTCGCCATTGACTGCAACCTACCGTTGGAACATCGACAGTTTTGACATACCGATCAAGGTAAGTAATGTCACCATTGAGACAGGCGATTATGTCCTGGGTGATATTGACGGTGTACTGATCATTCCACAGGCGATTATCCAAGAGGTCGTTGAGCAGACCGTGGCGGTAGCAACTAAGGAAGACGTGGTTCGTGCGAGTCTGCAGGACGGTGGGAACATCAGAGAACTCTTCGAGGAATACAAAGTATTCTAAAATGCGTATAACACCTCTCTAGTCGTCGTCACCGTTCCGGTAGGCACGAATGCGGCGATAGATCAAAATGCTACACCACACCACAGCGGCAGTGATCACGAGACCAAAGTTTAAAATCAAAACGAATGACCAGATGTCCATTTACCAAGGCAATATCA
>Ga0114993_10004374_pt1 | contig 14053 bp, 20 predicted proteins | sample ArcticOcean_MG_C_FD_87042 | JGI IMG/M metagenome (GOLD analysis project Ga0114993, IMG submission 87042) | Marine microbial communities from western Arctic Ocean - ArcticOcean_MG_CB2_150 | ecosystem: Environmental > Aquatic > Marine > Oceanic | place: Arctic Ocean: Canada Basin | collected...
CGCCTACACCTGTTGGATTGACCGCGCTGGTGAATATCTCGTCGTTGGAAGAGATGGGTCGGTTGCCGGGGCGAAGTATACCGAAAAACGCGCCGCTCGAATCGGTAAGAATTGGATGGAACTGGGGATCAAGGATCGCCGTTTCAACTACACAACCCTATACAATATCGAAGAAATGCCCGGAATATTCCGGCTAAGGAGCTAAAATGGACGAAGAAGTAATCACATTTCCAAGGGAATCAGGCATTAAAAAGCCAGAATTTCTCGAAAATTCCAAGGGGCATTGTTACATTCCCGGTGTTCCGCCGGAGATATTCCTACCTCACATCCTGATGATTATCCTCCGGAAGCAGGGAGGTTCGGTCTCGATCGATGTGAATGAGATCCAGGCATCCATCGAGGCTGAGGCAAGTGGCAAGGCTCAGTCCGCTCTTCGGCTATGGACCCCGGCCGCACTCGACAAGGATGGTCAGATTGTTTGGACCGCGGCAGGTCAGACCGCCGTCGAGACCAGCGTCCCGGCGGCCCTGGAGTTGATCGACCACGGCCCCAACGAAGAGTCGCCCAACGTCATCCTGAAGCCGGACGGAGGTATTCAATGACGGACTGGCAGGCGGGAGAGTTGAATCTCATTTACATCTACGCGGTTATTGAAATGTTCCGCCGGGGCTATCAGCTCGGTCGATGGGGGATAAGGAGGTTTCTCGATGGGTGAGTTGCACGGGCTGTTGGTGAACATCATGTGCGGGGTGGTAACACTCAGTTACGCCCTCCGGATTGGCGACTGGTTGTATCGATGGGGTGAGCGCGGATGACCCTCGACTGGACACAGATCGTCGACTGTATGTACCCCGGTGACGACGAGCCCTTGCACGAGATCGAGCCAATTGTCTCGGCGGTGTCCGCGGCTTGGACTCGCTGGGGCGAGAACGACTTCCGGCAGGGGGCCCTCTACGGGCTGGAGGAGCGCCTCGAGCTGGGAATCCCCTCGTTCGGTGCCCGGACCCAGGTGGTGGTGATCGATCAGTGGTGGCAGGGGAAACTCTTCGGGACCAAGGTGGTCGACTGGAAGCTCCGGACCAAGGGGATGAACGATGCCTGGTTGGGACGCCTCGAGAGGTCGGACCAAGGCCTCTGGTATGTCCACGCTTTGGTGGCTTCCAAGGCGATAACAATAACCCCGACTGAGCCAGTCGTCGTGGAGTTCCGCGGAGTACCGTCGAAGGGTGGTGCCTGCAAGATCGTCCAACAGTCGATTACCGCGGAAGCTCTCCACGAGTTCGACCAACAGAGGGAGTGGTGGGAGAGACGCTTCTCGATGGACCACGAGGGGGGCTACGTTAGGCCCTGGGGCCGTGACAGGTCCGGGTGCCTCAAGTATGGACCCCTCTATCCATGTGTCTTCCGGGACTTCTGTTTCACGGGTAAGCCGCTACCTGATGTGCCGGCCGACTTCCCAATCGTCTCGAATGCGTCCTTCTCGTCAACTGGCGAATATCAAAGATGCCCGGAGCGCGCAAGACTCTTGACAATCGAGAAAAATCTCGGTATAGTGGGTATACAAGATGACGGTGAGAGCGCCAGCATGGGACAGGCATTCCACTTGGGAATCGCAGAATGCTACAAGCAAGCAAGGGAGCAACTCGAGAAATGAAGATTAAACTAACGAAGGTGGAAAATCTGAAAACGTATAACCCGCCGCCGAATGTTTTCGTGAGTCAGTCCGGGGATTTGTATATTGCTAGCAATTGCGGGATTGAAAAAGTTCATATTTCCGCCAACTCCGGACGGATAATCGTGGACCCGGTAAACCCGGCGAGTGTGCATAACTTGGTTGCAAAACCCGTCCGGATCAAAGAAATCGTCTACGAGGAGATCGACGAATGACAGCCAGTAAAGAGGGAGCCGCCGCTTCGGCCGCGGGCAAGTCGAAAGTTATTGAGCAAGCTCGCAAGAATGCCCCGCCCGTCGTCATCAAGAGCGGCCACGAGCTTATCAGCTCGAGGAAGATCGGGTTGGTGGGTGAGGCGGGCACGGGTAAGACGCACTTTCTCCTGGGGCCCATCCTGGCCGGCAAGAACGTCTTCGTGATGTCGACCGACCTCGGTGGCAACGGGCTGGCGACAATCGAGGGTGCACTCAGAGAACTCGGAGAAGAGGAGCGTTTCGAGAAGCAAGTTCGCGGCGCTGACTTCTCCAAGGTGTCGGCGGTGATGGGTTATCTCGCCGGCAAGTACGACGACCAGATCCTAGCCGACGGCTGGATTCCTCATGTTGAATGTTGGGATGGATTCTCAACCTTCAACGTCGTAACGGTGGACCGCGCGGTCTACAATCCCGATGACGTTTCCAAAGATGCAAGGTTCGTACACTGGGGCAACGTCGCGCGGAACACCTTACACCCAGCGGAGATGTTCTTCGCCAGAAAGATCGGCGACTACCTCCCGCACAAGATCATCACTTTCGCGGAGAAGACTCGCGAGGAGAAGGATAAGAAGACAGGCGTCGAGACCGAGAAGGTCGAGGCGTACATCCAGGGCGGTGCCAAGGATGTCGTCAAGTTAGGCTTCGATCTGATGATGCACCTGTTCTCGAAAGAGGTAGCAGAGAAAGATCCCGCCGACCCGTCAGGCAACAAAAAGCGGAGGGTCACAAAGTTTTACTACCGCACCGGGGGAGCGAGCTTGAAGTATCCAGTTAAGAATCGCTCGTTCAAAGAGCTTCCGGAGTTGATGGAAGCCGACCCCGCCAAGGTGTGGGACATTCTAACCGGGGGTGCAAAGTGAATATTCAAACTTTGGTAAACCTTAACGATGAAGCTCTCACAATGATGGATGATTTAGTGAGAGTCTTGGGCAAAAATGCCCTTTTGTCCGACTTGGAAATTTCCCTCAATCACACACGCAACATTCTAATCAGAGAACAAGAAGGAGCATAAGCATGGGAGCATTCACACAAGCGGCTGCTGAAAAGAAGCCGAAGCATTACATCATCGGCCGGGTCAAGGAAGTCGAAGACCGCGGCTTGAGCGCCAAGGGAAACCGGGTCATCGGTATCAAGTTTGGCGCTGTCCTTTCGACCCGTCAGCGGGATGAACGGTTCTACCTTTCCTTCAAGGAGGAATGGCTCACCGATCCGAGCTTCAATCCCGATCATCTCGAGCGGGGACCGAAGTTCCTTCATCTCAACAACATGAGCGGTACGAACGGTGTTCCGCCGGCCGAAGCGTTGGTCGGTACGGACGCATTCCGCGAGATTGCCGAGCGTCAGCAGGCGGGAGACTGCAACGCCGACGACTTCGTGGAAGCTATCCAAACCTCGGAAGGTCGCCTGGTGGGACTTATTCTCGCCCAGGATGCCGACCTCATCGAGCAGGCGGATGGCAAGAAGAAGCGCATTCTCCAAGACAGCCTCTCCGTTGGAGCTTTCTTCCTTCAGGGTGGCGTGGCTGACATCAACAAGTACGTCGGCAAGGAGTTGGCGAAGCGTGAAGAGAACGACGAGTACAAAGTGACGGCTCGCGCAGGGTGGGAAGTTGATCCACTCGACCCCGAGAACTCAACCGATCCGTTTGTGGCGGCTGCGGAAGAGTTCGACGGTGCCTCTGAACTCGAGGCTCTCGAGGCCGTCCCGGTTTAACCCTCTAACCCCTGGGGGAGGGGTTTCACCTCAACCGCCCCTCCCCTTGGATTAGCCATTATGAGAGCCAAACCAGCCTGGTGTCGAGACAACTGCCCGCTCGGAAAGAACCGTTGGAGGCAAGGGTTCGCCGAGGACTCGGGCACCGCGGATGCCAAGCTCCTGTGCATCTGGGAGAATCCCTCGGCCGACGACGTTGATAAGCGTGAGGCAGCCTCGGATGCGATGGGCGGCCTGTTCAACGGCTGGCTTCGGGACCTGGGCCTGCACCGATCGGATGTGCTCATCGCCAATACCCTTAGGTGCGCCGACCCCTCCGGGGCCTCGAGTCCAAAGGGTGGCTTCGGGCCGTGCCGGCACTGGGACGACAAGATCAACACCTACGACCCCAACATCTGGGGGGTGACCTACAACCCCTCCCAATGCCTTGCGGTACCCCAATGGAGGCTCTACGTCAAACGTGCCATCGAGATGGCCCTGATGTATCGAGCGGAAGGTCGTCGGCCGGCCCTCCTCATGGGCACCCAGGCAATGAACGCCTTCCTGCCGCACCTCCAAGGTGGAGTCGGTACCTGGAAATGTCACTTTGAGGAGAAGAACATTGGAAATCGAGCAAGTGAACAAGTTAGCATCCGATCGGGCGGGGTCTTCCAAGCAGCTAAGCTGCAATGACCGCGTAGAAGTCCGTATGCGGGGTCGCATGCTCCGAAATGGCCCCAAGGGCCATGTCTGGGTCGCGGGTCGCGTCACGGTCCTCGCAGCAGGCAAGACAAGCGTTGAGTTCGACGACGGCGGCGAGGGTTTGTACCTCAACAAGTTCGTGAGGCGGGTGAAATGACACCAAACGATATTAGAACCCGCATTGAGCAGATCAAGTTTGAGGGAAAGATCGACCCAGAAAAGGGGCACATCATGGAGGACCATCTCTACGAAGACGTTCTACTAGAAATCGCCGATCACGCTCGAGACCCCAAAGGGCTGGCTAACGCGGCGCTCAAAACAAAGGAGTTAACCTTCCCGAGGTGGTGCTCATGACCAAGCGCGAATGGCTTATTCTGGCCCTCTTTCTTGTTGTTATCTTGTTAGGGGGCCAGCGGCCAGCGGAAGTGACTGATTACATTCGACTTACGGGAGGATTCTGAAATGGCGGAAATTCACAAGCAATACCTGCTCACACGAGAGCTTGAAAACGTCCCCGACCCCGGCGGAATGATCTGTAATTCCAAGGCCGACGCGGAGGTTGCTCTGGGTGGCCCGGTCCATTGTGCCGCGGTCCACGGCTGGAACGACATCGTCCGATTTACCTGGGAGCTCGAGCCCCAATGAGCGCCACCTATGACGAACGGCAGCAAGCCACGGTGAAGTTCGCGGAGGAGATGGGCTGGCACCACGAGCAAGACCCGGAGGACCGAACGCACCACTCGGGGTTCTGGTTTTGGGTCGGGGCTGGCGGGCAAATCCTGGTCACAGAGGGTAACTATGCCAACACCCCACGCCGATTCAACCCCTGGGATAACGAAGCCGACGCTACCGAGCTAGCGGAGAAGCTGTTCGGTCGGTTCGAGTTGATATACGATGCCGCGCAGACCCCACCGTGGGACTTTCTCCCGGTGCCAAATCACTTCGCTCTGCGGCAAACTGCCGACACCCTCTGCGAAGCCATCTGCCTAGCCGCCCTAAGCGGAGACCACACTTGAGCCTATACCCCCCGTTCCACGAGACGCTCGAAGGCTGGAGGAAGAAGGCCGGGCCGGTCGGCCCATCATCTATCCTCTCGGTTGACTTCGAGTACAAGCAGGACGGCACGCCCACACTCCTGGGGCTCTCAGCCTACGAGGAGTCGGTGAGCGTCCAGTGGTCGCCCCGGACAGCCTATGCCCTACGCCGGGTACTCGAGACGGGCTGCAAGGTGTCGGGCCATAACGTCATCGACGCCGACATCCCCATCATCCAACGGGAGATGAAGATCACCATCGAGCCCGAGCGCATCTACGACACCATCGTCTACCATCAACTCGCGAATAGCTGGTTCCAAAATGTCACAAACAAAAAGAGTGGTCACACACGAGGAAATACACGAGGAGTGGGCCTGCTCGACCTGCGATCTTTCGCTGCTTTGTACACTGACTTACCCCAGTGGAAAGTCTGCCGAGACGGCTATGGCTGGGACACTATCGATCCGCCAGCCCCCGTGGACTGTCAAGGACCTTGTCCTGTACACACCAAGCGTTGGTATAACGCTACTGATGCCTGGGCTGTCGATACCGCCTTGCCCATCCTGCTCGCAGACCATGAGTCTAAGGGCATCCCACGTTCAACGGTTGTCCGGGTCCAAGCGTGCATGGAGGTGGCTCGCAAGATGTCGGAGAAGGGCATCAACGTGGATCTCCCATACGTGGAGGAGCTTCGGCGAGAACTCGAAACCAACCGAGCCGAATACTTCGAGCCAACCCACATCCCCAAGCCCTGTGGAGGATGCGGGCGAATGTCCAAAACCCCACCACCTTGCAAGAGATGTCGGGACTCCGGCCGGCCACTTGACTCCGAGAACCGAGGCATCTACTACACCGAGGGCTACAAGGCTCCCTTCAATCCCGCATCCCCGCTTCAGGTGGCAACTTGGTTCCGTGGGGAGGGTGTCAAGCTCAAGGACGCCTCGAAAGAAACCCTCGCCAAAGCCCTCGTTAAAACCGCCACCGACCACCCCGCCTACGTCTGGCTAGACCGCCTATATAATTGGAAGGATGCCGGCAAGGGTATCGACGCCTGGTTCGGAGAGCAATATATCTCCTCCGACGGGCTGCTCCACCCCCGGTCTATCCCGATCGGCACCTCGAGTGGACGCTGGGCATCATCCGGACCCAACTACCAAAACATCCCCAAGAAGAAAGGTGACTCAGTCCATGCTAAAATCCGCGGCGCCATCATCCCTTTCCCCGGCGAGAAGCTCCTCCGAATCGACTACGGCCAAATGGAGTACCGTCACATGCTTTGGAACGCTCATGTCTGGATGCGGGGAGATGAGATGCCGACTCTCGACCGGGAGTTGTTTACACCCTTGCTACCTGCTATGGGAGACACTCTCACCAGGGCAGCCAAGATCAACCACCGCTCGCCCCGAGACATCCTGAAGACGGTGGTCTATGCCGCGATCTACGGGGAGGGGGCTCGAGTCTACACCGGCCCCCAGATGGAGGATGGATATGTCAAAAAACAAATTGACTGCGGAGCGCTTATCGTACATCGCGATTGGCCTGTGGGTGATGGGTTCATGGGCTTCACGGGGGCCAACCTCGCGGACCGCATTCTTGGGAGCGCGTCGTGGAAAAACCGAGAGATTGCTCTGGCAATCCAGGAACAATTCTTCATCGCCCAACCCGTCCTCCGAGAACTCCAAAGATGGCTCACCAAGTTTGTCGACCGAGGTCATGGAACCACTGCCACCGGACGATACCTCCATCTCGAGGGACCACTTGGGGACCGCTTCAAAGACATATGCGCTCATGTTGGACAAGGTGCTGTTGACCGAGTCGAAGAGGCCACGTTGGAGCTGGATCGCGGGGGCCTCACCCCGATCATGATGGTACATGACGAACTCGTATTTTCCCTGCCCATTAATTACTCGGATGGTCAAATGCAAGAAATCATTGCCGTTATGGAGGATGAGAGTAAACTGTTCCCAGGCTTGAGGCTGCCCGCCAATGCTCAAGTTGGGGCTCGGTGGTTAGAGAGTGAGCTTATAGAATTATGAGCAAACACACAGGCGTTCACAACGCAGCGAAACGGGGATTTTACACTTGACTTTTCTCTCCCCGATTGCTACACTGATAAGCAGATGTTAGAGATCGTCGACGTGATGGAGTCAGAGAGCAAGTTGTTCCCAGGATTGAAGTTACCGGCCAATGCCCAGGTAGGCACCCGCTGGATAGAAAGCGAGATGACCGACCTATGTCATTCCAATTAACACTCGAGCAGCAGGCCGAGCTGGCCGAAGAAACCACCTACACCTGGGACGAGATCCGGGTGCTACTCAACAACGCCGACGTGGGTGTCAGTTACAAATATTCACCCATCGACCCGAAGCGAGCCTTGGTGGTTAACACCGTCCGCCAAATTTTCGCCGAGGAGATGGAGCATTGGATCACCGTAAGTGACCTAGCAATGTCCCGCGAAGAGATTATCCTCATGCTCACCTCGCTGGCTAACGAATTTCACTTCGGACTAAAGGAGACACATGGCAAACCTCAGTAAGATCACCAAGATCACTCCACTCAAGCCCTATGTCGAGTGGCTCGAGAAGTTCCGCCGCGACGGCCTCGACCAGGTGAGGGTGCGTAGGACACCAGTTAAGGTAGCAATTAAACGGGCCTATGAGGTCAACAAACCACCGCCGATTCAAGGAACCGTTAAAGGCTTTTTCACTGGAGCCGCGCGAAAAAACCTCTTGATCTCAATTAAAACTGATCAGGATGCCCTGGAATGGTTCATACTTTGGAAGAACGGGGAGTTGATTAAATGAGCAAACCCTCCCCCGAAACCTACGTCGTCTCGAAGGCCCTCGTCATCCCCGATCTCCAGATCCGGGCACCGCGCCGGGGCGAGCCGGAGGGTGAGTGGTCGCCGGCCCTGGAAGCGGTCGCACACTACGCCGAGGACAATGCCCCCTGGGACCACATCGTCCAGATTGGCGACTTCCTCGACCTACCCTACTTCTCCCAGCACAAGGATGCCCAGCTCTACTCGGAGGAGGCCGCGATCGAAGCCTGGGAGGAGGACAAAGAGAGGGGCGCTCAGTGGCTCGCCCGCTTTGGATGCCTGGGCGACAACAACACCATCATCGAGGGGAACCACGACTTCCGAGCTACCTCCAACTCACCCTGGCTCAAGAAGCGCCCGCACCTGAATCCCCTAGTCAACATGGCTCAGTATGTCCGCCAGAATGGGTGGGACTGGGTGCCCTACTGGAGCGAGAACAAGCTCCTGAAGATCGGCAAGGCCCACATAGGCCACGGCCGGTATGCCAACAAGTACCACGCCGAGAAGCACTCCCGGATCTACAACGGGATCAACTTCTTCTACGGCCACTGTTTTGACGGCGCTACCGAATTGTTGACCGATAAAGGGTGGCGCAATGTTTCAAAAATTAAGATTGCCGAAACTCTCGCAACACTGAATGTTAAAAACGGTCTTATTGAATACCAACAAGTCGATAGAACCGTTTCTCATCCGAATTGGACACGGATGTTCAAGGTGGAATCTTCTAATGTCGAACTTGCTGTAACCGACGGCCATGAATTAGTTCGCACACATGCAAGCGCGATCATCAAAGAGACGGCGGAAAATGTTTCACAACGGGCAACCTCGAAGTTTGTGTGCGGTGCAAACACAACCGATCCGGAAGGACCCTACTCGGATGATTGGCTTCGTTTGATTGTTTGGATTGCGGCAGATGGATGTTTGGAATACAGCAATACAAATTTCATCCGCTTTCACCTCCGAAAAGAGCGGAAAATATTACGCCTCGAAGCTCTTTTGAAACTCTTGGAGATCGAGTATCGGAAGAACATTCAAGCCCAAGGCACAACAAAAATTTCCTTTAATCTGGAAATCCCAGAACTTGACTGGGGTAAAAAGTGCTTACCCCGCCTCGCTCTTAGCTCCCGTCAAAAGCGGACAATGCTTGAGGAGTATATTCACACGGACGGTTCAATTACAGGCCCCCGAACTTTTCAAATTTCAACCTCGAAAAAGAGTGAGGCAGATTTACTCCAAGAAATGGCGGTAACAGCAGGATACCGTTGCAATTTAACGCCGCGGCCGGGCGGGAGTTTTATCTTATCGCTAAACAGTAATCCAACTCCTGAGGTTCGCAAAACCGCCTTCACAACTTACGAAGGCACCGAACCTGTTTACTGTGTTCAAGTTCCTAACGGTACAGTAGTCTCACGTCGGGGAGGGAAAGTTACAATCGCCGGAAATTGCCATGACGTTCAATCCTATGCCCCCGTCATCTGGAAGCCCGGTGTCACTCCGGTGTCCCAGTCGATCGGGTGCCTATGCAACCTCTACCAGTCATGGCTCGGGGGCTCGCCCCACAACTGGGTGCATGCCTTCATGGAGGTTCACTTCTTGAACAACGGCAACTTCACCTACTACATCATCCGGATGTATGACGACAAGTTTGTCTCGCCGGATGGCAACTGGATCTACAGCAGCTAGATTGGCAACACGAAATCGGTTAAGTGACAGGCTCTATTCTGAGGACGAGGAGAGGGGATCTGATGCGAATACTAGATTGGATTAGACTCAACAAGGAGACGCCGTCCGCGACTCCGAAGTTGGATAAGTTGATTGAAAGGGCTCGGAACCATGTAATGAGCCCCGAAGAGGAACGATTGAGGCTGGAATCGATGGCTCGGGGGCTGGATAAAATGCAACCCGAAAAGTTTGCTCCCGCCGTCGAGATGGAGACGTTCGAGGGAGGCGCCAACCGGACCCCGGTCGAGGCGCGGTACGACCTCGTGGTGTCGGGCTTCTACGATGCGATGGCCCTGGTGATGGGCCGCGGCGCTAAAGTTCGGGGCGGCAAGGAGACCTGGAAGGCCGGCGGACCGGAGTTCATTCAGGCCACCATCAACCACCTCGAGAAGCACCTCCAGAACTGGAAGGCGGGTAAGCTGCCGGAGGAGGGGGAGGACGACCTCGCCGCGGTGGCCGTGAACGCCATGTTCCTGTGGTGGTTCGATCAACAGGAGCAGGACGGGTGGCGAGACCCTCCCATCCATTGGCCGGCGCCCTTAGGGTCCCTCGACGATTGGATCGTGGCTGACCCCGAGGTGGACGACATCACCCACGGGAACCTGGAGAGTGAGAGTCTCGTCGCGGGGTCCAAGGGCTCGGTCTCGGAGATGGCACGGGAGGAGGAGGAGAAGCTGGCGACGATTGAGGAAATCAACGAGGCCGGTAAGCGATACGCCTCGGACTGGCTCCTGAATCCCGCGGCGGGCCCCCCACCCCTTCCCTATCCCCCCATCCTCAGGGAAGAGCCTGTCCCGGAACAGGACTCGACCGACCCCGAGCGCCCGACTGAGTGAGTATAACCGTCACGAAGTTTCGATCCTTTGCGACTCTCTGGGAGGAGGACCTGGGAGAGATGCCCTCGTTTGCAGCGGGCGGCATCCTCCCTAAGGGGGCCTTCTTCCTGTTCGGCGGGGAGACGGGCATCGGTAAGTCGCTCCTAATGCTCAACATCATGGACCGGCTGATGGGGCCGCGGCCCGGCCACTGGCCCGGCCGACCGGACATCGAGTTGACCGATGTGCCTCAGCGAGCGCTCTACCTCGATGCGGAGATTGGGGAGTGGGGCCTGTGGGATAGGACCAAGAAGATATGGACCCAGGCGCCGCCCAGGGGCTTCGTGTATGCTACCGACACAGCCGAGATGACCATCGACACCGAGCCGGGCCGCAAGAGGCTCCTAGACCTCGTGCTGGCCGCCCAACCGGAGATCGTCATCATCGACCCCGTGTCGTCGTTTATGAGCGGGTCGGACTCGGACAACTCGGCCGTCGCGGACTTCTTCCGGTCGCTCAGGTGGATTCAGGAGAAGGCGGGGCCGATCACGTTCCTGCTCTCACATCATTTCAGGAAGAAGCCCCAGGAAAAGCAGGACTACGATCCGCTCGACATGGACAACTTCCGGGGCGCGTCGAAGTGGATGAACGAGGCTTGGTCAGTCCTGACGATGAAGTCGGAGGACCTGTTCTTGCGGAAGGTGGTAGCCAGGTGGGCCAAGGTACGCAACGGGCCGCATCCGTCTGGGGACTTCCGTTGGAGGTATGACGAGAACCACCGGCTCATTGAGACGCCCTCGAGCCGGACGAGCGTGTTCAGTCGCTAGGGTGAAAGGAACGAACCGGGAGGTGGAGGAGTGGGGCGACCGGGTTTCTGAAGAAGCCGCGGTTGGAGCGTAGCCTCAGATGATAAACCTTCGGGAGTACGTTCCGCCGCTTGAGGCTTTGAGGGGTCGATTAAGTTTGCAATCCCATCATCACCGATTTCCAATTTGTAACCTTTGCTTTGGAGGGCTCGGAGTAATACGGGAAGGGTTTTTGTGTTGCCATCCGCGGCATCAACGAGGAGGTTGAGGAGTTTGGGATCATTGAGAGCCCATGAGATCGCTTTTCCGGCGGTAATAGCTATGCCGGTTGCCTGGGCGACCATCATCGTAGAGTCGAACATGCCTCCCAGAAAACCAAACTGAGCATTGTTCGCAAGCGAGTTGAAGACAACACGATTTCCGGCGTAGACTTCAGTTTTAGAGAGACGGGCGAAGTCATGCAATTTGACCTCGTGCTTGACGAGAACGTCAGCAAGACGGTTGAGCCGGTTGAGACGCTCGGTTCCCATTGCAAGGTCGGTGCCTTCACCGAGGATCGCGGTTAACTTTTGATTATGTGTACTGAGTTTCCCCTTGAGAGTTTGAGCATCAATGATAAGTAACTCATCGAGTTGGTTGCGTGTGAGACTTGTTTTTTCACCCTTCAAAGCCTTACGGATCGTGTTGGGATCGACACCTTTAACTGAATCAAACAGGGATGGCCCAATTACTGTTTCACTGAGGTAAGCATTCATTACCCGAGCGCGATCCTCGGGCTGAAGAAATTCCATTGTTGGGACAATTTGACTATCAATCTTCGTGTTGTCCTTTGCAAACAACTGGGCCATGCCACCAGGATCAGCTTGTGCAAAGTCGCGTGCGGCGCGAACTTGTTTACGGGTTGGTTCAAAACCTCCAGCCAGGAAGGCCGCATCACGCTCGGCTTTTAAGCCTGTCGCAGAGGCACCAACCTTGAAGCCTCCCTTACCGTCGGGAACAAGGATATCACCAGATTTCTTACCCGACTTACCAACCAAGCGGCGCTTAACTAAGCCACCTTCAGTCTTGGAGGCTCGACGCATAGTTCCATCTTTGGTGCGGATAAGATCGTCGAAGTAGTGTTTCTTGTAAACAGCCCGGCGCACAACTCTCTGGATATCCGGAATAGAACGCTCACCGGCGCGCGCGGTAAATTTGCTAACTGCCACATCGCCAAGCAAACCAAACTCATCCAGAACTCCAAAGGCGGCAGCAGTGAGATACTGATCACGTCCAACTTTGTTGTTGACTAAGGATAATTCGTTGACGAAGTTGTTTGCACTTGTGAAGACATTGGCGTAAGCGGACAGCCCGAGCTTTTGGAGTTCGCGGGGGTCGTTGATGTTGAGGGAGATTAACAGATCCGGATCGGCGTCGGGGAGAAGTTTAGCTGCGGTAGCCCGGAAACCTTCTGCCATGGACGACGGGAATACTCCAAAAGTGAGAGTGTTGGCAAGGGCTCGCTCTTTGGATTGGAAGCCCAGAGCTGCTTCTCCGGCCTGTTCAAGCCCAACGAGACCAGCTTGAACACCCATCCGCCCCAAGAATCCCTTTACACCCTTGGCAACAGCTAAGGCTTTGCCGGGAGCTGTTTTACTAAGAAGAAGTTCAGCAATCCCCGCCGTTGATTCTGCGTTTAATTCGCTTTGGTTGGGTTTGGCAACAAACGAATTCATAAACATATTGCCAAGAACAGCACCACCAAACAAAGGAGGATTACCCAAAGCGGGGGCTGAGGATATAGCAGCCGAAGTCAATTCGTTGTAGAACCCTGGGTCCTTTTCCACCTTCTCGGGGTTGAGATTTTCAATTTGATTATCGTTGAGAGGGGTGCCGTCGCGGAGGTAGGCTTTAGGCTGAGTTTGTCCCCCCGCCCGATTGCCCAACATTAGACCTCGCAGCCGGCTGCCGCCAGTATCATCCGGATCGCCAGCTTCCGATGCCGACTGTTTAGCATCCATCAAGTCGTAAACCTCTTGCAGTTCTTTGTCTTCAGGCATTAGTCATCCCGCCCTTTAAGTAGCTCGGTTACCTGCGCGGCGGTAACTGCCCCCTTTGAAATAAGATGGGTTACAAGGTCTTTGCGGTTGGCCCTAATAGCGGCCTCTGCAAGCAATTGTCCCGCCGAGGGAATATAAGCTCCACCCTCGGAATCGCCGGTTAATTGAATTGCTTCAGCAAACACTTCCTCGAGGTTGAGTTCGCGTTTATCGATTCCAAAGCGCTGGCGAAGGACGGTTGATTCAGCCATTGACGCTTTGATACCCAAAACAATTCGTACATTCTCAGGGTTTGTTAAACTGGGAAGTTGTTCTTGGATATATTCGCGTTCTCGATCGGTGGCCTGAGCGCCCGTCGCAGCTCGCACCATTGTTACAGTCAATTCACGAATAAGTGAATCCACTTTACGAAGTTCGGGGTTGATAATTCCGCCCCACTCAGATAGGGCTTTGAGGGGCCCCGGAAGTTCGGTTAAAATTGTATTGCCTAAACTGA